>Ga0137341_1000073_pt1 | contig 8267 bp, 6 predicted proteins | sample EasRivERMLT433_2_FD_106652 | JGI IMG/M metagenome (GOLD analysis project Ga0137341, IMG submission 106652) | Soil microbial communities from meander-bound floodplain in the East River, Colorado, USA - East River MetaG ERMLT433_2 | ecosystem: Environmental > Terrestrial > Soil > Floodplain ... | reverse complement strand
GTCGTGAACCAGATCGCGTTCGAGGTGATCGGCAACGACGTGACGGTGTCGTTCGCCGCCGAAGCGGGCCAGCTGCAGCTGAACGCCTTCGAGCCCATCATCGCGCACAGCCTGTTCAAGAGCATCATGCATTTGCGCAACGGCTGCGATACCCTGCGCGCGCGGTGCGTCACCGGCATTACTGCGAACCGCGAGCACCTGCGCCGCACCGTGGAGAACTCGATTGGCATCGTGACTGCACTGAATCCCTATATCGGCTACGCCAACGCGACGCAGCTCGCGCAGGAGGCGCACGCAACGGGCCGCAGCATCTACGAACTGGTGCTGGAGAAGGGGCTGCTCAGCAAGGAGAAGCTCGAGGAGATCCTGCGCCCCGAGGCGCTGACGAAGCCGCGCTATCAAGGAACTCCTCGATGATTGGCGCCAGCCGCTCCGGCTGGTCGTGGTGCATCATGTGGCCGGCGTTGTCGAGCTTGATCTCACGGCGGTTGCGGAAGGCCTGCCTGCGCTCGGCGAGCTGCTCCGGCGAGTCCTTCATGCGCGAAACCATCGCTGACTGCTTGCCCGAGACCAGCAACACGGGCGCGGTGATCCGCCGCCAGCACGCGATGGCCTCCTCGATCCGGAACAGGTAGGGGTTGACGAGCTTGTGCCGCGGGTCGCTCGCCAGCACGATCTCCCCGGAGTCGAGCCGCTTCGCCCAGTGCCGGGCAAGGAACGCCGCACGTTCTTCCGATAGCCTGGGATTGTTTTTCCGCAGCCGGGCGGCGACCTCGTCGAAGGAACGGTAGGGCCTGAACGCCGGCGTTTCCTTCAGTTGGCCGAGCCACTGGCCGTAGCGCGCGGGCGCCTGGTCCGGTGAGTGCCGCGCGAGCCCCAGTCCTTCCAGCGAGACCAGCCGCGCGACGCGTTCCGGGCGGACGCCGGCATAGACCGAGCCGATGACGCCGCCCATGCTGTGGCCGATGATGCGAACCGGCTCATCCGGCTGGTAATGATCGAGGAGCGCCTCGAGGTCGGCATAGTAGTCGGGAAACCAGTACCCCTCACGCGCCCAATCCGTGAGGCCGAAACCGCGCCAGTCGGGAGCGATCGCGCACCACTCCCGCGCGAAGCCGTCCACCAGGAACTGAAACGAAGCGCAAACGTCCATCCAGCCGTGCAGGAGGAACAACCGTGGCGCCGCGGGATCGCCCCAGATGCGCACGTGATAGCGCAGTCCACGGATTGCGTGAAATTCCGAGCGGCTGGTTTTCATGAGAACGGTTGACGGAGGCGCGAAACGGCGAATGGTGATGGGTCGCGCGCGGGACGTCAAACCCGCTTTGTTATGATTTCGCCATTACGAACAGAGCTCCATCGATGCGCAACCTGGCCGTGGCTGCTTTCGCCGTGCTCGGCCGTCCCTCGCGTGCAGCCGCCGCGCTCGCGTTGTTTGCCGCGCTCTCGGGCGTCGCGCTGCAGCTCCACGCGGCGGAGCGCTACGAACGCGGGCTGCTGTGGCGCATCGAGGGCGATGGCGTACTGGCGAGTCACGTCTTCGGAACGGTGCACCTCGCCGACCCGCGCGTGACGCGCCTGCCGCCCGCCGTGGCGCGGGAGCTCGACCAGGCCCGTAGCCTGACCCTCGAATCGGGTCTCGACCCGGCCGGCATACTCGCGCTCGCCGGCCTCATGGTTTACAACGATGGCCGCGACCTGCCGGCGGTGGCGGGTGACGATCTGTTCAACCGCGCCGCCAAGCTGACCGCCGGGTTAGGGCTGCCCGAGCCGATATTGCGGGTGTTCAAACCGTGGGCGGTCGCGATGCTGCTGAGCGTCCCGCCGCAGGATCCCACGAGCGTGCTCGATTACGTGCTGGCGCGCCTTGCAGCCGAGAAGGGGAAGCCGGTTTACGAGCTGGAGAGCATGGAGGAGCAGGTATCGGTATTCGAGGGAATGTCGCAGGAGGACCAGGTGGCGCTGCTCAGGCAGGCGGTGGACGAGTACGAGCGCTTGCCGCGCCAGATTTCACGCGTGGTCGATACCTACCTCGCGCGCGACCTGGCCGGGCTCTGGCGCATCAGCCAGGAGAGCCGTGGTGGCGGATCGGAAGAGCGGCGCCTGAACGAGGTCCTCATGCGCCGCCTGCTGCACGAGCGCAACATCCGCATGGCCGAGCGCGCGGAGGCGCGGCTGCGCGAAGGCGGCGCCTTCATCGCAGTGGGGGCGCTGCACCTGTACGGCGGCGGCGGTGTGCTTGCGCTGCTCGAGCAGCGCGGCTGGCGCGTCACGCGCATCTACTGATGAAGCGTGACCGGTGACCGGTGACCAGTGACCGGTATTGGCGTGAGCGCAGGAGCTTGTGCAGGCGCGAAGAATATCGGATGAAAAATCTCCTCGCGTCGGCGTAAAATTCCGTTCATGCCTGCGCCGTCGTTCGTTCATCTGCGATTGCACAGCGAGTACTCGATCGCGGACGGCATTGTCCGCCTCGAGGAGGCGGTGGACGCAGCGGCGGCGGATGGCATGCCGGCGCTGGCCTTGACCGATCTCGCCAACGTGTTCGGCATGGTCAAGTTCTACCAGGCCGCGCGCGCGGCAGGCGTGAAGCCGGTCATCGGCTGCGACGTGTGGCTCGAGAACGAGTCCGACCGCGACAAGCCGCACCGCCTGCTGCTGCTCTGCCAGTCGCGGGCCGGCTACCTGCGGCTTTCCGAGTTGATGACGCGCGCCTACCGGGCGAACCAGTACCGCGGACGCGCGGAGCTGAAAAAGAGCTGGTTCGAGGAGACCGGGAGCGACGGATTGATCGCGCTGTCGGGCGCGCATCACGGCGACGTCGGCCAGGCGCTGATCGTGGACAACGCGCAACAGGCGCAACGGCTTGCCGGCGGATGGCGGGAGCTCTTCCCGGACCGCTACTACATCGAGCTGCAGCGGCTCGGCAACGGCGCAACGGTGCAAGGGGCGGCAAACATCCCGCTCGAGACGTATGTCCAGCGCGCGCTGGGGCTCGCGTCGGCGCTGAAGCTCCCCGTGGTGGCGACGCATCCCGTGCAGTTCGTGAAGCGCGAGGATTTCCGCGCGCACGAGGCGCGCGTGTGCATCGCGCAGGGCTACACGCTGTCCGACCAGCGCCGGCCGCGGCTCTTCAGTCCCGAGCAGTACTTCAGGTCGCAGGCCGAAATGGCGCGCGTGTTCCGCGACGTGCCGCAGGCGCTCGCCAACAGCGTGGAGATCGCGCGCCGGTGCAGCCTCGGCATCGAGCTCGGCAAGAACCGGCTGCCGCTGTTCCAGACCCCGGACAACGCGAGCCTGGACGACTACCTGCGCAACCGCGCCGCGGAAGGGCTCGAGCAGCGCTTGCCGCAGCTCTTTCCCGACGCGGCGCTGCGCGCGCGCCACGAGCCGCGCTACCGCGAGCGGCTCGAATTCGAGATCCGCACCATCCAGCAGATGGGCTTCCCGGGGTACTTCCTGATCGTCGCGGACTTCATCAACTGGGCGAAGGCGAACGGCGTGCCGGTCGGTCCGGGGCGCGGCTCCGGGGCCGGGTCGCTGGTCGCCTATTCCCTGGGCATCACGGACCTCGATCCTCTGCGCTACGACCTCCTGTTTGAGCGCTTTCTCAACCCGGAGCGCGTCTCGATGCCGGACTTCGACATCGATTTCTGCCAGGACGGACGCGACCGGGTGATCGAGTACGTGAAGAGCCGCTATGGGGCGGAGAGCGTCTCGCAGATCGTCACCTTCGGCACGATGGCGGCGCGCGCGGTGGTGCGCGACGTGGGCCGGGTGCTCGACCTGTCCTATACCTTCTGCGACCAGCTCGCGAAGCTGATCCCGTTCCAGCCCGGGCGCCATCTCACGCTCGCGGACGCGCGCGAGATCGAGCCGCAGCTGAAGGAGCGCGAGCAGAAGGAAGAGGAGGTGCGGGAGCTGCTCGCGCTCGCCGAGCAGCTGGAAGGGCTCACGCGCAACGTCGGCATGCACGCGGGTGGCGTGCTGATCGCGCCTGGCAAGCTGACGGATTTCTGCCCGCTCTACGCGGCCGACGGTTCGGACAGCATGGTCTCCCAGTTCGACATGAAGGACGTCGAAGCGGTGGGGCTGGTGAAGTTCGACTTCCTCGGTCTCACGACGCTCACCGTTCTCGACTGGACGCTGAAATACATCAGGAGTGAGGAACGAGGATCGAGGAACGAGGGATCCTTGAATCTGGAGACCCTTCCGCTGGACGACGCGGCGACCTACCGGCTGTTCGCAGCCGCCGACACGACCGGGGTGTTCCAGTTTGAATCGCGCGGCATGCGCGACCTCCTCACGCGCGCGAAGCCGGACCGGTTCGAGGACATCGTCGCGCTGGTTGCGCTCTACCGGCCGGGGCCGATGGAGCTGATTCCGGAATTCGTCCGCCGCAAGCACGGGGGGCGCGTCGACTATCCGGACCCGCGGGTGGAGCCGATCCTGAAGCCCACCTACGGCATCATGGTGTACCAGGAGCAGGTGATGCAGATCGCGCAGATCATCGGCGGCTATACGCTGGGCAGCGCTGACCTGCTGCGACGCGCGATGGGCAAGAAGCTGCCCGAGGAGATGGCCCAGCACCGCAGCATCTTCGTGAAGGGCGCGAGTCAGAACGGCATCAGCGACCGGCGCGCGAACGAGCTTTTCGACCTGATGGAGAAGTTCGCGGGCTACGGCTTCAACAAGTCTCACGCCGCTGCCTATGCGCTGGTCGCGTATCAGACCGCCTACATGAAAGCCCACCATCCGGCGGCATTCATCGCGGCCAACATGTCGGCGGTGATGGGCGACACCGACAAGGTGGAGCAGTTCGCCGAGGATGCGCGTGCGCACGGCATCGGGTTGCGGGTTCCCGACGTCAACCAGTCGAACTACCGCTTCGAGCCGGTGGACGAAAAGACCATTCGTTACGGGCTGGGCGCGATCAAGGGCACGGGCGAGGCGGCGATTGCCTCCATCGTCGAAGCGCGCAAGGCGGGCCCGTTCACGGATCTCTTCGATTTCTGTCATCGCGTGGACAAGCGCCTGGTCAACCGGCGCGTGGTGGAGTCGCTGATCCGCGCGGGTGCTTTCGATTCCCTGAATGACCATCGCGCAAGCCTCCTCGCTACGGTCGGGGTCGCACTCGAGAGCGCGGAGCAGGCGAGCCGCGCCGCGCACCAGGTGAGCCTGTTCGGGGACCTCGCGGAGAGCGCTCAACGGCCGGCGCTCGTCAATGCGCCGCGCTGGAGCGAGAAGGAGCGCCTCCAGAACGAGAAGGCGGCGCTCGGCTTCTTCTTCAGCGGGCACCTGTTCAATATCTACCGCGACGAGGTGCGCCGCTTCGTTCCCGCACGCCTGGCCGACCTGGGGGCTTCGGGAAACGGCGATTACGCGGGCCGCACGTGCTGGATCGCGGGCGTCGTGCTCGGTACGCGGGTGCAGACCACAGCGAGCGGCCGAATGGGCGTGATCCAGCTCGCCGATGATTCCGGGCGCTTCGAGATCGTGGCGTTCCGCGAAGTGTTCGAGAAGTACCGCCAGAAGCTGAAGGAGGACGAGCTGCTGGTGCTGGAAGTGAGACTGCGCATGGCGCGCGCGCGCGCCGCCGTCAACGGCGAAACCGACGCCGGGCCGGACTTCGGTATGCGCATCGAGGCGCTCAACGTGCTCGACCTGGCCGAAGCGCGCAACCGCTTCGCGCGCGGCGTGCAGATCACGTGCAACGGCGCCGCCTCCGGCAACCGGCTGCGCGAGGTGCTGGCGCCCTATCGCAGCGGGCGCTGCCCCGTGTCCATCGTCTACTCGAACCGCGAGGCGAGCTGCGAGATCGATCTCGGCGAGTCGTGGCGCGTGAACCTGCACGAAGACCTGATCAAGTCGCTCGTGGAGCGGTTCAGCCCCGAGAACGTCCGCATTCTCTACAACAACGCAGCGACCAGTGACCGCTGACCCGATTCCGGACGTCCCCTCCTGCCCGAGGAGGGGTGGCGGCGACAGCCGCCGGGGTGGTGGGAGACACATCAGGAATCACACTCTCTTTACGGCGGGACTGGTGTACCTGCTAGCAGCGCTACCGGCTGAAGCAGGCGAGCCAGAATGGAAGCGCCTCCATGACCAGGCCGCCGCGTACCTGCAGCGCGGCGATTTCGAGCAGGCCGGCCGCCTCGCGCGCGAAGCGCTCAAGGAGGCCGACGCGACACTCGGCCCCGACCATCGTGCCACCGAGGCGAGCCTCTCCACGCTTTCGCTCGCCCTGCGGCTCGCGGGCAGGCCCGAGGATGCGCTGCCCGTTGCTCAGCGTCTCGTCGCGGTCAGGGTGAAGCAATACGGTCCCGATGATCCTGCGACCGCCATTGCGCTTCACAACACCGCCGAGATCCTGATCGCGCAGAACCGGTTCGCGGAAGCGGGGCAGCTGCAGTCGAAGGCGCTCGTGGTCTTCGAGCAAAAGCTGGGCGCAAAGCATGTCCATACCGCCACCGGCCTGCATAACATGGGCGCGATCCTGCTCCGGCAGGAGAAATACGGCGAGGCCGAGAAATATCTGCGCCGCGCGCTGGATGCGAAGCAACAGGCGCTGAAGCCCGGTCACCTCAGCATCGCGCACACGCTGGACAATCTCGCCTCCGCGCTCGACGCGCAGGGCCGTGGAATCGAGGCGGACAAGTACCGCCGCCGGGCCGAGAATATCCGCCGCAAGGCCGGCTGAGCGAAAGCTATTCAGTGGGCCGGGTCTCGAACCCGGCGTAGTCGCCGCTTGCCTCGGACACGAGCATGTCGGAGACGACCGCGCTGGGCGGACCGCGCCGCGCCCAGGCGATCATGGTTTCCACCGCTCCCGGCGCGCCCTGGATGACAGCCTCGACACTGCCGTCGCGGCAATTGCGCACCCACCCGGTCAGGCCGAGCTCGCGCGCCTTGCGCTGGGTGTAGAACCGGAAGCCCACGCCCTGCACGCGGCCGGTAATAAGTAACCGTTTCGCAATTCTTTCCATGGGGGCTTGCCAGTCCGGGCGCCGCGCGATTTTATGGAGCTATCAGAGGGCTTTATGCCACAAACGGGAGGGTATTGCAGTCCCGAACGTGTTGTTCTACCGTCCGCGTTGACGAGTGGCTTGATCGCAAACCGGAGGAGACCATGAACCTGACTCGCCTTGCGCCCGCGCTGGGAACGGCGTTCTTTCTGACTGTAACGGGTTGCTCGACCGTGGGCGGCGCGGATTCAAAATCCAACGTCGCGCCCGACAAAGTCGTCTATCACATCAACGACACCGGCGCGCAGGCGGTGAATGCGCTGCGCAACATCGGCAATCACCTCGAGGTGAATCCGAAGGCGAAGATCGTCGTGATCACGCACGCGCAGGGCGTGGACTTTCTCATGGAGGGTGCCAAGGACCGCAACGGCAATCCATTCAATATTCCGGTGGAGGCGCTGAAGGCGCAAGGCATCCAGTTCGACGTGTGCGAGATCACGCTGCGTAACCGCAAGTTGACCAGGAGCCGGTTCATACCGGAAGCCACCTTCGTGCCCTCCGGCGTCGCCGAGATCACCCGGCTCCAGCAGCGCGAGGGTTACGCCTACCTGCGTCCTTGACCCGCGCGGGAATGACGTACTGCGGCGGCGTGTTTGCGTAGACGGCGTCCGCGCGCATAAAATCGGCTTTACGCTGCGCAGGTGGGGAGTCCTGCCGCGCGCCCCGCACATTGCCGATGCCCGCTAGCGCCGCGCACCATCTCGAAGTCGTCATTGGCATCGTGCTGTTCTGGCTGGCGATCGGGGCGTTCGCGCTTCTGCGCCCGATCCAGTCGGCGTCCGCCACGCGATTTCTGTACGCATCCGGCGCGATCGGCGGCGTCGCGCTCGCGGTGGTTGCGCTTGCCGCGATTGGCGCGCCGCCCGCAAGCCTCGTCCTGCCGCTCGGTCTCCCCGACCTCCCATTCCACACCCGGCTTGACGCGTTGTCCGCGTTCTTCCTGCTCGTGCTCGGCGCGACCGGCGCAGGAATCTCGTGCTATGCGGCCGGCTATTTCGCGGAGTCGCATGGCGGTCAAGGCGGCCTCACGTGCCTGCAGTACCACTGGTTTCTCGCCAGCATGGCACTGGTGCTGATCGCCGACGATGCGTATCTCTTCATGGTGGCGTGGGAGGCGATGGCGCTGTCGTCCTATTTCCTCGTCACCACCGAGCACCACGATCCCGGGATCCGGAAAGCGGGCTTCATCTACCTGCTGATCGCGCATATCGGCGCGATCGCAATCCTGCTCTGCTTCGGCGT
>Ga0137341_1000071_pt1 | contig 8280 bp, 8 predicted proteins | sample EasRivERMLT433_2_FD_106652 | JGI IMG/M metagenome (GOLD analysis project Ga0137341, IMG submission 106652) | Soil microbial communities from meander-bound floodplain in the East River, Colorado, USA - East River MetaG ERMLT433_2 | ecosystem: Environmental > Terrestrial > Soil > Floodplain ... | reverse complement strand
TAAAGCTGGTTGTGTCGATCTATATGTTTTGGACAGGGCTTTGGAGGATATCTCTAACTCATTGCCGGAAGATGAATTGAGGATAGTAATAGTCAAAAGTACAGTTCCTCCTGGGACTTGTGAACGACTACAGAAGAAGCACGATAACCTAGTAATAACATATAGTCCAGAATTTCTTACAGAACGCACTGCGGAGCTAGATTTCATACAGCAGAATAGAATTATAATTGGAGCTAGGGACTTGTCTGGGGTACACGAGAGACAAATAGTAGAATTATTTAGACTAAGATTCCCCGGGGTACCTATAAAGTTCGTGGAGTGGGATGAAGCTAGTCTAATAAAGTACTTTACCAATGTATTCTTCTGCATCAAGATCGCAGCCTTCAATGAGTTCGCACAAATTGCCGAGAAGCTGGGTCTTAATGCGAATGAGGTAGCCGCTGAGGTTCTAAACGACGGCAGGATTGGTCGCTCGCATTGGCAGGTACCAGGACATGATGGCCACAAGGGATTTGGAGGTTCGTGCTTCCCGAAAGACTTGAATGGTTACATGCAATTTGCAAAAGAATTAGGTATACTTCCTAGTGTCGCTATGGCTGCATGGGAAAAGAATCTTGAACTAAGACCTGATAAGGATTGGGAAAAACTAAAAGGGAGAGCAGTATCGTGAAGAAACTTAACTTAAAAATCGAGAAGCCAGGCAAATTTATAAGTAAGTCGGTATTCAGAGAGTACCTCAAGGTGGCAGTCAAGCGAAAAGAAACGTATACATGTACGACAACCAACTGTCCATTAGCCCGGGCTACAGGGTATGCTGTTGACTCTTATAGTTATGCTTGCTATGAGGAATTATTAGACATATATTTAGGGGATTTAGAATCTATGTTTACGGGGACTCTAAAGCGTCTTCCTGAGTGGGCTGCGCATTTTGTAGACGTATTTGACAATGTAACTAATCCATCATGGTCGGGTTACAAACCTCTTCCCAAGAACGCGAATACGGCTCTTGAGGTATTGGATGGGAAGTTCAAGTTGGGCGACAATGGTTGGGTTAGAAAATGATAATATCTCTTTCAGGTAAGAAAAGGTCTGGGAAGTCTAGTGTTGCTGCTTATCTGACGGATAAGCACGGATTCGTAGAGGTATCTTGGGCGTACCCTCTCAAGGAAATTATAGGAAAGCAACTATTTCAATTAAGCGACGATCAGTTGTATGGGTCTGATGAGAATAAAGAAACTGTGGACCCCCGTTGGGGTCTTTCTCCTAGACAGATCCTACAGGTCGTTGGTACTGATCTTTTTCGTGTTAACTTCATGGATGATTTTTGGGTACGTATTGGCACAGAGCGCATCAAAGAGCAAGCCGCCCTAGGGAGAAACGTGGTTGTAAGTGATACAAGATTTCCCAATGAGCTAAAGGCCATAACAGGGCTAGGCGGCGTAACTATAAGAATGAAGCGTCCTGACTACCCGATTAATGATCCTCATCTTAGTGAGATAGCTCTAGACGACGAGACTTTCGATTATGACATATCAGCCCTATCTGGACAATTGGACCACGTATACCCCGTAATAGATTCTATGTTTATAAGGAAATAGGATGCCCTTTCGTAAACAGTCCGATAATACATCGGCGTGGGTGCCTCCTACTGATGATGATATTGCCCGGCGAGTTGATGAATTAATCAATCCTAAAACTCCAGATAGTATAGAGGTGCCTACCACCGCGGACTTACAAGGGCAGTTATCCTCTGCGCTGTCTACCTTCCTGCCCAAACCGGCCAGCTTCCTAAATAACAAAGAGAAGCTTTACAGTTCCTTCACTTCCTTAATGTCTAAAGATCGGTACCCCGCCGATATTGTACTGCCTGTTTATAACTCGGTTCATGTTGTCGATAAGTGCATCAAAGCTGTTATAGCCCGGACAAGATGGCCCTATAGGCTAATTATAGTAGATGATGCATCGGATATCATGACTCAGACTGTATTGAAATCGTATGCCGATAAATATCCGGAGCGTATAACAGTCCTTACTAATAGTAAGAACAAAGGCTTTGCGGCTACAGTAAATAAAGGAATCGCAGCAGGTAAGGGTAAATATGTCTTCCTGCTTAACTCGGATGTTATAGTAACTCAAGATTGGCTGACGAAATTAATACTGGCACTAGAAGCCGATCCTAGGAACCAGATAGTAAATCCTGTAACGAACAATACGGCACTAATAAATGTTCCCATGTCACCGGGAGCTTCGTATCTGGACATGAATCGTATTATTCAGAATAAGGGTGAAGTCCAGTACCCCGAAATAATGCCTACTGGCTTCTGTTATGGGTTTAGACGATCTCTACTATCCGAGATTGGTCCCTTCGATGAGTCCTACCCTAACTTTGGGGAAGAATCCGACCATTGGATGAAGACCATAACTTACCAGCGTGGACCTATGGTCAAAGGATATCGTGCTATTATGGCAGATGATACCTATGTATTTCATGAGAGAGGCACTTCCTTCGCCTCTCTAGGCGAAGAGAAACATATGGGGTTCCGGAAACAAGCGGCTGATCGCTTTAATAGAGTATGGCCACAGTTCGGGCAGTGGAAAAAAACCTTTCATATTGATAAGGCTCTGGGACATATAAACCCACCTGTCCCCACCTCAGTCCTGAATAGCCACAGAAAGGTACCCTATAGAATTTGCTGGGTAGTTCGTTCTGCTGCCTTCTGCGGTGGTATGAAATTTATTACTGACATAGTTAATGAAATAAATGAGCGCGGCGGAGACGCTAGAGTCGCAGTTGTGGCGAGAGACTCTAGAGCTAAACTACCAGAGCCTCTAGGGGAACTACGTGCAGGAGTTATTAACTTCTCTAGCGAGGAGGAATTCCTAAATACATTTACTTCCAAGGTGTTCAAGAACGGAGTTGTGGTTTCTTCTACCTCAGAGTTAGCTCCGCTTGTCGGTAAACTTTGTGAGGTAGAGAAGAAACTAAAGCACGTACTGCATGTGCAATCATATGAGCCTTACCTGTTGGAAGATGAAATCGCTAAGAAAGAATTTAAGAAGTTTTTTAAGATTGCTCCGGATGTAATATCTAGCTCGCACTGGATAACTCAGTTGCTGACCGAAGAGGGTATTAACGTACTTGCCACTATATCACCAGGCGTAGACAGAAAATTATTCTATCCAGGTAATAGGGTTGGTGGAGATGATCGTTTAACTGTCATGTTGCCGATGTCGCCCACTTATGCATTTAAGGGGTACGATCGAGGTATTGGCCTTATACAGCATCTGTACAATAAAGCTATTAAAGCTGGTGCGAGTATCCGTATTCTTACCTACGGGGCAGATTCGATACCTGAGGTGTGTGGTACCGCTATTGCTTTAGGTCCCATCCCTCAGACTCGTCTAGCCAACGTATTAAGAAATGAGGTTGATGTCTTTATTGATCCGTCATATAACCATTCCTATGGAATGCCTTGTTTAGAGGCTATGGCTTCCGGAGCGGCTGTAATCTGTTGGGATAATAAAGGTATCGGAGAATACGTTCGGCACGGTAAGAATGGACTGAAACTTCCAAATAGTATGCCAGCAGTTGAGGCGGCGGCCTCTGTGTTATCTCTACTATTGAATCCCGAGCAGCGCGAAAAACTTAGGTCGAATGCGTTGGGTAGTCTAACTGAACACGACCGGGAAAATTCTGTCAATAGCTTCATTGAAGCAATGGAGAAGCATCTACACCTACGACAGACCAAGAGACGAATAGTTTTTGTTACGCCTCATATGAGAAAGCACGGTGGTCCTACTACCATTCTTACTACGGCGAACGAGCTAGCCGCGCGCGGGCACGATGTATCAATAACATCAGTATATGCTGATATTTCGCCCGAGGTTCTTAGCTTCACTGACCTGTCTATCAACCTCGATCACAAGGACATCCCAGAGTGTGATGTACTAGTTGTAAACTCCGATAACCCACTCAACAACTACTTTGCAGAATTACCGCAGGCTAAGAAAAAGATACTATTGAAGCTTTCCCATAATGCCCGTTTTAAGGAATACGAGGAAGCCAGCCTAAATATAGGATGGGACAAGGTAGTTACAAGTACTGAATGGCTGGCCAACGTATGCCGCAACCCACTTCCAGACTGGAACAATAAGCCTGTAGATGTCACACGCGTCGGTTGGTTCCACTACGGTCACGAGAGTTTTGCTGTCCCGCCGAGCCGGAAGGTATACCGTGGAGGTAGGGTAGACGGTCCTGTTAGGATATGTACACTAGTACACCAGTACCCAATGAAAGGTAGTGGAGATGCGATAATAGCTCTTACTAAGATCAAAGAACGATTTGGGGACATGGTAAAGATCGAAGGTGTAGGAGAGTACCCCAAGGATCGTCTCCTGATGCCTACCTGGATTAAGTATCACGAATCACTATCTAGGCAGCAGATGGCCGATCTGTTTAAGAACACTGATATCTGGGTAGGCGCAAGTCACACCGAAGGGCTGGGCAGAATGGCCCTTGAGGCCATGAGCGCCAGTATAGCTTGTGTTCTTACAGACGTTCATACCGAATTTACCGAACATGATAAGAACTGCCTATTAGTGCCGATAATGCGTCCTGATCTCATCTGTTCAGCTTTAAATAGTTTAATTGTCGAACCTGCAAAAATGGTCCGATTAGGCTTTGAGGGTCACCGCACCGCTGAGCAGCGTGTAGATCCTACAGAGCATATTGACGCTATGGAGAGGGTTATCGAGGAGGCAATGGCGTGATATCCAGAGGCGTAGGATTGTTAACCTATAATCGCGGCAACTACCTTCGCGAGTTTGTCCAGTCGGTTCTAGGCACAGTGCCTGAAGGGACTAAGGTAGTCCTGTGTGATGACGGAAGTACCGATAATACAGCTGAGATAGCCCGAACACTTGATATCACCTATTTGCGTGGCCCTAATCGCGGAGTAGCAGCTAACAAGAATAGGGCTCTATATCTGCTACAGGACTGTCACTTCATAGCTCTAATAGAGGATGATCTGTTCCCCACATCAGGGGGCTGGTTTGAGATGTATGAACGCGCTGCTATACATTCTGGCATTAACCACTTCTGTAGAGTGCAGGAGAAGGAAGTACCCGAAACAAATATCGCATTCAGTGAGTGGATGCAGAAAGAACTTAAGCTAACTCCTATATATGAAAGCTCGCCTAGAGGCGATCTTACGTTTATAACTGCAGAGGTGCTCAGAAAAGTAGGAGGGCTGCATCCGTCATTTATTGGGATGGGGTACGCTCATGGACAATGGGCAGATAGAATTGACAGAGCGGGACTAATAGGTCATCCGTTAAAGTGGGTGGATATAAAAGAAGCAAGAGACCAATTCGTCCAGAAGGGAGACACCGAAGGAGGCAGATGGAACTTCTCGAAATCCAGAGTGAAGGATGAACTAAAAAGAAATAGAAATACCCTAAAGAAAGTTAATGCTACAGGACAGATTTACGTAGCATTGGAGCTGCCTTGAAGATCATAGTTGCGTATCGTAGAGATATACATAAAGGGATAGAAGTCCCCTGTTATGCTAATAGCTACGTCAGGGAATTTAAGGCTCTAGGCCACGAGGTACTTACACTCGGAGAGAATCAAGACGTTCCATTGGATAAGTTACAAACTGTAGACTTAGGTAGATGGGATCTGGTATTGGACATAGATAATGGCCGTAACCCAGATGGTAATTTGCCGTTTATTGGGCACTGCTTTGTGGAGAAAGGACCCAAGTGGGCTATACCAACTGCGGTGGTATTTACCGATAGTCACGGACAATCAACCTTACATCATAGATTATCTCCTTATTATACTCATGTGTTCTATGCCGTATGGAGCCGACGTGACCTTTTTGCCAAACACAAGTCGGCACACTGGCTACCTAATGCTACCGATTTAAGCTGGTTTAGTCCAGGTATGGAGCCTGTCAACTATCAGTTCGGGTTCTTTGGGAGTAAATACGGTCTAGATAGGGCCGATCCTATGGTAGAGATATGTAAAAGACGTGGCTGGTCCTATGATGTTCGGCAGGTTGCGAAGACCTATAGATCTAAATGGCCTGAGACGGCCAACGCTATGGGACGGTGTCAGAACCTGTTTAATAGAGGCCAGAAGCACGACATTAATCTCCGGGTCTTTGAGAGTATGGCTGTGGGAAGGCCATTGATTTGTGATCTCGATCCAAGCTCTGGCCTTGACAAGCTATTTACTGCCGGGAAGCATTATATTAGTTATAATACAGACTATACTGAGCTTGAAGGCGCGATGGAGTGGGTTATAGACAACCCAAAAGATGTTATACTTATGGCGAAAGCTGCGTATAAGGAAGTATCGGAAAAACATCTGATTAGAAACCGAGTACAGCAAATTCTAGAGGTTGTTTCCAAGTGAATCGCGCACTGACATTCGATGATGTAGCATTAGTGCCTCAATACAATAACATCCCATCTAGACTTGAGCCGAGTCTTGAGACCTGGTTGACTAAGAAGATTAAGATTGCTATACCAATCGTACCCGCTAACATGGACACGGTTATAGGGGGCGAACTAGCGGAGGTAATAACGAGTTATGGATCTGCGCCTATATTTCATCGGTTTTGTTCTATTGACCAGAAGAGATCTTGGGCTAAGAGATTTCCTCAGTGTTTTATTTCCTACGGCCTAGATAGGGGAAACTGGCAGTTTCCTGATTCGTCTAATATATGTTTCGATGTGGCCCACGGGCACTGTGAAACGATGCTAAGAGCCGTGGAGGAAGTTAAGAATACTTATCCTGAAGTTCAGATCATTGCCGGCAATGTTTGCACCCCACAGGCTGTACACGATCTCTTCACCGCAGGAGCGGATGCAGTAAAGGTAGGTATCGGCCCTGGTGCCGCATGTACGACCCGGTCGGTGACAGGTTTTGGGGTCCCACAGTTCACCGCAATACAAGAATGCGCTAGGATGGGCAGGAAGCTGCGTATTCCCATCATAGCTGATGATGGCATCAGAAACAGCAGAGATATCGTCTTAGCGCTCGCTGCGGGAGCTAGCACCGTTATGATAGGGAAATTGTTTGCCTTAACCGCCGAGTCTAGTGCCGATAAGAGAGGTCCACATTTCAGTGATCCGTCTAAGACGTATATTCGGTGGGAAGCTAAGTACCGTGGACAGGCTAGTGCAGATTTTCAAAATGATTATTATGGCGGTCTAAAGCCTGGCACTGTAGCTGAGGGCGAAACATTCTGGGCTCCTGTAAGTGGATCCGCTAAATCTCTGATAGAGGGCCTATGTGCCGGCATCCGATCAGGGTTCACTTACGGGGGCGCACGCGATATAACCGAATTACAGCGAAAGGCGGAGTTCGTCGAGGTAACTCAGACCTATCACGACGAGATGGCGGTACGAAATGATTAAACCTAAAATTTACAGTACCACTATTAAGGTGTCTGAGACATACAGTCCTATCAGGACTAAGTCAGAAGTCTTCGCTGAGTCATTCGAGAAACAGTTGAGTAAATGTCTAGAGGATATGACGAAAGATCTAAGAAAAGATCTATACTATGGGTGTCGTGATGATTCGAGCGATTCTGTTTGATCTAGACGGCGTTCTGGTGGATGCCACAGAGATTCACTATAAGGCATTAAACCGTGCTCTTAAAGAAACTTGTAGCTTTGAAATAGACAAAGCGGAGCACGATCTTAAGTTCAACGGGTTACCCACAAAAACGAAGCTATCCGTACTCATCAAACAGAAACGCGTCTTGGATAGCCAGCTCGATAGGATATATCAAGTTAAACAAAAGTACACAAGCATCGAGATAGATCAGACTAATCTGTATAGTACTGCAAAGTGGACTATGATAGATCGCCTAAAGGGTAACTACCCGCTAGGGGTAGTGACTAATTGTAGCAAAGATACCGCACTGCAGATGTTAAGAAAGCTGACTTTAATACGATCCCCTAACTACTACTTTTCGACCATCATAACTAACGAACAGGTAAGATTCAATAAGCCGCATCCAGAAGGTTATATTAAGGCAATGGTTAATCTGAAATCGTATCCGGAAGAGACATTGATCTTTGAGGACAATGAGAACGGGATAGTAGCTGCCCATGCGACAGGTGCTAATGTAGTTAAGGTGGACGATGTCAATGAAGTGAATATTGAATTCGTTAATAGGTACTTACAGTGACCGATCTACTCGTACCTGTAGTGCTAGTAAAGAACGAAGCCTACTGGCTCCCGTATACTCTGGAGTGTCTACG
>Ga0137341_1000070_pt1 | contig 8330 bp, 8 predicted proteins | sample EasRivERMLT433_2_FD_106652 | JGI IMG/M metagenome (GOLD analysis project Ga0137341, IMG submission 106652) | Soil microbial communities from meander-bound floodplain in the East River, Colorado, USA - East River MetaG ERMLT433_2 | ecosystem: Environmental > Terrestrial > Soil > Floodplain ... | reverse complement strand
TCGTGTAACGCCTCCATCGTCTCTTCGATCGGCGTCGCGCCGTCCCAGCGATGGATCTGGTAGAGGTCGACGTAGTCCGTTCCGAGTCGCTTCAGGCTCGCGTCGATTTCGTGGAGGATCGCCCTGCGCGAGAGACCTCCTCCGTTCGGACCTGGGCGCATCACCCCCCAGACTTTCGTTGCGATGACAACCTCTTCGCGGCGAGCGAATTCCTGAAGCGCGTGGCCGGTGATCACCTCGCTCGCCCCAAAGCTGTACACGTTGGCCGTGTCGAAGAAGTTGATGCCATGCTCGATGGCGCGCTGGAAGAACGGCCGCGCTTCGTCCTCTTTCAGTGCCCACTCCCAACGCAGAGTCGATCCCGCCACTGTCGCGGCGGGATCTCCGTAACTCATGCAACCGAGACAGATTCGGGAGACGGTAAGTCCGGTGTTGCCGAGTCGTCGGTATTCCATGGTGGTCTCCATTCCATTCGAGCAGTTTCCTGCGTACTATTTCTGCAACATCGGGTAGTCGGTATATCGCTCGGGTCGATAACGCGAAAGGCTTGCATGACCAGGTATTTAGCGCAATCCTGCTGCCTCGGCGACAATCAATTCAATCGCCGTCCAGTCCATTTGGCTGCGGCCTTTCGCAAGGGAATCGGCCAAGCGTTCGTGAAGCAACTCGGCCAGCGGCATCGGCATTTCTGCCGAGTCGGCGGCGCTTTGTACCAGTTTGACATCTTTCATGCCCAGCGCGAGTTGGAAGCCGGCCGGCTCGAAAGCCCGGTTGGCGAGGATGCGACCATAGTTCTGGTAAATCGGACAGCTGAAGAGGGTCTCGCCGAAGAAGGCGGCCATCGCCGTGCGGTCTATGCTGTTCTTCTCGGCCAGGGCGAAGGCTTCGGACATAGCTTCGACGGCGGACAGGATCATGAAGTTGCCACAAAGCTTGACGAGGTTCGCCGCGCCGGGATCATCGCCGAAATCGCGCACCGACTGGCCCATCGCCTCCAGCAGCGGGCGGGCCGCTTGCTTGGCTGGCGCCGCGCCGGACTGGCAGATCCAGAGCTTCGCCGCCGCCGCGGCTTCCGGACGGCCGAAGACCGGCGCAGCCAGATAGTGGCCGCCATAGTGCGAGTGCAGCTTCGCCAGTTCGCGCGCGGTGTCGGGCGAAATCGTGCTCATCGAGATGTGGGTGCCGGCACCCAGGGCCGCGGCGACGCCGCCATTGCCGGCGACGAGTTCCTTCAACACCTGGTCGTTGCTGACCATGGTGACGACGATGCCGCCGGGCGTGACGGCAGCGGCGGGGCAGTCGGCCGTTCGGGCGCCGGCCGCTTTGAGCGCCGCCAGCTTTCCGGGTGTGCGGTTGTACGCCGCGACATCGAACCCGGCTTTGAGTAGATTCATCGCCATTGGCTCGCCCATGCTGCCGATGCCGACGAATGCGACCGCTTGTGCCATGTCCTTCCTCCCGCAATCGCTGTTAGCGCCGCAAGTCGTCCGCGATATAGGCCCGGACGATTTGTTCGAAGTTCGCGTCGCCCTTGAAGCCCAGGGTCTCGGCTCGCGCCGCGTTCCAGGCGCCAGGCCAGGTGCCGACGATGCGTTCTATCGCCGCGTCGCGCTCCCAATGCACACGCGACGCCACTTCCTCCCCGGCGACGCGACGCAGACTTGCCACCATTTCACCCGCCGTCACGGTGATGCCGGGCAGGTTGATGGCGCGCTGCCGGCCGAGCGCATCGGCGTCCAGATCGAAACCGTGAATCAGGCAATCGATGGCGCAGCGCGGCGACAACAGCCACAGCCGCGTCTCGGGTGCCACCGGACAGACGGCGTCCTCGCCATTCAGGGGTTCGCGGATGATGCCGCTGGCGAATGACGAGGCGGCCTTGTTGGGAAGGCCTGGCCGCACGCTCACCGTCGGCAGGCGCAGTACGCGGCCATCGACAAAGCCGCGGCGGCTGTAGTCGGCGAGCAGCAGTTCGGCGATGGCCTTTTGCGTGCCGTAGGACGAGGCCGGGCGCAACGCCAAGTCGTCCGTTACGACGTCGGGCAGGTCGCCGCCATAGACGGCGACGGAACTGGTGAACACCACGCGCGGCTTGTGTCCACGCTGGCGGCAGAGGTCAAGCAGCAGGCGCGAGGCGTCGAGGTTGATGCGCATGCCGAGCTCGAAGTCGGCCTCGGCCTGGCCGCTGACGACGGCGGCAAGGTGGAAAACACCCGCCGTCCTGGCGTCGACGAGGCTCGCCATCAGAGTCGAGTCCGCGATGTCGCCGGCTACGGCACGGACACGCGGGTCGGCAAAACCCTCCGCCGGCGCCATGTCCACCAGCACGATCTCGTCGATATCGGCGCGGGCCAGGAGCCGCGCCACCAAGCGTTTGCCGAGGAAGCCGGCGCCGCCGGTAATCAGTATCTTCATGGCCGTCCCCCTCAGGCCAGCGTCTTCAGCCAGCCCAAGCCATCCTCGGTCTTGCCGCGCGGTCGGTATTCGCAGCCGACCCATCCGGCATAGCCGAGTTCGTCGAGCAGGCGGAACAGGTAGCGGTAATTGACCTCGCCGTTGTCGGGTTCGTGGCGGTCAGGCACCGAGGCGATCTGGATGTGGCCGATGTGTTCACGGTACTTGCGGAAGGTCATGGCGATGTCGCCTTCGACGATCTGCGCGTGGTAGAAGTCCATCTGCACCTTGAGGTTGGGCGCCCCCACTTCCCCGCGGATGGCGTGGGCCTCGGCCTGGGTGTTGAGGAAGTAGCCGGGAATGTCACGGCTGTTGATGGGTTCGATGAGCAGCGTCAGTCCGTCCCCGGCCAGGGCCTTGGCGGCATGTCGCAGGTTGGTGACGAACACCTCGCGGTGGCGCTTGCGGTCAGCGCCGGACGGCAACAGGCCGGCCAATGCATTGATGCTGGGCGTACCTAGCGCCCTGGCGTATTCGATGGCACGGGCGACGCCGGCGCGGAATTCTTCCTCTCGACCGGGAAGCGAGGCCACGCCACGTTCGCCGGCCGCCCAGTCGCCCGGCGGCATGTTGAACAGGGCGTTCTTGAGGCCAGCCTCCTGCAGCCAGCGAGCAACTTCGGCGGGGGGATAATCATAGGGAAAAAGGAACTCGACGGCGCCAAAGCCCGCTTTTGCAGCCGCGGCAAAACGCTGAGGAAACGGGACTTCGGTAAACATCATCGTCAGGTTAGCGGCGAATTTTGGCATGGCAGTCCTCTCCTCAGAAATCCAGTTTGAATACGGTCTTCAGTTCCTCGATCTGCGCGTTGTTGAGCGGACTTGTCGCGGTGTTGCGCAGCAGGAGGAACAACTTGGCGGTCTCTTCCAGTTCCTCGGTGGCATAGACGGCGGCTTCGAGGCTACTACCGGAAACCACCGGACCATGATTGGCGAGCAGCACGGCGCTGTGCTTGCCGGCGAGGCCCTTGATGGCATCCCCCAGCTCCGGATCACCCGGCCGGTAATAGGGCACTAGCGGCAGGCGGCCGATTTTCATCACGAAGTACGCGGTCAGCGGCGGCAGGCAGCTGGCGTGATCGAGTCCGCTCATGCAGGAAACCGCGGCCGAGTGCGTCGAATGCAGATGCACGATGGCGCCGGCACCGCTGCGTTCCTCGTACATCGAGCGGTGCAGGAAGGCTTCCTTCGACGGCGCATCGCCGGAGATATGGCGCCCGTCCCAGTCGAGCTTGGCGACGCGCGCCGGATCAAGATTGCCCAGGCAGGCGTTGGTGGGCGTCAGCAGCCAGCCGTCGTCGACGCGCACGCTGATGTTGCCGCTGCTGCCGGCGGTGAGCCCGCGGTCGAACAGGGAGCGGCCGAAGCGCACGATCTCTTCGCGCAGTGCGCTTTCATTCATGGCAGCAGCTTCCAGGCCTTGAGGAAGAAATCGGGCGTGCCGAAGTTGCCGGACTTGAGCGCCAATGCCAGTGGGCGCTCGGCGGGCGGTTCCGTGATGGCCGCGGTCCACGGGACGCCGGGATCGATTTCGGGACCGATGCGCAAGCCGTTGATACCAAGCGCCTTGACCACCGCACCGGAAGTTTCGCCGCCGGCCACGATCAACTGGCCGACGCCCAAGTCCACCAGCCCCTTGGTGATGGAGGCCAGCGCATCTTCGACGAGGCAGCCGGCTTTCTCGGCGCCGATTTTCGCCTGTACGGCTTTCACCGATTCGGGTGTGTCGGTGGCATAGATGAGCACGGGCTCCGCGCCGACGCGGCTCTTCGCCCACGCCAGCGCTTCGCCCACGACATCGCGGTCGCGGGCGAGATCGAAGGGATCGACGTGGAATGCCGGATGCTGCTTCCGCATCGCCGCCACCTGCCCTTGCGTCGCGATCGAGCAACTACCCGAGACGACCGCGCGCAAGCCGCCGGCGGCGGGCAGCGCCCCGGCCACTACGGTATCGGCGAGCAGGCCGGCATGGCGAAAGTTCTGCGGCAGGCCCAGGGCGACGCCGGAACCGGCCGTCACCAGCGGCATGTCGGCGCAGGCGGCGCCGATGGCCATGAGGTCGTCGTCGGACAGCGCGTCGACCACGGCGAAATTCCAGCCCTCCTGGCGCAGCACCCCGAAGCGGGCACGGATCGCCTGCGGCCCCTGAGCTACGGTGGCGGCCTCGACGAGGCCGACCTTGCCCTTCACCTGCTGCTGGAGCACGCGCACCAGGTTGGCGTCGGTCATCGGCGTCAACGGATGGTGGCGCATGCCCGAATCGGAGAGCAGCGCGTTGCCGACGAACAGATGGCCCCTGTAGATGGTGCGGCCGTTGGCGGGGAAAGCCGGGCAGGCGATGGTGAAGGACGTGCCCAGCGCCTGCATCAACGCCTCGGCCACCGGGCCGATGTTGCCGCGTGGGGTGGAGTCGAAGGTCGAGCAGTACTTGAAGTAGAACTGCCGGCAGCCGGCCTGCCGCAGCCAGTCGAGGGCGGCGAGCGATTCGGCGACGGCCTGACCGACCGGGTTGGTGCGCGACTTCAGGGCGATCACCACGGCATCGATGTCGCCGGGAATCGAGCCTTGCGGCACGCCGATCATCTGCACCGTGCGCATGCCGGCCTTGACCAGCATGCCGGCAAGGTCGGTGCCGCCGGTGAAATCGTCGGCGATGCAGCCCAGCAGCGGCTTCATGTCCGCTTCCCGGCGGGGAGCTCGATACCGGGGAAGATCTTTACTACCGCGGAATCGTCCTCGCCGCCGTGTCCTGCGGCGGAAGCCTGCATGAACATCTGGTGGGCGGTGGAGGCAAGCGGCAACGGGAACACGCTCTTCTTGGCGTAGTCGAGGACGATGCCCAAGTCCTTGACGAAGATGTTCACCGCGGAGAGCGGCGTGTAGTCGCCGGCGAGGATGTGGGGCACCCGGTTCTGGAACATCCAGGAACCGCCGGCGCTGTTGCAAATCACCTCGTAGACCTGGTCGGGATTCGCCCCGGCGCGAATGGCCAGGGCCATGGCCTCGCCGGCGGCGGCAATATGCACGCCGGCCAGCAGTTGGTTGACCATTTTGGTCACGGAGCCCGGTCCCGGCTCGTCGCCCAGGCGATAGACCTTGCCGGCGATGGCCTTGAGCACGCCCTCGCATTTGGCGAACGCTTCGGGCGCACCCGAAGCCATGATGGTCATCTCGCCGGATGCCGCCTTGGCGGCGCCGCCCGAGACCGGGCCGTCGATCATCAGCAGGCCCATGCCGGCGAGACGCTTGCCGAGGGCACGCGCGAACTCTGGCGACACCGTGGCGCTGGCGATGACCACGGAACCGGGGGCCAGGTTGGCGGCCGCACCGTTCTCGCCGAACAACACCGTTTCGGTCTGGTCGGCATTGATGACGAGTACCACCACCGCACCGACTTTTTTCGCCAATACAGCCGGCGAGTCGGCCGCATGACCGCCGGCGGCGGCGACCTTGTCGACCGCCTCACGCCGTATGTCAAAGGCATGCACCTCGAATCCGCCGCGCAAAAGAGATTGCGCCACTCCCATGCCCATGGCGCCCAGGCCGATCACGCCGACGCTGTGGATATCCTTGCTCATCGCTCCTCCCGGTATTGGAGTCAGTCCGATCGTTTGCCCTGCAACAGGCCGCGAGCCAGTTCGCCGCCCTCGCCCTGCCAGAAGTCCCTGTCGGCGGCGCTCACCCGGCGCACCGCGTGTTCCATGTGCGCTGCGGCTGCCTTGCGCGCCCGCGCCGCGTCGCCCGCGGCGATGGCGTCCACGATTCTTTCGTGCTCGACCTTTACCTGGCGCGCGAAGTCGGCCCGGCGCGCCTCGTTGGCACGGGTGACGCGCACCGCCTGGCGAATCTGTTCGGCATAGCCCTCGACGAGCTGCACCCAGTAGGGGTTGCCCGTGGCGCGGGCGATGGCGTGATGAAAGCGCACGTCCTCCTCGACGCCATCGGAACCCCGCGCCGTGGCCCGGGCGATAGCGTCAAGCGCCTTGCGGATGTCGGTCAGGTGATCTTCCGAGCGGCGCGCGGCGGCGTGCGCCGCCGTCGCGGCCTCGATGGCGCGTCGCACTTCGATGACGTTGAGCAGGGAAGCCACCGACTGCAGCGTCAGCGCGTCGTCCGGCGACGAAGGGTTTTTTGCGGCGCCGAGCACAAAAGCACCGATTCCGTGGCGTGTGGCAATCGCACCCTCGGCACGAAGACTCGCCATCGCCTCACGAATCACTGTACGGCTGACGCCGAAATGTTTGGCGAGCGCATCCTCCGAGGGCAGGCGCGCTCCCGCCGCCAGGTCGCCTTCGCGGATCTTCCCGAGCAGCGTCTCGGCGACGCGCACCGAGAGACGGGCGGAGCCGCCGGCTTCGGACGTGAAATGAAATGACGGGTTCCTGCTCATAAGTTCTTGCTCACGGGTTACTGCAAACGTATTGACTTCAGCAAGACGTATGGTCATCATACAAGTACAAATACGATACAACTATGCATCAACGATTGCAATGCCGCCGGGAGCGTAATAAAGCAGACTGGGGGAGAGGCGATCCATGGCATCGGTTGTGATCAGGGACGTGGTCAAACGCTTCGGGGATACCACCATCCTGCACGGCGTTTCGGTCGACATCGCCGACGGTGAATTCGCGGTGCTGGTCGGCCCCAGCGGCTGCGGTAAAACCACTCTGCTGCGTATGATCGCGGGCCTCGAAGAAATCAACAGCGGCAGCATCGCCATCGGTGGCCGCGAAATCAACATCGTGCCGCCCAAAGAGCGCGACATCGCCATGGTATTCCAGAACTATGCGCTTTATCCGCACATGAGCGTCTTCGACAACATGGCCTTCAGCCTCAAGCTGGCGAAGGTGCCGCGTGGCGAGATGGAGAAGAAGGTTGCCCGCGCGGCCGAAATCCTCGGCCTGCAAGCGCTGCTCGACCGCTACCCGCGCCAGCTTTCCGGCGGCCAGCGCCAGCGCGTGGCGATGGGTCGCGCCATCGTGCGAAATCCGAAAGTATTTTTGTTTGACGAACCCCTGTCCAACCTCGATGCCAAATTGCGCGTGCAGATGCGCACGGAGATCCGCGAACTGCACCAGAAGCTGAAGTCCACCTCGATCTATGTCACCCACGACCAGATCGAGGCCATGACCATGGCCGACAAGATCGTGGTCATGCGCGACGGTTACATCCAGCAGGTCGGCACGCCGCTGGAGCTTTACGACTGGCCGGCGAATGTCTTCGTCGCCGGTTTCATCGGCTCGCCGGCGATGAACTTCCTGCCGGCGACGGCACTGGAGGGCGGCATGCGTGTGCGACAGGCGAGCGGCGACGAACTGGCGCTGCCGTTCGCGGCGCAAACGACACCGGGGCAGAAACTGCTCGTCGGCCTGCGCCCGGAGTTCGGGCGCCTGGCGGCGACAGGCGAAGGCGTACCGGTGGACGTGCTGGTCATCGAGCCGACCGGAGCCGACACCACGCTGATCTGCCGCGCCGGCGCTACGGGAGTCGCGATCGTGCTGCGCGAACGCACGACGCTGAAGGTCGGCGAGCGGGTGATGTGGCTGCCCGCCCTCGCCAGGGCCCACCTGTTCGACGAGCAAAGCGGCCAACGCGTGGCCGATGCACGCCAGGCGCATTGAGACAGCATCCATCTTGGCTCGAGAGGAGAAAAAGACATGTCGAATTTCACGAGACGGGATCTGCTGAAAACCCTGGGCGTCGTGACCTTCGCGGCTGCGGGGCCGGCCGGCGCGCTATGGACCGGGTTGGCCGAGGCTGCCGATCCGAAGTACCAGGTAAAGCCGGAGAAGGGCGCCAAGCTGCGCGTTCTGCGCTGGAAACGCTTCGTCCAGGGCGACGAGGAGATGTGGCTTGTCAACACGAAGAAATTCACCG
>Ga0137341_1000069_pt1 | contig 8411 bp, 9 predicted proteins | sample EasRivERMLT433_2_FD_106652 | JGI IMG/M metagenome (GOLD analysis project Ga0137341, IMG submission 106652) | Soil microbial communities from meander-bound floodplain in the East River, Colorado, USA - East River MetaG ERMLT433_2 | ecosystem: Environmental > Terrestrial > Soil > Floodplain ... | reverse complement strand
TGTTGTCCACAGAAAAGATTTGATGTATCAAACCACAGAGGTATTCCGAGGATTCGGGCTAGATGCAGGGTGCGTAGGTGATGGATTGAGAGACGTCAAAAAGGTCACTGTCGCGACCATACAAACACTTCAAATAAATTTACCCGTGGTCGATCTCTCGAAATTTCAGCAGTTGTTTATAGACGAAGCGCACCTTTGTGCCGCGGATGTAGAGCGCGGAAATCAATTCGTAAAAATCGCCTCTCACGTACAGGCACCATACAGGTGGGGACTTAGCGGGACCCCATTCATGAAAGACAAGTACTCGGACAGGCTACTAGAAGGGACTACGGGCCGAGTCTTATACGAGGTGAATAACCGCGAACTGATCGATAAAGGGTACCTCGCCGAAGGCAAAGTAACTATGTTCGATATGCCGGTTCAAAAAGGTATACGAAATAGCTGGCCTCATTGTTATGACGACGGGATCGTAGTGAATGGCACTAGAAACCAGAAAGTGGTAGACTGTATACAAGGAATGCAGAAGCCGATCTTGGTGCTTGTCCAAAAGATTGGACACGGGCAGCTTCTTGAAAAAATGGCAACCGCTGCCGGGTTAAATGTACAGTTTCTGAATGGGAAAAGCTCTACTGAAATCCGCAAGGAAGCGGTTGCGCTATTTAAACAAAACAAAGTAGAAGCAATAATCGCTACTACAATATTCGATGAAGGGATAGACATACCTGAGATTAGAACAGTTATTCTAGCCGGAGGGGGCAAGAGCCCCATCAAAAACCTACAGCGGCTCGGCCGGGGCTTACGCAAAGCCGATGGTAAGAATGAAGTAGATATTGTTGATTTCTACGACCGAGGTACGCGTTGGCTAGTATCTCACTCACGAGATAGGAAGAATCTATGGGAGAACCAAGGCTTCGTGGTAACCGTAGTTTAGGTACAACTCCATGGCAGAGGACAGTGTAAAGTCAGATGGTAATATACCTTGTGCGTTGTGTGAAAGAAAAGTCAAGACACACCGGATAGCACAGGAGGATCTGTGCTGGATTGATTCACAAGGAAACGAAACTGGGATAGGTAAGGTCAGGTTAACATTATTTGGAGATTCCGGTCCATTGTGCCGCCGATGTTTCATAAGTTCCCTAGACTTCCTCAAGGAGCAGATAAAATCTGGAGGAGCCCTTATACCTGTAACGAATAGGACCAAGAGATTTAAGGTAATCCAAGGAGGTAAGGTTTGAGCTTCTCCGAAGAGATATTTGTATGGTCGCTAATGAATAGAGCGGAGGACTGTAAATTATTTGCTACACTATTCAGTCCTGCCTGGCTAAAGAGCCCCGAGTTACGGCCTATTCTAGAAGAAGTGTATAACTTCAACAAGAAGTACGGTCTACCTCCTAGCCTTACTGCTCTACGAAAATCAATCGAAGAAAAAGATCCTGCTATTTATCAGAGTAGATACAGTAAGGCTATCGATAGAATAGAGAATATTACACCCAAGCCAGAACTATCAGACATGATAATGTCTCTGGAAATAGCAAAAGAAGTAGCTATTAGCTGGTCACTACGAGAGTTGGTGTCAGCTCCATCATTTAGTAAGCTAGGAGAACTTAACCGAGGCCACGACCAGATGCAATTGATAACCTCTTGGGTTCGTCAATTCCAGAATACAGGCGAAGAGATCGAGATGAATATTCAGGAGGCGGTCAAGTACCTCCAGGTTCAAAAGGGATGGCAAAGTCGAGATATGAATATACCGTGCGGGATCAAGGTTATCGACCGGATGTTGGGAGGGGGACTTCGCCCCAAAAACTTAGGAATCATATTAGCGCCTACTGGAGGTGGGAAAAGTTTCTGTCTCACTATAATCGCTAAGAAAATGTCAACAGTAGAAGATAAGAATGTGTTCTTCATCACTAACGAGCTGTCCATGGAGGAAACAACCGAGAGGTTTATTTCCTCTTTAACTTCTACTAAGTTGGAAGAACTAACAGTTACAACCGAAGACGATACCCCACCGGACGTGAATCCACAGTTAACTCAACTGAGTAAACACTGGGAGTATAAGTTACACGAGAGATTACGTTTGTGGGAGGTACGACGAGAGATCAGTACTGACGATATAGAAGCTATGTTATCGAAGCTACGCGGTCTGTACGGATGGAAGCCAGATATACTCGTGATAGACTATATGGAGCGCATGAAGCCAACAGTTACCGGAGGCAGACGCGACCAAAGTTGGTCATGGTACGGGCTAATAGCAAAAGACCTGTGTCGAGTAGCGAAAGCACACAACATAGTAGTATGGACGGCGGCACAGTTAAACCGAGCAGGACAGAAACACGAAAATATGATAGACTTGACCACCGCGCAAGGCTCCATACAACACGCGCAGGAGGCAGCGGCTGTTGTAGCTGTTCGTATTATGCCTACCCCAGACGGTGAGGGACAGTTGATGGGTTTCCAATGCTTCAAGGCAAGACACGCCAAGAAGTTCCAAAAGGAGGTATGCTACGAGGTTGACGTTGGTAAGATGATTATAACCGACAACGAGAAGAAGCGACCTTCGTTCAAAACTAAAAAAGACGAACCAGATGATCACGAACCAGAAGGGTACACAGATGATAAAGGTAAAACTAGGTGAAGTTCTTTAGAGGTAGAAAAGGCGAGTTCAAGCGAGAGATACATCGCAAACTAGGAGAGTTATACTTAACTAGATACTATATCTTTACCTCTAAGTGGATCTCAATATACATACATAGATTCCATATGTCTGACTACGATGTACCTCATGATCACCCGTGGAACTTCATAGCTGTACCTTTGAAGGCTGGGTACCTAGAGCATCTGCCTGATGGGACCGTTGTATATCGTAGGCCCTTCCATCCTAAGTTTAGAACAGCAAATGAATTTCACTGGGTTCAAGTGGATCCGGAGAGAGGTCCTTGCTGGACTTTGTTCATCCATTTTAGACGCCGGAGGTCTTGGGGATTTATGACTACAGAAGGCTGGATAAGGCATACTGAATATAACAAGAGACTAGGGCTATCGGATGATAACTAACAGGCAATAGAGGAGCTAAAGATTCGATGAGCGTTAGAGGGTGATAACCGACATGCCAACATATAGATACAAATGCTCCAAGGGTCACGAATTTGAAGCGGTTGAAAAGATTACCGACGATCCTAGAACCTGCTGCATTGAGTGTAAAGAAAAGGTAGAAAGAATGATTACTCAAACTTCATTTGTTCTTAAAGGAAAGGGATGGGCTAAAGATGGATATTCTAACAAGTAAGGATCAAGGGCAGACATGGCTAGATATGCTCCCCAAGATGCGGGAGCTTCTGAGTTGAAGCTAAAAGATACCAGATTAACTATTGTTCATCCTTTCTATAATGATGAAAAAAGATTCGATGTCCAATTTAAAAACTGGGGTACTTACCCTAAAGATTTAAAGAAAAGTATTGATATAATTTTGGTAGATGATTGTTCCAAACACCCCCTATCAAATAGGATAACTAAGAATAGATTAAAGTATATAGATTTTAACTTTCGTATACTTAGGATAACTGACGATCTGAAGTGGAATACTCCGGGAGCATTAAACCTTGGAGTAACTAGCGCACAAACGGATTGGGTAGTGTTTATGGATTCAGATTGTTTATTCAAAGCAGATGATATAGAGAAGCTCCTATCAACAACTCCAGAGCCCAATTCCGTTTATAACTTTGAACGCATTAGAGTGTCTAAAGACATAGAGAAGGCTAAGATTACTAGACTCCTGGGGTGCGCCTACTTGTTAGAAAAAGAGACGTTTCTTAGCGTACACGGGTTTGATGAGGACTTTACAGGAGAGTACAGTAAGGGTTATGGGCACTTCGATAACCAATTTACTAATAAGCTAAAAAAGAGAAGAATACCTTTTAGACGCACCGAGGCTAAAATAACAGAATATATGGAAGATACCTATATGGGTCCTAACATCCAGACTAAAGATCGTATACGACGCGAGACACACGATATAAATAAGAGACTAATGTATAAAAAAGACACTGGAGAAATTCCCATCCGACGCGATATGCTAAATTTCTCTTGGGTTGAGAGCTTCAACTTTAATGCATCAAGACTCTAAAGACTTCATGGAATCAGTAAGGCTCCGATTCCCTAGTTACTTCAAGGGAGTCAGGGTACTAGACTGTGGTAGCTATGATGTTAATGGCAACAACAAATATCTATTTGAAGACTGTGACTACGTAGGCTTAGACCTCGCCCCCGGCAAGAATGTCGATGTAGTCAGCAAGATTTCAGACTACCGACCTGACCTTAAGTTCCACACCGTTATATCAACCAATTGTTTTGAACACGACGCCGAGTGGCGAGATAGCATACCGCACGCTGCTTCCCTGCTTGAGCCCAAAGGGCTATTCGTATTTTCCTGCTCTGGGCATGGAACCAAGGAGCATGGCACTAAACAATGCAGCCCTGAAGCTAGCCTAAGCTCTGATATATGGGAATACTATTGTAATCTATCTGAAGAGGACGTAAGATCAGTTTTAGATATGAGGATTTTCCACACTTACGAATTCAATCTCCACACCCGAAGAAAGGGCATGGGGACGGATTTGCAATTTTGGGGGATGTTGTTATAGTACATTAGAAGAAGAGGGAGAAGTGCTGATGGAGCCTCTTTAAAAAGGTCCAAATGAAACCCAACACAGAAATAAAAGGACACGAAGTCAGGTTGAATCTTAAGTTCGAGGAAGGTCTCCCGGCAAGTAAGATAGACCTGATGTCCGACGTAAAAACAAGAAGTTAAAAACTAAGACTACTAAAACTAGATAAACAAGTAAACGATAGTCAGGACAAGTCAATCCTCAGGTCGCCATAATCTGACCATAATGAGGAGGGTTAGGAAATGAATAGATCAATAACACAGGGGAGATTTATGTTGAATCCGATCCCTAGGTCTTCGTCTATCCTGAATCCGAAAAGACATGACCTGAACGGTTTGATCGGCCGATTTGAGGGACTGAACGAACATCCCTTACTTGTTTTTCTTGTTTTTGTTGTATTAGTTTTTTACTTCTTGTCCTTAAATCATATATTATAAATAAGAGGAAGAAGTGAATTCCCTGCTCCCGTGGCTTCAGATGCACTTTAAACTTCAGTCGTTAAGAAACGATGAAGCACTAATAACTTGCCCTCTCTGTGGTAAGGTAAAGCTGTACTTTAATCTGAACAAAAAAGTAGGTACCTGCCACTACGCAAACTGTAGATTCCACTCTGAAGCTGTAACGGTCCCTAAACTGTCTAGTATTTGTGGGTTTCTTCCAGAAGAAGGGGTGACCTTTATCGTTCCTCCTTACCTTCAAACTTATGTTCTTCCACCTCCCACTCCGATCACACTGCCAAATGAGGCTGAACCTCTTCTTGTAAGAAAGAATGGTACCTATCTTACTATGTTCCCAATAGCAATCAAGAATATCATAAGTAGAGGTTTAGTTACAGAGGATATGTATAGGTACAATCTACACTTTGATGGACTACGGGTCTACATACCTGTCTACGATAAAGGTAAACTAGTACAATACGTTGGCAGAGACGCTTGGTGGTTTGAAACAGGAGAGGATAGAAAGTACAAGTATGCCCCAGATGTTTCGGTTACTAACTATTTGTTCAATTGGGACAAAAACAAACACGTTAAAGAACTAACCTTAGTTGAGAATACCTTCGTATCTATAGTACTAGATGGTTGCGGAGACACACATATGGGTACTTCCTCTACCTTTGGATCGCATCTATCAGATCGCCAGTGCGACCTAATAGGTACAGGAGCTGCTAGCTCAGTTGTTATTGTATTCGATCGAGATGCTACAGAAAAGGCAGAGAAGGCGGTTCAGAAGCTAAGAGGTCTTGGTGTCCGGGCTGGTATGATAATTCTTAGTAGACCTCAACCTGATGATTACTCCAACAGCACGATACACCAGTCCTGTCGGCTCGTTCATGGTATGATATCGCAGGGTTATGTAGGAAAGTATGAAGGGCAGTGGGCGTTTACTCTTAATAGCGAGGGGACATTGATTATATGAGTTGTAGGGTAGATTGCGGCGGGACTCCAAAATGTAGATTACCTTCGATAACCTACACAAGAAAATTCAAGGGACAGGATATAGAGATTCCTTATGTGACCAATGTTCAAGTAGAAGGAGCTTCTGGTCTAGAAGTTGCTCAGCAACAAAGACTACAGGGTATCCCGAGAAACTACAGGATCATGTTCGTCGCAGAAGCACCAGGAGCCGAAGAAGATAAGTTCGGTATTCCATTTGTAGGACGAGCAGGGTCGGAAGTATTAGTACCCTACCTAACTAAAGTAGGGTTTAATATGGAGGAAGTGTATATAACTAATATGGTTAAATGCCGTCCTCCGAAGAACAGGCGACCAACCGGTACCGAGAAGGACGCCTGTTATGACTACATCGAAGATGAGATTAAACGTATCCAGCCTGAAGTTATTGTGCTCCTTGGTAACACCGCACTAGAGCTTTTTAATCTGAATAAATTTGGGGGTGTAGGAGCTATGAGGGGGAGTTTGTACGAACGGAAGCTCCCGACATGGGAAGACGGTCCGACCTTCAAGGTCATTGTTACCTACCACCCAGCTATGTTCTTACATAAACACAACCCAAAATTTCAGAACCGAGTACAGGATGATTACCTCTTCGCGAGAAATGTCCTCGAACAGGGAGCTTTGGCTAAACCTTTCTATCGTGCTAAGTACGTACTAGCGGATAGTGTTCCTCTCGTAGAAGAAATGGTGGCAGAGATCGAGAAGGCAGATGAATTTGCCTTTGACACTGAGTCTACCGGGCTTGGATTCCGAAAGAGCCCTATGATAATGGTACAAGTATCATTGGGCAAAGATCGTACTTGGGTTGTGCCTCTATATCGCCACGATCCGGAAGGCTTGGACTGGAAGCTCAAGTTCCAATGGAACACACTCGATAGGCCATATGTGGTTGGTTTATTGAAACGGTTATTCGAGAACCCCCGCATAGGTAAGATAGCTCATAATATTAAGTATGATATCAATGTAGTCCGATGGCACCTCGGAGCAGATATTAAAGGTAAACTATGGGATACACTTCTAATGAAGCATCTACTAGACTCTATCCCTCCTCATGGGCTGGAGTTCTTGGGAGATGTTGAGTTTGCAACGGGGGACTGGTCCACGGAGATTAACGAAATAGTCGGACATGGAAAAGACAAAGTTAGGTCCTACGACTACATACCCGATGATCGATTCCACCAGTACGCGGCTACAGACGCAGAGGTAACTTCTAGGCTCAAGGAGTTGTATCTCGACAGGCTAAAGGAAAAGCCTCATCTGATGAAGCTGTACGATGAGCAAGTAGAGCGAGCTATAACTACATTTGCAAAAGCAGAGTGGAACGGTAATAAGATTAATCCTACTAAGTTAGCTGATCTAGACAAGATATGTGAAGATAGACTAGAGAGTGTTACTCTCGATTGTCGTAAATATGCCACGCCTGAGTTTAATCCGGGTAGTCCAGATCAGGTTGCGAGTTTGCTGCAAAGCATCGGGCTTAGTATTGATATAATCAAGAAAGATGCAGCCAAGGGATACAGTACTAGCAAGGATATCCTTATCCCTATTCAGGATAAACACCCTGTCATCCCGTTGATATTAAATTTTAGGAAGACTAGAAAAGTTCATACCACCTATGTTCAACGCATCATGGAAGATATAGATGACGATGGCAGAATTAGATACTCATTTAACTTGGCGGGGACCGTAAACGGACGACTATCCGCACGATTACTCCATCAGATCCCGAATAAAGATAGTGACTGGGAAGAAGACGATTACACCGATATTGAACTACGAGACATCTTCACTGAAGAAGACGGGTTCGTCTACTACTACGGTGATTACTGTTTGGATCCCAACACCCCTATACTCAAATCTGATTTATCTTGGGTTCCTTTATCCGAAATAAAAATCGGAGATAGTCTAGTAGGAATAGAGGAGAAAACCAATAAAGGTAGAAGAAAGAAATTACTAAAATCTGAGGTGGAAGCTATAAGTTCTAGGAATGCGATAAGATTGAAAATTCATATGTCAGACGGTAGAACGGTTATATGTTCTGAAGAACATCCGTGGCTCACAAAATATTGTGAGGGACGCAAGGCTTCATGGAAACCCTCCAAAAATCTAAAAGTTGGAATGAGTATAGTAGATTTAGGGAAACCCTGGGAAAATGATAATACCCATAGTGGTGGCTATTTAGCTGGTGTGTATGATGGGGAGGGTTGGGTATCCGGGTCCGATGTGGGATTTGGACAGAAGGAAGGTGTGGTTCTAGATACCGTAACCTCCTTATTACGGTCCAAGAATT
>Ga0137341_1000068_pt1 | contig 8439 bp, 17 predicted proteins | sample EasRivERMLT433_2_FD_106652 | JGI IMG/M metagenome (GOLD analysis project Ga0137341, IMG submission 106652) | Soil microbial communities from meander-bound floodplain in the East River, Colorado, USA - East River MetaG ERMLT433_2 | ecosystem: Environmental > Terrestrial > Soil > Floodplain ... | reverse complement strand
TTTATTGCTCCTTGTTATGCTTCTGCAGTATAGTTGATACGGCCTTTATGACGAGTCATGAACCACACAACTCCACCGGCGCTTCCGCCGATAAGAGTTACAGTGTTCGCTCCAGAAGCAGCAACTGCTACTCCAGAATCGTTATTACCGTCATCTAACTCAACTACTGAGTTAGAGGGGGTCGTATCCGCTAGTGTCGGAACGGTAACGGTATCGCTTGCGCTTTGGAGAACCACTTTATGGATTCCGAAGCTATTACCATTTACCTTAACGTCTTCAAATACTTGAAATATAGGTACTAGTGCTGCCATGTTCTATCCTTATTCTTCAGGTCTGTAGTTTAGACGACCCGTATGTCTTGTCACAAACCAAACGCTGTCACCTGCCGTGCCTCCTTCCAGGTCTATCTGGAATGAGTCAGCCGCATAGAATGCGGATAGTGAGCCGTTATTGCCGTCATTGATCTGCCCGATAGATAAACCAGGATTGGCACTATTAGCCAATGCTGGTACACCGACGTGATCGGATGATGTAAGAATTTTTACTTTATGAATACCGAAGGTCTGGTTTGTGACTTTAACCTGATGGTATAGCTGGAACTCAACTATTGCTGATGCCATTGTATCTCCTTAATCCCACTTCTTGGTTTTGGGATTCCAAACTTTTACTCCGGGATCCATTTCGGCGTGTTCTTTTGAGAAAGCCTCTAGCATTACTCTACCTAGACCTTTTCTCTTCATAGTCACACCGGCCTTTTCGGCTTTTGCCCTAAGAGCACCATGCTCTTTAGCTGTCCTGTACGCCTGATACCCAGCTGCACCTATTAGACTAACGTCTATTGCTGAGCCCACGGGTCCTAATACTTTTCGCCCTACCTTACCCCAGGGACCCGCAATTAATTTACCTACTAGCGGTACTTTTCTTACAGCTGCTTCTATGGGTTTAGCTAAGGTAGACGAAGGTCTAAGCATTTTAATAGCTGCAGTTTTTGCTCCCATTGCTGCTGTCTTAGCTACCTTTCTTGTTATAGCTTCCGATGCTTTGGGGGCTACGATAGGCTTACTGATTCGTTTAGTTTTGGCTAGCTCTTCTAGCCTCATACCTATCTTATGTCGCTCTGGAGTATGTAGCGTTCTCCCTTTACCTTGCTTGATCGCTGCTTCTGTGGTCTCCTTCTGAGAGACCATCCTTTCAGCCTTCATACCCATCTCATGAATCGCTGGAGGTGTGACTGGCTTTCCTCTCCCGGGCACATGAGCAGCCGCTCCTACCGCTTCCTCTGCAGCTTTTACTGGAACTTTGGGGGTCTTTGATACCGCTTTGCTTATAGCTTCAGCTGTCTGAGCCCTAGCTCTTTCAGATACTTTCTGAGCCAACTTTTCTTTGACTCTAATCTCATGAGCTTTCTGTGCGTCGCTCTTAGCCACCAGTCATCTCCTAGCTATAGTATATCAAATTCTTTCTTAGCCTTCATACTTGGAGAAGGCTCTATATGAAAATGCTCTATAGGCTCACCTAGATATTCTAGGAATACTTCCCACTGAGAACCCAAAGCTGATCTTAGATTCTCTAACATAATGTTTTTAGCTTCCTTACTGCCAACAGTTTTTGATCTTATATCAGCAGCCCAGCCGTAATAATGCCAGCTACTTGGTTTGTGTGTGCCATCCCTTAGTGACGTAATTGTCATCTCATAAACGCCGTTGTTCTCATACACCTGATCACATACGGTAAGCGCTAGGATTAATTCGGGGCGAATACCGAGCATATCAACCCCACTCTTAAATCTAATCATAAAGGACTTCACTCTCCCCAAACGGGATTTGTTTAGCTTGCAATCCTAGAGCTTGAATCCTACGTGTCATATTTCTGCCTGCTCTTAGATTGTGGGAATGGCATACAAACAGGGTATCTTCAAATACCTTTCTATCTTCTTTAGATAGTCTCTCTAACCATCTAACTACTTCCATACCGCAATCTTCACGTTCGCTATTAACATAAGTCTCTCCGCCTAGATCGTGATCTAGATGAGCTTCAGACATGTCCGGACCGTAGTCCTTCAATACAAATATCGCATCTTTAGCGGTGGAGCACCAAATAGTATTATCACATTTATCCTTAGGCCATCGCTGATAAGCTACAGCAGCTCTGTTATGATCATCGTCTAAGAACAATACGCGGCACCGTGACATTAGTCCCCCTTAGGCTCCATCTTTTTCTTTTTCGCTGTGGCGTAGAATACTCGTTCGCCTTTCTTCCCGCCGTATTTCTTCTTCATGTCCTCAAGGACTTTACGGCCTTTTCCACGAAAATACTCTTTCAGTGGCATTACTTACCTCTTCCTTTAGCTTTTTCTTTTAACTTAAGTAATCTCTTATTGCTTTTGAGCAACCCTAATGTCCATAAGTCTGGTCTCCCGCCGTAATTAATTTTAGTAGTCATTTTTTTTCTTTCTTCGCTCGTCAGTTACGGCCATATGACAATTCGCACATCGAATTTCGCATTTATTCATCTCCATGGGCGTACCTGTTTTAGATCAATATGCTTCTCATGTACCGCCTCAAACTGGTCCATGGTAAATCTGTTAAGCTCCAATAAAGGCTCTACAACAGAGCAGGCGTATCTACGATCACTACAGAACCTTTGATAGTGAACTACCGAGAAAGGGATTCCACATTCAATTGCATTGTAGGCAGCTCCACCTAATCTTTCGCAATATGCCTTTCGTGTCAACGCTTCCTTACCGGCCGCACTCAATGCTTTTAATTCCGCTAATGTGATACCTAATGTCTTATGACTAATAGTGGGAGGATTTACCCATGGAGAAGTCTTAGCTACTTCTAGGTCCGGATAGAGTCTTTTAGCTACACATGTAGCCATATCATTAGCCATATAAAACAAATGATCGACTTTCCACTCGTACTTGTCAATCCATTTCTTTAGGTTAGCCGAGAACCCACCATGCTTTATAATCTCTGGAAACTTGGTATCTTTGTCTATTTTAACTTCTCTAAGAAATTCTATGTGTCCTCCCCCATCGAATCCTAATAGGGTAAAAAACTCCCACATCATCGTAGTGCCAGATCGACCTTCACCTGTGATTAATACCATTATGCGCCGCCGCCGCCCGAGAGGCCGCCGCCCTTACGCAATGCAGGTATAGTAGCGTATGACTTTATGAAGGGATAGTCAGGAAGTGGCTCTTTTATCTGTGTAGGCAGTGGAGCAGGTGCCGACAAATTATCTCTAGCGGCCTCTTTAACTGTCTCTTCTGGACCGGTCGTTACGGGGTCATTAGCTCTAGCTTTAGCCTTAGATGCTAGCGATCCTGAGGACTTGCTCCTACTCTTTACTTTTTCTTTGATTGCCATTACTTTCTCCACCTCCGAGGCATTTCGCCTACCTGACGGGCTTTCTTTCTTAGTCTACCCTTTACTTGACTCTCCTGCTTATTGCGTTCTCGCAATTCAGCATGGTTCATACTATTTATAAATGTATGCGCTTCTTCAGGGTTCCCACGCTTATACCCCTTTAGTATCCCAAAAGCATGACCTACTGAATGCACTATTCGGCCTCATATATTACATCTACGTTCTGTAGTGCCTTCTTTAGTTGCCATATAAAGTCAATAGCTGCTTGATTATCTTTTACTACGTATTCTATGAGTACTTGACCTATACCTTCCTCAGGGTAGACCCAAAGGTCTACCTCATAGGGATGCTCTTCGGGCTTTTCTCCTCGAACATATGGCATCATTAACGGTCTATAGTGTATTTCTGCTTTCATTTTGTCCACGCGTTGCAACACCCATACTTATGTACATTGGTATCTAGATCAAAATTAGAATTCTTCATCTTATTCAAGATGTCAAATAGTTTACACTTTGACTCCTCGCTATCAAAGTACTTGCAGTTCTCACATCTTACACTGCCACTACCGAAGCCAGCTTCCTCTTGTGTCACTAAGAACTCTGGCTTAGCCCCATAATCCGGCTTTGCGTGTACATATAGCGCACAAGAATCATTACCTCTAACGTCTACATAAGGACCTAGTATCTTACACTTGGTCCCTGTAAAGTCTCTACACGTCGAGCATTGAGCAAACTTCTTCTCGGGGGGCTTAGGGCTCATGTATAAGAAGGCGTGTCTTTTTATCTTTGGCTCTTCAGCCATGCCTGTCCTTCTAAATATTCTGCCGCATTGCGTAAAATCTTAGTATCTTCCTTTATTATACCTAAGATAATATTACAATTGCGACATAAAATACCTCGGACTTTTCCACTTATATGATCGTGATCTATATGCGTATATCTCCCCCCTTTGAGGGCTATTTCTTGATGACAGATAGCACATCGACCATTCTGCTTATGATATAGAAATTCCAGTTCATTATAGGTTATATTATACTTTCTTTTTAGCCTATAATGGGGATTATCACTCTGCCACTTTCGTACTCGTTCTTTCACTATTTCTAGATTTTTTTCACGATATTTCTTCTCATTTAGACTGTGACATTCTCTACATTGTCTTCCACGGACATGCAATCTATTATAGGTATTCTCAACTGTAAATTCATGTCCTCTCTTACAGTGAGTTTTTAACCCATTAGCTATCATTTAGTAGTTTCCGGACTTTCGGCGAGCATTTTGCGCTGCATGTCTAATTGTTGTTTCTCGATCAACATTATCTGCTGCTGATACATATCCACCATCTCGAAGAGCATCATCTGTGACTGTTCTGGCCAATCGTAGAAAGATTCGTCCTTCATCTCGGCTACAAGCAACTCGTGGAATACATATGGGTTGTCTTCGGGGAACGGGACAACTCTCTCAAATCTTTGATTCTTTATCCACACTATCATCGCCTTTGCTCTGTCCACGTCTGGACCTGCAGGGTTTAGATCACCCTTAATCTGTAGCTCCTCGAATATATTTTGCTGTAGTCCCAGTGGTACACCCATTAGATTAGGCAGATACTGTAGTACTTCGAGTACTCTTTGCTGTCTAGCTTCCTTTGATACAAGAGCTAAACTGGCCGTATCTACACGGACAATAACGTTATCCTGCAAATCCGATCCACTGAAGTCCTCAATAGTCATGCGACTAATACCCTTCTCGCGCGCTAGCAGGCGTATTCTTTCAGCGTATCGTTTGTCCTTCTTAACGTATTTAACTGTCTCCTGCAGTAACGCAGAGCCTGTCTCCTGTAAGGATTCATCCCACGCCTGAAGAATCGCAGATCTGGATGCTAGGGCCTGCTTGCGCAGAACGTCTAACATGGTCGCGGAATTGACTCCAGTTGGTCGCTCACCCCTAAGCACCTGTTCTGTACCCGCCATAGCCTCCATCTCAGCTATTTGAGTAGCTCTCTCATTAAGGATACTCTCAGGAAAGGCAGGAGGAAAGATAGCTTCAGGTGCTTGGTTATTGGTACGTCTTGGATCGTACTCTAAGATCTGACCACCCTGACCTCCCGTGAAGAAGTCCTCTACAACCACTGTACCTTTTGGTACAATCCACGATGCAATAGGTACTGTTCTGCGGTACATGATTGCAGAGGTATCAATGTTATTAACTCTCTTAATCTTCGGTAGAAGCTTAGATACCAACGATCTAGCATAAATACTACCTAGCATTGACTCCCAATGATATCTAATATACGGATGCCATCTATTCGGCCATCTAGGATCGAATGCTCTTGCGCCTCTGTCCTTTGGGGAATCATATAGTAGTTGATCGCCAGCTACTATAACAGTTCGGCCATTAGGCCACATTGGAGACGGTTTTCTATCAAATACTCTTACGACAGTATAGCCCGACCAAGTCTCAGGAGTGCCAACATAAAGAGAAGGCCCTGGACCTTCAACGAGATCCGTAAGTCTTTCATACCACCATAGTGGAAGATTTTGTGGAGATACACTACCTTTGCCTCCTATGCCTTTATCTAGATCCTCTAAGGCGTCAACATTCCAACCATTCTTTACTGTTAATATCCCCTTGGTACCCGAGCCGCCGTACTTATCCTGTAGGGCGGATATAGGAGTGTAATACTCTCTAAGTACCCATCCCATATCTTCACCGTTCCAATAATGCACCATTGGCAAGTGCATCTCGAAGGGTGATACAACATTAGCTACAATCTCGCCGTATTCTAAAGTAGAAGGCTTTCTGCCTCGTTTAGGCGCAGATACTGTTCTATTTGCACTAATATCTACAGACTCTCCTTCATCGCTCATTACTTTGAACGAAGACTCCTCAGCGGTTGGTTCGCCCATTGGGTGCCGCATAGCTAACTCGTCATAATAGACTTCAAGCCATGCTGTACCACAATATAGAATCATTCTCGCTAATTCGCGGTGCTTCTCTGGCATTATCAGTGCCTCCCATAGATACTCCATGGTAAGCTCGGAAAGCTCAGCCGCCTTCAGGTCATCACGCCGGTCGCTCTTTGCGGTTATACGAGGCCGTGGTCTGTTCTCCGTGAGGAGGGCGATGTTAGTTTCAACATATCTGCCTAGAAGATCGTTTACCGGTCTAGGCATATTTCTGGCGGTATCACGTAAGCTAGATATCTCTCCGGTATTACCATCTCTAGACAGGCGAGATATTAGAATATCATCAACATAGTGCTTGCCAGCACCGAAGAAGATGTTTTCTACCCAACCGAGCGACCTACGCCACATCCTACTTTGTCGATTTATATCAACAGCATTAGCGTAGCTAGCAATAGCCGCAGCTAAAGCAGGATCTCCATGCTTCATCTTATCAGCTAAGAATAACTGACCTTGTTTAAACTTCTCGTTAATCTGCGGATCAGCCATTACATTCTCCTAGCTGCAGCTTTTTGTTCTCGTTCATGTAGCTTAGGTTTCTTTATAGCTTCTCTAAATTCTAGATATTGCATAGGTATTCCGACTATTCCTAAAACCTTACTGGCTCGTGCAGCTAGATTCATCTTTGAGCCATGTGCTGTAAATAAGTCTATATCATCTATACGCTTGTTCAAAGCGCTTCTTTCTTTCAACTCAAGTCTGTGTTCACTGGCCATGTGTTTAGCGGTATATGCATTGTCCCTAGTAGAATACAACGCACCACCAATCGCTTTACCCCTCATGGTTGGACTTCCCGGAAATAGAGAATTTGGCCCACCCGGCGTAAGGTGCCTTCTAGCTGACCTTAACAGAGCCCCACCCTTTCCGCTGCTACTTGCTACCTCGCTGATAGTCTTTACACCTTTCGGTAGTTTCTTTTCCGACATTAGCCTTCTTCTCCGTCACCAACAGGAGGTGCAGTTGGAGGACCCCCCAGTTGACCTAGTGCTGAGATCAGTTCATCTACATCAACGAATAGATCTTTTTCCCTAGCAGCCATGAATTCACTAACTAGTCTAATATCTACATTCCTATCAACATCTGGTTCTTTAACTGCAGATTGATCTGCTTTAAGATCTCGATACGCTAGAGGTGATTCTTTAGCAATCAAAGCTTCCTGTAATTTCTCTACTTGCCTACGGAGATGCTGATTTTCATCCTTTAACTGATCTAACTGAGCTGTCATTAAAGCGACAAACTGCTCAGCGACCTTATCTTTTCCCCATAAAGCCATTACATACTCCTAGCTGCGGCTTTTTGCTCCCGCTCATGTAGTCTAGGCTTTTTCATCATTTCTCTAAACTCTAGGTACTGAGAAGGTAGCGATAAAACGCCCAGTTTACCTCCAAGCTTTCCTGCTTTTCGTGCAAGGGTTCCAGCTTTCTTGTCTATACCTCTGACTCTTGACGCCCTGAATAAGTCGGCATCAGAAATTCTAGGAGTAGGCGGAGCAGCAGTAACTGGTCTATAATTTGTTATAGGACGTAACTTCGATAAGGTTGTCCTATACCGTGTAGAGTCTCTGAGTGCTCTTCCTCTGTCACTATATGTTTCTGATATGGCGCGAAATCCCATAGCCCCTGTGTCCATACCTGATCTGCGGAATTCTCGTAGATATGATCCACCTTTTCCGCCCTTAGTGGCAATTCCCCTTAAAGTACTAATACCCTTGGGTAGCTTATTCTCAGCCATTATTCATCATCATCCTCTTGCCACGGAAGTTTATCGTACCCAGTAGGTAGAGGTTCTTCAATAAGACTATTAGGAACGCGGTTGCCGTCTCGGCCTGTTAGACGACGAGGATCATTGTTATTCTGTTTCTTGCCTTGAATACCCTCGATGCAGTCTTTAGCTATGGCATTTCGGGTTTTCTTGTCCCGAAATACGTCCTTAGCAAACTTACTAATCAAATCTTTAGAAGCCTCCGCGAGCTGTTCCTGACGATTTAAACGCCGCTGAACAGTTCTGATGGCTGCCTCGTCTTCTCTGCTGTAATCTTTTTCTTCACTCATAAGTTACTCCCATGTATAGTATACCATTACCAAATCAATACTGCTCTACCGCTAGCTG
>Ga0137341_1000067_pt1 | contig 8441 bp, 5 predicted proteins | sample EasRivERMLT433_2_FD_106652 | JGI IMG/M metagenome (GOLD analysis project Ga0137341, IMG submission 106652) | Soil microbial communities from meander-bound floodplain in the East River, Colorado, USA - East River MetaG ERMLT433_2 | ecosystem: Environmental > Terrestrial > Soil > Floodplain ... | reverse complement strand
CGGCCACCTGACGATCTCTGCTGTTTTTCATGGGTGATATCGGCTGTTTTCCTATTGCGATGGAAGCCCCTGCAGAAATGGTTGTGGATTCCTCAGGCCTCTGAAATACCGTTTACGGGTAGCCAGATTGACCCCGGCGTACGCCTGGCAACCCAGCAGGGTCCGTTTCCATGGGGTCATGCCAAGGAACCGTCTCATCATTGCGCCCAGAGAATAGGCTTCTCTGTTCAAGCGGGCGTAGCCGCTGGTGAGCTCGTCGGCAGTCATGCCCTTCGGTTGGAAAAGGAGCGTATCCGGCGGATATCCACGGAGCCACCAGTCACGCTCGAACAACCTGCCTTCGCTTGATAGACGCCTGTATAAGCGTGTTCCCGGATAAGGAGTGAGTATCCTCGTCTGGACAACATCCATACGGCATCTCATTACAAACTCGAGGGTCTGCTCGAACACATCCTTGTTTTCGTAATCGAATCCAAAAACAAAGGAACCGAGGATTCCGAAACCTTCCCCATGGAATCGACGCATTGCCTCATAAAAATCGATCCTCAGGTTCGTTATTTTCATCACCTCATTCTGTGTCGCTTTCTGGACCGATTCGAACCCGATCAAAAGCCCCAGGCACCCCGAACGTCTCATCAAGTCGAGCAACTCCAGGTCCTGGGCCAACGACACGGTTCCCTGCGCCAGCCATCGCCGCCGAAGGGGGATCATTTCGGTAAAGAGCTTTTTCGCTACGTTCCGGTTCAGTCCAAGAGCGTCATCGACGAAGAAGATGTGAGGAGAATCAATCGACTCGATCTCGGCGATCACCTCTTGAACCGGCCTGACGCGATATTGCTGTCCCAAGGTCGTCCCGATGCAACAGAATTCGCAATCGTACGGACACCCACGGGATGTCTCGACGCCGATCGGGATACGCGTATACCCCTGATATCTGGTTGCGGGTAAAAGGTCTCGCCGAGGTTTCGGTAAACCCCGGAGATCCGTCAATGTACCGGCACGATATGTTTTTTGCATCTGTCCCGAGGCGGCATCCGATACAAGTCGTGGCCAGACGCCCTCCGCTTCTCCCACGACTACCGCGTCTGCATGCCCTAGCGCTTCGTCAGGCAATACGGTGGGGTGTATTCCCCCCATCACCACCTTCACACCCTTTTGGCGATAGGCGTCCGCGATCCGGTAGGCTCTTGGGGCAAGTTCGGTCAAGACGGTGATGCCCACCAGATCCACATCCTGATGGATGTCATCGGGAGCAATCGCTTCCTCGACCATTGTTATCTCGTGGCCAGGCGGGGTAAGCGCCGCCAGCAGAGGAAGATTCACCCTGTTCAGCTTGAACGGGCTGGAAATGGTGTCTTCGCGTTGTTCATGCGGTGCGATAAGTTTTATTTTCATGGTCTATGCGATGGCGCGAAGGGGATGCTTTGCGATCATTTGCTCTCCTCCCATTTGGTTGCGATTATGCCCATGATGAAGACCACGGACGCGAAAACCCCGATGATCGCGGAGTGTCTCAACGCGGCCATGTTGTCGACAAATACCATCGATGCGCGGAGCCCCTCGTTCACGTAGTACAGGGGCAGTATCCTGGCGAACGTCTGCAGGAAGCCCGGCATCATCTCGATGGGGAAGAAGCTTCCCGAACGGAACATCATCGGAAACATGATGGCGTTTGCCGCGGCGGCGGCGCTTTGCGCCTCCCTCACGAAGCGGGTGAGGATCATCCCGATTCCGACAAACGCGAAGACGTCCAGCACAATGAACAAAGGAAGCCAGGCGTTTATCTGCAGGGTGACGTGAAACACGGCGTAGCTCACCAGCAGCATCGCAATCGTGGAGATGACCGCAAGGAGGAACTGGTACAGGATGTTCGCCAGTATCCAGTCGGTACGGGTGATGGGCGTGGTGGACAGCTTCCGGATGACCCCCTTCTGCCGCAGCTCCGTGTTCAGGTTCACCGTGCCGAAGAGGCTCGCTGTCATCACCGCCATCGCGATGATGCCGGGGATGAAGAACTCGATGAACCGGTACTTCTTCGTGAGGATCGATGTCTCGGCCGACCGGATGAACGGCGGCTTCCCGGACATCCTCTGGTTTATCCCGGCGATCACCGAGTTCAGGATTTCCATCTTCGTGGCTACCGAAGTGGAGCTTGGGTCGTATACGTACGTTATGGCAACGGATGCGTTGAGGTCGTCGCGCATCATCCTCTGCGTGAGGGACCTTTCGTAGCCTTCGGGAAGAATGAGGACAAGGTTCAGCTTGTTGTTCTTGGCGTACTGTGTCGCGTTGCTGGCAGGATCGACCTTGGTTATCCTGAACTTCCCGTCGAGCTCGAGGGTCTTGATGAGCTGCGCCGAGGAGTCCGTGTGGTCGAGGTCCTGCACGTACAGGTGAAAACTCACCTTTTCCTGGTCCATGAAAATGGTGCCGAACACGAGGATCAGGATGATCGGGAACGCTATCGTGAAGAACATCGCGGTCCTCTCGCGGTAAAAGCTCTTGATGCTCACGACGAGATTTGCGCCGACGACGCGCGGGTTCATCCCGCCCCCCCTCCCCCGGCGGGGCCTTCGCGGAGCACCTCGCCGGTGAGCTTGAGGAAGACCTCTTCGAGGTTGGGCTTGCGTACGTCCAGGCTGTGCAGCGACGTCCCGGCGTCCTTGACGGCGTTCAGCATCTTCTGGACGTCGTCCGCGTGCTCCACCCTGACCTTGATGTTGTTGCGGTAGTCTTGGACCGGCTCGAAGCCCATCTTCCGTACGATTTCAAAGGCTTTTTCATCGGCAAACTGTAGCGTGAGGACCAGGTAGTTCGCGTTGCTTTCTATGAGCTCCCCGGGAGAGCCCATCGCGATGATCTTCCCCTTCGAGATGATTGCGACCGTGTCTGCAAGAAGCTCGGCCTCCTCCATGTAGTGCGTGGTGAGAAATACCGTCGTCCCCTTCTTCTTCAGACCCAGCAGGACGTCCCACACCTCGCGCCTTGCGCGGGGGTCGAGCCCCGTCGTCGGCTCGTCGAGGAATACGACCTCGGGGTCGTTCACGAGCGCAATCGCGATTCCAAGGCGCTGCCGCAATCCCCCGGAGAGGTTCTTGTAGTGCTCTTTGGTTTTTTCCTTGAGGTTCACGAGCTCGATCAGCGCGTCGACATCGGTGTTCCTGCGGCGGAAAAGCCGCGAGTAGAACTGCAAGGTCTCCCGGACCGTTATCTTGTCGAACGAGCTGAACCCCTGCGGGAGTACACCGATGCGGGGGACGATGTCGTGCTTTTTCTTCGTGACATCCATCCCCAGAAGTCTCACTTTTCCCGACGTGGGCGTCCGGATTGTATCGATGATCTCGACGGTCGTGGTCTTGCCGGCCCCGTTCGGGCCCAGCAGGGCGAAAACCTCACCTTTCCTGACGGCGAACGATATGTCGTTGACCGCCAGCAAATCCCCGTAACGCTTCGTCAGTTTCTCGACTTCGATTGCGTGTTCAGCGCGGTTCGTCATAAATCGACGGTTCATTCCTGTTTCGCTGCAGTTTGGCCAGCTCGTCGGCCACGGCGCTGACGGTGGCGCGGATTTGCGCCTCGCTGTGATTCGTGGTGATGAAGAAGCGCAGGCGGGCGGAGCGGTCGGGCACTGCCGGGGGCAGAATCGGGTGGACGTTGATGCCGCGGTCGAACAAGGCGCGTGACAGGCGCAAGGCCTTGACCGAGCTTCCGACGATGACCGGGACCACGGGCGTGCCGGCCGCCGAACCGGTGTCCAGGCCGCGCTCCCTGGCCAGTTTCAGGAACAGCGTCGCCAACTCGCGCAGCCGGGCCACGCGCAACGGCTCGCGGTGGAGGATCGTCAGGGCGGCCAGGGCCGCAGCGGCGCTGGGCGGGGAGAGGCCCACGCTGTAGACGAACCCCGGGGCGGTGTACTTGAGGTACTCGACAAGCTCGGTCGAGCCGGCGATGTACCCGCCGCAACTTGCCAGCGACTTGGAGAGCGTGCCCATCCACAGGTCGACGTCGGAGCGGGCCACGCCCCAGTGCTCGCCGATGCCCCGGCCGGTCGCCCCAAGGGTGCCCAGCGAGTGCGCTTCATCGACCAGGAGCAGCGTCTTGTGCTTTTTCCTGAGTTCCAGGAAGCGTGGCAGTTCGGGGAAGTCGCCATCCATGCTGTACACGCCCTCGATGGCGATCAGCACGCGGCGATAGCGGTGGCGCACTTCGGACAACAGGATGTCGAGGGCCTGCCAGTCGTTATGGGCAAAGGCGCGATGCGAAGCGCCGGCAAGCAAGGCGCCCTGGACGATCGAATTGTGGGCCAGAATGTCGTGGAGGATCAGATCGTCCGGCCCGAGCAGGTGGCCGATGGTGGTGACGTTGGTGGCATGGCCGGAGACGAAGACGATCGCGGCCGGGGTGGCCAGGAAGGCGGCCAGGGCCTGCTCCAGGTCACGATGCACCTGCTTCTCGCCGGAGACCAGGCGACTGGCGCCGGCGCTGGGGCCATAGCGGTCGATCGCGGCCTTGGAGGCTGCGGCGACCTCCGGATCGTGGGCCAGGCCGACGTAGTCATAGACGCTGAAGTTGACGAACCGGCGCCCCTCGATGCAGGGTGCGCTTCCGGCTCCACCCTGGTCAACGCGGAAATACGGGTTATCGCCACCCGCGGTCTGCAACATGCGCTCCTGACGTTTCAGCTCGCCGTACTCGGGGAAGCGGACAAAATCATAATATTCGGGCGGGATCCGGTCGGCTGGAACATCGGGCCTGGGGCCATCGATCAGGTGCTTCTGCACGGCCTGGACCAGGTCCTCCATCGTCCGGGCCTGGCTGAACACCGTTTCGGGCAGGCAGCCGCCGAAGGTCTTCTCCAGATTGGCCACGAGGGAAAGGCGCTGCAACGAATCCAGGCCCAGGGCGGCAAGGGGTGTGTCCGGTGTCAGGTCGGGCAAAGCTGCGCCTGCCAAGGCGCGGGCGTGCTGGCGGACGGCAGCCAGAGCGGCCTGCCAAGAGTGCGAGGCGGGATGCGCCGGGGAAGACCCCGCATCTTCGGCGCCGGGGCGGAGGACGGCGCTCGGGCCGGCAGGGTCGACCGGCAAACCGGAGTGTTCGGCCAGGGCCTTGAGTTCCCCGGCGAGGAATGCCGCGCGACAGGCATGGCGCTGGATCTTGCCGCTGGAGGTCCTGAGAATCGTACCGCTGCGCACCAGCACGATCGCATCCAGGGCCAGGCCATGTTCATCGAGCACCGCTCCGCGGATCGCATCCAGCGCCGGCGTCAAATCGTTCTCACCCCTCCTGGCGACCTCCTGCACCAGAACAAGGCGCTGGCGCCCGTGACCGTCCGCGATGAAAGCGGCCCCATATCCGGATTCCAGCAGCGGGTGGCTACCGCGGGCGGTGGCCTCGATATCCTGCGGATAGCGGTTCATGCCGCGAACGATGATCAGGTCGTCCAGCCGTCCGGTGACGTAGAGTTGGCCCTCGCGCAGGAAGCCCAGGTCGCCGGTCCGCAGAAACGGGCCTCCGACCATGTCGCTCAACCGGGCGTCGAAGGATCGGCGGGTCTGGCCTGGCTTGTGCCAGTAGCCCTGACCTACCGACGGGCCGGCAACCCAGATTTCGCCCACGTGGCCGGGTGCCCCCTCCGCGCGGCTGTGCGGGTCGACGATCACCACGCGGTGACCGCCGACGGGCGATCCGCAGGCCACCAGGCGACGAGCCTGCGGGGCATCGTCGGGCACGGGCTCGACGCGGTTCCCGGTCAGCGCCGTCTCGCGGAAGACCCCGACGGTCGCGCCGCTGCCGCGCCTCGGGCCGCAGACCATGAGTGTCGCCTCCGCCAAACCGTAGCAGGGATAAAAGGCGCTGGGTTTGAAGCCGCAGGGGGCGAACGCGGCGGCGAAGCGTTCGAGCGTTCCGGGCTCAATGGGTTCGGCGCCGACGAAGGCCAGGGCCCAGGAGGAAAGGTCGAGGGTGGCACGCTGCTCGTCGGTGATCTTGCGAACACAAAGATCGTATGCGAAGTTGGGCCCGCCGGAGATGGTGGCCCGGTACTTGCCGATGGCGGCCAGCCAGGTGATGGGGCTCTGGAGGAACGTGGCCGGCGAGATGGAAACGTTTGTCGAACCGTTGAACACCGGGACCAGAACGCCGCCCACCAGCCCCATGTCATGGTACATGGGCAGCCAGAACACGCTGCTGTCCTCTTGCTGTATGCCGAACGCCTGATGGATGGCGCGGATGTTGGCCATGAGGTTCCCGTGACTGACCATGACGCCCTTGGGCCGGCTGGTCGAGCCGGAGGTGTACTGGAGCATGGCCAGCGTGTCGGGGGCAAGGACCGGTTCTTCCCAGCGCTCGGCCAAGGCGTCGGGAATCTCGTCGGTGGAGAGCCACGAGAGCCGGGAGGAAGGAGCCGCTTGGCCGCTGTTTTCCGATTCCATCATGGCCTGGAACTGGGCCGCGCCCGAGGCGTTGCTCAGGGCGATGCGGGCCCCGGCATCGGCGGCGACGGCCTGGAAGCGCTCGAGCATGCGGTGGCGATGCGGCGGGTAGGTCGGAACCGCTACGCAACCGGCGTACAGGCAGCCGAAGAAAGCCGTAATGAAGTCGAGGCCGGGCGGATAGACCAGCAGCACGCACTGGCCGGCAACGCCCATGTCCTGCAGGCAAGACGCGATGGCTCGGGCTCGCCGATCGAGCTGGGCGTAGGTCAGACTGGCGGGATCGGCCTGGCCGTTGATCAGATGGACGAAGGCCGGTTGCCGCGGGCGTTCGTCGGCGTGGCGGCGCAGCACGCGGATCAGGTGGCCGGGAAGCGGATCCGGACGAATGTGGATCTGGTCGTGAACCGACACGGCTCGGGGTCTCCCGGAGGTATTTGTCATAATGCCATCTTACTAGAATACCCGGTGTGAGTTCCTGGTCCTTGATGCCGCGGGCAATTCAGGGCGGCGATGGAAAGCCACGTCCCGGCCTTGGGCAGCGAACGTACCGTGATGGGCCGGCGGTCGGCCATTGGAAACCGCTCCAGGGCTTTCCCCGACAAGCGCACGGAAAAGGCAGGCCCGCCTTCCTCTACTTCCGATGGATCGACATGGATGTCCCGCGGTTTCACAAGATGAAAGGCGCAGCCCAGGGCCTTGGCGACGGCTTCCTTGACAGACCAGAGAAGCGCCGCGGCGTTGGCCAGGTCTCCGCCTGCCAACTCCATTGCCTGGTGAAGCTCCCGTACGTGGAAGACCCGGTGCACGGGGTAGCCTTCCTGGAATTCGGCGCTTCCGGCCACATCGATGCCGATATCCGACGCGTCGCCGCAGAGGGCGGCCCAGACTTCTTCGCCCGCCGTGCTGAACGAGATGGCCGGGCCCCGGTGTTCTCCCACCAGGAGATGGGGCCGGCCCAGCGGATCGTGCTCCAGCCGAACCGGGAGTGCGACCCGGTTGGAGAAATGGGGGCGTTTCCAGAGAGGACTTCCCTCCGCCCGAAGGTGTTCCCAGAGGATGGTGACGAGACGGCGACGGTTTTCCGTCCGACGGGTTACGCATCCGGTGGAGGTTGCGGAGGTCCCCGGCACGGAGGCATAGAAGACGACACCCCCGCAAGGAACGAGACGCACAGCCCGAACGATTCCTTCCTGGCGATCCTGCGCTGCGGCCGCCCCCATCGGTTCGAGTCGCGTCATGGCGTAACCCGGTGCAGGCGCATCGTACGAACCTGCATTATCGTGCGGCCCTGATCGTCAAGCCCCCGGGCGTCCCAGGCGAAAGATTCCTGGTCCTGGGCCCGCAGACGGGCCTCCAGGGTGATCCGTTCGCCCGCCCGGCATTGGCGCAGAAACCGCATCTCGCAGATCTCTGTGGGCAGCATCGGGCGGCGATCCTGTGGGTCCATGGCCAGCATGTGGAAGCCGGCCAACTGCATAAGGGCCTCGAGCAGGTAGGGAGAGTATTGGTAGCGGGCGGCGGGCAGATGCGCGAAATCATTGGCCTCACGGTAAATGGTTTCCCCCCGTACCAGTCCCGGACCGGTACCGTCGATGACCTCCAGCACACGATACCTGCCGTCGAGTCCGTTGCGATCTTCGTACCACTTGAGCACTTTTTCATGATTCACGGGCTGCGTCCGCAGCTCATCGGGACGGACGGGAAAATCCTGGAATCCCTCGGCGAGTGCTCCACGCCCGCCACCGAGGAACACCTGTCCCGTGCATTGCGGGATGAAGCGGTCGGTCCGCCGGCCCGTGGGGGAGATCTCTTCTACGGATAGAGAGGCCTCGCATACCACTTCCCGAGGGTCGGCGCCGGTTCGGCGGCAGGAGATTCTGGAAGACCGGGGAACCTCGGGAGGACAGGAGATCATGTCCATGAAACGCACCTGGCGCACGCCCCGCACCTGGAGGTGGGGGTAGAGGATGCGGGCGGATTCCATGAAGGTCTCGAGCATCATGATGG
>Ga0137341_1000065_pt1 | contig 8457 bp, 9 predicted proteins | sample EasRivERMLT433_2_FD_106652 | JGI IMG/M metagenome (GOLD analysis project Ga0137341, IMG submission 106652) | Soil microbial communities from meander-bound floodplain in the East River, Colorado, USA - East River MetaG ERMLT433_2 | ecosystem: Environmental > Terrestrial > Soil > Floodplain ... | reverse complement strand
CCGAACTCGAGGGGAACCTCCCGATCGAGGACGAGGAGATCCTGTCCGACCTTCTGCCGGCCCCGCGGGAAGGATCGGGGCTCTTTTTCGCGGTCGCCGCGCGTCGATCGTTCGTGGAAAGCGCGTCGGAACATTTCGGGGCCGCCGGGATCCGGGTGGACCGCGTCGTCGCCGATCCGGTCGCTCTCCTGCTTCTCGCCCCCGAAGCCGCCGGGACGCCGCGGGACGGGATCTACCTTTCGACCTTCAACGACGTCCTCCTGCTGCGGGTCTCCGGGGGCGGCGTAACGGCGGCGCGGCAGTTTCCCCAGGCGATGACCGACCGCCCCGGGGAACTCCTGGGCGCGCTTCGGGAGGCCGCGGAGGGGGCCGGCGCGGCGCCGCTCGCGGTGTTCCTGATCGGCGAGACGCCCGCCCCGCTGGCGGACGCCCTTCCCGGCGCCGAACGGGTTCCCCTCCCCGACGGAGTTCCCCCCTCCCATCTCGCCGCGTACGGGGCGGCGCTGGCCCCGCTCCGCCCCGACGTGGGGGGAGGCTTTTCGCTGCGGACGTCGGCAGAGACCGCGCTGGAACTGGAGCGGGATCGTCGCTGGAAGCGGATCACCGGGATCGCCGCGGGCGTCGCCGCCCTCCTCGCCCTGGGGGCGTTCATGTTCGCCGGCTGGACCGAGGGGGAAAAGGCGGCCCGCGCGCGCGCCCTCGTGAGGAAGGAATTCGCGGCGGTCGCTCCGGAGGTCCGCAACGTCGTTCAGGCGGGAGTACAGATCCGCACGAAGCTCGACTCCCTCCGGCGCGAGCAGAAGGAGCTCGGGACCGACGCATCCCCGCCGGCCGACATGCTCCAGCTCGCGTCCCGCGCGATTCCCAAGGGGGAGATCACCGTGCGGGAGATCTCGATCGAGGGGGATCGCATGCGGATCGCGGGAGACGCGGGGGGCGATCCGCGCCTGGTCGAGACGTTCCGCGCGGCCCTGGCGAGCGCGTTCGGCCCCGACTTTTCGGCGGCCGTGCAGGAGTCCGGGGGAAGCGTGAAGGGCACGTCCGTCAAATTCACCATCCTCGTCGAGAAAACGGGGGACCGGCGTGCTTCGTGAGCGGGAGAAGCGCGTTCTCGTCATCGGCGGGGCCGCTGCCGCCGTTCTCCTGGTCCTCGCCTTTGTCCTGATCCCGGGCGTCTCGCGGATCAAGTCGCAGGCGCGCGCGGTCGCCGCCGCCGAGGCCGACCTCGCCGAGGTGCGCAAGGCGCGCCCCCAGATCGAGCGGATCCAGAAGGAAACCGGCGCCAAGGCGGGCATCGTCCGGGCCGCCGCCAACGTGAAGGACGCCCCCTTGTCGAGAATCACCTCCGCGCTCCAGGAGGCGGGGATTCCGCAGGCGGCGTTGAACATCAAGTCGGGGGGCGCGCGCGACGGCGAACTGTTCCGCGAGGAGTCGTTCGACATCCGGATCGAGAACCTCACGTACCTCGAGGCCGTCACGACGCTGCAGCGGCTGTCGGCGGGATCGATGCCGGTAGCGATCCGCTCCGCGTCCCTCAAAAGCCGCTACGACGACCCCCGCTACCTCGACGTGACCCTCCGTGTCGGATTCCTCACACCGAAGTCCTAGTGCTGCGTTTCATAAATACGGTATTTATGAATCGCAACACTTTGGCCAGGCGCCTCGCTTCCCTCCTCCTGCTCGCGGTGTTCCTGCCGCTGGCGTGCGGGTGCCTGTTCGGGGAGAAGCGGCGGGTCCTCTCGCCCTCGGACGAGGAGCTTCTCGTCGCCAAGGCGGACCCGCGCCTTCGCAAGGAGGCGGAGACGGTCGGGACCGAGCAGTTCGCGGCGATCGCGGTCTACCGGAACGACATCTTCCTCCACCACTCGGAGGCTCTCGGGAAATCGTCCCTGACGGTCCTGAACGAGATGGGCCGCGCCGCCATCCTGCTGCTGTCCCCCGGGCAGATCGTTCCCCTCCTCAAGGACCCTTCGCTGCAGAAAGCGGCCTGGATCGGACCGCAGGGACGCCTGGCCCGGCTCGACCCGTCCCTGGAGCTCGATCTGCTCTCCCGCTTCGGCGCGGGGACGGAAGACCGTGACGTGAACCTGCTGCTTCGGCTCGTGGACGTCGGCGGGGCGGCGGAGGAGCGGGCCGTTATCGCTGCCGGATTCCGCATCGTCACCAAGGCCGGCCCGAACTGGGTCGTCGCCGGCCCGATGATGGCGATCCCGAAGCTGCTGGAATACGACCGAATCAACTACATCGAAAAAGCGTCTTAAATGGAAACCCGTTCGGGGGGGCGAACCCGGTTGGTCCCTGGTTGCCGAAATGTTTTCCTGCTGGTTTCCATCGCCGGCCTGCTGCTCTCCCTGTCCGTGGCGCCCGGTTGCTGCCGCCGGTGCATCGGAACGGGGGAGAAAGCGGCGCCGGCGGCGGCCGGTGCGGAGACCGGAACCGTCGGCGTCACGGTGACGAAGGAGGTCCCCCATTCGAAGGAGGCGATCCCCGATATCAGGGACCGGGAGACGACGAATCCGTCCCCCGCCAGGGTGGACACGGAAATCCATTCCCACAAGATTCCCCGGGTGGTGAACGACAACTGCGAGAGGACAGAATGAACCCGCGAAGAACATTCCATGATAACCGCGTGCTACGCCCCTTCCTCCGGTGGATTGCTCACGCCGTCGTGATCCTTCTCGCCGTCGCGGGGTCCGGAGATTCCGCGGGATCCGTGCCGACGACCTCGACCGGAGCGCAAGTCACGAAAAGCGTCCCGTTCGTCCGGGAGTCGATCGACGAGATCCGGGCGCTCGGTCCCACGCGGTCATGGGCGGTCCCCGAAGGCCGGACCATCCCCTTTCATCGCATTCCAAGGCGATCCGATGCGACAGGTGATGCGCTGTCGCCACTGGCAGGGCCGGCACTTTCGGCCCCTTTCCTCCCTTCGTCTCCCGCCCCCTCGGCCCCGTCGCTCGACAGCAGCTTTACGGGCCTCGGCAACCCCCCGCACACCGAAGGGGACGTGATCCCTCCCGACACGATGGGCGCGGCGGGCCCCAGCCATCTCGTGAGCATCCTGAACAGCGACTTCGGGGTATTCGACAAAACCACGGGGCAGGTGCTTCAAAAGAGCTCCCTGCAATCGTTCTGGGGATCCCTCGGGACAGCGCCAGGAGAGCCGGCGAATTTCCCGTTCGACCCGAAGATTCTCTACGACCAGCACAGCGGGCGGTTCATCGCGGTCACCCTGGGGGGAAAAAGCGCCCCGGGATCCTGGGTCATGATCGCCATCTCCCCGGCGTTCGGTCCCACGGGAGCGTGGTACAAATGGGCCATCGATGCGGACCTGGACAATGATGTGCAGCAGTTCAACAATTTCGCGGATTTTCCGGGCCTGGGCGTGGACGCGTTCAACGTCTACGTCACGGCCAACATGTTCAGCGGGGCCGGCACAGGGCAGTACAGCAAGGTGTGGGTCATCCCCAAAGCCCAGTTACTGGCGGGATCGAACCCCATCACGTGGTTCGAATTCCGCGATCCCCCGGGATCCGATTTCACCATGCAACCCGCCCACACCTTCGGGACCGCCGCGGCGGAATACATCCTCTTCGAGGGAGCGGTTAACCGCCTGGGCGTAGCCTGGTTCGACAACACCTCCGGCACCCCGGTCTGGAACTTCCCGCGGCAGGTCCTTGTGACCCCGTATACTTCGGCGAATGCCCTGCCGGGAGCCCCCCAGTCGGGCGATGCCAACACGATCGACACGGCGGACACCCGCCTCCTGAACGTGGTGTACCGGAACGGATCGGTCTGGACCACCCACAACGTCGCCGGCCTGAGCGGGAAAGTCGAGGTCTCCTGGTACCGGATCGATCCATCGGCAAGCACCGTCCTCTCCCAAGGACGGATCGTCGACCCGGCCCGCTGGTACTACTACCCTTCCATCGGGGTCAACCAGGACAACGTCGCCGCGATCGGGTTCAGCGGCTCTTCCCCGGATGAATTCGTCGGGGGGTATTACACCATTATCCGACCTTCATCCGGCATCGCAGACCCGGTGAGCCTGCTGAAGGCCGGGGAAGCTCCGTACGTAAAATTTTTCACGAGCGGCATCAACCGATGGGGAGACTTCAGCGCGACGGTGGTCGATCCGATCGACGACACGTCGTTCTGGACGTTGCAGGAATACGCGATGACGCACGAAACCTTGATCGACGGCAACAATGTTGTGGACCGATCCCGGTGGGGGACCTGGTGGGGAAAGTTCCATCCCACGGATGTCCTCCCGCCTACCGGGCTGACTGTCACGTTGGACAACGCCGCACAGGTCACTCTACGCTGGACCGATCTGACGACGGATGAAACCGGCTATCTGGTCGAACGGAAAGCCGGGACGGCGGGAACGTTCGGAGTCCTCACCACCCCACCCCTGCCCCCGAATACTTTCACGTACACGGACATCGTGGGGCTGGTTGCCGGTACGACGTACTACTATCGGGTCGGCGCGATCGGTTCCACCGGCACGGCATATTCCAATGAAGTATCTGTCACGACCCCGGTATCGCCCCCGCCTTCCGAAGGTGACGATGGAGGAGGCTGCCTGACCATCTCCCGGCCCGGGAGCGGACCACCGTCCGCCGCGTCGCTTTTCTCCGTCGGGATCCTGCTCCTTCCCGCGTTTGCCCTCGGGTTGCGCCGTTTTTTCCGTCGGCAGGAACGGACCGTCCGGATACGGCACCCCCTTTGCTAAGAGAAGGGGAAACGGGGCGGAGGGGGCGATGATCCAGGGCGATCCGGGCGCGAGGCTTTCCGTTACGATTTCGAACGGGATGACGGTAGAGGTGCGGCTGGGGCAGAAGGAGGTCAAGATCGGCAGGGGGCACGAGGCCGACCTCCAGCTGCCGGACCCTTCCGTCTCGCGGCTCCACGCCAAGGTCTTCCGCGTCGGTCAACAATATTTCCTCGCGGACCTTCGCAGCCGCAACGGCACGCACGCCGACGGCAAGCGGATCACCCAGCTGGCGATGGAAGACGGGAGGATGTTCCGGGTGGGTCCGTTCCGGATCCACTTTCATCTCCCCGTCTCCGGGTTCCCCGCGGGGGAGGAGCCGACGGCGCCCCCCGGGACGGCGTCCTCCATCACCGATGCCGCCGATGCGGAACCCGTCCGCGTCGCGAAGCGGGCGGGTTCGCCGACGGTCGCCGGCGAGGCGCCGTTCGGCCTGATCGGCGGATCGGCCCTTGTGCGGAACCTGGTCGCGACGATCCGCCGCGTCGGCGTGTCCGACGTGCCGGTACTGATCGAAGGGGAAACCGGGAGCGGAAAGGAACTGGTCGCACGGGGAATCCACGACGCCTCCAGGCGCCGGGAGCGCCCGTTCGTCGTCGTGAACTGCGGGGCGATCTCTCCCGATCTCATCGAAAGCGAGCTGTTCGGACACGAGAAGGGGTCGTTCACCGGGGCGACCGCGCAACGGAAGGGGGCGTTCGAGCTCGCAAACGCCGGAACGATATTCCTGGATGAAATCGGAGAGTTACCCATTGCACTTCAACCAAAGCTTTTACGCGCGCTGGAACAGAAGGAAGTGAAGCGGGTCGGGGGGAACGACCTGCTGCTGGCGGACGTCCGCATCCTCGCCGCCACGAACCGGAACCTGCGGGAGGAGATCGCCCGCAAGGCGTTCCGCGAGGATCTCTTTTTCCGGATCGGCGCGATCACGGTATCGGTCCCTCCCCTGCGGGACCGGCGGGAGGACGTGGCCCCGATCGCCCGGCACTTCCTTTCGGGGATGGAGAACCCGACGTCCGGTCCCCTTTCCGTCCTCTCCCCCGCCGCGCTGGACGCCCTGATCTCCCACGACTGGCCAGGCAACGTGCGGGAGCTGCGCAACGCGATCCAGCGGGCCGTGGTGATGGCGGAAAGCGGAGAGCTGACCGCGCACGATTTCTCCTTCCTGCGCCGGGCGGCGAAGGGCGGCGCCGAACCGGAGGGCCCGTCCGGGCTCTCGCGATGGGAGCAGGCGGAGCGGGCGAACATCCTCGGCGAACTCGCCCGCCAGACGGGGAACAAGACGAAGGCGGCGCGCGAACTCGGGATCGCCAAGTCGACCCTGTTCGAGAAGTTGAAGAAGTACGGGATCCGCACCGCGGAGTTCGACCGGTAACCGGACTTGGCGTGCGGAATTCGGACCGCTTTCCCCGCACATTCCATCCTCTGACGGACCCCTTCCTCTAACTATCCGATCCACCGCTGGATTCCAGCATGTCTTCGTGCCGCTTCCGGGTACACCCCTTGCTCCTCCCCCACCCATCCAAATTCACCGCAGGAGGTGGGGAGATGACCAAGGGAATCGGGAAGAAGCGCAGGGGGCAAGGGCTGACGGAGTACATCATCGTCGTGGCGCTCGTTGCCGTCGCAGGGATCGGGATCGTCAACCTCTTCGGCAACCAGCTCCGCAACCAGTTCAACACGATCGTGAGGGCGATGGCGGGCAGCACGACGGCAACCGTCGAATCCCTCGCGGGAAAAGCCGGGACGGAAGCCAACCAGAAGAACCTTTCCACGTATGCCGGCTCGAAGTGAGCGGGGGGCGGCGATGATCGAATTCCTCCTCGCGGGGATTCCGCTCCTCCTTCTGGTGCTGGCGATCGTCCAACTCTCCCTTCTCTGGGCGGGGAAGAGCGCCGTCGACACGGCGGCGCACCTTGCCTCCCGGAAATTCGCCCGGGTCGCCCGGGCAGACTTCCGCAGGGCGCGCGAGATCGCCTTCCTCGAGGCGTTCCAGGTCTGTCGGAACCGGCCGGGGGGATCGTTCGGGTCGGCCGCCATGACCTCCCTCGACGTCACGAAGGACGGCGAACGGGGGGCGAACCGCGCCGACGCCGGCGAGGCGCTCTGCGTCCGCCTCACCCACGGCGTCGAACTGGTCGTCCCGTGGATCGACCGGTTCCTGTTCGCCCTTTCCCCGGGGAAGAAGATCCGCCTCGGGGATCACTATTACCTGATGATGCAATCCACCCGGTGGGTGACGGTCGAATGACCCGGATCGGTTATTTCTCCCGGCAGGCGGTGCACCTCCGCTCGGGAAATCCCGGGCAGGCGACGGCACTCTTCCTGGTCGTCGCCGCCACCCTCCTCGTGGTGGTCTTCGCCTCGATCCGCCTGCACCACGTCGCGGTCGCGCGCGTGAGCACGGCGGATGCGGTCGACGCGATCGCCCTGTCGGCCGCCACCTGGGAAGCGCGGTGCCTGAACCTGATCGCCGCGCTGAACGACGGGGCGATCCAATGCTTCCGCGTCATCCGGTATACGTGCGTGGTGTGGGCGGCGCTGGCCGTCGCCGCGGCCTTCGGGGTCGGCGCACCGGCGTTCGCGGAGTACACCAGGGAAGCCCGAAGACTCATCGCCGGATACTGGGAAACGGCGCACCTGCTCGTCTCCTGGTCCGAAAAGATCCGAAAGGCGGCGCCGTACCTGGTCCTCGGGGAAGTCGCCGCCCTGTCGAACCGCCGGAACGTCGCCGGGATCCTGTTCCCGCCGAACCCCCGCGGTCCGCACGACGGGAAAAACACGCTCGAGCTCCACCTGGCCCCCGGCCCGCCGGTCCATCTCACCGACGCCATCGCGCCGATCCGCGGCGTCCTGAACCGGTTGAAGAGGATCCGGGTCCTCAAGAGCGCGACCAAGGCGGTCATCGCGCTGCTCGACACGGCGCTGCGCGGGATCGTGGGGACCGGCAAGGGGCCGATCCGGATGCTGGAACCCGAGGAGGATTTTCCGGACCGGCAGTTCGTCCGTTTCGAGGGGATCCACACGGTCCCCGACCTCCCCATCCCCTTCCTCGACGAACGGGGGAAGCGGCGGGTGTTCGAGGAGGCGACCGCGCAGCCGTACGGTGGAGGGTCGGCGGAGATGACGTGGAGATCGAGGCTGACCGGGCGGGGGACGAAATGAAGAGCCGCCGGAATTCGCCTGGGGGGCAAGCCCTCGTCGAGACGGCGCTGGCCCTCCCCCTGCTCCTGATCCTGCTCGGCGGAGGGTACTGGTTCCACCGCGACCTTTCGCTCTCCTCTTCCGCGGAGAGCGCGGCGCACGCCCAGATGCTGCGGGCCGGAAGGCGCCAGGCGGGGATCGAACCCCGCCTTTCCGGGACGATCCACCCGGGAGACAACGTCGCGCGCATCGAGGCGCACAACGATCCCCTGGTCGGCGAGGTGCCGCTGTTCCGCGGCCTGGCGGGCAGAACGATCGCGTCCGCCAGCGTCTCCCTCGGGAAAGAACCCGTGGGCGCGTTCCTCGACCTGCCGTCGCACGCCCTTCGCCGGGTGGCGGAAGGCGCCGTGGATTGCTGGGGAAGGGAGACCGTCTCCGGCGCGACGGTCCGGCGGACGGTACGGGGGATCCTGTTGACGGGGGCATTGCGATGAACCGGAAGATTCCCGCCGGAGTCGCCGTGGCGGCATCGCTCTTCGTGT
>Ga0137341_1000057_pt1 | contig 8974 bp, 8 predicted proteins | sample EasRivERMLT433_2_FD_106652 | JGI IMG/M metagenome (GOLD analysis project Ga0137341, IMG submission 106652) | Soil microbial communities from meander-bound floodplain in the East River, Colorado, USA - East River MetaG ERMLT433_2 | ecosystem: Environmental > Terrestrial > Soil > Floodplain ... | reverse complement strand
TCGACGTCGGCGGTTGCTTCTTCTTGCACCCGGTGCCCGCGATAGCGACCATCATGAGAACGGCGACCAGCAGCGTGAATTTTTTCATCGTTCCTCGTTCCTCCTTCGATTTGGCGCGTGCTGGCGCGCACGCGGTGATTCGCAACGCGGGTTCGAATCCCGGATCTCCGGGTACTGAAAAACATGGCGGAGAGGGAGGGATTCGAACCCTCGAGGCGGGTATAAGCCGCCTACGCGATTTCCAGTCGCGTTCCTTCGGCCAGCTCGGACACCTCTCCGTACGGACGATCCTCACGATAAACCGGTTTCAAAGAAAATGGCGGAGAGGGAGGGATTCGAACCCTCGGTACAGTTTTACCCGTACAACCGCTTAGCAGGCGGTTGCCTTCAGCCGGCTCGGCCACCTCTCCCTAAAGAAAACCAATCTCCCTGCCGCGGCAATCCTCCCTGCCCGCATTCGCCCAAGTTCCCGCATCGACGTTCGGGGCATCTGCGTGGCAGCCTTCGCCAGTCGGCTGGTTTACATGCCGTAGCACAAGAGCACGAGGCGTTCGCTATGCTTTTGCGCGAAGGCTGGCGGAGGGAGCAGGATTCGAACCTGCGGGGCGTCGCCGCCCAGCGGTTTTCAAGACCGCCGCCTTCAGCCGCTCGGCCATCCCTCCAGGAAACATATACTTATACCAGATCCGGTCGCCGCGAGGGAGCAAAAAAGGGGGTTCGGGACGCCCGCGGACGCCGATGATATGATAGGCGATCATGGGCTTTCACGATCCACCGGCCTCGTTGCTGGTCCGGGCGACGAACTGGCTGGGCGACGCTGTGATGACGACACCCGCGTTGGCGGCTGTTCGAGAAGGTTTTCCGGACGCCCGGATCGTCCTCCTCGCGCGACCTCTCGTGGCGGAGTTGTTCCGCCATCATCCGGACGTGGACGAGGTGATGGTCTACGAGCTGCCCGGGCGTCACGAGGGGGCCCTCGGTCGGCTCCGGCTGGCCGGGGAAGTGCGACGCCGCCGGTTCGACGGAGCCTTGCTTCTCCAGAACGCGTTCGATGCGGCGTTGATCGCCTTTCTCGGCCGGATACCGGAACGGGCGGGGTATCCCACCGATGGACGGCGGATCCTCCTCACCCTGCCCGTTCCGTTGACCCCCGGGATCCTCGAACGCCACGAGGTGGAATATTATCTCTGCCTGCTCGACGGGCTGGGGATACCTCGTCCCGTGCCGTCGGCGTTGAAACTTGCCGTGACGGAGGGAGAGAGGGAGGCGATGGCGACGCGTCTTGCGTACCTCGGCATCGAGCGGGGCGCGCCGATCGTGACGATCAATCCGGGCGCGACGTACGGTTCCGCGAAGCGGTGGTACCCGGACCGCTTTGCCGCCGTCGCGGACACCCTTTCCGGAGAGTGGGGCGCAGGAGTCGTCGTTGTCGGATCGGCCGCGGAGACCCCGCTGGCCGGGGAGATCGAAACCGAGATGCGCAACCCCCCGGTCAACCTCGCCGGGAAGACCACGGTGCGGGAGCTGATGGCGCTTCTCTCCCTCTCTTCCTTTCTGATCACCAACGACTCCGGCCCGATGCACATCGGGGCCGCCCTCGGCGTTCCGCTCGTGGCGATCTTCGGCCCCACCGACTGGCGGCGCACTTCCCCGTGGTCCGGGCGCGCGAAGGTCGTCCGTGCGCAGATCGACTGCTCTCCCTGCAGGCTGCGGGTGTGCGACCGGGGGCACGAGTGCATGCTCGGGGTGACGCCCGGAATGGTGGTCGACGCCGCGCGGCAACTGCTCCCGGGGGGGCCAAGCAAAGGTGCCTGACGTCCGCAGGATCCTGATCGTCAAGCTCTCCGCGATGGGAGACGTGGTGCACGCGCTCCCGGCGGTGACGTATCTTCGCAAGGCGGCACCAAAGGCGGAGATCCACTGGGCCGTCGACGCCCGGTTCGCGGAACTTCTCGAGGGGAACCCGGGAATCGCGAAGGTGGTTCCCCTGCCGATCCGGGAGTGGAAGGGGCGCCCGGGGTCTCTCGCCACGTGGCAGGAAGCGGGGAATGCCGCGAAAGCCTTGCGCGGGGGGAAGTACGACCTCGCCATCGACCTTCAGGGGAACATCAAGAGCGGGGTGGTGACGTGGCTGTCCGGCGCCCCGCTGCGGTACGGCTTCCCACGGGAGATCGCCCGGGAGCGGCAGAACCTCTGGTTCACGAACCGGCGGCCGGCGGCGGTGGAAGAGGACCGGCACGTCACGCAGAAGATCCTGCGCGTGGCGAGCGGTCCCTTCGGCGGGGAGTTCCGCCTCGATGACCTGAAGGGGGAGATCGCGAACACGCCGGAGGAAATCGCGGCGGCCGAGCGGATGCTGTTCGACGCCGTACCCGGCGCGGCTCCCCGCCTCGCGATCCACCCCGGCACGACCTGGAACACGAAACGGATGGATCCGGAGTTCTGGGCGGAAACGGTGCGCCTCCTCCGCGGGACCTTCCCGTCGATGGGGGCTTTCCTGTCTTGGGGAACCGACCGGGAGCGGGAAGAGTGCCACTTGATCCGGGAGTTCGCCGGGAGGCGGGTGGAGCTGCTGCCGCGCCTCGGGTACAAGGCGCTCGCCGCCGCATACCGCGCCTGCGGCCACATGATCGCCCCCGACACGGGCCCGCTGCATCTGGCAGCGGTCGCCGGGGCGAAAACGGTTTCGGTGTTCCGGGCCACGGACGGGAACCGGAACGCCCCCGTCGGGCCGGATCACCGGTTCCTGCAGGCGCCGTTGCCGTGCACGGCGTGTCTCCGCAGGGAGTGCGACCGGGATGCGGAGTGCCGCGCGAGCCTCCGGCCGGCAGAGGTCGCGGCGGCGATGGCCGGGCGGATGGGGCTCTCGAGTCCGGGGTAGACTGGTGCCGACATTCACGGGAAACAGGGAGTACAGACGATGTTCAGGGTGATGAGAAACCACTTGCCAAGAAGACGCAAGGAATGACACCGCTTCACGAGGTGCTTCGGATCCTCGTCGTCTTCGGGACCCGACCTGAGGCGATCAAGATGGCACCCGTGGTTGCCGCCCTGCGCGGTCGCGTGGGCAGGTTCTCCTGCGTCGTCTGCGTCACCGCACAGCACCGGGAGATGCTGGATCCAGTGCTGGAACTCTTCTCCATCGTACCGGACCACGACCTGAACCTCATGCGCCCCGGGCAGGGGCTGCGCGATGTGACCACCGCCGTCCTCCGGGAGGTCTCCACCGTGATGGAAATGGAGCGGCCGGACCTCGTGCTCGTCCACGGCGACACGACGACGACGATGGCGGCGACCCTGGCCGCCTACTACGCGCGGATCCCGGTTGGGCACGTGGAGGCGGGGCTTCGGACGGGAAACAAGTACGCTCCGTTCCCGGAGGAGATCAACCGGAAGGTGACGACGGCCATCGCGGACCTCCACTTCGCTCCCACTGCGACCTCCCGCGGAAACCTGCTGGCGGAAGGGGTGGCGCCCGAGGCGATCGTGGTGACCGGAAACACGGTGATCGACGCCCTCCTGTCCGCCGCGGACCGTCTGCGGTCCAACCCCGCGCTGTCGAAGTGCATGGAAGCGGAGTTCCGGTTCCTCGATCCCTCGAGGAAGCTCGTCCTCGTCACGGGGCACCGGCGGGAGAACTTCGGAGAGGGGTTCGAAAATATCTGCCGGGCGCTGACCGAGATCGCGGAGCGGCGTCCGGGCGCGGAGATCCTGTACCCTGTCCATCTGAACCCGAACGTCCAGGAGCCCGTGCGGCGAATCCTCGGCGAGGGCCGGCGCGGGAACGTCCACCTGATCCCCCCGGTCGACTACCTGCCCTTCGTGTACCTCATGTCCCACTGCCACCTCATCGTCACGGATTCGGGGGGGATCCAGGAAGAGGCTCCCTCCCTCGGGAAGCCGGTCCTCGTCATGCGGGAGATCACGGAGAGGCCGGAGGCGGTCGAGGCGGGGACGGTCCGGCTGGTCGGGACGGACCGGGAGAAGATCGTCGCCGAGACGCTCCGTCTTCTCGACGACCCGGAAGCGTACCGGTCCATGAGTATGGCGAACAACCCGTACGGGGATGGAAAGGCGGCCGGCAGGATCGCCGATTTCCTCGAGTCATGGTGCCGGCCATGAACCTCCTCCCGTCAACCTTGTGGGGAAGAAGACGTTACGCGAACTGAAGGCGCTTCTCTCCCTCCCCTCCTTCGAGGTGCCCGTGCTGTCCGCGCAACCCGTGGTAGAGTTATGAAATCTGCGGTCGGAGATGCCCCGGAGCTAAGGAACTCCCCATGCCCACGGTCTACATCGACGATTTCGTCGGCGTTTCGAACAAGCTCGAGACCTTGCCCATGGCGTTCGCCATCCGGAAGGCGTTCGGACACGAGATCGTCCTGGACTGGCCCGAGCTGGATTCGTTCCGGGTGGAAGACACGCGGCGCGGGAGCGTGCGCATCCTCGCGCGCATCGGTGCGATCCGCGTCCGGTGCTGCGACGACAGGCTCTTCAACAGCCTTCGGCGGAGGAAGGTCATCCTGCGCTCCCTCGACGGCCCGGCGTACCGGCTCGACCCCATTTACATGGAGGTCGCCTCGCGGATCCGCCTCGACCCCGGCCTGTCGAGCCGGGTCCGGTCTGTCTTCGACGCATTCGGCGAACGGCCCGTGGTCGGCATTCACCTCCGGCATGGCGATTACGGTCTTTCGCCCGGCGAGGTGTACGACTGTCTCCGCGTGGAGTGGCCGGCGGTGCCGCTGTGGTGGTACGAGCATGTCATGGGGGCCATCGTCCGGAAGCGGAAGGACGTCGCCTTCTTCCTCTCCGCGACCGGCGATCCCGAATCGTACACGGCCCTGCGGAGGAACTTCGATGTGACGGCCCTGGACGTGGGAAATCCGTACGGATACAAGGGCCCGGATCATGCTTCGAAAGCTCACCCCGTCGCGGACCTGTTCGCGCTGGCGTGCTGCCCCGTGATTCTGGCCACGCCCTTGTCCGGCTACTCCCACTGGGCGGCGAACGTGTTCGGGGAGCCCTCCGTGTGCCTTGTGCCGCTCTCCGGTGCGAGCCCCTCCGATCCTGCGATCGGGAAGCTGAGCCTGTACGGCATGCGCCTTCCGGCCTGGCGTGCCTTCGGCCGGCAGGTGAGGAACACGCCGAAGGTTTCCGCGGAGCTCGAGGGAGTCGATCTGGACAAGCCGGCGCAGACCGGTTGGCTGTGACCACCCCGTTCGGCGGGCGATTCGACCTCCCGCCGCTGCGGGAGGCGATCGGGTGAAGGGTCGACGAGCGGAGAGGAGGCGAGGATGGCGAAAGTATCCGCCTATATCCTGACGTACAACGAGGAGGACAAGATCGAGGCGGCCCTCAAGACCCTCGGCTGGGCGGACGAAATCGTGGTGGCCGACTCTTTCAGCGCGGACCGGACGGTCGAGATCGCGAAGCGGTACACCGACCGGATCGTGCAGATCCCGTTCCAGGGATTCGGACGGCTCCGGAACGACGCGGTCGCCCACTGTTCCCACGAGTGGATCTTCAGCCTCGACGCGGACGAGCGGTGCACGCAGGAAGCGCGCGACGAGATTCTCGCGACGATCCGGGACCCGGCGGCAAACGACGCCTACCTCGTCCCCCGCAGAAACTGGTTCATGGGCCGATGGATCCGCCACAGCGGATGGTACCCCGACTACCGCCAACCGCAATTGTTCCGTAAGGGGAAGCTCCGGTACAAGGAGGATCCGGTCCACGAGGGGTACGTGCTCGACGGGACCCTCGGTGCGCTGAAGAGCGCCATCCGGCAGATCCCCTTCAGGGACCTGGCGCAGAGCATACAGAAGATGCAGCGGTATTCCACCCTCGGGGCGAGGAAACTGCAGGAGAAGGGGGTTCGCGGGGGAATGCCCAAGGCGCTCTTCCGTGGGTTCTGGGCGTTCCTCCGACACTATGTCTTCCACCTCGGCTTCCTGGACGGCTGGCCGGGGTTCGTCATCGCCTTCGCCTACTTCGAACAGACTTTCTACAAATACGCAAAGCTCGCGGAAATGGGGAACGCCTGGAGCGAGGAGCCCCCTTGACCGGCACGTACGGAGAGAGGCTGACCCTCCATTTCCGGGAGGTCGCCCGGCGATGACCGTCCCGTCCGCCGGGGCAGGGGTCGTGATCCCCGTGCTCAACCAGGTGGAGTCCACCATCGGGCTCGAGGATCGGGGAGATCCCGGTGCCCTCCTGACCATCCCGAAGTACGTCAAACGCCGGGAGTTGGAGCGGAAGCGATCTTGAAAGCGCCGATTTACCCTCCTCCCCGGTCGATCCTGGTCGTCTGCATCCGCCTGATCGGGGACGTGATCCTGTCCACTCCCCTTGTGGGCCTGCTCAAGGCGGCGTACCCGGACACGGAGGTCGATTACCTCGTCAACCGGGGGACGGGAGAGTTTCTGGAGAAGGACCCGCGAATCCGGAGGGTCCTCTACACCCGGAACCGGGAAGCCCGAAAACCGGTCGGGAACCCGGAGTCCGGATACTTCCGGAAGATCTTCCGCCAGTACGACATGGCGATCACCTTGAACGCATCGGACCGTGGAAACCTCGCGGTCCTCATCGCCGGCCGGCGGACCCGGATCGGCTTTTACCAAGAGTTGGGCGTTCTCAGGACCGGGTGGAGAAAGCTCTTCCTTACCCATCCGCTCCCGTTTCCCGCCATGATGCACGTGGCGCGGATCTGCCAACTCGTCGCCGAGGCGGTCGCCATTCCCGTCCCCCGCCTTGTGGCGAAGATATACTGGGACCGGGAGGACGAAGGGAAGATCGAGGAGTATCTCCGCCGGGAGCGGATCGCGGGCTCCTTCTTTGTGGTCCATCCCTTCGCCCGATGGGGATACAAATACTGGGTCGCGGACCGGTTTGCGAAGGTGAGCGATGAAATCGCGGTGAGGTATGGTATCCGCCCGGTCTGGACCTCGTCCCCGGACCAGGAGGAGGTCCGATTGCTGCGGGAAACATCCTCCCTCTGCCGGATCCGGCCCGCGCTCTGCGCGGGGGAGTTCACCCTCGACCAGATCACCTTCCTGCTGTCCCGGGCCGCTCTCTACGTCGGGCTCGACACCGCCGTGAGCCACCTTGCCGCAACGACCGGTATCTCCATGGTCGTCCTGTTCGGCCCGACCATCGCCGAGCGGTGGTCTCCATGGAACAACAATGGACCCGTGGAGCAGCAGTGTCCCCGGCCCCGCGGAACGCAGCGCGCCGGCCGCATGATCCTGATCCAGAAGGATTGGGATTGCGTTCCGTGCGGAAAAGCGGGATGCGACGGGAAGGGTGGGGAGAGCCGCTGCCTCACGGAGATCCAGGTCCCGGAGGTTCTCGACGCCGTGCGGGAGTTGATGGAGGTTCGGCCCGATACGGCCGGCGGGTGCGCGGAATGAGCTCCGGCCCGGGGTCTCTCCGCTGGCTCGTCCTGTCCTACTTCTCCCGCATCGACGGGATGGCGTGCGCGCAGCACATCGACGACCGGATTCCCCTTCTCCGGAAAGCCGGCATCGAGCCGGTCCTTCTCACGGGGCCGTGCGGAGGACGGTGGGAGGAGGGGATCCACGCCATCGCCCGCTGCGTCGCTCCATCGGGGATCCGGTTCGAGGTGCGTCACCTTTTCCGGAAACGGGGGCTGCGGGCGCCCTTATACAAGGTTCTCAAGTTCCTGCTCCTTCTTCCTGTCCTCCCCGCCTACCTCCTGGAGAAGCTCCTTGCCGACCTCGACAGCCAATGGTCGTGGTTCCCCCTCGCCGCGCGCCGCGGGTACGCCCTCTGCCGGGAGGTCAGTCCGGAGATCATCTACTCCACCGGTGGAGCGGCCAGCGCCCACATCGCGGCGGGGATGATCGCGCGCCGGACGGGAATCCCCTGGGTGGCGGAGTTCCAGGACCCCCTCGTGCACGGTGACTGGTCCCGGGGGAAGGTGGCGCGCAAAGTGTTCGCCTTCGCAGAACGATACGTCTGCGCGCATGCCTCCCGCGTCGTCTTCCTCACCGAGGAGGCGAGACGCCGGGCCGCCACCCGGACTTCGCTTGGGGATCGGGGAAGGTGCATCTATCCCGGCGCCGAGCCTCGTCCCGAAATTCCGCCGCGGCGTCGGAACGGTGCCCTTCTTCGATTCGCCCACCTTGGTTCCTTCGGCGGTTCGCGAAACCCCGGCGTTCTCCTGGAGGCGGCGCGGCTGCTTCTGGACGAAAGGCCGGAGCTTGCGGGGACGGTGCGTTTCGACTTCTACGGGAATTGCGACGCGAACTCGAAGCGGCTGCTCCGTGAGTTCCCCCGGGAGGGCGTCGCCACGTTCCACGGAAGGGTCTCGCGGTCGGTTTCCCTCGCGGCGATGCGGGAAGCCGATGTCCTCGTCCTGATCCAGAACGTGGCCGACTACTCGGCGGAGACGATCCCGTCCAAGGTGTACGAGTATTTCGCGGCGGGTCGTCCGATCCTTGGATTGGTCCACCGGAACGCGGAACTGGCCGGGATGCTGACGGGTCTGGGACACACCGTGGCGGAGGCCGCGGACGCCGGCTCGGTGCGTGGCGCCATATCGGAGATCCACCGAAGGTGGAAAGCGGGTGCGCTCGAAAACCCGATGGGGTCTCCCTACACCATCGCGTCGGCGGTCGACCGGCTGATCGCGATCGCGGATTTCCTGAATCCGGCGTAGGAGGGGGAACATTTTCGTAACAGAATTCCAATGGTCGATCGCCACGATCTTCTTCGTGGACGATCCGTCAGGAGGACGATGAAAACAGCACTGATCACTGGGATCGGCGGCCAGGACGGGTCGTACCTCTCTGAACTCCTCCTTGGGAAAGGGTACCGTGTCGTCGGAACGGAACCCGGCGACGCTCCTGCCGGTATCGATCCGCGCAGCCTCCACAAAGGGGATATCGAGATCGTCCGGGACGACCTGCTCGATCAGGAGCGCCTCGAGCGGCTCTTCGGGGAGTACCGGCCCGAC
>Ga0137341_1000056_pt1 | contig 8977 bp, 22 predicted proteins | sample EasRivERMLT433_2_FD_106652 | JGI IMG/M metagenome (GOLD analysis project Ga0137341, IMG submission 106652) | Soil microbial communities from meander-bound floodplain in the East River, Colorado, USA - East River MetaG ERMLT433_2 | ecosystem: Environmental > Terrestrial > Soil > Floodplain ... | reverse complement strand
TCGGCTGTGGTCAATACATCTATTGAGTGGGTGTCTTCCACAGCGGCCACCTTTGTTGATGTTGATGAATTTACTGCCGTCGGAGATCAGACTGGAATATTCCATACTGACCGGCGGGTCAGAGCAATCCATACCGGCTCAACGAGGTACGGAACCGTTGTTTCTTCGACATACAATGCTGGGCCTGATAATACCACAGTGATCGTTCTGTTAGACTCTGGAGTCTTGGCGGCGGATCTTTTAACGGCTACCGTTGGGATTTTGGATTCAATTAATGACTCTATCCCCAGAATTGTTCCCTTGTTGGCGTTAGATAACGTCTTCACCGGCACTAACACCTTTGAAGATGATGTTGTCGTCGATGCGGCTCTGAATGTCACTGGTAGTCTTGACGTAGATACGAACCTTAATGTTGACGGTTCGGCTGTAGTAGACCTCACGTTATCAGTCGGAACTGACTTAACTGTTGGGGACGATATCATTGTTACAGATGACGCTTCAGTTGGTGGAGATTTGGTGGTAGTTGGCGCTGTAGATGCCGGATCGACTACCGTAGACACGCTAGGAGTTGGAGTTGCAGCCCCAGCAGCCGGTCAGATCGAGTCTTCTGGCGATATTGATAGCGGCGGGCATGTGTTTGCGGCTGACGGGTTCGCTATGCCGGGAACAGGTGGAGAAACTCTAAAGATTATCCGTGGAGTGGTAGACTCGGCGGGGGCCGTAACTGAAGGTAGTGGATTTACCGCAGTCCGTAACTCAACTGGAGACTTTACGATTACGTTCTCTACGGCGTTTTCTGACGTGCCTTCATTCCAAGCCACCCCGGTTGGTAGTAATCGTTCAATTACGATTGTCTCAGCGTCAACCACGCAAGTCAACTATCAGATCCGAGCAAATAACGACAACGCCTTAGCCAATAACGATCATCACATTCTAGCGATTGGACCAACCTAAAGGGGTTTTTGATGGCATTCCCAATTTTGTCTCTCATAGGTCCGGTAGTTTCTGTATTGAAAGGGGCGGGAATCTTAAAAGATCCTGAAGCTGAAGCGAAAGCAATGTCCGCTTTAATGTCCGCTCAGGGGGAATTTGCCAAGATTGAAGGGCAGATTATTGAGTCAGTTAATGCCACGATGCGAGAGGAAGCGAAGAGTGAACACTGGATGCAGTGGAGTTGGAGACCAACGGTAGGATTCACCTTTTGCGGGACGATCATCAACAACTACATTCTCTTGCCGTATTTTCACTCGTATGGTATGCAGCCGATTGAGATTCCCGGCAACCTCTGGTCAGCAATGCTGGTGGTGCTAGGAGTAGCGGCTGGGACTCGTGGTCTTGAAAAATGGAAAGGGAAATAATGCTACTTGAAGGAGGAAATGGGTCACCATCCAATACTGTAGTTTCAGAAACAACGGCAGGGCAGACCCCAGACCCAGGAGCCGCAGAGACCTATTCCAGGGGGGATCACACCCACGGCACCCCTTCGGGAGGTGGTTCTTCACCAGACCCATCTGATACAGTAGAGACAGAGACTAGCTATGACCAAGCAGCGGACGCTGGTGCCAGTAGTGAATACTCTCGCGGGGATCATACTCACGGAACTCCGCAATTATCTGACGGCGTGTCCTCCGCATCCTATGGACAAGCTGCTTTTTCTGGTTCTGTAGACCAAGCTAACCACTCGGACCATCGACATGGGCTTCCAACTCACTCTCACGATGGAGGGGACAGTAATCCGAATGTCAGTCATGATAATTTAGATGGTGTTTCAGCCAACGATCACCACAATGAAACACATACTCCGAGTGTTCATACGTTTGTTGGTGCGAGTGTAACTTACAGTCTTGGTCAGAACGTTGCCAATGTAACAACGGTATATTTACTAATGGATACCGAAGTTTTTGACACAAACGCATTCCATGATCCCTCTGCTAATACGTCACGTTTGACGGCTCCATTTACTGGTTATTATCACATTATTGGAAATGTGATTTGGACTGCGAATACTGCGGGGACTAGGTATTTGGAAATCCATGTCAATAGAACTTCTAGCGTGGCTATGGATCAGCGGAGCGCCCCTACAGGCGTGCTACCAGCACAAAATATTTCCGCTATCATTCATTTAACTGCTGGAGATTATGTGGAACTAGCTGTGACTCAAAATTCAGGTGGAACAAGAGTCGTCATTGGAAACAATAGTATAGCTGGGTATCCAATTTTTTCAATAGAATACTTGGGGGTGTGAGATGTCATTTAATTTTGACGAATACAGAATTGTGAAGCAAAACGGAGCTACACTCAGCGGCACGAAAACTCTACCAGAAATTAGTGTTAAAGAATACGATTTCCGTTCCGGGACTCGACTTCCAGATACTCTTAGTTCTATTGATCTGGCGGCATTAAGGGAGATTATATTACTTTATCAAAATAAGCTGTCTAGTTTGCAAGAACTTCTTGCAGATGTACAAACGTTGCCAGATACCGTCAGCCTACTGACGAGATAAAGTCTGTAAGCACTCTAACCGTCCTTCTTGTAAGGACACCATCGCCCTATCCAGCCGCCTGAAATCAGCGTAGGTCAGGCACACTTTTCCTTCGTCACACGCCAACCACTGGATGTTTGGATAGGCCGCTTGTCGTGGTTCCTGTGAGAGTAGGACACCAATCACTATGCCTCCTGCCACTAGAAGCACCATATTAACAAATTTACCAACCCATTCTAATGCACTCATTGGGCCTTCTTTCTACCTAACACCCGAAGAAGGTTCGTGAAGGTTAGACGATCCTGTTGCCGTATGTCTAATTCGGCTTTCAGACGCGCGATCTCAGCTTTCTGCTGCTTACAGGTGGCGATCAGGTGAACACACCCGGCATGGTACCCGGTGACTCCGTGTTGACATCGTGCGACTGCGACTTTTTCATCCATTGGATAACTCCTTCACAATAGTTAGACAAAGGTTTTTATTCTCTTCTTCATGGAGATACGGTAATCCATTGGCTGCTTTCAGTTTGGCTTCCCGAACTATATTATCAAAATTCTGATCTCCTGATTCTTTTAGCAATTCAAACGCCACAAGAAGATTTCCAGATTCTCGTTCTAAGTATTGCCGATTCGTTTCTTTCGGGTCGTCAAACGGGTTATACGACTCATAACCGTGTCGTAACGTTTTCGTGGCGGCGTGGATCACTTCGGCACACTCTTCAATCAGCCGATGCAGCCTCTCAATTTGTGCGGCATTTAAGTTAACCATTGGCAATCTCCAACCAGATGAGTGCGTGACAGTTTTGAGGAACACACCAGCACACAAGGTTCTTTCCCTTTAATTCCTTCTTCGCTTCTTCTACTAACTCCGGGTGGGCTTTAACATACGCCCGGAACTTCACTATACATTCTGCCCTGGTCCCATCCCGCCCGATCTCAAATGGGTTGCACCACTTCGACGGCCTCCCAACGTAAATGGCCTTGTCCCACGCCTTATCTTTGGCGTAGGTGCTTTTCATGTGATGCCTATTAAGAACTTTAGGCATTACTTCACCAAGTTTTCGTAGTGCTGCTTTGGCCCTTCATATTTAGATAGGTGATATCGTAATTCTATATTTTTATCTTTGAGAAGTTGGTACTCCCACAAAAGCCGTTTAATTTCTCCGCTGTTCCTACGGTCCTGCTCGGCATACCAGTCAAGCAACCATACTGAGTTACGATAGGTTTTTCGACTCACCCACGGCCATTTCATAATGACTCCCTATACCCTTTAATTTCTTTCATTGATAAGATTGCTCGTTTCGGGATTGTTAGATCTCCACCAGCCGTTCCCGTCTTACTGAGATGTGCTACGAAAGTGATCGATTGTTTGTCTTCCCCAAGCACCCAACCTACGGAGACGCAATGAAGCGATGATGAGCTATTAAGAATTTGCTCAGGGCTATTCCATATTCCAGTAGTTCCACTTGAATCAATCCAACGAATATATACCAGTTTCATTTGGCTTCCTTTTCAAGTAAGAGTTTCTTGATTAATTGTAGGCGGTCAAATAGCGCTGTTTCTAACTCTCTTATGCGCCACTGTAACCTTACTTGATCATTCTGAAGACGGTGAATCTTGTCTCGTAACTGCTCCTTTGTATCAAGGACGAAGAAATCGTGTTGCTCCCAGCCAGAGCTAATCTCAGTTAAACTCATTTTATAATCCTCCATTGTCCGACGCCAGATTTCCGCGCTGTCCAGCATGCTCCACTCTTTTTATGCTTCGGATTCCGACCCTTGCAGTGGTAACAGTCGTCGAAACGCAGCCCAGCATACAGCCTAGGGTATTCTTCCACGACAATCACCAACACCACGTCTGACGCCTTCGCAATCGCCAGATTCCGTTCTTTGTAGCCACCCACAGACCCCCAGGTATGATTGGTTGGGGCGTAGACCTTCATGGTGATCCCATGAGCCTCAGCTGCTTCCTCTGCCCAAATGTCCACCCCACCCATCGGTGAGTGGCCTGAAACAATCTGTGTAGGGTGATACCAAAAGAACGCCCGAGCAATGGTATCCTTCGCAATGGCCTCAGTGCGTGTGTCGAACTTCTCGGCTCCGTGGCCGACGATCCCGAGACTAAACGCTTGGAACATCAGAGTCATCGCGTAGGGGGCGGGATGATTGAGCCTGACCACTGGGCCGTTCATGTTCACGGAGATAGCGCAGTGCTGTGTCATGGCGTGACTCGTTGGGGTGTTTTTGCGCTACCGCGTAGAGTAGTTCGTTGTATGACGCCACCAGCCGGTCGTGCTGGGCCTTCAACTCTTTATTCTTCTCGTTTAGCTCATGCCACTGTGCCTTCCATAAGTCATACAAAGGTATGAGATCATCACGGTCTCGCCGCGCCCCATCCAGGTCTGCCCGCAGCCGCACGACCTCGGCTAAATTAGTGGTACTAGATGAAATAAGTCCCTGCAATTCACTAACCTGACGACGTAAATCATCAATAGTTAGTGGTTTTAATTCATCTCCAATCATTCTAAAATCTCCCTATAAATGTCTACGGAGTTTCTCGCTTCGCATAAAGCTGCTGACGCCCACCCCTCGCCCTCATATCCTTCATCTTGATAGTTATAGACAGCTTCCACTAATTTTTTCCATGCAGCATCAGACATTACGAGAACTCGCTTCTTCATGCGACTGGTCCTTCAATATCAGGTTTGTTGTACTGCTGCTCCAGGCCAACAATCTCTTCTGACTGCCGTAACTGCTCTTGAGGAATGAAGTACATACTCTCAATCCCTACCGCCTGCATGACGATAGCCGCTGACTTATTCATCGCCAGAACTACGCTACAGATCACCGAGACTTTATCCTCATTCGGCCAGTCCTTTGGCAGCTTGGAGGCGATCAGCGTGTGAATCTCATCGTGACACGCCATGACGATTTTTTCTATTTCCAAGATCCGTTGGTGATCAGCTACCGTCGCGTTTTCTTCGTTCGATTCAGACCCGCTCATTTATCCCACTTTGCAGGAACCCACGTTTGATAGATTCGCATTTTGTGTGGTTTATCTGTGGTACCACCAACCTTGACTTGTTCTCTTGCAACGCTACGGGTTCGTTCCACAGAGGCCCAAGTACAATCTAAGCAATAGACGATATATACCTTCATCGGGAGCACTGAATGCATTGGCAATAACGATAATCTACTACGCCAGTCCCCTTACATCGGCAACCAGGCCAATGACTTCGGCGTTTGACTACTAGGACTGTGGCTATGGTGCCTTCTTGCTGTTTCCGCTTCTCCACTCGACGTTGATGAGTGCGCGCTGCTGTGCTATTCATCTTCATTTGTCTGCCACCGCAAAGGACTTAGGTGTCACTTCTCGCAACCATTCAGGTAGTTTTGACTTATAAGCGCGGTCAAAAGTATTGATTGCGTCAAACCACCCGAAATCCACCCCGCCATTCTCTCCTGGAGGGGCCACTCGAACTCCACGGTCGTCAAAAAAACAAATAATTGACGCTGGTTTGAGATAGGGCCACACATAATCCACTGGAATACTGTACTCGTCGGCCCAGTTATGAATATCTTGGACTATCTTATTGACATTCTGAAACTTTCCATCTAATCCTGAAATGTGGGTTCTTGCGGTGAACACCATAATTTTAAGGCCCAATCTCCGAAAATACTCCATTGCCTGCTTTGCCCCAATCCGGGGATAACCAAAATTTGGGTAATGATGGTCTTCCATTAAGCACCCGTCTAGGTCCACTGCAATCCAAGGGTGATCGGTAGTAGGCCTAACTACGGGTTTTTCTAAGTCAGCCATGAGATTTCTTCCCTTCCTCGAACGCCTGGTTGAGCGTATCGCACCAGTATTCAGCTTCGTCTACGTCGTCTATCCACGAAGTTCCTAGGCAGACCCCATCAGGGTCTTCAATTGAGTACTCTGTGCCACTACCGCACTCTTGGCAGGACTCATTCAGCACTACAACGTTATACGCACTCATGTATAGATCCCCCTTAAAACTAGGATAACATTGCTCGTAGCGAATGTCAAGTACAATACACCATCCCAAGGCCGCCCCACCCAGAAATATTCATAGATCGCCCCACCCAGGTACAACGGGACCGTGAGTGCAAGAATGTAATTCACAAGAATTTCACGTTGCAGTGTGGTTGATGGAAATTCTGGCACCAACCGCATCTAGTTTCAGCAAGCCCCGGTCCATATTGGATAATAACATCCTTGCTCTGTCCAATATTGATATGTTCCTCTTCAATCTCTTTCTGAAGCATTGCCAAGGCCCGCCAGGCGAACTTGGCAGTGTGCCTCTGCCCGTCAGAATCCAGCTTCCCGCGCTGTAAAAAATGCCTCAGAGCCGTATCAGGATGGTCCTGGGACTTCGTTCGATCCCAGTGCAGGGGTTTGCCAGGATTATGCTGCTGGTTGCCCTTAAATGACACCTGGGCTATCGCTACGAGGGCATCTGGGAAGTAATCCAGCACCCCGCTGGCAATGGGGTACGTCTTCCGCTCTGCCGAAGCGGTTGGCAGCGTCGTGGCCCGATCTGGGCCTTTTGCTAGGTCGTTACCCATTACTCAGCCTCTCCGGCTTGGGGTTCTTCACTCGCCACCGCCTCAATCGTTTCCGGCTCTGGCTTCTTCGTCGCTTTCTGTAACTCTTTAAGAAGATTATACACCACTTGCTCCAGTAATGTCAAGCGCCTATGGAGGTCAATGATCGCCCCCACCAGTTTGACTTGTTTAGGTTTAATTGCTTGCATCTGTCCCTCCATCCCCTTGTTGTAATCGTGGCAAAAGCGCCAGGAAGTCTTCAAATCGAATCGCCACATACGCTGCGGTGTGATTCCGGCGAAAGACGAGGGCTGGTTTGACGTTCTTCGCAGCGGCGTTCAATTCAGCCTGCTCCAGAGCCGCCCAGATTGAGAGGGACTCCACGGCCTTGCACTCAAACCCCCAAGGGCACCTTGCTCCCGCCACGTCAAGACCAGACTCCCCCATGATCGCCGCCCTCGTATCATACCCGAGAGCGTTGACGCTATCTCGGACGTGGTTCTGGAGTCGTCGGGCCTTCGCCTTACATGACTTAGTTTTGATTTCTCACGCAGCCTTTCTGCGGTTATATTCTTTAGAACATGATCCGCAATATGCGGCCCAAGCTAATTCTTCTTTCATCTCTTTTCAGCTTTCCGGCTATGATCCCAGTGCCCACATGCCGTACATTGGAATCGGCGGTACTTGTTGGCTGTCGTATAATGAAAGCCTCGGTATTGAATCCGGTTACTTCCGCAGGCAGAACAACTCTCTGCCGAACCGAACAGTTGTCGGTTCAACCGAGCAGGAACGTAGGGTCTGAGCACAGCGTACACGCCACGAAGTAACAAGATATCGTGTTTATTATACTTTACCATTTTATCTAATGCCTTGGGGTTTTTCTCAAGACACTCTTTCCACAAGTCGAAATCCGTCTTTATCTTCTTACCAATTCCGAAAAATTGAGCTAAAGCATCCAACCGATTTGAGTTGAAGTTAAACCGCAGTTTCGCCAATTTCTTCGTGTCAATCTGAATGACTGGAGGGGGAGGCGGAAGGCGGTGAAATGCTGCTCGGGCATAAACCCACTTCATGTCAAATTGATCGCCATTATGAGCCACCACCGCATCGGCTTCTGCGATAACCTCGATCACCGTTTTGGTCAGTTGATAGTCGTCTTTCGGCTTCTTAATGTCGATAGACGCTGAATGAACTTCTTTCTCGTCATTCCACGCCCAACTAGCTGATAGCATGGTCTTCTGCTCAATGACATTTTCATGTCCAAGCATCCCATCAACCCATAAAGTCCAGAAGTACCCTTTATTGGGGGTAGTCTCTAAGTCCAAAAATAGGATCTTCGGTATACCCATCAACAATCCCTCCACACTCCGTTGTCTATCGCCCATAGCAATAGATGCTGCTGTTCCCACGAGGAAAGAAGTTTCCATACTTCTTGTTCCTCACGGTACACTTTATCATGGTGCCAGGCTGGCTTGAGGTTGTGAATTGCCTCATGGATTAGCGTCTTAATCACTTCAACGAGATGCCCGTGACTTCGCCGAGGATTAATGAGCACCCACCGCTTCCCCTTCATAGTCTCACCGTAGTCTAGGGCACCCAGCTTCGCTCTGGTGAACATCACTTTCAGCCAGCCAGTCTTGTATACCAGAAGAATTCGATTTTTCAGTTTTACCGTCTCGGTCATAGCGCAAGTAAAACCTCTTGCGGATACCGCCCTTCCGGTTGACACGCCTCATAGTGCGGGCACAGATTGGACAATTTCTTCTCGTAGATTTGCCCACACTTCCACTGGGCACACGGGGCTACCAGTGCTGGGTTCCGTAACTCCAGGGCTTGGTCAAGAGCAACAGCCGTTTCTTCCATCGTCTCCAGAATTTCAGCCCGCTCTGCTTCGGTGGAGGTCAATTTCCAGGACACGATCTCCAAG
>Ga0137341_1000054_pt1 | contig 9030 bp, 7 predicted proteins | sample EasRivERMLT433_2_FD_106652 | JGI IMG/M metagenome (GOLD analysis project Ga0137341, IMG submission 106652) | Soil microbial communities from meander-bound floodplain in the East River, Colorado, USA - East River MetaG ERMLT433_2 | ecosystem: Environmental > Terrestrial > Soil > Floodplain ... | reverse complement strand
ACTTCGACGTGACGAGAGCGCCCGGGTACGGGATCTTCTCCGGGGCCCGCCTCGGGGAGGGAGAGGTCGCGGAGCGTACGGACGAGACGATCCATCGGCGCAAGAAGCGCCCGGAGGACTTTGTCCTCTGGATGCCCGCCGAGCCGGGACGGGAGTTCCAGTGGGACAGCCCCTGGGGGAGGGGATGGCCCGGTTGGCACTCGGAGTGCGCGGCGATGGCGATCAGGCATCTCGGTCCGGAATTCGATGTCCACGTCGGAGGAACCGATCTCCGCTTCCCGCACCACGAGAACTCCCGTGCGGTGGCGATGACCGCAACGGGGAAAAAGTTCGCGGTTCTGTGGCTGCACGCCGCGCACCTGCTGGTCGACGGGAAGAAGATGTCCAAGTCCGCCGGTAACGAGTACACGCTGGAGGATCTCGCCGCCCGCCCCCGGTCTCCCGGAAGAGGGTACTTCCCGGCGGATTTCCGGTACTACTGCCTCACGCTCCACTACTCCTCGCCGATGAACTTCACCTGGGAGGGGCAGGAGGCGGCCGCCCGGGCGCGCTCCCGCCTGAAGGCCGCGTTCCGCAGGGCGGCGCGGCAATCGACGACGGGAGAGGACGTCGCGGACGCGTTGAGAGCGGAATTCCGCGGTGCGATTTCGGACGACCTGAACACGCCGCGCGCTCTCGCCATCGTCCACAAGGCGGTCCGATCGGGGATCGGAGGGGACGCGGTCCGGGCGCTCGCAACGGAGTGGGACGCGGTCACCGGGGTGGGCCTGTTCTCCGAAGCGGACGTCGATCGCGAGGTCGACGGCGACCGCGAAGGAGGGGCGGAGGAGACCCCGGCCGAGGTCGCGTCGATGGCGCGGGAACGGGAGACCCGAAGGCGGGCGGGTGATTACCCGGCGGCGGACGCGTTGCGGGAAAAGATCCGCGTCGCGGGGTACGATGTCGTGGACGGGCCGGAGGGGGTCCCGTTTCTTCGAAAAATAGAGGAGACCCGCAGGAGGTGACACGGATGGGGCCGGTTCGGAACGTGGAAGACCTGATGGCGGTGGGGCACGGCTACCAGCGCGCGATGACCCTGTTCGCCGCGCTGAAGCTCGGGGTGTTCCGGGGGCTTGCGTCCGGGGAATGCGACGCGTCCGCGCTGGCGCGCCGGGTCGGGGCCGACCCCGGGAAGCTCTCCATACTGCTCGACGCCCTCGCGGTCCAGGGGCTGGTCGGGAAAAAGGGGAAAAGGTACCGGAACGCGCAGGTCGCGCGGGAACTTCTGCTCCCGGGGCCGCGTTCGATGGAGTCCATCCTCCTGCACCACCTCGACGGGTGGGGGGAATGGGGACGCCTTCCCGCCACGATCCGGGCGGGGCAGGCAAAGCGCGGCGGCGCGGACGGCGGGTACCAGGAGAACTTCATCCGGGGAATGGAGGAGAACGCCCGCAAGCGGGCGGCGGCAGTGGCCCGGAAGATCCCTCTCCGCGGCGGGGACCGCCTCCTCGACCTCGGGGGCGGGCCGGGGACCTATGCCGTCGCATGGGCGCAGGCGTATCCCCGCGCGGAGATCGCCATCTTCGACACGCCGGAAACGCTCCGGATCTCCCGGAAGATCCTTCGGGAAAAGGGGGTGGAGGCACGGATCCGGTTGTTGGAGGGGGATTTCCTCAAGGACCCCCTCGGCGGACCGTTCGACGTCATCTGGATCTCCCAGATCCTGCACGCCTTCCCCGAAACCGACTGCCGGAAACTGCTGCGCAGGGCACGCGCCGCCCTGGCCCCGGGGGGGCGGGCGGCCGTCCAGGAATTCCTGCTCGCGGAAGGGAAGACGTCCCCGCCGGGGCCGGCCTTCTTCTCCGTCCACATGGTGGCGGTGACCGAGGGCGGGCGGGCATACACGGCGAAGGAGATCGCCGGTATGATGCGATGGGCGGGGTTCCGCAAGGTCGCCGCCGACCCGCCGGACCCGCTGGGCGTCGGCATCGTCCGGGGGGCCGTGTGAATCGCCGCATGCCGGCAAAATAACGGCCCGGAAAGAGGATGTCAGGCGGTCAACGCGAAATGGGATCGGGGAACTCTATACCGGAAGGCCGCACGATGAGGACCGAGCAGGGGGCGTGATCGATCAGCTTGCGCGCCACGTTGCCAAGCGGGGACGCCGCGGTCGCGTAGTGCCCTTTCGCGCCGATCACAAGCAGTTCCGGATCGAACTTCCGGATGGACGCCAGGATCTCCGGGACCTCTTGTCCGAAGCGGACCTCCACGGTCACCCGGCCGACCTTCGTGTCGAGCCCCTCTTCGCACATCGCCTTCAGCACCTCCGGGGCGTCCCCCCAGGGTGCGAACTTGGCGGGGAGGGTCCTGCCGCAGGCGCATGCCCATTCCCCGCCGTCCGGATCCGGGAAGTGGTCCATGGACCGGAAGACCTTCACCAGTTGGATCCATGCTTCCTTCGACAGGTCGAGTTCCCTGAGCCAGCGGAGGACCGCCACCGCGTACCGGGAATCGTCGAGGGCCAGCAGATATCGCCCCGACCTCTTCGGAGGAGTCTTCGCCAGCAGCACGGAACAGCGGGCGTGGTTCGCGACGTGGTCCGACACGCTCCCCAGCAGGTATCCTTTGTACGGCCCCAGTCCCCGCGACCCGACCGCGACCAGATCGACGCGGCACGCCCTGGACATTTCCACGATCGTCGCTCCGGGAGAACCGGTGTGCATCCGCGTGGCGACGCTGGCCGCGCCCGCCTCCAAGGAGGTTCGCGCTTTGGCCAACACCTCCTCCGCGCGGACTTCCGCCTCGCGACGCAGGGTGACCACCGCGGCGGCGAACGCCCGCTGGGCCGATGAAACGAAGGAGGTGAACGGTGGCGGGGATATGTGAACCGCCGTCATCACGGTGAGCTGGACGGGCGAGCGCCACGGCATGGCGAGGATCTGCGCCTGCGCGAACCGTGCCGAGGCGGATCCGTCCGTGGCGAAGAATATGTGCATGGGAGGTCGGGCACCCTCCGTTCCGACCCGGCTAGGCGGCCCGATGCTCGATCTCCTTTTCATTTGCGTCCGGACCCTCCGGTCCGCCCGGGGGGGACGCCGATCCATCGGCGTGCTGCTCCTCCGCGGGTTTGTCGGCCGCAGGGAATACGAGGGATGCCACGATCGAGACCGCCAGGATACCCGCCACGACCCCCAGCGACACCGTGATCGGTATCTTGTAGAACTCGGAGATCAGCATCTTGACGCCCACGAACGTGAGGACGAAGCAGAGCCCGACCTTGAGGTACCGGAACAGCCCCATGACCCCGGCGAGCAGGAAGTAGAGGGCGCGGAGGCCGAGGATGGCGAAGATGTTGGAGGTGTACACGATGAACGGGTCGCGGGTGATGGCGAGGATGGCGGGCACCGAGTCCACCGCGAACATGATGTCGGTCGTCTCTATGACGATCAGGACCGGAACGAGAGCGGTCCCCACCAGCTGTCCATTCCGGCGCACGAAGAAACACTGCTTGTCGTATCCGGTCTCGACCGGCATGAGGCGGGTGAAGAACCGGAGGACCGGGTTTTTCTGCGGCTCGACCTGCACCTCGCCCGCGCGCAGGAGCTTGACCCCCGTGTAGACCAGGAAGGCCCCGAAGAGGTAGATCATCCAGTGGAAATACGTCAGCAGGCCGACGCCGGCGGCGATGAAGATGCCCCGCAGGATGATCGCTCCCATGATCCCCCAGAAGAGCACCCGGTGCTGAAAGGCCGGCGGAACGGCGAAGTAGCGGAAGATCACGATGAACACGAAGAGGTTGTCGACGCTCAGGGACCACTCGATGACGTAGCCCGTGATGAACTCCAGCCCTTTGGGCGAACCCTCAAGGAAGAATACGGCGGCTGCGAACGACGCGGCCAGGGAAACCCAGATGCCGCTCCACACGGAAGCTTCCCGAAGGGACATCACGTGGGGTTTCTTGCTGAACACGAGGAGGTCGGCGAAGAGCGCCCCGAGTACCAGCCCCGCGAAGAGCCCCCATAACGCCACGATCTCCATGGCCCCTCCTTACGGATGTTCGTTGCGCACACGAACGTCCAGGAGAATATTTTTCCCCGAACGCCGCCGCAATGAAGGGAGGGAAACGGTAACCGCTACTCGACAGAGAAAGTTCATTCCACCCCTCCTTCCGGAGTCGCCAGTGGAAGAGACCTTTCCTCTGCGGTAAATATACTCTCGCCAGCCGGTGAAGTCAAATCAACCGGGAGTGCCGGTCGGTACTCCCGGTTGGGGCGGGCAGAGGATCAGGATTCCTCCCCGTCGGGTGCCCCGGTGTAGAGTTCGCTTCGTATATTGGTGGATCCCGCCGAACGGGTCGCGGTTTCCATCAATTCCTGCGTCTTGTCCTTCGTAAGCAGGCAGACGCCGCGAAGGACGATGGCCGTTCCGTCATGATGAACTTCCAATGTCCTGATATGCGTGGAGAAGCGGGTGACGATCTCCGCCTTGACCCTCGACGCCAGTTCCAGCCGGCGCAGTTTCTCCTCGGTGTCCGGCGTGAAACGTTTGTCTCTCGAGGGGATTTCGTTGGCGATCAGGTCCACCAGTTCGTCGAAGCCCATGTGCCCCGAATTCAACGTCACGTCGTAATCGTCGGGGTCGGCCATGTCCCTGTGGTAGGCCCTGTTGATATAGGCGGACCGTTCCTGGTCGCGGTGCTTCAGCACGTTCCGGGCCGCCGCTTCATCGATCCCGAACCGGTCGCAGAGGATCCTGCACCGATCCTCCGCGGACGCGGTGATGCGGACCCTCAATGAGTAAGGGATGGTTTCGAGGAGGTAGTTGCCGCCCCGGCCCAGGATGACCACGTTGTTTTTCAGGGCGTTCTTATAGATGCAATGTTCCACCATCGCCAGGTAGGCGGCATGGGACTGGTCGTACCGTTCCAGGAGCGTAGGAGCGTGCTCGTCCAGCCGTGCGACCCAACCCAGCCACTTCTTCCCGTGCGCTTCGATCTCCCCGTTGATCGAATCCTTGCTGACGAATTCATACCGGAGCCTTTTCGCCACGGCCATGGCGATATCTCTGGCCCCGGTTCCGCTTTTTCTCGATATCGTCACGATGGCCATGGCGGTTCCTTTCCCGGCGGTTCGCGATGGCCCCTGGGGTCCCCGACCAGCTGCATCCGAATGCTTTTATGTTTTAGTATAGCGGTCAGGCGGGGGGCATGTACATCGTGGTCCGGCTCCACAAAGCAAGAACCGGGGCCTCCCATGAAAAGGAGGCCCCGGTCCGGGTCGTTCCGGTGGTGGGCGCTACAGGATTTGAACCTGTGACTTCCACCGTGTGAAGGTGGCACTCTACCGCTGAGTTAAGCGCCCCGGGAAATTCCTATTGTACCTTCCCGCGGGAGCAGATCAATGGGAATTTCCCCGGAATGCTCTTCCCCGTCTCTCAGAACGCAACCTGGATCCCCGCGTAAGGGCCCTTGATCTTCAACGTGCCCTTGAGGTCGTTCTCGTCCGCCTTCAGGTCGATGAACCGGTACCCGCCCTGCAGCCGGAGGAACGGGAAGGGGATCACCGAGAGGAAGGCGTCCCCCTCGTAGATGTGGTTCGCCGAGTACGCCATTCCGCTGACGCGGGCATCGGCGCGGACGATGTTTTTCAGGAAGCCGATCCCTGCGGCGATTCCGACCTCCGGGATCGGGAGCCGGAAGTCCTGGGTGGCGGAGATCGACAACACGGGGTTGTTGCTGGAGATCTCCGCCGAGCCGTCGACGTATTTCAGCCGCAGGAAGACGCCGAAGTTCATCGAGGCCACTCCGAGGTCCGGGTTGATGAAGTCCCACTGCACGTCGCCGTCGACCATCTTCGCCTCCAGTTTCGAGGAGACGGGGGTTCCAGCGGGGAATGTGGTTCCGTCGAAAACGATCGGTGCCGACAACACGGAGGAACCGGTGTACTGCAGCGGGGTGTACGCGACGCGGAAGGTGAAATTGCCCCCCTTGAGGAAAGCCTCCCCGTTGAAAACGTTCTCGTCCTTCATGCCCAGGTCGCTCTGCAGGTCCAGGGTGGTTCCGGGCACGCCATCGGTGACCGTCTGTATGTCTCCGGAGATATTCGAACCCCAGTACATCCCGCGGACGCCCCCCTCGAGCGCGAACGCCGAAGACACGAACGCGCTCCCCGCCATGAGAAGGATCCCCGCCGCCGTGACAACCTGTAGATACCGTCGCATCCCACCCTCCTGTTCCCGTCTGCGAACATCGGCACTTGGTGTATTATCGGCAGGAAGGGCGCAAAACCTTAGATGGGCCCGATGGACGGAAGCGGATGGGGCGCTGGTGGCCCTCCCGGACTTCAAATCCGGTCGGGAGGCGGAAACGTCTCCGGTGGGTTCGATTCCCTCACGCTTCCGCCACTTTTTTCCCAACGGACGCTCAAGGGAATCGAAGCAAGTCGAGCGCCGACGAGCAGCCCCTGCACTGGAAGCCATGAGGGGGTCCCCGCCTGGCGGCGGGGAGAGCAAAAAACTCAGCGTATCTTCCGCGACAGCATAACGAGCCGGCCCTCAAATAGCGAGCGGGCGACCGCGAGCTAACGTGGGGATTCCCTCACGCTTCCGCCATGCTTCATCCCTTTAACAACGTTCCCTCAAGGCCCCTTGAAAGAGGTCGAAAAAAAGGCGGGGCACAAGGCCCCGCCCGAAAGCAACTCATACCATTTGATGACGATTGTTACCACATACTTGTAGCAAGTTGCCTGCCGTCGCCATCCCACGCACTCAGCCAGATAAAGCCGCCTGTCGGGGTAAAGGGTTGCCCGGTGCTTGTTACCGGGTTCAGCGTTAATGATTTGCTTCGATCCGCCGGCGCGAGTCCGAATTCTGCTCTGGCTGAATTTCCTGAATTATCATTCATCTCTACATTCAACCAGTCATTGGTGAGTCCGATCGGCAAGGTCCAAGTGATCGTAGCGTTCCCGCCGGTAAATGCATGAAGCTGGGCAACTGTCGGAGCAGTGATGGCCGGGAAGCTGGATGCTGTCAATTCGGTGGACAGGTAGGGACGTTTCTTGATCTTTTCGGTATAGGTAGCCGTCAGGGTTGATCCTTTATAGAGTTGAACGGTGTAGACCTCGCCGCCATCGGCGATAGCGCCGATTTGGGTATCGTTCATGCCATATAAATTGCCGCCGTTTGCGCCTTGAATAGTAAACCAGTCATAGTTGATCTGGTTTACCAGTGTCAGCCCCTGGCCGGGAAGTCCCGCGCCGGTAACCACCGCCGACGTAATGCCAACGCCGCCACGGTCTTCGATATTCATATTCAAGCCCGTTGTTATCTGGGCAGACACATCGGCGGGCCGATACTCTGCATGGGGCCTAAGACTAACATGGGCGATGCGCAGGTCACCCTGCATATACCACGCGCCGTTCCGTTTGATCATATTCCACGACTCCGGCGCGTCGTTTAGACTCATTCCGTTCTGCATGACATCAAACCCGACCACGCCTGTGCCATTTGTCGTATCCATGGATTGTATGGAGATATTGGTAAACGATATGCCGATCATGTTCGGATCGGTAGTTACTTCAGAGAGGAAAGAGGCCAGGTTCTGCCCCTCCTGAAGGAAGGTGGCATTGTCAAACAGACTCAGCAAGGTTGCGTTGGTTTCACTGGGAAGGCTGGTGGCAAACAGATCGGAGAACTGCTTGAACCCGGCGCTGATCGCCTGGATGTCGGTAACGGCGGTCCCAACGCCTGCCGTGTTGTCCAGGGCACCGGTATAGGTTCCGGTGTTGATATTCGAGGTCATCTGCTGCTGGGTGACGATGTTGGTGATGGTGGCGACATTTGTAGTCGTGTCCGTGGTGACCCTGACCACATCCAGAACCGCATCAAGCCCGGTATGGTCGGTGTTGAAGGAAGCGCGCAGCAGGTCGATGGAGCTGCTGACACCGACGGCCTGAAGAATCGGAAGTAGCTTGGCTTTCAGGGCATCGGACTGTTCCGTCAGTTGAGCCTCGGTAGGGGGTGAGAAGTCACCGCCGCCAAAATAGGGCCGGGCAATCGACCCGGCGATGTTCGCCACAATCAGATCGGTGAGCGGGGTGATATTGATCGTGCCACCGACATCCGCCGTGGTGCCGGCGGAATAGAGGTGATATTCGTTGCCGCCGACATAGCCGTCGGCTCTCACCATGTAAGGGGCCTTCAATCCGGTGACATCCACCGTGTACTTCCCGTCGGCTGCGATGGGAACCGTTTTTGTCTGGGCGGTAGGTGTCGTACTGTCTTTGATGGTTACGCTGCCGATGATCGGCGCGCCCGCCGCCGCGGTTCCGCTGATCGTCGTGCCGGTGCCGGTGCTGCTGCTGCTTCCTCCCCCTCCACAAGCGGATAAGGCGAACACGCCGAGCGCGAGAACGGATATCGCCTTCAGGAAAAATTCGGATCCATGCTTTTTCATCCCGTCTCCTCTTTCATCAGAATTGTTGAGAAAGCTGTGTGGTTCTCATGCCCGTCGTGCCCGATTCCCTTGCTCTTCCGTTAATCAGGCATTCTTCTCCTTCCGGTAATGCGAAGTTTTCCTGCGAGGGGGATGCTCCCGGCTCACTCCCAGGTGGGGGGCGGGAGGTTCCTCCTCCATCTCATTGCCTGCTTCTTTCGGCAGTTGCGCGGCATTCCTTCAGGGATTATTTTTTCTGTCGGGATTACCGAACGGAGTACCTGCGGCCGCTGTTGCGCCGGCACGGATGCCGGTATCAAGGGTTTCGGAAATGAAGGGGGAGAGGAACCGGGTTCACCGCCGGGTGCGATGGAGGGGTATCCCGTGCGACACTTCGTGCAACTCGTTATCTGCAGCTCCGTGCTTTTCCTTTTTGCAGGACGGAATTACCGAACGGAGTACCGGCACCCGCAGTATCGCTGGCGGTAGAGCCCCATCTCCTTGCTGGCGCGGACGCTTTTCAGGTACCCGTCCCCCTTTTTCAGGTCCGCCTCGACGAAGCGGATCCCGGAACGCTTCCCCTCCTCGCGTCCCACGCGGTTCACCATCGCGGCGTCCTT
>Ga0137341_1000053_pt1 | contig 9151 bp, 10 predicted proteins | sample EasRivERMLT433_2_FD_106652 | JGI IMG/M metagenome (GOLD analysis project Ga0137341, IMG submission 106652) | Soil microbial communities from meander-bound floodplain in the East River, Colorado, USA - East River MetaG ERMLT433_2 | ecosystem: Environmental > Terrestrial > Soil > Floodplain ... | reverse complement strand
TCCCCTCATTCAGCACGAAATAGGAAGGTCGTAACTGCAATGATTCGAGAACTTGGAGAGGACGGTAACGAATATCTAAGATACGAACTCAGGGATATCCGTTATGATGCTATAGGTGCAGAACATGAAGAATATTGTCCTAATCAAGGTGTTTATCCAATACCTGTTGCTCAACCAAAGATAGAGTTTGGTGAGAACATGACCACTAGAGAGGTCGTAACAGGCGATATCATTAGATACGAACTAGGTTATGAGATTCCTTTCACCCCTGAAGCAGCAGACAAGATTCATGAGCTGGCTAACGAGAAGTCTAGAAGCAACAGAACAACATATGCTGTTAGTGAGTATAAAGGTGGTAAAAGAATAGGTGTCCCAACATACGAAGACTTTAGAAACAAGCCCTTTGATATTCTATTCAATGGTAAGCTGGAAACGAGGAAAGCGGAAGAAGTAGTCTTAGACCATAATACTAAGAGAGCTAGGTCCGTATAATATAGCGTAGTTACGCTACACTAAATAGTATTTATCTGCTTCTTGTGCACGTTAATTTCCACAAATAAAGGAAATGGTGGAAGTTGACCTTGACGCATTCACAACAGTAGCAGCAATACTCATCCCCTTGACTGTCTTCGGGGGATTCATCTGGAGAGGGTTTATCTGGTTATCCAAAAAACAGGATGATAAGGCAAGAGAGAGAATCACAATAGATGAACAGATGGCAGATAGGAAGAGAAAGGACGAAGAGCAAAAGGCTGATGACCTTAGAAAGTATACCGACCGAATGGCTTCAGACCTGAAAGAACAGACTAACAAAATAGCGGTAGGTCTTAAGGAGGCTACTGAGAAACTGGCAGACGACCTCAAGTTTAACACTGCTTCTATGGCTAAAGACCTCCGAGTAGTTACTGAAGGAGTAGCCACTGATTTGAAGGAACATACAAAGAAGACAAACGAAGAGATGTTAAAGATTGTAAAAGATACAAATGATAAGTTTGTTCAGAGGGCTGATTTAACTAATGGAAATGTGAGCAATATCCGGAAAGACATTCTTGAGTTGAGCGGCGATATCGAACAACTCTATAGCGACATTCATAGTGCAGATGATGGTAATAGCAACAGCACCATGTCTGTCGGTGCTATACGGAGAAGGAGAAAAGCAAAGAAAAGGGACAGAAGGTTAGACCAGATAAATATTGACAGACAAGCACAGGATAAACCCACTGCTGATAGACTTGACCAGACTGGCTTTAGTGGATAATGAAAATAAAGAAAGAAAGGTTAAGCAGACTTACCGAGGGAAGTCCTTTTCTGAATCGACGTTTGCTTCTGCGGGTACTAACTGGAATAGTCTGTCAAGTTGTTTCTTCTTAAGTTCAAGTTCAATCCTTGCAGCCTTAATCTTGCCCTCATTCTTGAGTGCATAGTTTCTAAGTTCTTCGGGTGATAGATTAAGTCCCGCTTCAAGTCCTTCTTGAATCTGTGCCTTATTTTCAATGATGCCTCTTGCTGCAAATGTTGCTGCTTTACCTACTTCAATCGCAAACTCTTTTGCTTTCTGTGCTTCTACACTGTTAGTTTTCAGTTTAGGGAGAATGACTCCAAGGAATGTACCAAGAGAAGCCATGAGTGTAGCAACTACAGTTATGATTGCAGTAAGTTCTGTAGACAGGCTTTGAGTCGTAGCCTGCATTAATACTGATTCGAATCCTAACATACAGTCAATAAGATTAGACTATGCTATTAAGCACTTTTGTCTGAACCCTTACCTCTAATGTCCAAAAGTCTTGTTGCCCTGTTTCCTGCCTCTCCATAAACATCCTTGACTCTACAGGAACCATCTGAACAATACCAGCAGTTGATAAGGCAGAAGGTAGAGGACTTATGTTCTCCTGTAACTTCCGAGTAAGAAACTCTCTCATCCTCTTTAACTCGGGAGGTTTACCAGCATTAATGAATCTATAAGTCACACGAATGACTTGCATACCTATGAAGTCTATGGTCTTCACACCTAATCCTAGATTCTGGTGTTGTGTTGTCTCTTCATAGACCATGAACGACATTGAGTGAAATCCTGCCCAATAGGTATCCCAATCTATATCGTCTATAACAGGTAGAACAGAAGGGTCTACAAGACTGTTACGATATGCTGTATAGATTGACTTGAGCCAATCATGTATCGTATCATCTGCATCGGGAAAGGCTGTCCAAGGCATATCTATGTATCAGGGTTTATTGTGGTATCGTTCTCACTGCCGCTTGAGTCTTTTTTCAAGTTCTTGTAGCGTGTAGACCAGATAAGACCACTAGGATTGAGTGCATAAGTCTCATCCTCTGAACTTATTACCAAATCATTTGATAATGCCCCGCCTGTGTCGTGTTGCTCTATAATCATAAACATTTCATTAATCTCCTCTTGTAATGCCTTTCTATCACTCTCAAAGTCCTTAATACCAATAGACATCTCATATGCAGCCTTAAATCTGCATATCTTCTTGATTATGTCAAAGTCAGGCTCAGTATCCTTCCAATCATTGGGTGGTATACGGCTGGTCTTTCTGTTTATCTCATCATATGCTGCAGCAATAGCTAACTCTATCTGTGCATTTGTTCTCTGTTGTCCTAGATTACCAAGTAATGGTCTAACCTCATCTGCTGTTGCGTACGTCACACTACCAGATAATCCCTGTCTTATACTAAAAAGCTGCTCTGCAACCGTGACTGAATCAAATACAAACCTCTGAAATGTATGGATGAATACCTGTTCACTAACATCAACAAACTCAGGACCCAGTTGCCTTATCGATGTAACAATCCTTTGAAGCACTGGTTCAGTAACAGTAATGGTGTCTTGAATACTTCTGCTATGAGAGATAAGACTTTGAAGTTCTGACACCGTAACAGTGTCAGCCGAAGGACTTCTCATTGCATGTAACAAACGAACAAGGGAAGCCTCTATGACATTGGTTGTGTCTCCTGTTGGCAAACGTGATAAGGATACAGCCCTTGTCAGTGATTGCTCAGTAACAGTTACAGTATCAGTTGAAGCAGCCCTTATCCTCGATATACTTCTACTCAGACTATTCTCAACAATAGTAGTCGTATCAGCAGATGGAACACGGAAGAGTTGAAGTGCTCTTGTTAGATTCTCACCAACTATTACGTTTTCAGTAGCGGGAGAACGATTGAACTGTCCTGTTGTAGTGTGAAGGCTGCTAACATTTTCAGAGGTGGTTATAACTTCTACAGATGGAAGTCTTATTGCGGATAATATTCTGGTTAGACTATCTTCAGATATTGTTATACTATCAGCCGAAACTGAGCGTGAAGCAGACAACATTCTGGTTAGTAGAAACTCAGATACATCAGTCGTATCATTTGTCGTTCTGGCTCTACTTAGAGATTGAGTAGTTGAACTATCTTCAGCAGTAACAGACTCAAGAGAAGGAGAGCGCATAGCAGATAGTATGCGAGTTAGATTCTCTCCTGTTGTTATGTCATCAGCACTCGGAAGCCGGTGAGAAGAGAGTAAACGAGTGAGTGATGAATCTGCTACTGTAACACTATCAGAAGTTGGTGCTCTCTCAAGTAACTTACCTCCTGATACATCCTCTGTTATGTCGACTGTATCCAAGGATGGGTTTCTGAATAACTGTAACAGTCTGGTTAGTGATGAATCACTGACCGTGATATCCTCAGTTGTAGGCAATCTCACTCTTGTTAGACTCTGTGTTGTGCCAGAGTCTTCAGCAGTTACAACCTCTGTAGTAGGTAACCGAATAAGTGATATCATCCTAGTAACAGACGAATCTAGAGCAGTAACAGAGTCACTGCTTGGAGCTCTACTTGCCGATAGTATACGAGTTAGTGACGAATCTGTAACAGTGGTACTATCAGTTGATGGCAGCCTTACCAGTTGTAATGTTCTAGTCACGGAACTATCCTCTGCCGTAACATCATCTGCAGTAGGTTCTCTGATTCTAGTAATAACCTGAGTAGTAGATATGTCGGTAGGAGTTACAGTGTCAGTGGATACAGTTCTAAATGCCTGAGTGTTTCTGGTTATGTTTTCATCTACCGTTGTTACTTCAGTACTAGGTATTCTGACTGCTGAAAGCATTCGGGTTGTTGAAGAATCGGTTACTGTAACATCTTCAGCTGTTGGAACTCTAGGCAATGTTTTAACCCGAGTAAGAGATGCATCTGTTACTGTCGTGCTATCTGCTGATGGCGACCTAAATGCCTGAGTCATTCTGGTTAAACTAGCATCTGATACTGTAGTAGAGTCAGAGCTTGGTACCCTAGACAAACTCCTAATCGCGGTTAGTGATGCATCAGAGACAGTAACAGAGTCAGCAGAGGGAGAACGGTCGAATTGTGCACCTGCAGCAGCAGTCTTTAACGCGAAATACCATAACTTTCTAGCTGTGGCATCAGCAGTCCAGTTAAGAGAAAACTGTCCCGCTGTAGCCAAATCGGTAACATTTGCTTCAGCATTAACTGTAGATGAGGCCGATTCAGTTATTAGACGAACGCACTTTGTTTCACTCCAATCTGATTTCGAAATCTCTGCTGTTGCTTGAGCATCGGTATCTCCACACCAAATACCTCTATCATTTGTACCGTCAGAAGCACCAAACGATATTCTACAGTTAGCAGTTGCGCTACCTTGGATTGCTTGATTTGTTGTGTTGTTTGCTGAGGATATTGCAACGAAAGCGGGTGTCATACCTGATTCGGCTGTTACATTCTGAGTTCCGTTACTTGTTCTCTGGTCAAATATTCCAACGTCCCAGTTTCCACCTTTTATGCATAATGACCAGTAATCTATACCCGTATCTGCATTGTTTATGGTTCCTAATGTAAAACCGTCAGCATCGAATGATGTAAGACCTGCTGGGTCAGCCCATATTCCACCATCAGGAGCCCCGTATATAGCAACAGGTGAAGTTACACATTGTGCTCTCCAAGTATCTGAGGTTACCCTGCCATGTTCAATCACTCCTTGAGTAGCGCCTTCCTGAGTACTAGATGCAGCAGCCCCCCAACCTACTCCTCCATGTGTTGCACTGGCTGTACTTTCAGCACCAGAGCGACCAGTCCACAAGAAAAATATAAAGTCTGGTTGAAAACCTATTCCCGTAAAGACTTGGGCTCCTGAGGCAACATCATGCTTGGTAATCTTTGTATTGGTGATATCTGTGCCACCTATTGCGATATAACCTATCTTATATGCAACAGCATCCGCGGAGTTCCATCCAACAACCCACCCATCACTATTGAATGAATCGATATCTCCCGCTGCTACAATGGAGTTAGCGCCATTCTGGAGAATGGCTATACAGTTTGCTGAGTTTGTTGAGTTTGCAGATACCGAAGTGGCCGCACCGTCGTTTGAGGACATGGCGGCACATTTGTGTCCCGTGCCATCACTCATGCCAACCATAAAGTTAGCATCGGCACTAATCCCTGTAGCAGTATTAGCTGATGAGAAGAAAATTACAGCTTTAGGTTGAAAGCCTACTCCGGTGACGGTTTGAGTATGGGCCCCTGTGGTAGTATCTTTTGTAAAATGTCCTACCTTGACAGAAATGCCCAAAACAAAGGACTACCTTACCTTAGCCTATGTTTATCACATAAGTAACCTTTAGTTTATCGCCTGAGATTAGGGATGCAGAAGTAAACGTCCCTTCATGAGTCAAGATTCCCACTGAAGCAGCATTAAACAGACCACATTTTACTACAGCAGTATGTGTTCCTGATGCAGTCCATTCATGTTCGATAGTTGTACTATTGGTATTGTCAGTGTGAGTCTTTGTTGTTGCGTCTGCTCTTGCTAATCCTCCAGTTGAAATCTCACCTGTAAGAACTGTATCTCCTGCAGCCGGTGCTCCTGCATCTGTTGTTACAGCAATGAATCCGCTTCCTCTAGTACCTGCTGCCGTATTTGTTAGAACCTGTGCATGATAGAAGTCACGTCCATCTGTAGTTAACAGATTGGGATGGTATTCATCAATAGTCTCCCATCTATCCTCTAAATGACGATAAACTCTAACAGTGACATAACCATGTATGCCTCCTGGACTAACATTATCAGTTACAGTCCTTGATTTAGTGATACTAATAGAACTCAACTTGTAAGGTCCTCTTTACACTTGTCACATATCGGTTTCTTATTCATTGGTTTGTGCACATAACTAGTTTGATTTCCACAAACAGCACATGCTGAACTTCCTGTTTCTGTATGGTCTTTTGCAAGATGTTCTGCCCATATCTTAGGGTCTACTGTTTCATATATTGGGACATGACTGTAGCATTTGAAACTTCCTCCGTCTATTACACTCATAGTAATGAGTGAGATTCTGTTCTGACACACTTAGGAACTATCACTTTTTAATAGTTCTCAAAGTTCTCGAATGAGCCCTTTGAGTTAACAATAAAATGTCGTTTATTCCATCAGCGCAGGTTGACGTTGTCAAGAGACCACAGTTTGTAGAAGAAATTGTGGAAGGAACTTTGCCACTAAATAACGGTGTAGTGCCAACACCTGGACCTATTACATTTAGGTCTGTAGGTTGGGGCATGACACTCGGTGAGGACATAGCAATAGAGAATGATAAACTTAGAATGTTGGGCTCATACGATGTTGAGAAACAGTTGAAGCTCGGACAAACAATCACATCAGAAATCACTTACAAACCATTTGACTTCAAGTTTGCGGGCTACGGAATGAAGAAACCAGTAGCATCCACTGTCACCCCTCCCGACCCTACTGGAGTAGCACCTAACGGAACATCAGGTGTCTCTATCAGTATTCTAATGAGTGCCCTCATAGAGGGAATAGAGAAGTTTAAGATATTCACTGGAGTAAAGTTTGGCGGTTGCTCAGGTGAGATTACAAGAGACGGAGGTTGCACGTTCACATTACCATTTGAAGCAAAGGGAGTAACTGGATGGGTTGCTGAGCCAACATGGTCATCAGGGGCTCCAACTTATGCGCCTAATCCAACAGCAACAAATCCGTTTACAGGTATATCAGGTGGGGTTGACCCTCTTACTATTGCAACAGTAGCCTATGATTCAACCAGTTTCGCATTCAATGTTGACCTAGGTATGATGAACTATACTCCTCTCGGTCAATCTACTTTCAAATATAGAAAGTCAATGCAGAGAAACATGACCTGCGAGTTTAACACACTAGTCAAAGCAGACAATGTTATCATAGGAGATGTAACTGGTTATACCCCAAGAGATGTTGAATATACATTCTTCCCAGTAACAAAGAAACTGAAGTTCACAGGTGTGCAGTTTGAATCGTATGTTCAGAATAAGGATGCAAACAGTACAGACTTCTGGATTGAAGAACTATCAGGGCAAGCGTCTGGAGACCTGGTCATAACAGATACCTAAACCCTTTTTATCCTCCTTTCTGTTACGGTTATCTATTGTCAGTCGAACAAGAGCCATCAGTGCTTCCTGAGACTAAACCTTCAAAGAAGAAACAAGAACCACAACCACAACTCGATTTAGTAGAACTTAACCCAGAGGATGAACAACTAACAGACTCAGGTGCACTCAAACAACCTGAAGAGGAAGAGTTCAATCCTGATGAATATGCAGGCTTTCCAATGGAAGCCTGGCAGCGTTACTTTGGTGCTATAAACGATAAACGTCAATCCCGTTCTGCAGCATTAGCCAAGTTAACAGCATATACCGTTAGAATCAATGTTGCAAAGGAGGATAATCCTTATCCTGATTTTAAATATAGCAAACTAGATTATTCCCCTATCACAAAGAAGGTCTGGGAACAACGTAGAAAAGAGTTGGCTGAAGTTGAAGACCTGGAACGAGAAGCACAGTCACAAGTAACCCGTCTAGCAGAGATGCAAGAATCCCTAAGACTGAGAATCTTTTCACGTAATAAACCTAGAGGCATGATAACGAACAGAGATGACCCTACTAAAGCACAGTTAGATGAAATCCAGAATAACATGAAGTTCTACCAAGATATATCTACTGACATCTCTAAGAGGGTAGCAGAGAAGAGACAGTCATCAGACCTAGCAGCATTTCAGATGTATTTTCATAAACCCAAAGAAGTCTATGACCAGATAATGAATGAAGACCTTGATGACTTACTCAGGGCATGTGATTGGAAACAAATACACGGTTCAGCAAATTTACGGCTCTCAAAGCAGTCGTCCTCACCGGGACCCTCGCAGGGTTTCGGTTAACACCGATAGAAGCAAAGTGCTTAGAACACTTTGCTATCAAAAAGACTTGGGGTATGTGGTGGTGGCAGTTTGATAAGGAGGAACCACTACAGGAGGATATAGTAGTATATGAAAGATTCATAGAACTTAGAAGGGACCGTGAACGAATGAATCGTGATAAAGCAGCACAGAAGGAGAAAGCAAGGCTAGGCGGAGCAAAAGGTCCCGGAAGTAGCAGTATTACCTATAAGATACCAGACCCCGTATAGACCTATTATCTCATGCCTGGAATGGTGATTAAAGGACTCAAGGGATTACCGACTGCCCTTCAAGAGTTTGCAAGGCTACTGGGCGGTGATTTAGCAGAACGTACTATCACTCCTATAGCACACGAAACAAAGATAAGGCTAGAATCTGACACTCCCGTTATAACAGGACGCCTTAAGCGGTCTACAGTACTAAGGAGAAATGGTCCTACTGAACAAACATTAGGCCAGTTCGCACCTTATGCTAATATAGTTAATAATAGAAGAGGCTTCTGGCAGGGAGCAATACAAACTGCTCAGAAATGGCCTCCTTTTTATGCCAGAACAGTAGCAGCAGAGTGGGGAGTCATGGCGCGTAGGCATGCGGGACAGTAGTGCAACAAAGACATGAGCTTTCCAATCTCAATCACATGGTCTGCTGGCTCTCCTCCTGTAGATGTATTCAATCAGTTAGCAGCCGCAGCAACTAAACTCGATTCTTCCTTAGCTGCATCAGGCGCTAACTTTGACAAGTTCGGCCAGACAGTACAACAATTAGAGTCACCACTTTCAGGCGTTGGACAATCAATGAGTACACTTGAAAGCAGCATGTCTGGTTTAGAAGGTTCTCTAGGTGGAGCTGCTGGTTCAATGGGAGAGTTTGCAGGTTCAACTACAGAACTCAACGGCTCCATA
>Ga0137341_1000052_pt1 | contig 9154 bp, 8 predicted proteins | sample EasRivERMLT433_2_FD_106652 | JGI IMG/M metagenome (GOLD analysis project Ga0137341, IMG submission 106652) | Soil microbial communities from meander-bound floodplain in the East River, Colorado, USA - East River MetaG ERMLT433_2 | ecosystem: Environmental > Terrestrial > Soil > Floodplain ... | reverse complement strand
GCGCAGGCCAAGCGCGCGATCGCCGAGCACCGCGCGGCGGGCAAGAAGCGCCTGCCCGAACGAAAGGGGAGGGCGAAGTGAACATGCCGGTGGCGGCACCCGAGATGCCGGTCGGTCCGACGATGGAGGCGGCCCCGCCCGACGCGCGCGCCGAGAACCTGGAGGAGTTGCTCCAGAAGGTCGACGCGCTGATCTGGCGCGATGGCGGCATCGACGAACACGAGATGCGCGTGATCGGAGCGTTCTACCAGATGCAGCAGGACAAGATCCTCGCCATGCAGCAGCAGGCCGCGCAGGCCGCGCCGGGCGACCCGGCGATGGCCGGCAACGAGGAGATGGACTACACGAACGGCGGCGACGCCGATCGGGAGGACGAATACCGATGACCGGACCGAACGACCCCCTCGTCAGCGACGAAGGCTGGAACGAGTTCGAGCAGAGCCTTCAGGCTGCCGCTGCGGAAGCGCAGCCGGCGAAGCCCGAGGTCGCCGCCCCCGCCGAGGAGAAGCCGGCCGAGCCCGAAAAGCCGCCCGCGCCCGAGGAGAAGCCGGCCGAGCCGGAGAAGCCCGCCAAGGCCGAGCCCGAGAAGCCCGCGCCGGAGCCGGAGCCGGAGCCGGAGCCGGAGTTCACGCACGAGGATCTGGTCCAAGGCTTCGCCGGCCTGGACGACGCCACCAAGGGCCGCGTCCGCGAGGCGCTCGGCATCGCCGCGGTGGCCCCGAAGGAGGCCGCCGAGTCGCAGCGGTTCGAGGACGACGCGCGCGTCAAGGCGCTGCGCGAGAGCGACGACCCGGGCGTGCGCGCGGTCGGCGAGATCCTGCTCGACACGCTGAAGCAGGTGCAGACGGCGAACGAGCGGGCGACCAAGGCCGAGCAGCGCGTCGCCGAGTCCGAGCAGAAGCAGCACGCGAGAGAGATCGAGGCGCACATCGCCGAGATCGACCGCGAGTCCCACCACCTCCTCAGCAACTTCGTCATCGACGAGGTCGTCGAAGGCAAGAGCATCACCCGCAACGTGAGCCAGTCGCACATCGACCAGGCGCTCGCGTTGCTGTCCGAAAACCCCGGCATCGCCAAGAGTTGGACGCTCGAGCGCACGCTGAAGGCGCAGTTCCCCGGCGTGCGTGCCCGAGCCAGTGAGCCTGTCGGCGGGAGGAGCCCGGCGAGCAAGCCCGCGCCCCCCGCCCAGCCCACGGCGGTGATCGTGGAAGCCGGTGCGACTCCAAGCGCGCCGGTCACGGGACCGAAGCCGAAGACTCCGGCCAAGTCGGTCAGCGAAGCCGTCGATCAGGGGATGGAGGCGCTGTTCGGCCTCAAGCCTCTGTAGCACGGCACAACGGAGAGAACGAACGTGGCGAACTACCAGTTCCCCTGGAACCAGGTCAACGCGCTGGTCGGGGAGCACATCGTTCCCTCGATCTTCGATCAGTTCTTCACGACCAACCCGTTCTTCATGCGCCAGCGCGGGCGCCAGAAGAAGTTCTCGGGCGGTCGTGCGATCCAGGTCAACCTGACCTGGAAGGTCGAGGGCAACGGCGGCGGCTGGTTCTCGGGCATGCAGAAGCTCGACACCACCGTGCGCGACCCGATCCAGTCAGCGACGTTCACCCCGAAGAACGCCTACGTGCCGCTGGCGATCTCGTGGGAGGACGAGATGACGGTGTCGGGCCCGGAGATGGTCCGCAGTCTCGCCGAAACCAAGGGCGAGATCATGCGGAACACGATGTTCCACCTCCTCGGCACCGACATCTACAACGACGGCTCCAACGCACAGGCGATCGCCGGGCTCCAGTACGCCTTCCGCGACTGGACGACCACGACCGCCAGCGGAACGCTCCAGACCTACGGCGGCATCTCGCGGCAGCAGACCGCGGCCAACGTCGGCACGAACCTGTGGTGGCTGCACTCCGGCGACCCCACCGCCTACACCACCGGCCCGGCGGGCACCTTCATCGGCGCCTCCGGGCAGGGCATCAACGGTGCGGTGCCGGCGGGTTTCGCCACCACGAAGCTGAGGAGCGGCAAGAAGCCGAGCATCATTCTCAGCAACGTCGGCGCGTGGACCGACTTCCACAACCACCTCACGGTGGGGGAGCGGTTCGAGAAGGCGCGCATGAACGTCGACCTCTACAACGCCGGGTGGGACAACATCGTCTACCGCGGCGCTCCGTGGGTGGCCGACGAGAAGGCGCCGCGCTCGGCGGCCAAGGTCGAGAAGGTGTACCTCATCAACGAGGAGAGCGTGAAGCTGTTCGTCCACACGCAGGCGAACATGAAGTGGACGGGCTGGCGCGACCCCTTCGACCAGATGGGTCGCGTGGGCTTCCTCCTCTGGCGTGGCGAGCTGATCGCGGTCGAGCCGCGCGCGAACCACGTCATCTCCGCAGTCGACACTTCAGCCGTGAGCTAGGAGGACACTCATGAGCGGATTCATGGCCTACGAGCACCAGGTCCAGGTCCGTGGCGCGGATGGCACGATCCTCTGGGTCGGCACCGCGCTCATGGGCGTTTCCTACCACGTGCTCAACAAGGAGGCTTCGGCGGCGATCGAGGTCGGCGAGGGTGTGCGGTTCGACACCACCGCCAACTCGGTGCTGCCGCGGCTCGAGGTCACGGCGGCGGGGGCTTCCCCGGCGGCCGATCTCCCGCAGTTCGCGGTCTACGCAGGGCTGCGAATCGCGGCGGCGGCCGACATCATGTTCCTCGGTGTCGCCGTCGAGCGCATCGCGGCCGGCGCGACCGGCGTGGTGGCGGGGATCGGATCGCTGACGACGGTGAAGACCACGGCGGCGGCGATCGCGGCGGGGGCGTCGATCGGTGGTTCGGCCACGGCCGGACTGGCGGCGGCGAACGCGACCGCGACGCAGATCCTCGGCACCTGCTTCAAGACCAACACCGCTGGCGCGACGGGAACCGGCAGCACGGCGTTCGCCGGCATCCTCGTCAACCCGCGGTAGAAGAACAGAACCGAAGACGGGGTCGGGTGACGACCCGGCCCCGTTCTCATATTGGAGGGGAGCGATGAAGCGACTCGCGCTGGCGGTACTGCTCGCCGTGGCGGCATGTGGGCCGGCGTGGGGGCAGAGCGGCAAGATCGGCGACGTGGACGCCGCCGGGACGGTGACGAAGGTTGGCGGCACGCCGGGCCCTGGCGGGGTGGTGTACGCCGTGCCCGGTATCGGCGACCTCGACCGCTACTGGTATCCCATCGAGCCGACGGTCTTCTCCAACTGCGGACAGCCCTGCCTCGGCGTGACGGAGGACGCCGCTGACAGCGTGCTCATCACCTTCGACGAGGGCGCACCGACGCAGATCATGTGCGTGATCTTCGCGCGCGTTGAGGCCGCGGTGGGTAAGGCTGCGCTGCTCGCGCACGAGTTCTCGACCTGTCCGGTCGTCGCGGTCAACGACTCGGTGGGGCCAGCGATCTGGACACCCTTCAAGCCGGCCGCGTTCGAGACCGACGCCACGCCAACCTCGCCGATGCCGCGCGATACGATCGGGGGCGGCTTCGCCGAGGCGATCCTGCTCGCCGGCGGCGCGGGCGGTGGGGTCGCTGCCGATACGACAATCCTGAGGCGGTACAAGAACGACGTCATGCCCTGGGAGGCGCCGCAGGTCGTCTACAACAGCGCGTTCTCCTGGATGCCGCGGGCGCGAGCGTTCGTCATCAATGTCCCGCCCGGGACCGCGCTCAAGTGGAAGGTGCGGAACGTCGAGGTCTATGCCGGAGCCGTCGGCGTGTGGACGGAGACGGCCGGCACCGGCGAGGTCTACTTCCACGGCGTCGTCTACGGGAGGCGCTGATGCGCGCACTCCTCCTCACAGTCCTCGCCGCCCTGATCTTCGCCGCTCCGGTGTCGGCGCAGCAGTACGCCCGGCTCGCCGTGTTGCGGCCCACGGTCTACAAGGCTGGCGGACAAGCGCCGGTCGAATCTGAACGCGTGCTGCGCGGCATGCTCGACCTCGCCGGCGTGGACTGGTTCTACATCCCGCCCAACGCGATCACCGAGGACGTGCGTAACGGTCGGGCGGTGTTCAACCGCGGGCTGGCCTCGCAGTACGTTGACCAGGGCGACGCGTTGTGGTTCACGGAGTACCACCGCGGCGGGTGGGATCTCTCGTCGGGCCTGTTCCCGGATTCGGCCCTCACGGCGGCTCGCTGGACGAAGGTGCCGACGGTGCGGATCAACACGCGGACGTTCGGCTCTGGGCTGTTCGGGCGCCTTGGCGGCCCGAGCGGAGGCCTCTGCTCGACCGGCACGGTCGATGATGGAGGCGGCGGCCAGGCGGGCGCCAATCGCGCGCAGTACGCCGTCGGCTCTGACCAGATGTTCCGCACGCCAGTGACGAACCGATACTTCCAGGAGGCCCTCCTCGCCGACGGCCGCTATCGGCGTGTTCTCATCGGAGTCGGATCGGCGAACCACGGCGACGCTGCGTGTCGTGACTGCGTGACCCGTCAGGCCAACGGGGACTCGGCCTCGATGTGGGAGCTGTACCCGCCGCCGATCGACGGCGGCGACGGGACGACGGCCAACGGCATCGACCGCCGGCACATCCCGCAGATCATGGTGTTCGCCGCAGGTGGCATCGGGTCCGGCGCACCGCTGATGGAGTGGCTGGCGCTCTGCCGGCTCGACTCGCTGGTGTTCGCTCGCACGGGCAAGCGACTGATCCAGAACCCCTTGGCGTTGGCCATGATGGTTGACGACGCGAGCGGTACCGGGATCAGCACCGCAGCCGGCGGGCTCGCAGACACTCTCCGTGTCGCCTTCGTGGTCAACGACAGCGCGAACTTCCGGCGCATTGTCGTCGACTCGTGTAACGCGCTCCGCGCCACGACGGGCCTAAAGCTCCCGCTAACGTTCGGCATCCCGCCCGACTCGTTCCGCACGCACCCGCTGTCGCGGATGCTCGACGAGGTCCCGGCCGGCTCGTGGAACGCCTTCCCTCAGGTCTGGCGCGGCGTGCTCGATCACTCCAGCGCGGCGACCAACGCGCTCGGCGTCGCCGGCAACACGTCACGCACGCAGGTCAACGACCTCTTTGGGAGCAAGCGCCTGCACCAGCTTCGTCCGGCCGGGGCGACGTCCTGGGCGCCGGCCTGCACCGATCTGGCGGACTCGTCCTACGCCTGCAAGCTCCTGTGGTCGATTGATGACCTGCGGACGGTGCTGGCCGAGAAGGGCCTGCCGCAGAACATCGCTAGCGTGTGGGCACCGCCACGTGACGACTACACAAACCGGACGATCCACCGCGGGAGTCTCGCGCAGCACGACGCCATTCTCACCATCGCCTACCTGCGCGGTATCCGGGGTTTCCGGGTCGGCGTGATGAGCCCGACGAACGACGGCTACCGGGAGGAAACCTATGGCCCGCCGCACGGGTGGTCGTCGATCGACCGCAGCGTGCCGGTTCGTGCGGACCCCGACGACCCCAGCTCCCAGGTAATCGGGCACATGAAGTTCCTTCCGTCACGCGGGTCGGAGTTCGCTGCTAACGCCGCCTACTACCCTGCCTATGGGGCCGGCAACCACGATGTCATGGACGAGTTCCTGACCGGGTTATTTACCGGCTCCTGGTACATGCCGCACTCGATGATGTACGTGAACATGCACAACATGCTCACCCGGACGATGGTCCTGGAGATCGACGCCGGCACTCTCTGCGGCAGCGCGCCGCACTGGTACACGATCAAGTGGACCGCCAACTGGCTGGCGATCGGCAACCGCTTCGCCGGCCGCACCGTGGGCGACATCGTGTTCGCCGACGAGCTGACGCTTCGGGGCCGATGAGCAGCAACTTCGCGTTGCGGAGCCACGGCGAGCCCTACTTCACGCTGGTGCAGAACAACCTTCACGGCATGGGGGCAACCTCCGACATCTTCAACAACCACGATGTCGTCGGGGGGTACATCACGCTGGAGGTTCACGCCCTTCCCGTGCAGCTCGCCGACCCGGACGAGTACCACAAGGTCTGGAGCCTCCATGAGTACCCCGTGCTATCCGGGTTCACCTGGGTTGGTACGGAGTTTCTGTGGATCGCGGTGACGCCGAGCGGACGGCTGGCGGCGGGGGCCGTGAACGGCGCGGTGGCGCAGACAGCGCCCGGCACCATGGCCCCGAACGGCGGATTGCGGACGTACCTGGCGATCTACGTGGGGGCCACGGGGCTCCTTGTGCTGAAAGAACTGCTGCCGAAGGAGGGGGGGTTTCAGCCGAGCTCGACGCTAGCTTCGGCGACCGGAGCGCCGCTCACGCCGGCCGTGATCCCCGGGCGTCACGCGCGGATGACGTTGTTCAACGGCTACGGCAGCCTGACCCGGATGCCGTGTTCGATCCGCCGCGCTGAACACTACTCCGGCTTCGGGGTGATCTGGCCATTTGCCGAGGGGCGCGGGCGCCGCGTCGTCTCCGACCCCTACCCGCAATCCTCTGCGCCCTACCCCGGCGTCGAGCGCGACTTCCGACTCGATGCTGGCGTCACCACCATGGTGCTCGGGTCCGTCTTTGCTCCCCCACCGTATCCGACGGCTGCGGGGATAGATCTCGAAACCTACTACCGATGGGAACTCCGGACCGAGTACGAGCGTGACGATCCGTCCACGCCCACCTACATCCGAGCGCACCAATGAGCCTTCTGGTCGAACAGGTCGTCACCGACGCCGCGATGAAGTTCGGCGACCCCGTCTACCAGCGCATCGATCAGTCCGATTGGCTGCGCCACTACAACACGGCCACCCGCGACATCGCCTCGCACTGGGACGTGCTGGAGCACCGCGTCTTCTTCACGCTGGAGGCCGGCAACGACGCCTACGGCTATCCAGCCGACATGGTTCGACTGAGCGAGATCGCGGTCAGCACCGAGCTGGTTGGTGATCCGGGCCTCCAGGCCGTCGACGAGGACGCCTTCGACGACCTGGGCGAGCTATTCCGCGACGAGTTCCGCGCGAGCACGCGGCGTCGCTACCCCACCGGCACCCCGAAGCGTTACTACGCGCGCCAGAACTGGTTTCACCTGATTCCCAAGCCCGACGTCCAGGTCGTCCGCGGTGGGCGCATCCACTACTTCGGCCTGCCCGACCGGCTGTTCACGCTCTCGGGCGCCCTCTACCAGTTGCCGGAGTTCACCCAGGACGCCGCGATCGAGCGCATGGTGATCGCCGCGCTCGAGCAGGATGAGCGGCTGACCGAAGCGTCCCAGAAGTATCAGAAGTGGCTGGCCGAGGGCCCCTTCATCGAGGACCGGATGCAGGACCGCAGCAAGGATCGCCGCGAGAACCTGCGTCCACCGGACGATCCGTACCGGGGGATGGCGTGAGCCGGCTGAACGAGTTCGTCTCGACGGTCGATGACCTGTCGGGCGGGATCGTCGGCAGCATATCGGAGCGCCGGGTCAGGACGCGCCACCTGAAGCGGGCGAACAACATGATCGGCCGGCCGTACCGGGCCGCCTCGGTTCGGACGGGCTCGCGCGACATCTCGAGCGCGGTGCTGGGGGTCGAGCCCCACAGCCTGATGAAGTTCTACGGCACGAGCCCGAAGCTGTTCGTGGCCGGCGGTGCAGCAATCCATGAGGTGCAGTCGGCGGACTACCCTGTCCAGACGCTCCCCTTCACGCCGTCATCGTCTGAAATCTGGACCCACGAGAACCTGAACGGGGTGCTCTGGGCGACCCAGCGGTTCGGGGTGCAGCTCCCGCTGTTCTACGACGGCACGGCCTGGCGCGAGATGAAACTGCCGAAACCGGCCGCCGCCCCGACCTTCGTAGCCGACTCGGGGGGTGGCAGCGTGGACGCCGGCACGCACTACTACCGCGTGCGCTGGCGCTACAACAACGGCTCGAGCCTGGTAGGTCCGGTGAGCGCGGGGCGCACCGTGGTCGGTCCGAACAACACGGTGAACATCAACGCCAATCTGGTGCCCGGGGCGCCGCGCGGCGACTACATCGGCTGGACGCTCGAGCGCACCAAGGTCGGCGGGTCCGCCGTGGGTCCGTTCTACTTCGTCGCCGATGGCACGGCGGGCGCCTACGCCGACACCGCCGCCGACGCCGACCTGTTCTACATCGCCGACGAGGGGCTGCACGGCGAGCCGCCGCATCTGGACGGCATGGTGGGCTCGGGAGAGCGGCTGATCGGGTGGGCGGGCTCGATTCTCTATCTGTCGCAGGCGGTGGGTGACGCGGAGGCCACCGGGCTCTGCAACTGGGACGCAGAGCTGGCCGTTCCGGTCGCCAAGGACGACGGCGATTCAATCCAGTCCGTGCTGGTCGTCGGCGACCGCCTGCTGATCCTCAAGAAGCGCAGCGCGCACGTGCTCGATGGAACCGACCCGGAGTCGTTCGTGCTGACCCCGATCGGCTCGGGGGCGGCCGAGCAGGGCGGCGAGATGGGCTGCGTCGGGCCGCGCGCGGCCACGGCGGTGGGCAACACCGCGTACTTCTTCGGCGACGGCGGCCTGTTCCGGTTCGCCGGAGGTCGCGCGCGACCGTTCGGCTGGGTGGAGATCGGCCACTACAAGGACGAGATGAACAAGGCCCTGCTCGACAAGATCGTGCTCGTCAACTACTTCGGCGACTACCTCCTGATCGCCTATCCGGTGGGCGCGCAGACCTCCAACTCGGAAATCATCGTCTACGACCTGCGCTTCGACAACTGGTGGCACTGGACCAACTGGCGGATCGTCGATGCCGTGGTTCAGAAGGACGGCGGCTTCGGCGACGCCACGCTGGTCTTCTGTGATCCGAAGGCCACGGAGGATGTGCCTGCCGTGGGCACGCAGGCGAGTTTCTATGCCTGGGCCGACACTCGCGGAGCGGCGACCCAGGTGTACGTCCAGAAGCTCAACACGGTGGGGGCGCCACAGTGGGCGGCGAACGGCATTCAGGTGAGCGCCTGCGTGGGCGTGCCTGCCGAGGTCGATCCACTGCTGGTGGCCGACGGCGATGACGGCTGCATCGTGCTCTGGTACGACGACCGCGTCGCCGGAGCCGGGCCGGGCTACTACATCCAGCGCCTCAACAGCGCGGGGGCCGAAGTGTGGACGGCGGGAGGAATCTTCCTCAACGCGGTCGGCTCGCAGCTCGACCGGCACGCGCTGGTGGCGGACGGCTCCGGTGGGGCGGTCGTGGTGGTCAGCTCGGCGGGGGG
>Ga0137341_1000051_pt1 | contig 9174 bp, 10 predicted proteins | sample EasRivERMLT433_2_FD_106652 | JGI IMG/M metagenome (GOLD analysis project Ga0137341, IMG submission 106652) | Soil microbial communities from meander-bound floodplain in the East River, Colorado, USA - East River MetaG ERMLT433_2 | ecosystem: Environmental > Terrestrial > Soil > Floodplain ... | reverse complement strand
TACCCGGTGTCCTTCAAGCGACTCGACAAGCTGTGGGCGCAGATCAGGCCCTAATTACCGCCCGGCGCCGATGATGCGCCCAGAGCGTGGCAGCGAACAGCGCAGCCGCGAGCGACAGCAGCTTGAGACACGGCTCGAGTACATCCGCCGCCGCGCCCTGCCGCAGCATCACGGCGTGAAATCCGTCCAGCGCCCACGCCATGGGCGACAAGTCCACCCAGGTTTGCAGGCGGTCGGCCATCACGAAGCGCGGCACCATGATGCCGCCGATGGCGGCAGCGAGTATGTTTCCGACCCCTCCGATGACAGTCGCCTGCTCCATCGTGCGCGCGCATGCCGCCACCAGCAATCCCCAGCCTATCGCGGCCAGGCTGGCGCTGGCCGTAACGGCGGCGAGCAGGTCCCAGCGCGCCGGCAGCGCCAGCTCCTCGCCGCCGAGCCACGGCACCAGCGTACGGCCGGCAAGCAGCATCAGCGCCGCCTGCCCCAGATTGACGAGGAAGTACGGCACCACCTTGCCCAGCAGCAGGAGCGAGAACGGCACCTGCTGGCTCGCCAGGCGCGCGAGCGTGCCCTCGCGCCGCTCGATGATGAAGAGAGACGAGATCGGCATCACCACGAAGAACATGCCGAAGATGAGCCACGCCGGCACGTTCTGCTGCACCGAGGACGGCCGTCCGGCGCGGGGATTGCCGACCGCCTCGACGCTCAACGTCGCCGCGCGCTTCAGGTCGAACGCTCCCGCATCGTCCAGGACGCCGGGGACGGGAATCGCGGCGGCCAGGCGCAGCCCGAGCACGGTGCCGAGGACCCGATGCTGGAAGACGGCGAGTTGCGCAGGCGGCAGCGCGGGATCGACGAGCAGCGTGAGCGCCTGGGCAGGATTCGTTCGGTCGGGCGGCACGCGCAACCCGCGCTCGAAATCACGCGGCACGAGCAGCGCCAGCGCGGGCTTTCCCTGGCGCACGCCGGCGCGCGCCGCGGATTCATTCGCGGGCGCAGGCACTGCGCGAAAACCGTCGCCCTCGAGTTTTTGCGCAAGGCGTGCCGCCCGCTCCGGGCCATCGGCGGCGAGCACGGCGAATTCGGCCGGGCGGCCGGCCTCGTCCTTGAACGCGTCACTCAGCGCCAGCGACATGATGACGATGAACGCCGCGGGCATCACGAACAGGGCTGCAAGGCCGTGAACGTCGCGCGCAAGCGCGATCCATTCCTTGTTCCACAGGGCAAGCAGGCGGCCCATCAATCGCGCAGTGAACGGTTGGTCAGTTGCATGAAGAGCTGCTCGAGGTCGCGCCGCCCGTAGTCGATCGCGATCGGCTCGCAGCCGGCGGCTTGCGCCGCCTCGATCACCTGCGCGACCGCCATGGCCGCCGGCACGCGCAGCTGGTACTCCGCCGCGCCGTCGGCGCGCAGCGCGTAGCGCGTCCTCCAGTCGGCCGCAAGAGCGTCCGGCAGCGGCGCACGCAAGCGCAATCGCATTGAGCCCGACCCGTCGCGCAGCAACTCGGCCAGCGTCCCGGACACCAGCACGCGGCCACCGTCGATGATCGCCACTCGATCGCAGAGCGCCTGCACTTCCTCCATGTAGTGGCTGGTGTAAATGATGATCCTGCCCGTGCCGGCGAGCGAGCGGATGGAATCGAGCAGAAACGCGCGCGATTGCGGATCCACACCCACGGTGGGCTCATCGAGCAGCAGCATGCGCGGCTCCGTGATCAGGCCGATGGCGAGATTCAGGCGGCGCTTGAGGCCGCCCGACAACTCCCCGGCGCGGCGCTTGAGCACTCCCTCGATGCGCGCGAACCCGGCCACGTGCTCGACGCACTGCTTGAGCCGGGCGCCGCGCAGCCCCTGTACGCCACCGAAGAAGCGCAGGTTCTCCAAGCCTGTCAGCATGGGGTAGAACGCGCACTCCTGGGGAACGAGCCCAAGGCAGTGGGGACGGCGGCGGCGCACGGTGTCGAGTGGCTCGCCGCCGATGGCAACGCGTCCCGTCGCGCCGTGCAGTTGCCCGGCGAGAATCGAGATCAGGGTGGTCTTCCCGGCCCCGTTCGGCCCCAGCAATCCGAATATCCCGTGGTCCGGGATATCGAGCGTCACCTCCTGCAGCACCGCTTCGCTGCTGCCGGGATAGCGAAAGGACAACGATTCGACGCTCAGCATGCCCATGCGCTCTGGACGCGGTGCAACTCTTGGAAAAAAAGCCGCTCGTCCCGGGCGATCGCGCGCAGGTGCTCCGCAAGCGCCGGCGGCGTGAGCGCATCTCGCCGCCGGATCATGCGCGCGGCCGCGACCGCGAACTCCTGCCAGCGATCACCGATCTCGACCAGCCGCGTCGCGAGCGCGTTGAGCGCGGTGTAACCGGTCTTGCCCGCAAGCTCCTGCAGGAAGGTCGCGTACATGAAGCGGAATCCCGCGCCGCCGGTGCCGATCTCCTCCTGCATGCGCACGATATGGCCGATGTAGAGGCGCGCGCGGTCGCCGCCGCCGTCGAGCGGCAGCCGCTCGACGCGGCGCGCCAGCATCTCGATCCCGCGCACACCGATCAGCGGCAGGGGCGTGCGCAGCATGATGTTCGCCGTGCGGGCGAGCGCGCGCGTTCCGAGCCGGGCCCAGTCCGGCGCACTCGGCTGGGAGGTCAGGTAATAGAGCAGGCCTCTGGGCGCGAGCACGCCCTTCGCGAAGCGCGCTTTTTCGAGGTCCTTGCGCGCGCAGCGAGCTGGCGCTTCCGCCACCGGATCGCTGACGAGATAGTCGTCGCCGTCGCGGCCGTAGACCAGCAGGTTGTGGGCGTTGAAGTGAAAGCGCAGGTCAGGAGGGAAATACGGCAGCCAGAAGATGCCCGCCTGCAGGCCGACCAGCTTGCCCGCGTCGAGCAGCGTGTCGAGACGCGCGGTGCCGCTGGCAGGCGAGCTGAATGTCTCGAAGCGTATCCCGAGCCCCAGCCCGCGCTGCAGGCCCTTGACGATCGCGCGCGGCGGCATGCGAAAGGCGATCAGCGGCTGCCCGTTGATGCGCACGCACGGCAGGTAGGCGAAAGCGAGTGCCGACGCGAGCCCGAACGCCATCGGCTCGGACAGCGGCAGACCGTGGTGGTGCAGGAGCGATGACATCACGCCGGATTCGCAATGCGAAGCGCGCCGGTGCGTGAACGCGATCGCCACCGCTATTCCAACTTCCCCAGCGCTTCGACGGAAATGCCTAGCGCCTCGGCGTATCGCCGCCGGAGCCGCTGCGGCAAGCGCGCGAACACGCGTGGCGTGAAATGGCGCCGCACCCGCCAGCGCCACAGACCGGTGGCCTGCGCGAGCAGGGCGACGTCCATGCGCGCGCGGTACATGTGGTATTCGAGCGGCGAGGTCGCGCCGGCGAGGACGCGTTCCCGCGCCTCGTTCGCGCGCCGCTCCAGGTCCTCGACCGCCTGACGCGTGACGATCTCCTCCACTTCCCAGCCGCGCGAGGGCACGAGCCGCAGCTTTCCATCGTCGCCGACCGCGTACATCGCCTTGCGGTGGCCGGCGAGAGTGGCGTTGCCTTCCTGCGGCACGTCGCGCTCACGCATGCGCCATCGCCGTGAGATAGACGAAGCCGCTCGAGAAGCGGCCGCTCTCTGGCACAAAGCACAGCAAGTGATGCCCGTCCTGCACCTTGCCGCTGCGCAGCAGCTCATCGAGCATGATGTAGATGGAGGCCGATCCCACGTTGCCCACCCAGGTGAGGTTGGTAAACCAGCGCTCGGGCGGTACCGGCAAGCCCGCGCGCTCGAGCCCGTCCACGACCGGACCGCGGAAATATTCCGAGGACAGGTGCGGTAGAAACCAGTCCACCTCACCGGCCGAGATCGACCTCTGCGCGATGACCCGCTGCAGCGGTTTCACCAGGGTGTGGTCCACCACCTGGTCGTTGAGCAGCTTGACGTCCTGCTTGAGCGCGAACAGCGATTTCGCCTCCCGTTCGCGCGCCGTGTAGCGCATCCAGCCGCGCAGCCTGCCGTCGGGCTGCTTCTCCGCGCCCATGTACATGCACGCCGGCAGCAGGTGCGCATAGGAGAAGAGGTCGATCCATTCGATACGCAGGTTGAGCCCGGGACGCGGCGCGGGCTCGATCAGCATCGCGCCGGCGCCGTCGGACAGCATCCACCGCAGAAAATCCTTTTCGAACGCAAGGTCGCCAAACGCCCCGTGGGGCCCCGAGCCGCCAGCAGCCTCGCCGTCGTAATTTCCCGCGCGCAGACCCAGCGAGGCGACTTCCGAGCCGGTCACAACCGCGTTTTGCGTTTCGCCCGAGACCACCGACAGCCAGCCGTACTTCAGCGCCGTCGCGCCCGACAGGCAGACGCCCGCGGTCGCGACGACCTCGCACACCGGCGCGCCGAGCTCTCCGTGGACCATGACCGCGTGATTGGGCAGCAGTTGATCCGGGTTGGATGTGCCGCATGCCAGGCATGCCAGGTCTGCGAGCGCGAAACCGTCGCCGACCAGCGCCCTGACCGCGCCGGCGGTCAGGCTGGCGTTGGTGTAGTTCGGCTCCCCGGTGGCGGGGTCGATGACGTAATAACGGCGGCGGATGCCGTTGCTGCGCTGGATGACGCGCCGCGCGCGCGACGGGCGCCCGCCCACCTGGCCCAGTATCGATTCCGTATCGCTGCATTCGACCGGAGCGTTCGGCAGGCAGGCGGAGGTGCGAGTGATGTACGCCTTGCGCTGGCTCATGCCCGTTTCCACGGTTGTTTGCGCCATGCGGTACCGTCAGCGCCCCGAAGGCGGCTCATAGTGCGTCCTCTGCAGTTCCAGCCGCCCGGCCAGCAGCGGGCGGGCGAGCCGCTGCAGCAGCAGGCTCACCGGCACGACGGTGATGATCATCGCGACCAGGTAGACGCAGAACAACGCGAGCAGCGGCAGGCGGCCGGGCGATCCCGGCGCGCCACCCAGCCGGATCAAGCGCGACCACGCCGAGAACGCGCGCCGCCCGGCGCGCTCGCTGAGGATCAGCCGCGGATCCACGCTCGCTGCGCCCAGCCCGGCGAGCATCGGCGCGTCCTCGCACTCGCGGTGCGTGCGCAGGGCGCTGAGCAGCGCGCGACCGAAGCGATCGGCATTCGCGATCTCCGCCTCCGCGATGCCCGCGGCCGGCAAGCCCCAGAACGGGTCGCGCCGCCCGGTCAGCAGCCAGCGCGGAGTGGTGATGAAGGTCGCCAGCGCATTGCCCTGGTCGGTGAACACGACGTTGTCGCGTAGCTTCCCGCCCGCCTCCTGAATGAGCTGCTTGACCGTTTCCTGCGCCATTAGCCACATGTTGCGGCACGCAATCGCCGTCACCACCGGGCGACCGTGCAGCAGCTGCCGGCCGGCCGTGCTCTTGAGAAACGCTGCGATCGGGCCCGCGGGCGCGAGATACCACACCTGGTACGCCACGACGACGAGATCGAACGGCTCGTCCGCGCGCACCGCAAGCGGCTCGAGGGACGGTGGATCGAGCAGGACGGTCTCCGGCATCGCGTCCAGAAACCGCCAGAACGGCCAGGGAAACGGATACGGCCGGGTCGGGCGCAACACTTCCTCCACCAGCTCGACGTCGGGCGCCGCCGCTAGGGGCGAAACTAGTCGCCGGACCACGCGCGAAAGCTGCCCGGTTTGCGAAAAATGCACGACCAGCACGCGCTTCACGGGTCAGATGCGTCCTCCTGGCGGTGTGAATCCACACGGGCCTGCGGTGACCGGCCGGGTGCGGCTTGCCGACAGAATACCTCCGGAGACTCCCGGTGTCATCGTGCTTGCCGCGCACACGGGTGCGGCGGCGCACGAAGAATTTTCTCTGGCGCATCGAGGAGTTGCGGGAGGCGCACACTGCGCAGGAGCAGGGCGGGGCCCTGCCAGGCCCCAGAAACCGGTATTCCATGTGACCGCGGGCGTTCCAACCAGAAGCGCAAGGGCTGGCGCGCGGGGTGGGGCGGGCTCTATAATTTGATGGTCCGCAGAACTAAGGCGGACGGAGGACCCGTGATATCGGGGACGGCTTTTAATACGGGAGGTCAACAATGCGTACCACGAGATGGGCAGCGATCATCGTATCAGTTCTGGTGTTGCTTGCAGCCGGGTGCAGGGGTAACTTGCCGGTCTACAACGTGTCCGATGCTCCGGTCGTCGCTTCGAGGGCTAATCCGAGCCTCGATGACGTTGGCAAGGCCATACAACGCGCTGGCGCAAACTTGGGCTGGCAGATGCGGCAAACGAAGCCCGGGCACATCCTCGGGACGCTGATCGTGCGGACTCATACGGCAGTGGTGGACGTGAATTACAGCGGCAAGTCCTATAGCATCCAGTACAAAGACAGCACCGATCTGAAATACGACGGCCAGAACATCCACCCCCAATACAACACTTGGATCCAGAACCTGGACAGGGGAATACGCGCTCAGTTGAGCACTCTGTAACAGAAGGGTCTCGGGGGAACGGGAAAACCGGTGCCGGTTTTTGTGACCGATGAGAAGTCCGGACAGGAGCCCAGGGGAGACATGCAAAGCACAGCCGTGGAGTTGCTGCCGGAAGGCAGCGCGCTCAGTCCGCAGGAACTGGCGTTGGCGGAGCTGATTGTCACTACGCTCAATCTGGAGACGCGTCCCGCTGAAATCGACCCGGAAGCCCCGCTCTACGGAGCGGGTCTCGGCCTGGACTCGATCGATATACTGGAAATCGCGCTCGCCGTCTCCAAGACCTACGGCATACGGCTGCGGTCGGACGATGAGAACAACCAGAAAATCTTCAGCTCCCTGCGCAGCCTGAACCAGCATATCCAGCAGTTGCGGGCGAAGTAGATGCGGCGTGCCCTTGGCTGGGCGTGGAATGCGTTCATCGTCCTGGCATTCAGCGCGTACCAATACTTGGTTCACACCTCAGTCAGCACCACGCAAACGGGCGCCCTCTACCCGATAGTGTTGTGGTTCCCCCTGGCGGCTCTCGCGTTGTGGGTTATGGTGCGCGCCAGCAACAAGCCAGTATGGTTCGCGGCCCTAGCGGCGGCGAGCGTTGCCGTCTATCTGGTTGAGCATCAGGAACGGCTAGGGCTCGCCGCGGTCAGCGGATTCTCACATGCCACGGCATACCTTTTTCTGCTGTGGTATTTCGGGCGAACACTCATGCGTGAAAGGGAGCCGCTCATTACGCGGTATGCGCGGCGAGTGCTTGGCGCGCTGCCGCTGGACATAGTGCTGTTTACCCGAAGATTGACCATTGCCTGGTGCGTATTCTTTGCCGCGCAGTTGATCGCCTCGGCCCTGCTGTATGCGTTTGCTCCACTTGAGGCGTGGTCGTTATTCATCAATCTCCTCAATTTTCCGCTGGTGGCGTTCATGTTTATGGGTCAATGGGTTTATCGGAGGGTCCGATATCCCGACACCGCGCGGGCGTCCATATGGCAGGCGATCGATGCGTTCACCCAGGATGCTTCCCTCTCAAGCAAGGCGGAAGTTCGCTCGAGCCGTTCCAGCAATTTGTGAATAGTCGAAGCAATCCTGCTGACCCTGATGTCGCTGGCAGGCGAATTGATCATACTTGGCGAAACAAGTTGGAACGGTAGTAGCAAGAGTCTATGGCTTCTGCCCCACTGGTTCGCGGATTTGGCGCCGGGGCGGCGTTCGCGTATCGCAAGGGAGTGCGCATCAGCGTCGAGCGTTTCCTCGCGGACGCGTCACGCCTTGCTGCAGCCCTACCGGACCGGAACTACCTCCTCAATCTCTGCTCGGATCGCTATCACTTTGCCGTGGGATTCGCCGCGGCCCTGCTGCGCCGGCAGGTGAACCTGCTGCCGCCCAATGAGACGCCCGACCTGATCGAGCGGCTGGTCTCGCAATACCCGGGCGTCCATTGCCTGAGCGACCGGGCGACCGGCTTCGGATCGCTCGAGACGATGACCTTTCCGGAGTTCGATGACCCGGGGCCGGTGGCGCCCCCGATTCCCGATGTGCCGGAGACGCAGATCGCGGCGATCGTGTTCACTTCCGGCTCGACCGGGGATCCCGTGCCCTATCGCAAGACCTGGGGCAGCCTGGCGCGGGTCGCGGCCGCGGAGATCGAGATTCTTCGCCTGCGCGCGCGAATCGGCATGGTATTGATCGGCACGGTGCCGCCCCAGCATGTGTTCGGGCTGGAAGCGACCGTGCTGGTGCCAATGCAAGGTGGCCTTGCGGTGCACGCCCGCCGCCCCTTCTATCCCGCCGACATCCGGGCCGAGCTGGCCGCATTGCCGCGGCCGCGCGGCCTGGTCACGACGCCCGTGCACCTGCGCGCGCTGCTCGCGGAACCGGACGAGGTGCCGGCGGCCGACTTTCTGCTGTGCGCGACGGCGCCGCTCTCCCCGCAGCTCGCCGCGCGGGCGGAGGCGTGCTTCGCCGCGCCCCTGCACGAGATCTATGGATGTACCGAATCGGGAGGCATCGCCAGCCGCCGCACCGTGGAAAGCAACGAGTGGCGCGCGATGAAACGCGTTGCCTTGCGCACGGACGGCGCTGGCACCTGGGTGAGGGGCGGGCATGCGGAAACGGACGTGTTGCTCGCCGACGTCATTGAGCTGCGCAGCCGGGGACGCTTCCTGCTGCACGGGCGTACTGCGGACCTGGTGAATATCGCGGGCAAGCGAACGTCCCTCGCGCACCTCAACTATCATTTGAACTCCATCCCGGGCGTGCGCGACGGAACGTTCGTCGTTCCCGACCAGGGTAGTGAGGCGGTGACGCGGCTCACGGCCTACGTGGTGGCGCCGGGGCTCACCCGCGCATCGCTGCTCGCCGCGCTGCGCCAGCGCATCGACGCGGCGTTTCTGCCGCGGCCTCTTCATTTCGTGGAAGCGCTGCCGCGCAACGAAACCGGGAAGCTGCCGCACCGGGCGCTCGAAGGGTTCGAATCGGGGCTGGCCCAAAGGGCCGGGTAGCAGAGCCTATCTCAACAATAGGCGCGTGTGCGACGGAGGCGATGTGGGATGCAGGTTTAGGAGGAGAACCTGCAGCAATATGTCGATATTGCAAGGGTTCCCAACAACAAGATGCGCCCAGTTTGCCCCGTCCCTCCGGGTTGCGGCCAGGGGCACGCGGAGGGCGGAGCAGTGCCTGCGCCCGTGGCGCAGGTGCGACCCCGGAGCGGGCCATGCGCGCCGGATTGAATCCGCGTGCCTATGCAC
>Ga0137341_1000050_pt1 | contig 9253 bp, 14 predicted proteins | sample EasRivERMLT433_2_FD_106652 | JGI IMG/M metagenome (GOLD analysis project Ga0137341, IMG submission 106652) | Soil microbial communities from meander-bound floodplain in the East River, Colorado, USA - East River MetaG ERMLT433_2 | ecosystem: Environmental > Terrestrial > Soil > Floodplain ... | reverse complement strand
CTGGCCCACTCTTGACCGAATACGCTTCCGAGGAGTATGGTCAGGGCATCCGTTGCCTGCTCCACCTGCCAAGGGTTGATCCCCGGCGAGGAGGCGAGTGTGGTAAGGAACCCCTCGGCGTCGTTGCGTGTCGCGAGGTGAAGCGGCCTGCCGGAAAGACAAGCGGCAAACCGTCTCGCCCAGATCAAATACCACTTCAGCTTCGAATCTGGACGGCCCCGCAGATCGAGAGCTTTACGGAACGGTACTTCCCACTACTCCGGGGGTGCTTCCCGGTGATTCTCATCGAAATCGGATCCCATGGAAACACCTCCTTCCATTTCCAGGGGAACTCAGCAAGGACCGTGCTATACAGCACAGGCCACCACCACCTGCAGCCCGCGCCGTCTACCAAGGAACATTACAGCCCGGGCTGGGCACCTGTCCCAGCCCGCACCGTCTAATCACCTGTTAGCCAGCTTTACGTTAGCCAAGCGGAGGGTACGATGCACACGCGACTTACGCAGAAGCTCGGTATTGAGCATCCGATCATCTCCGCTCCAATGGGCCTTGTGGCAGGTGGCAGGCTCGCGGCTGCCGTGTCCGAGGCGGGCGGGCTCGGCTTGATCGGCGGTGGCTATGGTGATGCCAAATGGCTCGAGAGGGAATTCGCCGCTGCTGGGAGTGCCCGCATTGGCTGCGGATTCATTACGTGGTCGCTCGCGCAAAAGCCCCATCTGCTCGAACTCGTGCTCGCACATGCGCCCGCCGGCGTGATGCTGTCTTTCGGGGAGGTCGCCCCGTTTAGGCAGCGGATCAAGTCCGCCGGCGCGAGGCTGATCTGCCAAGTCCAGACGCTAGCATTGGCACGCGAAGCGGTCGCCGCCGGCGCCGACGTGATCGTGGCGCAAGGCGCGGAAGCGGGCGGCCACGGGCTTGAGCGGGCAACGTTCACGCTGGTTCCGGAGATCGCCGACTATCTCTCGGGCGCATCGCCGGAGACAGTACTCGTCGCTGCCGGTGGCATCGCCGACGGGCGCGGGCTCGCGGCGGCTTTGATGCTCGGCGCCGATGGCGTGCTGGTCGGCTCACGCTTCTGGGCGAGCACTGAAGCGCTTGTTCCACCGAGCTTACAAAAAGCAGCAGTCGCCGCCGGCGGGGATTCGACGATCCGCACCACCGTCGTCGACATCGCGCGCCGGTTCGACTGGCCGAAGCCGTTCACCGCGCGCGTGCTCAAGACGCGCTTCACCATGGATTGGCACGGGCGCGAGGCGGCGCTCGCCGAGCCTGCCACCCTTGAACGTGAAGAGGCACGCTACTGGAATGCCCTTAACGCGGGCGACGTTGACAACACGTGTGTGTTTGCCGGGGAGGTGGTCGGTCTCATTCGCGATGTTGCGACGGCCGGCGAAATCGTCGGCCGTATGGTACGCGAGGCGGAGGCTCTGCTCGGACGCGCACCCGATGCGCCGAGAAGCCGGCAAAAATAGGGTCTTCAGACTTCTCTGTGGGCGATTCAAGTAACCGCGACTCTCGGGGGGACTGGGGCGCATTTACAAGTGCGGGCTAACCCTTTTCTCAAGCGGACAACCCACGGCGTTCCGCCGCGGGCAGCCGCTTATCTCACACGTTAGCTAGACCATTACGAGGGAGGAGATGATGTTACCTGAGAAGCAGAAAAAGGCATATAAAGCATTTTATGATTCAGCACGGCATAACGAATATTTTGAAGAAAAATCAACAATCCTATTAAACCTGGCGACAGCATTTGCCATCGGGTGTTACCCCTGAATGGAACACTACCTTGGCGTTGCCAAGGAAAAGGGAATTACTGACAATGAAATTGGTGCCGCACAATCTATTGTAATGGCTGTATCTGCTGGCAGGATCAACGCACAATTTAGAGAAGTAAGGAATAAACTTAAAAATAAATCAAGTAACGAGACATAATTATTAAACATGATTTTTATGCTGGCTAACAACAGGCTGAAGCTGACGGCTCGCGTGGCGAACTTCTTGAGTGCCCGCAGCTTAGCCTGAGCGTTAGGTGGACCGTTAATGATTAATAAAACTCGAAAGGATATTTGAACGTGCCGCCATGATCGGTCAGAACATTCTTTGGCGGAGAGTGGATCAGCCGGGGCATGATTCTGCCCGGCTTTGGTTCCAAGATCCTTACTGGCATTTGGTAGGAGCCGCAATTTTTATTGAGGATCAGCGGCCCTGCAGATTGGACTATCAGGTTTTTTGCGACGCAGCGTGGAATACTGTTTTAGGCAAGGTTAACGGTTGGGTCGGAGACAAGACTGTGGAACTTGAGTTCACTGCAGATACTAACCAACACTGGCGCATCAACGAAACGGAGTGCATCGCGGTGGCAGGGTGCATCGATATTGACCTTAGCTTTACTCCCGCCACAAATTTACTGCCGATTCGTCGGCTGCAGCTGCCTATCGGTAATGAGGCTGGTGTGCGGGCAGCCTGGCTGCGCTTCCCGACTTTTACCCTCGAACCTCTTGAACAGACCTATCGCCGTGTGGGAGCCGAGACCTATCGTTATAAAACCTTGGGCGGAAAATTCGTCAAGGAGCTTAAGGTAAATGAAGCCGGATTCGTAACTCGGTACCCAGGATTCTGGAAGATTGAGGAGGGGAAATTAATAAAATGATCTGGCCACCTAACAACAGGCTGAAGCTGACGGCTGTCCTATTGGAGATCATGAGGCCCCGCAGCTCAGCCTGAGCGTTATACGGACATTTTAAAAAGGATCGACTAAACACCCATGAAGATCTTGATCATCGGTGCCACACGAGGAATCGGACGCTGTCTCGCGGATCAGGCCATAGAGACGGGCGAGCAGGTTACTGTTCTTGTGCGTGACGCATCGCGGTTTCCTGATCCGCGCCCAAATTTGCGCGTTATCCGGGGTGACGTAATGGACCAGTCCAGTGTGGAAAAAGCCGTATCGGGTCAAGAAGCGGTTTGCATCGTTATTGGAATACCTCCAACCCGCAAGCCGGTGACGGTCTTCTCACAGGGCAGTCGTAATGTTCTCGATGCGATGAAGAAATACGGAGTGGGCCGCCTCATCTGCGTGACGGGAATTGGCGCCGGCGACAGCCGAGGCCATGGTGGTTTCCTGTACGACTACATCGTTCAACCGCTCCTTCTCAAGACGAATTACGCGGACAAGGAAAAGCAAGAAGAAATGGTTCGTGCCTCAGGGGTTTCCTGGACCGTGGTCCGGCCTGGATTCTTGACGAACGGTCCTCGAACCGGCCGCTACCGCGTCACAACCGATATGACCGGAGTAAGAGCGAAAAAGATATCACGCGCAGATGTTGCCGATTATTTGTTAAAGGAGCTGAAGACGGGGGCTGACGTAGGGAAAACCATTTTCATTGATGCATAGTATTTTTTTACATTGCCGTATAACAACCGCTTGCAGCTGACGGCTCGCCAGTATTGAGGTATGAGCGCCCGCAGCTGAAGCGGAGCGTTGGGCAGACTATTGATTATTATGAGGGGCATTGACAATATGCACAAATGTGCATACCATGGTGTGCATGGGATACGAGTGGGATCCCGATAAGGCGAAACTGAACACCCGCAAACACTGAATAGCGTTCGCGGACGCTGTCTCCATTTTCTCTGACGACTCCGCAATTACCGTTGAAGACATTAATCCCGACGAAGAACGGTTCGCCACTTTGGGCATGGATGCTTTCGGTCGTGTCTTGGTTGTGGTGTACACGTGGCGTAAAGAGAACATCCGATTGATCTCTGCAAGAAAGGCCACCGAGAAAGAACGAAAGCAATATGGAGGGTGAGCGATGAAGAAGGAATACGATTTCCATGGAGGCAAGAGAGGGGCAATTGATCCGATTCCCCCTGGGAAGACCAGGATTACTATTCGAATTGACGATGATGTGCTGGATTGGTTCCGGAAAGAGGTGAATGCCCGGGGTGGAGGAAATTATCAAACCATGATGAACAATGCATTAAAAGAGCATATAAAGCAGCGCAAGGAGCCGTTGGAGGCAATAATTCGTCGTGTTGTGAAAGAAGAATTGAAGAAGACCGGATAAATGCTGCCTAACCACAGGCTGGAGCTGACGGCTGTCCTATTGGAGATCATGAGGCCCCGCAGCTCAGCCTGAGCGTTAGACCGACTGTATTTGATTTAGAACATGATGACTGATCGGCCTGATAACCAATGGTTGCGAAACGCAAGCGTTCCCTGTATGATCTTACTGGTAAGATCATTAGGAGGTGTTTGCAATGGCCGAATTGGCGACGACTCGACTTTCCTCGAAGGGGCAGGTTGTCATCCCGGAGGATGTGCGTGATCGGTTAGGATTGAAGCCTGGAGATCAGTTCGTTGTCGTTGGCGAAGGCGATGTTGTGATCCTGAAAACCATTTCGCCTCCGGCGATGAAGGAATTTGATGGATTGGTATCGAAAGCCCGCAGCCAAGCCCGGCGGGCCGGTCTAAAGCCAAGCGATGTGACCACAGCCATTCGGAAGGTGCGATCCGATCGATGAAGATTGTGCTGGATACGAATGTCCTTGTATCCGGCATTTTCTTTTCCGGCCCGCCAGCCGATTTTCTGCGGGCATGGAGCCGAGGGAATTTCCGATTGGTCTTGAGCCCCGAGATTCTCGATGAATACACGAGGGTGTCAGCAGAGCTTGCAGATAAATTCCCCGGCATAAATGTTCAGCGCATTCTCGATCTTATCGTTGTGCATTCGGAGGTGTGCTCACCTGCCCCGATGCCGGAACGAGTCTGTGAAGATCCTCACGACGACATGTTTTTCGCCGCAGCGATTGATAGCCGAACGAAGATTATCGTCAGCGGAGACAAACACCTACTGCGTGTTTCTGGTCACCAAGGCGTTTCTGTATTAACCCCACGTCAATTTTTTATGCGGTACCTAACCGATGATTAATATGGAAATAAATTTTGCGCGGTCTAACCACAGGCTGGAGCTGACGGCTGCTCTGCGGGAGATCGTGAGGCCCCGCAGCTCAGCATGAGCGTTAGACCGACTAAGAATAGGAGAGCAACAATGCTTAATTACGAATTAAATCGTACGGAGGGCATATTAATCCTTAAACCTATGGGCCCATTAGAATCAACGGATTTCGAGAAACTAGCAGGAGAAGTGGATCCCTATATCATTGAAAATGGAACACTTAATGGTTTGATGATTTACACCAAATCGTTCCCGGGATGGGATAATTTTGCGGCCTTCCTGTCTCATATAAAATTTGTCAAAAACCATCATCAGAAAATAAAAAAGATTGCAGCCGTAACCGGTAGTGGTTTCCTATCGATCATGCCGCAAGTTGCCAACCATTTTATACGGGCCGATGTAAGGCATTTTGACTACGACGACAAGGATACAGCACTAAATTGGCTTAAGGCAGATAAATGAAATTAAAGAAGTATCATTCGCTCGGTCTAACCACAGGCTGGAGCTGACGGATGTCCTATTGGAGATCATGAGGCCCCGCAGCTCAGCCTGAGCGTTAGACGACCGAAACACAAAGGAGATCGTACTGTGCGTAAGCTGATCATGTGGAATCTCATCACCCTCGATGGTTACTTTGAGGGCGAGATGAACTGGGATTTGCCCTGGCACGAAAAGGTTTGGGGCGAAGAGCTCGAGCAATTCTCCCTCGAGCAGTTGCGGTCGAGCGACTTGCTTGTGTTCGGGCGCGTGACTTATGAGGGCATGGCTGCATATTGGCAGACCGCAAAGGGAGCAGTGGCCGATTACATGAACAGCCTGCCGAAGGTGGTGTGTTCGCGCACTCTCCAGACGGCAAGCTGGAACAAGACGACGCTAGTGAAGGACAACGTTGCAGAGGAAGTGGCGAAACTGAAACAACAGGGCAACGGCAGCATGTTCGTTTTCGGCAGCGCCAACCTCTCGAAGACTCTGATGAACGAGAGACTCTTTGATGAGTATCGTCTGGGAATTGCACCGGTCATACATGGCAGAGGCAGGCTTCTGTTCAGTGACGAAGTGAAATCACAAAGACTGCAGTTGCTTGAAGCGCGTCCATTGTCGACCGGCTGCATCATACTTCGCTACCAGACCGACAAGATGGCGTGAGTATTCATCCCCAACCAAGTCGTCTAACAACCGGTTGCAGCGGACGGCGCTCTACGCCGCCGCTGAACCGAAGCGTTAGCCAGACAGAATAGGTTGGAGAACAGATATTGAAAAACGTTTTGCTCGGGACACTCATAATTTCAATGCTTATTGGTGGGTGCGGCAAAGGTGAGGGGGAGAAAAAGACCATGAAGAAAAACCCTGATACGAAAGTTAAAACTATTGTTGTAGTTTCGACAAAAGGTTGTGTGAACACACCACCCACAAAAAATATTATTGAAGATACTGCTGTTGAAATTGGTGTCAACATAGATTTAAAATCAATAATAATATCTACCCAAGAAGAGGCAATTAAATATAAATTCCACGGCAGTCCTACAATATTGGTTAATGGGGTTGATTTAGATCCAGGAATGCGCGACAACACCACCTATGGATTTACCTGAAGAATGTATGGGGCATCGGGGGTGCCATCAAAAGATCTATTGAAAAGCTCATTGTTGGACGCAGCAAATAAATAGAATCATGCTGGCTAACCACAGGCTGAAGCTGTCGGCTGCCCTACCGAAGTACTTGAGGCCTCGCAGCTTAGCCTGAACGTTAGACGGATTCTGATTGTCCTGAAGGAGAAAAGCAGGGAAACTTTACCCAACCCTAATCAAGGGAGGAGAACCTGTTATGGGGAAGAAAATATTGATGCTTGTCGGTGATTTCGTCGAAGACTACGAGGCCATGGTTCCCTTTCAAGCACTTCAAATGGTTGGACACACGATTCACGCAGCCTGTCCTGACAAGAAATCGGGAGAGACCGTAAGGACGGCGATCCACGATTTTGAAGGTGACCAGACATATAGCGAGAAAGTCGGCCATAACTTTCGGCTGAACGCAACGTTTTCAGAGATCAAGGCAAGCTCATATGATGCGCTAATCATACCCGGTGGCCGGGCACCAGAATACCTCCGCCTGAACAAGCGGGTTCTAGAGTTGGTTCGTCATTTTGCATCCTCCAACAAGCCGATAGCAGCAATTTGCCATGGGGCGCAAATTCTTGCTGCAGCCGGCGTACTCAAAGGAAGGGAATGCTCGGCATACCCGGCATGCGGCCCCGAGGTTGAGGCCGCGGGAGGAAAGTTTGTTCCTAAGGATTGGTCCGAAGCTCACGTTGACGGCAATCTTGTAACTGGGCCCGCCTGGCCAGCGCATCCGGCTTGGCTGGCAGCTTTCCTGAAGCTGCTTTAGACAGCGGTACGCAAGGCGGAATCGCCCATCTTAATTAGAGCGAGCCATCTAACAACAGGCTGAAGCTGACGGCTCACCTAGCGAACTTCCTGAGTGCCCGCAGCTTAGCCTGAGCGTTAGGCTGCCCTATGATTAGAGGTACTCTTACGTAATGCGACCCCTTCGGTATTCCATCAACGTCACATTGGACGGGTGCTGCGATCACCGGGCAATGTTCGCGGACGAAGAGTTGCATCGTCACGCGGTCGAGAACCTCAACCGGGCCGACGCCCTCCTTTTTGGCCGGGTGACTTATGAAATGATGGAGGCAGCGTTTCGGTCGCCGGCGCGGACGGGAGAGATGCCCGATTGGATGGAACCCTTCGCCCGGACGATCGACGCGGCAAAGAAGTACGTCGTGTCGAGCACCTTGGACCGGGTCGATTGGAACGCGGAGTTCGTGCGCGGGGATCTGGGGAAGGCCGTTCAGCAGCTCAAGCAGGAATCGGGTAAGGGACTGTTCCTGGGAGGCGTGAAGCTCCCGATGGCGTTGGCAGAGCTGGGACTGATCGATGAGTACGAGTTCGTGGTGCAGCCCAGGCTAGCGGGCCACGGGCCGACGTTGTTCGCGGGGCTATCGAAGCGCATCGACTTAAAGCTCGTGAGCCGGCTGGAGTTCGGCTCGGGGGCGGTGGCGATGCGGTATAAGCCGAGAAGGTAGCCATTCCTTCTATGACTTGGCGGTGTTGCACGTTGTATGCGAATTCGTGCCGCCTAACCCGTCGTTGCAGCGGACTCGCTTCGTTCGCAGCTGAACTCCAGCGTTAGGCGCACTTCTTGTGAGGGTATTGCAAAGTCCGTACAATATGGGTACGATAATACGTACGGTATCGAGTACGAGAAAAGGGGGCATTATGGACAGGATTTTTTTGACAGAAGATATCAGGTCACTTTCGGATTTCAGGTCGAATGTGGCGTCGTTTCTTGGTCATGTACGTAAAACTAAACGGCCATTAGTTTTGACCCAACATGGAAGGAGCGCCGCTGTGCTTCTCGATGTCGGCGCGTATGAGGCCTTGGTTGAAAGAGCTGAATTATTAGAAGATATTAGAGTCGCTGAAGAAGAAATTAAGGCTGGGAAAGAAATCCCCCATTCTGAAGTTAAGGCGGAATTATTGGCTCGATTCAAGCGATGAAGATCACGTGGGCTCCGCGGGCGAAAAGGCGAGCAGGGGAGTACGGGGAACACATCTCACAAGATAATGAAGATGCTGCATATGCATGGTTAGTTGGAACCTTCGAAGAGGTTGAGCGTCTTAAAGATTTCCCCGAACAGGGGCGCGAGGTTCCAGAGATTGGGCGCCCTTATGTTCGGGAAATTTTATATATGAGCCACCGGATTATTTATAAAATCGGATCAAGAAGAATAAGGGTTGTTACTATACGGCATGGACGGCAATTATTGGACAAAAAGGAAATTAAGTAGAAGGCGCCTAACAACAGGCTGAAGCTGATGGCTCACTTGGCGAACTTCCTGAGTGCACGCAACTTAACCTGAGCGTTAGGCAGACGTTTTCATTGTGGACTAACAAGGGGATAGTCATGAGGCTATTTAGGCTGAGAGCGCCGGGAGGCTTGGAAAATCTCAAATTGGGCGAGGAAGATTATCCCAAACCAAGGCCGGGTGAATTGCTGGTCAGGATCCGGTCCAGTTCGTTGAATTTCCATGACGATTTGGTGGTGCTGGGGAAAATACCGTGCGCCGACGGCCGCATTCCGATGTCCGATGGCGCTGGCGAAGTGATTGCGATCGGGAACGATGTCGATGAGTTCAAGGTCGCAGATACCGTCGTCAGCACGTTTTGGCCCTATTGGCTGGGAGGCGAAATGACGCCCGCTACCAAGCGAGATATACCGGGAGACAGTGT
>Ga0137341_1000047_pt1 | contig 9343 bp, 11 predicted proteins | sample EasRivERMLT433_2_FD_106652 | JGI IMG/M metagenome (GOLD analysis project Ga0137341, IMG submission 106652) | Soil microbial communities from meander-bound floodplain in the East River, Colorado, USA - East River MetaG ERMLT433_2 | ecosystem: Environmental > Terrestrial > Soil > Floodplain ... | reverse complement strand
TCAGTTAGACAGTAGCGGATCGCGTTGACGGGAAACCGGGCATCGTGCTTCTTGCGCGAGAAGCGCTCTTCCTGCGCCGCGGCGACGATCCGCCCGTCCTCGACAAGGGCCGCTGCACTGTCGTGATAAAAGGCGGATATCCCGAGGATGCGCACTCGAAAATCCTATCAGAACAGCGTATAGATGAACGGCGCGACGGCCGAGCCCTGTGCCAGCACGATCAGGACACCCAGCATGGCCATCGTGATAAAGATGGGCCAAAGCCAGTATTTCTTACGTGCGCGCATGAACGCCCAAAGCTCTTTCAGCATTTCCATCGAGATGTCCTAGAACTGGTTTGTCATCGAATCAGGAGGAGGACCCGGTGGCTTGCGCGGTATCCAGTACGACTTCGCGCCAGAGTCGAGCTTCAGGCGGAGTGGATCCTTGCCGCTGAGACGGACTAGCATGCCGATCGGTGCGACCACGCCATAAAACAGGATTCCCAGCGCAATCGGGCTCACGATCTTCCCGAGCATGAGCCCGAGCTTGATCCATAGCCGATTGAGACGCTCAAGAAGCGCAGGCTTCCAGATTGCAACGAGCGCGAAGGCTGCTGCCACGCCCAGGGCCCACCACCGCGGCAATTCCAGATAGAACAGCGGCCAGCAGGCGACGATCAGGAATACGCCGGCGAAGACCAGCCCGAAAGCGCGGTCCGATGATCCTTCCACCTGTTGTTCCCGAGACAAGTCTTCGTGTGCCATGCTCGCGCCTATCCTGCTCCGATTCGAGTCATTCCCTCCAATCTCAATACGCAACCAATGCTTTGGGAGCATAGCATCTATTGCAGGGAAGACTGGTCCTCAACGACCGTTTTGCGGGTGAATCGGATCGGCGATACGCATGGGCGTATCGTGTTCCCTCCGCTGCACAGCCGCGCCCCAGGCGCCTGGGACCCGGCTCCTCCCCGCGGTGGGAGGCAACTGCTACTGCCAACCCGGCGATTGCATTATCGCGTTTGCCGCTGATCGCAACTCGGGTGTTGCGCTACCGCGGGCGCGTGGGGTGAAGTTGTGCGGTCGCTACTGAACGTGCCGACTGCCGCTGCCGGATCTCTTGGACAGGACCTCGGTCAATCGATCACGAAGAAGGCGAGCAATCTTCCAATGCCCATTCGCGTTGAAGTGACAGAAATCCAGGTAGTCCGACGGATTTTCGTCCAACACACGACCGGCGTCGATGACTTCGATGGAATGCTCTGTCGCCACACTCGCCATGACTCGGTTGTAGTCCGTATCCAGATGGACAGGCGAGCCTCCGTGGAGAGACCTTGTCGGAATTGCCGTGAGCAGTTTCTCCGCCTCATCGGTCCGCCCCTGTAAGGCATGGATTCTTGCCAGATAGATCCGCGACAAGGTGGAAAACCACTGTTGGGAGCTATCAGTTATCTTCAAGTATTCAGTCGCGCTCGTGAATTCCGAATTGTTATACGACTCAATTCCTTTTCTCAGATAATGTGTCTGGACCGGATTGTCCTTGAGAAGCAGGAAGATGACCTCCATGTTCTTGCTCCTCGCCAATTTGACCATGCGCACCAGGTTTTCCCGGTAACCCTTCGGATCCACTCGCGCCGGGAGCAAGTCCAGTCTGACTTTCTGGTTCTCCAAGCCATCGCCCGCAATGTTTAGCTTTCTGAACAGGACGCCGATGAATCGATACAGATAACTTGTCTTCAGGAGTCTTGTTGCCCGTTCCAATTGCTCATGCTCGCGCGATTTCTTGAAGGTCTGGGCGCCGTCCACGTCCTGGGCGCTGAGCACATATCGTCGATCGTTGAAATTGAAAGAAATGACGACGATGTCAGGGTTGACCATGAGGCCCTTACTTGCAAAGGTCTGGTATCCCTGAAAGGATGTATATCCAGGGACACCCAGATTGGTTGCGCTGATCCCTGGCATCAAGCTCTTCAGCTGTTCAACGAACGTCGATTCCGTCGGCACCAGCACGCCAAACGTATTGGAGTCACCTAGGAACAGCACCTTGACCTTCTTTGCATCGGCGCTTCTCGGCGCATCGACTGACAGGTATCCCCCGGGATCAAATTCCCTGTGGACGCCGTACACACCGCCCTTGAAATTGGGTTTGGGCTCCCACCCTAATTCGGATGAGTAGACGTACCATTCCGGTCCCGGGCGTTCGCTGATGTTCAGCGATATCGTGTAGGCGATTCTTGCCAGCCCTTCGAATACCAGGAGCACGAGAGCGGCGACCAGCAGCCCTTTCAGGAGATCTTTCACTCCTCTGCGGACCGGCCTGTCGGATTGTTCGTGCACTATTGTTCTGCCTTGCCGATTCGGGATTGGCACATCCTCGATCTACCTGCGCAGGATGTGCTCAGCCAAGACCCTGCCGACCAGTTCATGTCCTTCGCGGCTCCAGTGGGGATCGCCAACGAGGTAGAGTCGGTCGGGCGCAAGCCTCGCGGCCTGCTGCCGAAATTGCGCCGTGGGCAAGATGCAGTCCAGATTGTTCCTGGCGCAGATGCTACGGAGTTCAATTTCCACCCGGTCGGAACGCCACTCGGTGGGCTTCAAGGCGTGGTAGGTCATAGCCTTGTTCCACACGTCGTCCCATACGCCGTAGCGGATCGGCGGTCCGGGCGAATCCGTCCAATACCGCTCGGCGCACGAGGCGGTAGAGGCGGGAATGATCGTTGAGCCAGCGCTTGACGGCGAGGCTTGCAGGAACATCCGCCGGATCTCGCGGTGGCGGTCCTGCGCTGGGCCGACCGACGGCGCCACTTGGGAGGGCAATTGGCTTGTGTGCAAGTACCGGCTGTCGCCCCTCGAGCCGGAAAAGTGGTTTGCTCCCGAAATCTTCTCCACGGTAGAATGGCTGTGTATTGAACCAGATGTCGTTGAAAAAGAACATCAGTACAGTGATGTCCGGTCGATACTTCCATCCTTCCTCGACAAAGAACAAGAGTTCCTGGTCGGTACTGTAGGCTTCGGTTCCGGCCGCGATCACGCGGTGTCGCCGTGAAGCCCGCGTGTTCAGATCTCTCTCAGCAACCTGGCCGAACGTTTCTTCGAACTGCACCGTATAGCCCGCGGTGAAGGAGTCTCCGATGACCAGGATCCGCGACTCGTGCTGTCCAGGCGCATAGGCATATTCAGGCCCCCTGATTCCACGGGAGTTGTTCTGCACAGAAATCGTGTACTCCGCGGACCTGATCGTCGCACTCGTGTTCGGTACGGTGCGCCATCCCAGCAATGGATCCCTCTGATGCAAGGGGCCACCTGATACTTCCCGGTGCTTACTTAGCGCCTGCTCCGGGTCCGGCAATACACGGAGAACGGATTCGGCCAGCACCAACGAGAGAATCGACGATGACGCGACAAGTGCTAAGACATGGAGTGACTTTCGGCTCATCGTGGGATTGGACGAGCGAGTTCTAGGCGCCAGGCGCGCAGGGAAGCAAAAAGCGCTTCACATACGTCACGCGCCGCGGGGCGTAGGAGCTAGCATCTCGTAACGCCCTGGCTGGTCGTTCCGGTTTGGAAGGCGGATCGACTTGCCTGTTTCTCTGGACGCCCTGATCTAGAACTGGTCGTAATAATGACCGAGCGAAAGTTTGTGTCCGCGATTCGCCGTTGTCCGCTCTGTGTCCTTGTACAGGGACTTGGGAATCACGCGAAAATCCATGGACACCCTGGTATAGCCCTCTTTGTTGATCTCATTCCCATGTTTCAGGCCGGAGTCGAAGATCAGATACTCGCCGAATCCGAGTTCGGCGGGACGAAAGTCGCCCTTGTCGTATGCCGATTCCATCCAGATGGTCGCCGTTTTCCTGGCCTGAGTGAACGGTAGCCAGACGTTGATCTCCTCGAGGGGGTGTCCGTAGTCCCTGTCCCTGTGGTAATCGCCTACGCTGAGATTGCCGGGAAGGTGAATTCTGAACGTCGGCTTTTTTTGAAAGATAAGCTCCTCGCCAATCGGCCCCTGCAGAAACTCCACGAATTTCCGGTAGGCCGGCAAGAAACTCTCGCCACTGAAAACGGTGTACAGGATATCGTGCAGCGGCGTGTTATTGTCCGTGCCGGGGGTAACGATCCCGGCGGGGAAAAGACGTCGATCCCCCAGCTTGTGCAGATCCTCGCTGGGGACATCCAAATGCTTCATGAAGTGGCTATCGATGATGCTCTTGAATGGAAACCGCGCGGTATCGTACCGGTAAATCGTGGCGCTGTTCTCCTTGATCATGGGCTCATTCCCCCTCGGCAATACCTCGCGGCAAACTCTGACTGTTCTGTCAGTTAATCATGGTCTCAAACAACATGGCGTCTGAATGCAGTTTCATCTTAGCATTTCTTGCGAAGTGGATTGATTGATGTTGCCTGTCCCGCCGCTTGACCCTGTGCGCGGCAGGGCAAGTTCGAGTCCAATTTCCCCGCCCCGCGCGGGCCGAGCCTCGGGCGCATAGGACCCAGCGCCACCCAGCGGTGGGAGGTAACTACCATCACACACTGGGAGATTTCATCAGCAAGATTCCCGGTTGCAAGAGCTCGCCGGCATTGATGGAGCCAGCTTACGCGAGCTCAAGTCCGATCTGGACACCGACCGGCTGCCCGCATCCTGCGCTGCACTATGCGGAGCGAACTACTAACAACGGGCCGTTGAGTGGGCAATTCTGATACTTTGCGTACAGTTTGTGGTATGGCCGAGGCACCTATATACGTGGGATTGACTACTCTTCCGAGCCGGTTCGGAAGAATTCGCGACACAATTGAATCGCTGCTGTCGCAAACGGTTGTCCCGGACAAGATCTTCTTGTCGATTCCAGATCGGTCCATACGGGAGGGCTGTGGCTACGTAATGCCCGAATGGCTGACGGGCGAGCTCTCGCAGCGAGTGGAGGTCGTCCGTTGCCCAGAAGATTACGGCCCGGGAACCAAGTTGCTGGGCTGCCTGCCCCGCATCACTCGCCCGGCATGCTTGATCATAGTCGATGACGACTTGAAATACGCTCCATTCCTGGTCGAGCGTCTGAATCTCGCGCAAATGTCTCGACGCGATTCATCATTCAGTTTCTTCGTATATAGGCATGGACCGTTTCCAATCGGCCAAGGAGCGGACGGATTCAGTTTCTACACACCTAACCTCGCTGGCATCGAAGAATTTGCACGTATCGCACTACGGAACCCAGCCGTCTTCGTGACAGACGATCTGTGGATCTCGGCGTTTCTCAAGAACAAGGGAATTCGCATAAGAAGTTTGCGCCCCCTCTTGGCCCCCGGTGAGGTTGTTTATGAGCAGACTTCCGATCGGCCGAACCAATTGAGGCACCTCAGTGGCGAATTGCAGCGAGACACAGCCATGTCAGCGGGCAGCCGCCATTTGGTGCAATCGGGCCTTCTGCGGTTTCCCTTGCGCTGCGAATACTGGCTCAGGCGGCTTCCGGGCTTCGACTTCTGCGAATACTGGCTGAGGCGATCTCTTGGTCCGTTGGTTCGGGGTGCGCGGATTCTCTTTGAATCCAAACAAGCGAAATAGAGAAAATCATAAGGCTTAGGGCAGATGCAGCGGGCACTTTGCCGGATGGAAAAGCAGACCGGGGCGCAACTGTCATCAAGGCTAGAACCTGGCCGATGTGCTAGTGGTGTGTCACGTCTGCAGACAATATGAAGACACGAGCTGGGCATCGCCAATTCATTCTTGCGGCATTGACCATTTCGATTTCAACTATTCTCACTCTTATCGTCTTGGAAATGCTGGCAAGAAGCATTGTTACACAACCTACTTACTTGTACGTTCCCAGCAATAACTTCCGTCTGATCTATGAGCTAAATCCTCGGCATCAGGAAATCAATTCTTTCGGAATGCGACAGGAGGAATTGGATCCTTCGATGTTGCACGACTATTTTGTGATCGCAGTAATTGGTGATTCTCACGCTTATTCCGTCAATTCGGTAAGGCGAGAGGATTCATTCCCGGCTCGATTGGAGCACCACCTAAAAGCACTGACTGGCAAGAATATCAAGGTTCTGAATTTCGGGGTTCCTGGTTACAACATGACGCAAGAACTGGAAGTCTTGAGAGTTAAGGCCCTGCAGTTCAGGCCCGATTTGGTCATCTTGCAGTACTGCATCAATGATGAGCACGTGTCAAACTACATCCAGCCTAAATATGTTTGGCTCAATCGCGCCATTTACCAAAGTGTGCTGGTCTCGCGTGGTTGGCAGAAATTCCTGTACTCCGATTTTGGACGAAGGTATGTTCTTTCCTATGTTGAAGAGTACTTGCCCGACTTGCTTCTGTATTCCCCGGGACTGGTGGGGACGCCATTGGCACGAGAGAGAGATCCCGCCCATCACCCGCATCCTCCGAGAAGCAGGGATCAAGTACCCGCCCGGTATCATGATTTCATAGGTTGGGACAATGTTAAGCGTGATGTGCAGGTATTTGGAAGGATTGCTAAAGACGTGGGCATGCTAGCGCTGGCCACGGGATTTATCAAAGACGATAACAGGGACTTATACGAAGCAGCTGGATTTCAGGTTTACACTTTTTCTCAGATTTTCCGGGAGCTCAATATGCAGGAGTACGGCTACAATCCTGCAAATACGGCGAGCCACTTTTCCGACCAGGGGGCTGACTTTATCGGCAAGGCTCTTGCCAATTTCATTAACGAAAAGTTCAGCCTTTCGAGACGATAGTCATTCGTTATTTTTGCGGCTCGCTCCAAGCGTTTCCCCAATCAACACGCGCACCACTTGGACCCTAGCTAGCACGTGAGTGAGAAGTGGAGACTTTCGTGAAATCGGTCTTCAAAGCGTTCATACCACAACCATATCGACTGCGATTACGTCAAAAGCTCTCCCGCTATTTGCCCATTGATCCCGTTGAGAAAGAATTTACGGGCCTGTCAAATAGGGAGATTTTCGAGAAGATATATCGGAAGAAGCTATGGGGAAATAATCCAGATGGTGTTAGCCCATTCTACTCTGGGTATGGCTCACATAATCCGGAGATAGTTAAGCAGTATCTGGATGCCATTCATAGTTTCCTGGATACGTTTCGTCAGCCTCAATTACTGGTAGATCTGGGGTGTGGGGACTTCAATATTGGCTCAAGAATAGCCCCAAGGGCAGAAAAGTATATCGCTTGTGATTTGGTTGCAGACGTTATTGAGCACAGCAAGAAACAGTATTCAGGCAAGAATATTGAATTCATGGTTCTCGATCTTGTAAATGATGAACTGCCAAATGCTGATATCTTTCTCGTGCGCCAAGTCTTGCAGCACCTAACGAACAGCGACATCAAGAACTTCTGTTCGAAAATAAAAAATCACTGCTCATATCTTGTTCTGACGGAACACTTGCCTGCGAGCAGCGTTTTCCGTCCAAATTTGGACAAACCAAGTGGCGCTGATAATCGCCTAATGTTTGACAGCGGTGTCGTGCTCTCTGCTGAGCCATTCAATCTGACCTGCAAGAGTGAAGAAGTGCTCTGTGAGTCGTCTGCCTATCGTGGGGTCATCCGCACAACTCTCTATTGCTTTTAGAGGAATGTACAGAGTCCGGATGCTGGGGCGCTGCCGGTTCGCCGTCACGAAATACGGGAAAGTCGATGTGGCTCGTTTGAGGTTCTTCGCCGGTGGCAGCCTTTCTCCGGCCCTTCGGACTGGGGGGCGGATCACGCTCGCCGGCCCTCGGACGCCCACGGGCTTGAGAATTCGCCGCACGGCATCGGTTGGATCTCGAACGGTACGGAACTGAGGCCCGTTCCCGTCGCCGGCGTCTATCGATGCTTGAGCGAGCCCAGTTTCACGAGAATCCTGCGCTCCAATGAATAGAAGAAATGCTGCCAGCGTTGCATGCGATAGCCCCCGGCGGTTGCCTTTGATTCTGTAAGCGCATCGTCGTAGGACACGCGGAAGAACGCCATTGTCAGAGCACTGCTATCGAAGAGCGCGAATTCGGCGAGCTTGTGCCCGTACTTACGCGAAGCGTCCACTGATCCCGGATTGACGAAATATTCGCGATTGGAGTTCAGTCTCATCATCTCCCCCAACGGTAGATCGCGAACGGTCCCGTTCTCACTGACCTCAAAGACCTTCTGCTCATGCATGTGGCCATAGAAGCAGATGCGACGGCCGGGAAAATCCGTGCGCAGGTAGGGCACGTTCTCCTTGATATGGTGTGGCCGGGTCATATATTGCTGCACATCGCGCACGCCGCCATGGACTAGCACCACTCGGTCCTCGACTTCGAGGGCCGTTGGCAGAAAGCGGAGGTATTCTGCCGTGTGAGGATGGAGCCGCCGCCGTATACGTTTGAGTGAATGCATGGCGTTGGTCGAGCAGCGCTCGATGCCGAGACGACGGATACTGATGAGGTCGTGGTTGCCGGCGATGGCCAGTACGCTGCGATCCCGCAGGATCGTGGCGCAATCGTCGGAATCAGCGTTGTAGCCGACAATATCGCCCACGCACAGCAATTGCTCCGGGCGATGACTTTCCAGCGCAGCGAGCGTCGCGGTGAGCGCCTCCAGGTTGCCGTGGATGTCGCCTATGACGCCGTAGAGAGGCATTTGCGCAACCGGACTCTTATCCGCTCCGGCAGATTGCGAACCATGCGCGCGACGCGATTCGCACATGTCTTCACGAATGGTGCCGGATCGTTCCAGGCGAAATGCTTGTGAACGGTCCGCGTACTGAGGATCGAGGATACCCATCCAATGAAGCTCAATTCACCGCGCGCAGCCAGGAGGCAATAGGAGCGAAAATCGCGCGGCAGGGAAATCCAGCGCGTATCCTTGCGATAGGTTTGCGGTGTAGGGCGTTTCCCCGACACCAGGTAGTCGTACGCGACCTGCATGAGATTGATGCCGTTCGCGGCGCCGAGGTGATTCCAGAGGCTAAAGCGCGCGTTCACCTCGAGCAGAAAGTGCTTGCCCGTGACCGGGTCGGTCTTGAAATCCATCTTGAACGCGCCTTTCAGGGGCAACCGCTCGGCCATTCGCATCCCGTACATCGAGAGCTCGTCGTCGTGGATCAACTCGATGAAGGCGCTCTGGCCGGTGAGCAGCGGCGACGTGCGTATCTTTCGCCCAAGAAAGGCGCCCAGAACCGTCCCCTGCTCGTCGGAGAAGCCGTGGAAAGACCAGAGCTGGCGGTCGTCACCCCGAATGTATTCCTGGAACGTGAGCTGGTCGCGAAAACGCTCGACGAGCGCCTGCGAGGCCGCCGCGCGGCCGTTCTCAAAGATCAGCGCCTTGCTCTCGCCCTCGAACAGCTGATCATGCAGCAGCGAATCGGAAAAGGTGGCTCGCGAGCGCGGCTTGGCAAGCACCGCGCCCT
>Ga0137341_1000044_pt1 | contig 9665 bp, 8 predicted proteins | sample EasRivERMLT433_2_FD_106652 | JGI IMG/M metagenome (GOLD analysis project Ga0137341, IMG submission 106652) | Soil microbial communities from meander-bound floodplain in the East River, Colorado, USA - East River MetaG ERMLT433_2 | ecosystem: Environmental > Terrestrial > Soil > Floodplain ... | reverse complement strand
TTGAGTAATATCGAAATGAAGGTCTTCGATTTTATGCCTGAACTCACGAAGATCAGTCGTGGGCCGGTTGATTGAAGGGCTGTCAACCTTGAGTACTTGCCCAAGGGGAGGTTTGAATCCTCCCCCTGCACATGTCGAGGAACCCGGGGGGTCCCGCATCTAAACCCGGGCGGTATCCAAAAAAGTTAGAGAGAAAGCGTTTCCTCCCAATAGTGCCCAGTAGCGTCCGGTATGGCGGGGCTGAAATTTCAAGGGGTTGCGGCTACCGCCGTCCCACCTTTTTCATTCGATTGTGAAATAATTGTGAAATTCGCTTGATCTGCCCCCGGTTTTCGACCAACCGAACAAAGGAATTTTCCCCGGATGCCGATCGGGCCGCAAACCCCGTGCAAACAACCGCCTTTTCATGAACATGCTGTCTCCGGGATCGTGCCCCGTGTTTTTTTGCTGTGTGGGAACCCCGAAAAGTCGGCAACGCGCGACCGTGACCGGTCCAGGAATCCACGTTCTGTTCGGATTAAAAGTTCCATACGCCCCCACGCCCCGTCCGGCGCAATGTGCACGCGGCTTGGGAAATTCGGGGCGATGAATCCGCTTGATTTCCCTCTCGGTTGTGGTATTCAAGGTGTCTCGGCGAAGGTCGGCAATGCGGGATGGCCGCGAGCGGTTATGATCGAGAGTCGCCGAGTGCGGCCGGAAAATGAACATCCAACGACGAAAGGAAGGAACGATGGCCAAAGCCTATTGGGTAGTCTGCTACCACTCGATCAAGAACCCCGACGCGCTCGCGGTTTACGCGAAGCTTGCCGGGCCGGCGCTCCAGGCCGCGGGCGCCCGCTATCTCGCCCGGGGCAACCCTGCGAAGGTCTACGAGCAGGGGGTCAATCAGCGCACGGTGCTCATCGAATTCGACAGCGTAAAGCAGGCGATGGCCGCGCACGACAGCCCGGCCTATCAGGAGGCTCTCAAGGCCCTGGGCGACACGGTGAAGCGCGACATGCGGATCGTGGAGGGCGTTGGCTGAGAAGGACGTAGGGCACCGCCCCGCCGCAGGCGCGTCCAACGAAACCCCGCCTCACCCTCAAGAGAGGAGGGGAGGCGCGAAGCGCCGGGGTGGTCAAACAGATAGCCCTGCATCCGCAGCGACTCGTGCGACAGGTATCGCTACCGGAAGGTCTCGAAGGGAATCTTGTCGGCCGCCTCGATCTCGCGCTGACTCCTGATCGACTTTTCCGCCAGGCTCGTAAAGCGCGCTTCCGCTTCGGCGGGCAGGGTCCATCTTAATTTAATTTTCCCGGTTTATTTGAAGTTGATGACGGGAGTTCCGTCCTTTCATCCTGAAGATATTGGGGTAGGATTTCTCCATTGATTCGATTTCGGTTATTGGGGAAATGGCTAATTCGTGTCCTAAATATCCTCATCTTGAATGGATGGTGGGAGCCCCGCGGGGGTTCGAGTCCCCCCTTCGGCACCATGCAATACTGAAAGGGATTTCGGCTGCCCGCCGAAGTCCCTTTTTTCATCGATTGTGAAGTAATTGTGAAGTTGACGATACGGTGCGTTGAACATATTGTCATAGGATCGGAGATAACGTAGGGCTGTCGGCTGTAAGGAGGGCGGATGGAGTTCCACGTATTATTGGACTTCATACAGACCCGCATGCGGATGGCCCACATCTACCAACCCGTCATGATCCGCACCTTGCTCGACCATCAAGGGGAAACGGATGATGAGCAGATCGCAAACAACCTTCTTTACCACGACAGAAGCCAGATCGAGTATTACCAGCAAATCACACGAAACATGGTCGGCCGTGTTCTGCACGGGCACGATGTGGTTGAGAAGGAGGGAAAAAAATATCGGTTAGTTGGATTTGATAAGTTTACCCCTGCACAGATCGAAGCCCTGCGAGAAGCCTGCGATGAGAAACTATCCGAATACATTTCTAACCGTGGAAACCTCATCGGGAGCCAACGAACTCGCGGTTGTCATTCGAGATGGTTACCCCGTTACTCCGCTTCACAGTCTGATAATCTCGAAACGACACGTCAGCATCTTTTTCGAACTCGGCACCTCCGAGATGAGGGCGTGCAACCTCCTTCTTCAGGAAACAAAGAGTGCCACAGAAAAAGAGGATGGCCAGGTGGAAGGATTTAACATCGGTGTCAATATCGGAATGATCGCCGGTCAAACGGTCATGCATTGTCACGTCCATCTGATCCCGAGGAGGAGGGGGGGATACCCAAAATCCGCGCGGTGGAGTCAGGGGTGTGATTCCCGGGAAGATGGCTTATTAATGCAATTTCCACGTGTCACCGAATCAGGATTAATACAGCACGGGCTACGGGTCATCACAGCTCGCGCCGTCTAATCTGCTGTTAGCCGGACAATTAACGATTCCTAAGACAGGATGGGACGAGCAAGTGGGGATATTAATTGCTTAACCTTGATGATAAGCGATGGACTGAACTGAAGGGCGGATACCGGGTACCGTTTGATCCGCGCCAGCTTTTGAGGAGATTGGAGTCTGGAACGGACATTCAACGATGTTGGCAGGAGCTCTGGCAAGAGCTATACCACCAAGGGGATGTTGGCGAAGCATCGTATGCGGCAGTTCCACATTTGGTCCGAATTTATCAAAACCGTGGGAAGATCGACTGGAACACATATGCGATTGTAACATCGATCGAATTAGCTCGAAATGTGGGGAATAATCCCGATGTTCCATCGTGGTTACTTCAAGGATATGAAGATGCAATTAATAGTCTTGCGATGACTGGCCTGGGCGAGCTTCCGCACGCAAATGAAAAAGAATCCATTCGATCCATACTTGCTGTTATCGCAATTTGGAAGGAAGTTCGAACATATGCCCGAATCATTATTGACTTTTCCGAAGACGAGTTGAATGAACTTGAGAACAATGGATCCATAGGAGACAGATAAATTAAATGCCGGCTAACCATAGGCTGGAGCTGACCACTGCCCTGTGAGGCCCCGCAGCTCAGTCTGAGCGTTAGGCCGACTTGATATGGAGGCTGCCATGACGCATGACACGACGTCCAGAATACGAACGGTGGAGGTGCGCGCAGTCCGTGTGCCGATGGCGCACCCGCATCAGACAGCTGGCGGCACGGTTTCAGAATCGCCCCTGGTTCTGACCGACATAACGATAGAGGACGGCGTTGTCGGCCACAGCGTGGTGTTTACCTACACTGCCGCAGCATTAAAACCGACCGCCGATCTGATCCGGAATCTGGGGCCACTCATTAAGGGCGAATTCCTCGCCCCGGCGGAGATCGAGCAGAAACTGTCCAAGCGCTTTCGCCTGCTAGGAACACAAGGCCTTGTTGGTATCGCCCTCTCCGCCATCGACATGGCACTTTGGGATGCACTCGCGCGAAGCCACGGTGTGCCGCTAGTGCGTTTGCTTGGCGGCATAGCAAAACCAATCCCGGCCTACGGCGCGGTGGGGTATGACGGGGTCGAAGGTTCCGCCATGGTTGCGGCGGAATGGGTCAAACGGGGATTTTCCGGTATCAAGGCAAAAATTGGTTACGCCACGGTGCAAGAGGACGTGGCTGTGATTCGCTCCATGCGCGACGCGGTAGGAAACGGGATCGCGATCATGGTGGACTACAACCAGTGTTTGACACCCATGGAGGCGGTGCAACGCCTGCGCGTATTAGATGAGGAAGATCTCACCTGGGTGGAGGAGCCGACACTAGCCCATGACTACGCTGGTCATGCATTCATCGCTCGTGAAGCGAAAACACCGATCCAGTGTGGAGAGAACTGGTGGGGCACTCTGGACATGCAGCATGCAATCGATGCCCAGGCCTCGGATTTCATGATGCCGGACGTCATGAAGATCGGTGGCGTAACGGGCTGGTTGCGCGCTGCGTCCCTCGCTCAAGCCAAGAGCATTCGCCTTTCCAACCATCTCTGGCCGGAGATCAGCGCACAGCTTCTATGCCTGACCCCGACAGCCCACTGGCTCGAATACGTGGATTGGTGGAATCCGATCATGCGCGAACCACTGGAGATCAAGAAGGGCATGGCAAACGTGGAGACATCCATCGGAACCGGTGTCGCGTGGGATGAAAATGCGGTTGAACGATTTTCAGCATAAGAGCTGCCCGTTAACGCTCTTACAATCTGCCCAACCGGTCATTCCAGCGACGATTCGCGTGAAAACGTTAAAGAAAGGTTGCGTGGTGAACACCGTTCAAACAACGGCCTATTGGTGGTGAAATTGGGGCTTTGCGGGAACGGTGTTGACGGGGGGAAACCCCTTGTGCAGTGGGAGGGGTATACGTGGGCAAGGTCATCCGACCATTGCCAAATGGGAGAAAAGCGAGGAATTCTGATGAAGCGCGTTGCGATCGGATCGGATCATGCCGGATATGAACTCAAGGGATTCTTGTCACACGAACTTGCCCAACGTGGATTTGAGGTAACCGATCTTGGCACGGACTCTGCCAAACCTACCGATTACCCTCCGTTCTGTATCTCTGTTGGTGAGGTTGTGGGGCGCGGTGATGCCGATTGGGGAATCGTTCTGGGTGGTAGTGGTCAAGGCGAACAAATGGCAGCGAACAAGGTTCGCGGTGTAAGGGCGGCGCTTTGCAACGATCCCTATTATGCCCGTCTTGCTCGAAGAGACAACGATGCGAATGTCATTGCGATCGGAGCAAGAGTTGTAGCGCCTCAGTTTGCGATTGAAATTCTCGATGTATGGATTAGGACGTCTTTCGAAGGCGGGCGTCACAAGCACCGTATCGACCTCATTGCTGAGTATGAACGCTCATGTCGCTGATCCTGGAAAATTCCGTCGCTGACCTGTCCCCCCTCAAATCGGCCCGAGATGTGGGAAAGGTTTAATGGGGAGAGTCTGCACGGACTGTAAACCCCGTGCAAACAACTGGCATTTTCGGGGTGAAATCGGGGTTTCGCCTGGAATCTGTTGACGCGGGATTTCCTTTATAGTACGATAACTTTTCTCTCGGACGCGCCCTTAGCTCAGCTGGATAGAGCACTGGACTTCGGATCCCTCGGGGCGCGCCAAGGTTTTTCTTCCCCTTAAGCGACTTCTCTGCGGGACGTGATGCCGATCGGGTCAGGCTTCCGGCAAGATGACGACCTTGCCCTTGACCTGCCGGTTGATCATCCGCTTCATAGCGGCGGCGGCTTCGCTCAGCGGCACCCGCTCGCTGATGACGGGTTTCACCTTTCCGGCGGCCAACCATTCCACAAGTTGCTTCACGTTGCGCAGGTGTCCCTCGGGGTCGTGCTTGACCGACTCGCCCAAATAGGTCCCGACGATGGAGCGCTCCTTGAGGAGAGCGAGGTTGATGGGAATCTTCGGGATGTCGCCGCCGGCGAACCCAACCACCAGCAGGCGTCCGCACCAGGCCGTGGCGCGCAGGGCGGTCTCGGTGTAGGAGCCACCTACCGGATCGAAGACAATGTCCACGCCTCTCCGGCCGGTAAGCTCGTTGATGCGGTCGCGCAGATTTTCGGATACGTAGTTGATGGTCTCATCCGCGCCCAGTTGTTTGCACAGAGCCAGTTTGTCCTCGCTGGATGCGGCGGCGATGACAAGGGCGCCCATGGCCTTGCCGATCTCGATGGCGGCCAATCCTACGCCGCCGGCAGCGCCCAGAACCAGCAGGGTTTCGCCGGCCTTGAGACGGCCTCTGTCCCGAAGGCCGTGAAGGGAGGTTTCATAGGTGTAGAGGAACGCGGCGCCGGTGTCGAAGTCCAACCCCTCGGGCATGGGTATCAGCCCGCCGGCATCGACCGCGCATTCCTCGGCGAAGCCACCCCAGCCGGCGATGGCGATGACTCTATCCCCCGGCTTGACACCCTGCACATCGGTACCAGTCTCGACAATCACGCCCGCCATTTCGGTGCCGGGCGAGAAAGGGAGCGGCGGTTTCACCTGGTAGAGACCCTGTGCCATCAAGGCATCGGGAAAGTTGAGCGAGCTAGCCTTGACATCGAGCAGGACCTGTCCGGGGCCGGGGCGCGGTTTCGGGATTTCCTGAATCGTCAGCATCTCAAGAGGACCGAAGGCGGTGCACAGCAGGGCTTTCATGCTTTCCTCTCCTTTCGAAGGGCCTCGTCATCGTCATGCCCCACTCCAGAATCAACATGCCGCTATTGTTGATCTCAATGATAAAGCAGCGGGAGGTTGGACGCACGCTCACTGGTGTAGTTCGGGCACTACACACAGGGGTGGTACTCTGGGAAAGGTAATCAAAGGGGAAAGTATCCGTCTCGAGTGAGGTAGTGCAACCAACAAACTTACTTAGGAGGACATCATGAGCCGACTCAGCACACTCACGCTGCCCACAGGGGGGTAGGGGAGGTATTGTCAGAGGTCGGAGTCGTTCCCCAACCTGCAAACCTCGTGTTGAACCTTAGGTGGGTTGAACGAATCAAATTTACCGTGAGAAGTCTGAGCTACATCCGGAGGTGATCTATGCGATTTCTTCTTAAAGTGATCATGGATGTCGAGGCAGGGAACAGATTGGCGAAGGCCGGAAAACTTGGCACAACCATCCAGTCCATTCTGGCGGATTTGAAGCCTGAAGCCGCTTATTTCACGGACACCAATGGTCAAAGGTCGGGGTACCTTTTCCTCGAGATGCAGGATGCATCCCAGATCCCAGCGATTGCCGAGCCGTGGTTCCTGGCCTTGAATGCAAGCATTGAAATTCATCCTGTGATGGTCCCAGGGGATCTGGCCAAGGCTGGTGGTGCCATCGAGGCGGCAGCCAAGAAGTACGGCTGAGAACCCTATTGCCATCGGGCAGAAAGCTGCCTGTAGAGTTAGCGGCGCCGGTTGAGAAAGCGTACGATCGCATCCGGCTGCGCGTGAATCAGTTCTATTGGGCAGATTTTGGGCAGATTGCCCGTAAAGAGGTGTAATACGGGGGTGATTATTGCAATATTGATGTTTTTGTATATTCCTAACGAGGCGATTCATATGCAGTAATGCCTCCATCGTCATCACTGCTAATTTTTTTTAAGGGGGTGAGGGGGGAAACCCGTGGGGGTTCAAATCCCGCCTTCGGCACCATCGTAATACTGAAAGGGAATTTGGCTCAGCGCCAGATTCCCTTTTTTGTTAAAAACGGGCTGACTGGCTCATTTAAGGTTCGTGGATTTTTTCCTCACCCCAGAGCGCGGCCGAAGCCGATTCTGAATTTGGTTCAAGAATTTCGGCCCACGGGAGACGGCACATGCTATGGTGACCGCACAAGCGTGATGATCCGAGGAAGTGTTTCGTGCGGAACGGGCGCCGAGGAGGTTGTAAAAGCGGTTGAATCTCCTTTCCTTCAAATTTTCCGTGCGCCGGTTGGGACTTGCATTTGCGTTGTGGATCGTATTGATCCAGCTCTCCTCCTGTGCGGAGTTAGCGATTCCCCTGAAGAAACCTGCCGTTGCGAGGCAGCAGGCCCAGCACATCGCCGAGTTCCGTCTCGGGAAGTCGACGCGAGACGATGTGCGCACGGCGCTCGGCGAGCCGTTGGTGCAGAGCAATTTCTGGGGGTTTGACCTTTTCAAGGCCGTCGGCACTTCCAAAGAAATCGGGGTGGCCCTTATGATGGGCATTCCGATGCCGTTTGGGTATTTCACTACGCAGGTGGAAAGCTACGTTCTGGTTGCCTATGACAATGCGGGTCGAATTGCGCAGGTCGCCTCCGATTACCATTCCGAGAGGGAGGGGGGATCTGGTTTGTCGATCTCGCTGCTCAGGGCCAGAGACATCAACTTTGACATCTACAATTCCCTCGACACGCATAATTATCTTGGCCTGATTTTAACGGTCGATGCAATCCGTCTTCAAGACTATCTCGCGTTGGTCAGACCTCCCGGGACCTGCACCGTGATTATGGCCTGTGACGAAACCATCCGGAAATGGAATTTTCCGAATACCTGCCCCAGCCGGATTGCCATCGACAATACGTATCCGCTCGAAATTCATTCATTCTTCGGGAGATCCTGCGAGCCAGGCAGATCCTGCCCGCCCGCTACGTTCAATAATGAGGGAATTTTGAAGCGTGACATGATACCGATGGTTCAACCGTTCATTCTTCAACCTGGTCCCCATCGACTGTTGGTGGGTAATCCGGATTTCAAAATAAGATCCGAAACGAGCTTCGAGTGCTCCGCAGGTGAAGTGCGATACGGCATCCTCAAGTGGCGATCCGTCGCGCCCAACGTCTCCGTAACCTTCGTTGATGAACTGCCTGCGGGATGGGGGTCCTACAGCTTCTTGCTCTATTATCGCTTCAGCTGGCTTGTAGAGTCGGAGCCATCCCGGCCGGACGGGGGGAATTTCACCGGCAGCCCGTGAGGGAGGTTTCTTGCCCCACCTGCATGGGATCAGAAGATGGCCTCTGGTTTCAACCCCCTTTGGGGGAATATGGGGAACGCCATGATCCTAAGTTTTTCCTTATGAGAATTTCGTTAATCTTTCTCTTGCATAGTCTTCGTTCCTCCGAATTCACCTGGATAGGGAGGAGTGATGCCGCCCTCGATCTTCTCATCCCATCGAGCCATGAACCCATGACGACAAGGAGGTCTTCTTGAGAAGACTTGCCTGCGTGATCATTGCAATTCTGTGTGTGGGATGCGGGGGAGGGGGAGGAACCTCCGGAACGACCGTGGGTGTCCCGGTCTTTTCCCCATCCCCCGGGACGTATGCGACGGCGCAGAGCGTGACGCTGTCGACTTCGACGCCTGGGGCGAGCATCCGATACAGAACGGACGGCTCGATCCCGGGCGAGGCCGTGGGCACAGTGTACGCGGGGCCGATTGCCGTCGCGTCGTCTGTGACGATCCGCGCGGTGGCGTACCTGCCCGGGTGGACGACCTCGTCGGTGTCCAGCGGCACGTACGCGATCACAGGATCCGTGGTCGCTCCGGTCTTTTCCCCGTCCCCCGGGACGTATGCGACGGCGCAGAGCGTGACGCTGTCGACTTCGACGCCGGGCGCGACGATCCGGTACACGACGGACGGCTCGACGCCGAGCGAGACCGTGGGGACGATGTACGCGGGGGCGATTGCCGTCGCGTCGTCCGTGACGATCCGCGCGGTGGCATACCTCTCCGGGTGGACGACCTCGTCGGTGTCCAACGGCGGGTATGCGATCACCGAACCGAAGGTCAACGTGACCGTCGGGAGTCGGGAGGTCGTATACGACTGGACCAACGACCGCTGCGAGGACCTCGACGTGCCGGACGGGCCGGCGCGTTTCGTGAGGGCAGGCGACGGCACTCTGGTTCTGTTCTCCGGCAACGCGCCGCGCTACTACGTCAGCCGCGGCAGCGACTTCAGCTCGCTTACGCGCGTGTGCGGCCAGCCGGCGCTCGTCTCCGCGGATAAGCCCACGCCCGAGTCGTACGAGAACTGGGAGTGGCTGTGGGCGGTGTATCGCGAGGGCGACAAATGGCACGCGTTCGTGCACAACGAGTTCCATGACAATACCTCCGCTACCTGCACCGTCGGCGTCCCGACGTTCGGCAACCCCTGCTGGTACAACTCGGTCACCTACGCGGTGTCCAGCGACGACGGGCGGACCTTCACCAAGCCCAACGCGCCCGCGCACGTCGTGGCGCCCGCGCCGAACGCCTGGGTGCCGCCGCCGGTTTAT
>Ga0137341_1000043_pt1 | contig 9668 bp, 9 predicted proteins | sample EasRivERMLT433_2_FD_106652 | JGI IMG/M metagenome (GOLD analysis project Ga0137341, IMG submission 106652) | Soil microbial communities from meander-bound floodplain in the East River, Colorado, USA - East River MetaG ERMLT433_2 | ecosystem: Environmental > Terrestrial > Soil > Floodplain ... | reverse complement strand
TTGCCAGCTCGAAGACATAGCGCTCGAGGCCGCCGAAGTTGTCGTCGGCGTAGCGGCCGAAGGTGAGCACGCGGATCATGGCGGCGCTAGGGAAGCTCTGAACAAGTCGCGCGGTGGCGCGTTACGGCCGGAACGCGGCGCCGGCTAGGCGCGAGGCCGCAGCGATATGTCGATATCGCAAGGCCGAGCACCATGGGGGAACGAAAGGGGCCCCCACCCCTTTCATTGGCCGGCGCCCATGTCATCGCGCTATCGTAAGCCCACCGTCGGGGACTTCCGGCCGCAACCCAAAGGCGGCGAGGCCTTTTCGTTGAAACCCGCCTCGCGGCCTCGCCGCCCCGAGGGACGGGGTGATTTTCGCGCATGGCTTCGCCATCGGCCGCCTTGTGGGCGTCAAGCACACGGCGGCGTCCGCTGTCTCGCCCTGCACGAAAATCGCCACCGTCGCGCACGCGGGACTTCTTCAGAGCTTCCCTAGGCGGTCCAGATCTTCGGTCGGCCGCGCAGCGCGCGGTACAGATCCGCCAGCCGGCCGTAAGCTCGCGCCCCCAGCAAGCGGTAAATCCACGCGCCGAGCCAGGCGACCGCGAGCGCCGCGCGCAGTCGCGCCGGGGTATCGCGCAGGCCGTGCGTGCGACGCGCGCGTGCGACTTCGCGCAGCGAGACATGGATCGTGCCGGGGCGCGAGCTCATGCCGCCGAAGCCCATGTCGAGCACCACCCGGTCCACGAAGACCGGCGGGCGCTCGAGCAGCTCCCCCAGAAGGAGGTTGTAGTCGCCCGCAATCCGGTAGGACTCGTCAAAGAGCCCGCGCTCCTCGAGCATCTCCCGGTGGTGCAGTGTTCCCGGGTGGGGAATGTTGACGCCGGCCAGGAACGCCTCGCGCGCCCGCTCCCAGGGCACGCCGATCGTCTCCACCAGTATCCCTTTGGCAGTCACGCGATCGATGCGGCCGTACACGACGCGCGCGCGACCGCCCGCCGCGTTGCCAGCCCGCACCAGCGCGGCGAGCGACGAGGCATCGTGAAACACGTCGTCGCAACCGAGGAACGCGATCCACCGGCCGCGGCTGCGCCGGATCGCCTTGTTCCATGCGTCGTACACCCCGCGGTCCGGTTCCGACGCCCACCAATCGATCCTGCCCTCGCGCGCATTGCGTGCGATCAGCTCGCGTGTGCCGTCGCTGGAGGCACCGTCGACGACGATGGTTTCGCGCGAAGCGAAGTCCTGGGCGGCGATGCTGTCCAGGCACCGTTGCAGCGTCGCGGCGCCGTTGCGCACGCCGATCACCACGCTCACCTCGGGCGCCGGACCTTGCCGGGTGGGGGCCGCGTTCATCGGCTGAACCACCAAGGTGTGACAAAGTTCATTATTTATCAATAATCTAACACAGTCCCGTTCACGTCTTGAACATTCATGCCATGCTAGCGGCCATGCTCAATGACGAGACCCGGTACCGGATCCTCAAGATGCTGGAGGCCGATCCGCGGGCGAGCCAGCGTCGCATCGCCGACGAGCTGGGCATCAGCCTCGGGCGCGTCAACTACTGCCTGCAAGCGTTGGTCCGCAAAGGGCTCGTCAAGGTCAACAACTTCCGCAGCAGCACGAGCAAGCGCGCCTACCTGTACCTGCTCACGCCCCGCGGCATCGAAGAGAGGGCGAGAGTGACGGCGCGGTTCCTCCGCGTCAAGCTGGACGAATACGAGATTCTCAAGCGCGAGCTCGAAGAGCTGCAGCGCGAGGCAAGCCAGACTGCCGCCGCCAAGGAGGCGCAAAAGCATGCTGGATGACAAGTCCATCCTGATCACCGGCGGCACTGGCTCGTTCGGGCGGCAGTTCGTGCGGCTGGCGCTGCAGCACCACAAGCCCAAGCGGCTGGTGGTGTACTCGCGCGACGAGCTGAAGCAGTACGAGATGCAGCAGGAGTTCAATGCGCCGTGCATGCGCTACTTCATCGGCGACGTGCGCGACCGGCAGCGCATCGCGCAGGCGATGCGCGGCGTGGACATCGTCATCCACGCTGCCGCCCTCAAGCAGGTGACCGCCGCCGAATACAACCCGATGGAGTGCGTGAAGACCAACGTCCACGGCGCGGAGCACGTGATCGCGGCCGCCATCGAGAACGAAGTGGAGCGGGTCATCGCGCTCTCCACCGACAAGGCGGCGAACCCGATCAACCTGTATGGCGCCACCAAACTCGTCTCGGACAAGCTGTTCGTGGCGGGCAACAGCCTGGCCGGCGGCCACCGCGCGCGCTTCGCGGTCGTGCGCTACGGCAACGTGGTCGGCTCCAGGGGCTCGGTGGTGCCGCTGTTTCGCGGCCTGATTGCCAACGGCAAGCGCGAGCTGCCGATCACCGATCCGCGCATGACGCGCTTCTGGATCACGCTCGAGCAGGGCGTGCGGTTCGTGCAAGAGAGCCTGCAGCGCATGCAGGGGGGCGAGATCTTCGTGCCCAAGATCCCCTCGGCGCGCATCACCGACCTCGCCGAGGCCATGGCCCCCGGGATGCCCACGACGGTCGTCGGCATCCGCCCCGGCGAGAAGCTGCACGAGGTCATGTGCCCGAGGGACGACTCGCATCTGACGCTCGAGTTCGCCGACCACTACGTGATCCGGCCCGCCATCCAGTTCAACGTGCCCGTGGACCACACGACCAATGCGCTGCGCGAGAGCGGCAAGCCGGTGGCCATGGACTTCGAGTACAACTCCGGGACCAACGCGCACTTTCTCTCGGTGCGGGAGCTGGGCGCGCTCCTCGCCGCATGAGCGCCATTCCGTACGCGCGCCAGAGCATCTCCCCGGCCGACATCGAGGCGGTCGTGGGCGTGCTGCGCTCGGACCGGCTGACGCAGGGTCCGGAAATCGCGCGCTTCGAGGAGGGCGTGGCCGGCTACTGCGGCGCGCGGCACGCCATCGCCGTGAGCAACGGCACGGCGGCGCTGCACCTGGCGTGCCTGGCACTCGACCTGGGGCCCGGCGACCTGTTGTGGACATCGCCGAACACCTTTGCCGCCTCCGCGAACTGCGCGCGCTACTGCGGCGCGGACGTGGACTTCGTGGACATCGACCCGCGCTGCTACAACATCTCCATCACGGCGCTCGAGGACAAGCTCAAGCGCGCAAGCGCCGCCGGCCGGCTGCCGAAGATCCTCGTGGCGGTGCACTTCGGCGGGCAATCCTGCGATATGCGGGCGATCGGGCAACTCGCCGCGCAATACGGGTTCCGCGTCGTCGAAGACGCCTCGCACGCCGTGGGCGCCGACCACCGATCAGCGAAAGTCGGTGCCTGCGCCTTTTCCGACATCGCAGTATTCAGCTTCCACCCCGTCAAGATCCTGACCACGGGCGAAGGCGGCATGCTGATGACCAACGGCGACGCGATCGCGCGCCGGCTGCGGCTGCTGCGCACGCATGGCATCACGCGGGACGCATCCGCGATGGACGCAGAGGGCGAAGGCCCGTGGTACTACCAGCAGGTCGCGCTCGGCTACAACTACCGCATGACGGACATCCAGGCGGCGCTGGGCTCGAGCCAGCTGAAGCGCGTGAACGTCTTCCTCGCGCGTCGCCGAGAGCTGGTGCGCCGCTACGACGACGTGTTGCAGGGCTTGCCGCTCACCACCCCAGTGGAGGATCCGCTCGGCAGGTCCGCCTGGCACCTGTACGCGGTCCAGCTCGACCTGGGTGCGCTCGGGATCTCGCGGCGCACGGTCGTTGAGCGCATGCACGCGGCGCAGGTGCTCGTGAACGTGCACTACATTCCCGTGCACCTGCAGCCCTACTACCGGGGGCTGGGGTTCAGCAAGGGGGACTTTCCGGCGAGTGAGCGCTTCTACGAGCGCGCGCTGACCCTGCCGCTCTACTACGACTTGACCGACCTGGAACAGGACAGGGTCTGCACCGCGCTGCGCAAAGTCCTGGCATCGCCTTGATCGACGACGCGCGCCGCTACATCGCCCTGCTCTCGCCCGCCGCGCGGCGGCAGCTCGCCGGGCTGACGCTGCTCGCCGTGATCGCCGGCCTGCTAGAGACGCTCGGCATCGCCTCGGTGATGCCGTTCCTCGCGCTCGTCGCCGCCCCCGACGCGGCGTCGAGCGACCCGCGGATCGCCAAGCTCCTTGCGTTGCTTGGCGCCGAGAGCGCGACGCAGGCCCTGGCGCGCGTCGGCGGCGTCGTGCTGCTCATCCTCGTCGCCACCAACGCGTTGTCCGCGGCGGTGACCTGGCTGATGCTGCAGTTCGCCAACCGGCAGGGCCACGCACTGAGCGCGCGCCTGCTGCGCAGCTACCTCGCACAGCCCTACACCTTCTACCTCGATCGCCACACGGCCGAACTGCAGAAGAACGTCTTCAGCGAGACGCAGCGCGTAACGATGGGCGTACTGGTGCCGGGCATGCACATCCTGGCGCGCACGAGCGCCGCGGCCTTCATCTTCGCCATGCTGCTCCTCGCCGATGCGCTGCTCGCGCTCATCGTGGCGGCCGTACTGGGCGGCGTCTACGCTTACATCTTCCGCGCCATCCGCGCGCAGCTGCAGGTGGCGGGCCGCGAATCGGTCGAGGCCGGCGCGCTGCGCGCCAAGCACGCGCTGGAGGCGTTCGGCGCCGTGAAGGAGATCAAGCTGCTCGGGCGCGACGCCGAATTCGCCAGGCGATTCGAGCGGCCGTCGAGGGTCTGGGCCGACGCCCAGGCCAAGGCGCAGGCGCTCGCCCAGCTGCCGCGCTACGCCATCGAGACGCTCGCGTTCGGGCTCATCCTGGTGCTGGCGATCTACCTGCTCGGTACCGGCAGGGATGCCCGCGTCTTCCTGCCGGTGCTGGGCCTGTACGCCTTCGCGGGTTATCGCCTGATGCCGGCCCTGCAGCTCATCTTCGCCGGCGGAGTGGCCATCCGCACGAGCCGCCCGGCGCTCGACCTCCTGATCGGCGATCTCGGCCTCGAGCAGCGGGTGTGCGCAGCCAAGGTGACGACCGCGCCGGAGCCGACGCTGCACCTTGTCGAGAGAATCGAGCTCGCGCAAGTGGGCTATCAGTATCCCGGCGCGAAGGCGCCCGCGCTTCTCGACATCGACCTCGTCGTCCCCAGAAACGCCTCGGTGGCGCTGGTCGGCGCGACGGGCTGCGGCAAGACGACGATCGTCGACCTGGTGATGGGCCTGCTGCCGCCGACCCAGGGCGCGCTGCGCGTGGACGGAACGCAGATCACAGCGCAGAACGTGCGCGCCTGGCAGCGCAACATCGGCCATGTGCCGCAGCAGATCTTCATCTGCGACGACACGGTCGCGCGCAACGTCGCCTTCGGCGTGCCGGACGAGGACATCGACTGGACGCGCGTGGAGCGCGCCTGCCGCTTGGCGCGGCTGCACGAGTTCGTCACCGGCGAGCTCCCCGGGGGCTACCACACGCGGCTCGGCGAGCGCGGCATCAAACTGAGCGGCGGCCAACGCCAGCGCATCGGTATCGCGCGCGCCTTGTACACGGACCCGGACGTGCTGGTGCTGGACGAGGCGACGAGCGCGCTCGACAACGTCACGGAAAGCGCGGTGTTCGACGCCTTGCGGGCCGTGGCGGACAGCAAGACCCTCGTCATCGTCGCGCATCGCCTGTCCACGGTGCAGGATTGCGACCTGATCTGCGTGGTGGAGCGCGGACGCATTGTCGAGCGCGGGACCTACGCAGAACTCCTGGCCTTGAGCCCCCGGTTTCGCAGCCTCGCCGCGGCAGCGGTGGGCGCGTAGAGCAGGCGATCGTCCGTGAACGATTTTCCCGAACTGGACCTGGCACAGGCGGACATGCAGGCGCAGCGAGAGGTCTACCAGCCCACCGCATTCTGGCGCGAAGCCGCATCGCGCATTGCGCACGAGCTGCGCACGCACGGGATGGGGAAGTTCCGCTCGCTCCCCGCCGCGCTTGGATTCTATGTGCCGACCTACGGACCTCCGGGAATCGGATTCTCCAGGGAGCAGGCCGTGCTTCTGCTGGAGGATGCCTGCCGGCGCCTGCCTCAGAGCAGGAAACCGCAGCTGGCCATCGGCCAGTTCCTGAGCGGAGAGCTGGCTGCGCTGAATGACTACCGTGTGCTGCTGGCGGCGGACAACCCGGCAAGGCTTCCCCATCTGCACACGTTTTCCGAGAGCGAAATCGGGGCGCCGGTGGAACAGCTCGTGTTCGACGGGCGCCGATTCAGTCGCTCCTCGCTCAACTACCTGCTGGGCCTGGCACTTCTCAAGAAGCATCTGGACGGCGACGTTCCGCGCACTATCCTGGAGATCGGCGGTGGCTTCGGCACCCTCGGCGAAGTGCTTGCCGCGGCCCGCATCCCCGATCTGCGTTACGTCGACATCGACATTCCGCCCAATAGCTACGTCGCGCAACACTACCTGTCCGGCGTACTGGGAGCCGAGAACGTCTCCACCTACGCGAATACCCGGGACCACAACGCCATCGACATCGGTCAGCTGCGGCCAGCTTCCGCGCTTTGCGCCTGGCAGATCGAGAAGCTGCAAGGCAAGGTGGATCTGTTCGTGAACTTCATTTCCTTCCAGGAGATGGAGCCCCCTGTCGTCAGGAACTATCTGCAGCAGGTTTCGCGCCTTGGCCCACGCTGGATGCTTCTGCGCAACATGAGGGAAGGCAAGCAAGTCCGGGACGGCGCCGGCACGGTGGGGGTTTGCGAGCCGGTCGTCTCCGGCGACTATCTCGAAATGCTGCCGGAGTACGACCTGGTGACCCGCAACGTGCTCCCCTACGGAGTTCGTACGGTGGACGGATTCCACTCGGAACTCCTCGTGCTGAGACGCAAGCCATGAGCACTGGCGCCATCGCGGTCATTCCAGCGCGCGGGGGCAGCAAGCGGGTGCCGCGCAAGAACATCCGCGATTTCTGCGGCAAACCCATGATCGCGTGGTCGATCGAGACGGCCAGGGCATCGGCACTGTTCGATCACGTCCTGGTATCCACCGATGATGCGGAAATCGCCGAGATCGCGAGGCATTGGCGGGCGGAGGTGCCGTTCATGCGGCCCGCGGAGCTTGCCGACGACGTTGCCGGCACTACCGAGGTGATGGCCCATGCAACCGGGTGGGCCCTGGGCCAGAAGTGGCGACTGGCCGCCGTGTGCTGCATCTATGCCACCGCCCCGCTGCTTCATGCGAGCGATCTGAGAAGGGGGCTCGAGGTATTCACGTCGGGGACATGGTCCTATGCGTTCGCGGCGACCGACTTCGCATCGCCGATCTTCCGGGCCTTTCGGGAACATCCGGATGGCGGCGTGGAGATGTTCTTCCCGGAGCACTTTTCGACGCGCTCCCAGGATCTCCCGGTTGCCTTGCATGACGCCGCGCAGTTCTGTTGGGGGCGCCCCGGCGCCTGGATCGAGCGGCGCCAGGTGTTCGACCGGCACTCTGTGCCCGTTCGAATCCCGAGATGGCGAGTCCAGGACATCGATTCGGAGGAAGACTGGGATCGGGCGGCCCGCCTCTTCAGGCTGATGGCAGAGACAAAGGCGAACCCAAGTGAACGCAAGTGATCCGCGATTGCGCCGGCATCCTCTGGGCTTTCTGCAAGTGGCGGATGCCCCTTCCCCCGAGGAGCTGAAGGCCTACTATGCCGAGCTTTACTATCAGACCGAGCAGGGCAGCTACCGGAAGTCCTATTCCGCCGATGAGCGCGCCTTCTTTGACCTGAAGAATGCACAAAAGGCAGACCTGATTGCCGGCGTTCGCGGCACCAGTCCCGGCTCGTTATTGGACGTGGGTTGCGGTGAAGGCTTCGTCCTGGATTGGTTCTCCAGGGCCGGATGGTCGGTCCGGGGTATCGACCATAGCGTCGCTGGCCTGCAGGCCATGAATCCCCACATGCTTGCCAATGTCGAGGTGGGGGACTTGTTTGGGCTCCTGGACCGGCAGATTGCCGATGGCCGTCACTACGACCTCGTGTGGCTCAGCAACGTCCTCGAGCACGTGCCCGATCCGGTGAGCCTGCTGACATCGCTGCGACGACTGGTCGGCAGCCATGGCACGCTGGTTGTCACCGTGCCCAACGACGGCTCCGACTACCAGGAACGCCTGTTGAGCGACGGCGACATCGCAGAGCGTTTCTGGATCGCCATACCGGATCATCTGGCCTATTTCTCCTACGAGAGCCTTGTAAGCGTGGCGCATGCGACCGGGTGGACGCCTCACGACGTCATCGCCGACTTCCCCATCGATTGGTTCCTCCTTCATCCCGGCTCCAACTACGTGCGTGACCGCGCGAAGGGCCCGGCGGCCCATCAAGCCAGGGTACGAATCGAATTGATGCTGGGTGACCGGCCTTCCGGATCGGTGAACGAGTTCTACCGCGCGCTGGCGCGGGTGGGACTCGGCCGCAACCTGACGGCTTTCCTCTTGCCCCGATAGTGGACGGAGATCGGATATGAAGACCGAAGCGATGCACGGCACCCTGGTCGGATCGACTCCGAGCGAAGCGTCGAGCAAGCAACAGCTTGCGCGGCGGCTCCGGACTTCGGAGATCCCGGACGGCGAGCTGCCGGACAATCTGGGCCTGTATCTGACGCGTCAGTCGCTCTCGCGGATCAACCTGATGCAGAAGCTGTACGCGATGGTGGTCCCGGTGCACGGCGTGGTCATGGAGTTCGGGGTGCGCTGGGGACAGAACATGGCCTTGTTCTCGATGCTGCGCGGCATTCATGAGCCACACAATTACAACCGGCGAATCATCGGCTTCGACACGTTCTCGGGTTTCCCCTCGGTCAGCCCCAAGGACGGCGGCGCGGTGAGCAAGGGTGACTACTCGGTCGCGGTCAACTGGAAGGAACAACTGGTCAATATCCTGGAGTTCCACGAACAGAATGCGCCGATCGCGCACAAGCGCAAGTACGAGCTTGTCGAAGGGGATGCGATGGTCACCGTGCCCGAGTACCTGAAGAGGCACCCGGAAACCATCGTTGCGCTGGCCTACTTCGACTTTGACTTGTACGAGCCGACCAAGGCATGCCTGGAGGCGATACTGCCGCACCTGACCAAAGGCTCGGTATTGGCCTTCGACGAACTGAACTGCAGGGAATTCCCCGGGGAAACGCTTGCGCTCAGGGAAGTCATCGGCCTGGCGGAGTACGCAATCCGCAGGGACCCGTCCAACCCACTCGCCTCATATCTCGTCATTGAGTAGCACAGCCAAGCCAGCCGCCAGCTACCGCTGCATGCCGAGGCTCCGTTTGCAGGAAGGGAACCTCTCGGTGGAAGCGGTGCGCCCCGCCGACATCGAGCCGATCCGGCGGTGGCGAAACGCGCAACTGAAGGTGCTGAGACAGGTTGCGCCCATCTCACCTGGCGAGCAGACGGCCTACTATCGAAAGCATGTGTGGCCTGACCTGCGCTCGCCGAATCCCGGGAATATCCTGCTCACCTACCTGGAGAACGGCAGGCGGATCGGATATGGCGGGCTCGTCCATATCGCCTGGGATCATCGCCGAGCCGAGGTGTCGTTCCTGCTGAAAACCGACTTGGCCGGCACCCTTGACGAATGCTCGAGGTATTTCCCGATCTTCCTCGGTCTCATGAAGACGCTGGCCTTTGGCGACTTGCGGCTCAATCGGCTCTGTACGGAGACGTACGCGATTCGCGAGCGACACATCGCAGCCCTCGAGAAGACCGGGTTTCGTCG
>Ga0137341_1000039_pt1 | contig 10281 bp, 6 predicted proteins | sample EasRivERMLT433_2_FD_106652 | JGI IMG/M metagenome (GOLD analysis project Ga0137341, IMG submission 106652) | Soil microbial communities from meander-bound floodplain in the East River, Colorado, USA - East River MetaG ERMLT433_2 | ecosystem: Environmental > Terrestrial > Soil > Floodplain ... | reverse complement strand
CGCCTGCAATTTCACGCCGGTGCCGCGCACGGGCTATCGCATCGGCGTGCCGCGGCCCGGCCATTACAGCGAGATCATCAATACCGATTCGGCGTGGTACGGCGGCTCGAACGCGGGCAACGCGGGCGGCGTCGATGCGGTGGCGGCGCCCTGCCACGGTCACGCCTATTCGCTGACGCTGACGTTGCCGCCACTGGCATGTGCGATGTTCGCGTGGCGGGCGGCGTGAGCGCGGGTCAACCAGCGGCCGCGCGGCCATGAGAAGGCGCGCCGGCGTCGACCACGCGGCGGAAGCGCGCCTGGAGCGGGGGCGTCCCGCTCCGTTGGGTGCGACCTGGGATGGAGGCGGCGTCAATTTCGCGCTGTTCTCGGCCCATGCCACGCAGATCGAGCTGTGCCTGTACGACGCCGACGCCGCGCACGAGGTGGCGCGCGTGGCTCTGCCCGCGTGCACTGACCAGGTATGGCACGGTTACCTGCCCGACGCGCGGCCCGGCCTCGTTTACGGGTATCGCGCGCACGGGCCGTATGAACCGGCCGGGGGCCATCGCTTCAATCCGCACAAGCTGCTGATCGATCCGTACGCGCGGGCGTTCGCCGGCGCCTTCAGCTGGTCGGACGTCCATTACGGGTATCGCGCAGGGCATGCAAACACCGACTTGTCGTTCGACCGCCGGGACAACGCGTCGGCGATGCTCAAGTGCCGTGTCGTGGATCCCGCGTTTTCCTGGCAGGACGATCGCAGGCCCCGTGCTGCGTGGGCGGACACCGTGATCTACGAAGCCCATGTCAAGGGCTACAGCATGATGAACCCGGCGGTGCCGGCCGCGCTGCGCGGCACCTACGCGGGCTTGGCGCATCCGGCGTCGATCAGTCACCTGCAACGCCTGGGCGTGACCGCGATCGAACTGCTGCCGGTGCACGAGTTCATCGACGAGCGGCGACTGGTGCAGGGCAGCCTGGTCAACTACTGGGGCTACAACTCACTGGGCTTTTTTGCGCCGGCGGCGCGTTATGCCGGCGGCGGGGATCCGATATGCGAGTTCCGCGCCATGGTCGGGCGCCTGCACGCCGCGGGGATCGAGGTCGTCCTCGACGTGGTCTACAACCATACCTGCGAGGCGGACGAAACCGGCCCGACGCTCGCGTTTCGGGGGATCGATAACGCAAGCTATTACCGGTTGCGCGACGGCCGGTGGCAAGATGACGTAACCGGCTGCGGCAATACGCTCAATGTCGCGCATCCGCGCGTGTTGCAGATGGTGATGGACTCGCTGCGCTGGTGGGCGAGCGAGATGCACGTCGACGGTTTCCGCTTCGATCTCGCGACCGCGCTCGCGCGCGAGGCCGGGGGCTTCGACCCGGGCTGCACGTTTCTCGACGCGCTGCGCCAGGACCCGGTGCTCGCCGGAGTCAAGCTGATCGCGGAGCCGTGGGACGTCGCGACCTGCGAGACCGGGCGCTTCCCGCCGGGCATCACCGAGTGGAACGACCGCTTCCGGGATGCCGCGCGCGGCTTCTGGCTGACCGGGGCCACCCGCTGCGGGGAGTTCGCGTCCCGCCTCGCCGGCTCGAGCGATCTCTTCCGTCACGGCGGGCGCATGCCCCAGTCGAGCCTGAACTTCGTCACCGCGCACGACGGTTTCACACTCGCCGACGTGGTCGCCTACGAGCGCAAGCACAACGAAGCGAACGGCCAGGCGAACGCGGACGGCAACAACGATAACGCCAGCACCAACTGCGGCGTCGAGGGCGCCACCGCGGAGGCCGCCGTGCGCGCGCTGCGCGCGCGGCTGCAACGGGCCTTGCTGGCTACGTTGATGCTGGCGCAGGGGGTGCCGATGCTGCTGGCCGGCGACGAGCTGGGCCGGTCGCAGGCCGGCAACAACAATGCCTACTGCCAGGACAATCCCACGTCATGGATAGCCTGGGAAGGCATGGACCGTGAGTTGTGCGAGTTTACGGCGAGGCTGATCGAATTACGCCGCACCCATCCGGCACTGCGCCGGGTCAACTGGTTCGACGGCTCGCCATCGCCGCTGGGCGAGCGCGACATCGCCTGGCTCTCTTGCGATGGCGGCGAGATGACGCGCGAGCACTGGGAGGACGGGGCGAACCGGTGCTTCGGTTTGAGGCTGGGACGCGATAACGCACAGGAAGCGGCGTTGCTCGTGCTGATAAACGCGGGCAGCGCGGACATTCCATTCACGCTCCCGCCCGCGCCCGGTGGCGCATGGGAAATGGAACTCGACACCGCGCGGCCGGACCTGTCGCGAGCGAGCACAGGCGTCGGGGTGCCGTCTGTCGCGGTGCCGGCGCGCAGCCTGCTGGTGCTGTCCTCCGCCCCAGGCGCATCGTGAACGAAGCACTCATGCGCCTGGCCGGCGCTGCCGGTATAGAGAGCGTGTATTGGGACGGTCTGGGGGTTCGGCGCGAATTGCGGGAGCCTACGGCCGCGGCGCTGCTGGACGCGCTCGATTTCAAGTCATCAGCCGATGCCGACGCGCAATGCAAGGCGCTCGAAGACGACGCGTTCCTGCGGCCGTTGCCGCCGTCGGTGGTGGTCCGGCTCGAAGCGCCCCTCGCTCTAGTGGTGGCGCTGCCGCTGCAGCAACTCGGTGAAACGATACCCTGGGAGCTCGCGCTGGAAAGCGGCGAGCGGTTGCGCGGCGAGTTCGTTCCGGCGCTGTTGACCCAGGTGGAGCAGCGCGAAATCGACGGCCGGCTCTATGGCCGGTACCGTTTGCCGTTGCCCGCAGCCATTCCTCCCGGCTACCACCAGTTTCGCCTGGCGTCGCTGGCCTGTGCCGCGTTCCTCATCGCAGGACCGGCGCGCTGCTTCATTCCCGATCCGCTGGAGCGCGGCGTGCGCTGTTGGGGGCTGGCGGTCCAGCTCTACGAATTGCGCTCGTCGCGCAATTGGGGCATCGGCGACTTCGGGGACCTCGCCGCATTGGCCACGGCCGCCGGGCGCGCCGGCGCGGCATTCATCGGGCTCAATCCCCTGCATGCCCGGCACCTCGCGCGGCCCGACGAGGCGAGTCCCTATGCGCCCTCGTCAAGGCTTTTTCTCGATCCCCTCTATATCGACGTCGAAGCCGTCGACGACCTCGCTGCCTGCCCGGAGGCGCGCGCCGCAATCGCCGCTGCCGAATTTCAGGCGCGGATCGCCGCGGCGCGGAACGAGCGGCTGGTTGATTACCGAGCGGTGACGGCGCTGAAACTGCCAATCCTGGAGCGACTGTTTCTCCGCTTCCGGCAACGGGCCGGGAATCCGGACGATGCCCGCGGTCTCGATTACCACGACTTCTGGCGCAGCGGTGGCGAGTCCCTCGCGCGGTTTGCCGAGTTCGAAGCGCTGCGCCTCCATCTCCGGGAAGCGACCGGCCGGGCTTCGGAATGGTATGACTGGCCGCGGGAATTCCGGGATCCCGCGGGCACCGGGCTGGCGCGTTTCCGGAGCGATGCCGCTCACCGCATCGAGTTCCAGATCTACCTGCAGTGGGTGGCGGCCATGCAGTTGCGGGACGCGGCCAGGGCGGCAAGCGCCGCCGGCATGTCGATCGGGCTCTACCGCGATCTTGCGGTCGGCGCGGCACAGGACAGTGCCGAAGCCTGGAGCGAACAACACCTCTTTGCGCGCGGCATGAGCGTCGGCGCGCCGCCCGACATGCTCAACCGGCAAGGCCAGACCTGGGGCCTGCCGCCATGGAACCCGCGCGCGCTCGTGCGACAGGGATACGCGCCGTTTCGCAGGCTGCTGGCTGCCAATATGCGCGAAGCGGGAGCGTTGCGCATCGACCACGTGATGGCGCTGACGCGGCTGTTCTGGATACCGCAGGGTATGAGCGGCACGGATGGCGGTTACGTGCGCTACCCCCTCGATGAGCTGGCGGCCATCGTGGCGCTTGAAAGCACGCGCCACCGCTGCATGGTCATCGGCGAGGATCTGGGCTCGGTGCCCGAGGGCTTGCGCGCGCGCCTGCGCGATTGGGGATTCCTGTCTTATCGCGTGATGGTGTACGAACGCCACTGGCGGGGCGACGGGCGCTTTTGTCTTCCCGACGAGTACCCGCCACAGTCGCTCGCGATTGTCGCCACGCACGACATGCCAACCATGACGGAGTACTGGCGCGGCGACGACATCGCGCGGCGCGCGGCACTGGGGATGTACCCGGGCGAGCAACAACGCGAGGAGGACGCGGCACGGCGCCATGCCGAGCGCGCGGACCTGTTGCGGCTGCTGGGGGAGATCGGCCTGTCGCCGGCCGACCCCTCGGCTGCCGGGGACGTCGTCGGGTCGCTGCATGCGGCCATCGCGCGCACCCGTTCGATGCTGGCCGTGGTGCAACTGGACGACCTGATTGGCGAAACCGAACCGGTCAACATACCGGGCACCCATCGGGAATATCCGAACTGGCGGCGCAAGCTGGCGCTGCCGATTGAGGAAATAGTTCGCCATGAGCAATGGTCGCGATTGACCGCGGTCATGCGCGAGGCCGGGCGCAGCTGAATCAGCCGCGCCTGCATTTCCCTTCAGGCGCGCCTAATGCAGGCGGTCGAGCATGTTCCGGGTGACCAGGGTCACGCCACCTTCCGTGCGCTCGAAGCGCTTCGCATCCTCGACCGCATCTTCCCCAATGACCATTCCCGCGGGAAGGGTGCACCCGCGGTCGATCACCACGCGCGTCAGGCGGCAATGCCGCCCGACGGTGACGCTCGGCAGCAATACCGCTTCCCGCAGGCTGCAGTAGGAGTTGATGCGGCAGCTGGAGAACAGCAGCGAGCGATCCACGTGGGAACCGGAGACGATGCAGCCGCCGGAGACCAGCGAATCCACGGCCATGCCGCGCCGGTCGTCCCGGTTGAATACGAACTTGGCGGGCGGCAGCTGCTCCTGGTAGGTCCAGATGGGCCACTTGGTGTCGTACATGTCGAGCGTCGGCTGGACGGCGGTCAAATCGATATTGGCCTCCCAGTAGGCATCGATGGTGCCGACGTCGCGCCAGTACGGCTTGCTGCTCCTGTCCGTGGTCACGCAACTGGCCTCGAACGAATGCGCCGCCGCGACGCCTTCCCTCACCGCACGGGGAATGACGTCTTTTCCGAAATCGTGGCTGGATGTGCTGTCCGCCAGGTCGGCTGCCAGCGTCTCATACAGGTAGCCGGCGTTGAAAATGTAGATGCCCATGCTCGCCAGCGCGGCCTCCGGCTTGCCCGGCAGGGCCGGCGGGCGGGCGGGCTTCTCGACAAACCCCGTGATCCGGCTTGACGGATCGACGGCCATCACGCCGAAACCGTGTGCGTCCTTGACGGGGACCTCGGTGCAGGCAACGGTGCACTGCGCGCCTTTCTCGACGTGGTCGGCAAGCAGGATCGAATAATCCATCTTGTACACGTGGTCGCCCGCGAGTACCAGAATATATTCCGGATTGTTGGCCTGGATGATGTCGAGGTTCTGGAACACCGCGTCGGCGGTGCCGCGATACCATGCGTCCTCGGAGATCCGCTGCTGGGCGGGCATCAAGTCAATGTGCTCGTTGAGCTCGCTCTTCATGAACGACCACCCGCGCTGCAGGTGGCGCAGCAGGCTATGGGACTTGTACTGCGTGGCCATGCCGATCCGGCGGATTCCCGAGTTCAAGCAGTTGGACAGCGTAAAATCGACGATGCGGAACTTGCCGCCGAAATAAACCGCCGGCTTGGCGCGCCGCTCGGTAAGCTGCTTCAGGCGGCTGCCGCGTCCGCCCGCGAGCACCATGGCAAAACATTTTTTCGGCAGCCTGAGCTGCTCGACCCATTCAGCGCGCCTCGCCATGGCCCGGTTCCTCCGCTAGCCGGTTCGAACGGCCGAACCTGGCATCGCGCCGGCACCGCGTGCGCAGGAATTCCAGCGGCTATCATGCCACATACCTGCGTGCCAACGGTTTGATCCTGCGCAAGGAACGTTCCGGTCAGCGGGCGCCCGGGACGCACGGTATTCGGGAGAAAGTGCTCCCGGCTAACCGCTGTTTCGCAACCCGGCGGCGACGCCGTTTATGGTGAGGTGTATCGCCCGGCGGGTGCGCTCGTCGGTGTCGCCACAGCGATAGCGGCGCAGCAGCTCGATCTGCAGGTGGTTCAGAGGATCGAGGTACGGCAGGCGATGGCGAATGGTGCGCGCCAGTTCGGGCGTTCCCGCCAGAAAATCTCCGGCTTGCGTGATGGTCAGAAGCCAGTGGCGCGTGCGCTCCCATTCCGTGCGGAGCAGCGTCCAGATCCGCTCGCGCAGCGCCGTGTCGGGCACGAGTTCGGCGTAGCGGCGCGCAATCCCGAGATCGGATTTCGCGAGCACCATGTCCATGTTGGCGAGCAGCGTGCGGAAGATGGGCCAGTGCCGCGCCATGTCCTGCAGCTCTTCGACTGTGCTCGCGGCGGCGGCGACGGTTTGCTCTGCGGCGCTGCCGAACCCGTACCAGCCGGGCAATATCAGGCGGCATTGGCTCCAGCTGAATACCCAGGGAATCGCGCGTAGATCCTCGATGCTGCCGGACGCCTTGCGGGAGGCGGGCCGGCTGCCGATATTGAGGTCCGCGATCTCCGCCAGCGGCGTCGAGGCGCGGAAGTAGTCGAGGAACCCCGGCGTTTCCTTGATGAGCTTGCGATAGGCGGCGAAGGAGCGCTGCGACAGGTCCTCCATCATCGCGCAATAGCGAAGCAAATTATCCGGCGGAACGGTGTGCGGCAGCAGGCTCGCTTCGAGGGTCGCCGCCGCCAGCGTTTCCAGGTTGAGGCGCCCCCGGTCCGCATCGGCGTACTTGCTGGCGATCACTTCGCCCTGCTCGGTCAGGCGCAACATGCCGCCGACACTGTCGGGTGGCTGCGCAAGGATCGCCTCGTAACTGGGCCCGCCGCCGCGACCTACGGAGCCGCCGCGGCCGTGAAACAGCCGCAGCCGCACGCCGTGCCGGCGGCACACGACACCGGCGAGCTCGGTCGCTGCCTTGTACAGCGACCAGTTGGAGGTGAGGTAGCCACCGTCCTTGTTGCTGTCCGAATATCCAAGCATGATCTCCTGGCAGTCGCCGCGCGCAGCGACCAGCGCGCGGTAAAGCGGCAGGCCGAACGCCTGGCGAATGATGTCCGCGCAAGCGGCGAGGTCGGCGATGGTTTCGAACAACGGGACGATATCGAGATCGAGAGCCGGCCGCGGCCCGGGCCGCAGCAGCCCGACTTCCTTGAGCAAGATGGCCACTTCGAGGAGGTCGGAAACCGATTCGCAGTGCGAGATGATGTAATGCTGAATCGCGTCACGGCCGAACTTGCGGTGGGCTTGCGCGACCACGGCGAGGATCGCCAGCTCGGCCTCGGCATGCCCGGAATAGGCGAGATGCGGCGAACGCAGCGGCCGGCTGCCGGCAAGCTCGCGCGCCAGCAACTCGATCCGCGCCGGCTCGTCGAGGGCGTGATAGTCCGCCGTGACTTCGGCCTTTTGCAGCAATTCTCCCACCGTGGCGGCATGTTCCCCGGAACTCTGCCGCAGGTCGATCGACGCGAGGTGAAAGCCGAACAGGCCGACCGCGCGGCGCAGGTTTTTCAGGCGGCCGTTCGCGAGCAAGCCCGCGCCCTGGCCGGACAGCGCTCGCGCAATGAGATCCAGGTCGGCCGCGAACTCGCCTGCCGACGCGTAGGGCGGTTTAGTTATCTGCGGCTCCTTCACCGCCTGCAACTGCGCGAGATGCGCGGCGGTCGCCACCAGGCGCGCGTGGATCGCGGTCAAGGCCTGCCGGTACGGCTCGTCGCTGCGGTGCGGCGACCGGTCGCCCGACGCCGCCGCGAATTCGAGCAATGCCGCCGGTATGGGCGCCAGGCGCGCCGCGATCGACAGCTCGTTGCTCAGCAGGCGCACTTCCGCGAGATAGTGTTCAAACGCGAGCCGCGCCTGTGCCGTGAGCGCCTGCTCCAGCACGCCGGCGTTGACGTTGGGGTTGCCGTCACGGTCTCCGCCGATCCACGTGCCGACGCGCAGAAAGGGTGCGAGCAAGGCATCGCGCGCGAGGTGGAATTCAGCGGTGAGCGCGGCTTCGAGATCGGCATAGAGTCGCGGCAACCGCTCGAGGAAGGTAATCCGGAAATAGGTGAGCCCGTTCTCTATTTCATCGGCAACGGTAAGCCGGGTGAGCCGCAGCATTGCCGTAAGCCAGAGCCGCAATACTTCGCGGCGCAGCGACAGCTCCTGTTGCGCGCGCAAGGACGGATCACCGTGGTCGGCGGGCAGCGCGAGCAAGCGGGCGATCTTGCGTTCGCAATCGAGGATGCTCTGGCGCTGTACTTCGGTCGGGTGCGCGGTGAGCACGGGCGCGACAACCGCCGTCGCAAACCATTCGACCAGCCGGGCGCCGCTGATGCCGTGATTCTTTGCGCGGGCAAGCGCCCGGGAAAGATCTCCGTGTCCCGCGGCCGATTCGCCTGGCCGGGAGCGGTTCCGGCTGCCAGGCGGGCAAGTATCCTCGGCAATATTGACCAGATGCAGGAAATAGCTGAATGCACGCACGACGTGCAGCGTGTCGTCAATGGACAGGCCGTTGAGCGCTGCTTCCAGCCCGCTGCGGGCCTGGGCCATGGATTTGCCGTCCTGGCCCTGTGCTTCGCTGCGCCGGAAGTCGACGGCGCAGCGGCGGATGTTCTCGATCAATTCGAGCGCGCCGGCGCCGATCTGCTCGCGGATGACTTCCCCCAGCAAGCGGCCGAGCAAGCGGCGGTCGGCCTGCAGGCGCTCCTCGCGGGGGTCGCAGATAGCTGGCGGGCCGGGCGCCATCTGGTTCATGGGCAATGGCCGTTGCAAGAAGCGAGCCGGGAGCCAGCCGGCCCGGCGGGCCACCGCGGCGCCAGTTTCCGCTGACTACGACCGGCAATCTGCACTGTTCCAGAGCGATCCGTCGACAAATAGCGCTGCTTTGGTGCGGATCGTCAGCGATCTGGCCGCAGCCGCAAAGCGGCACCGGGATGCTCCCGGATGCCGGCGTCGCCGTCCTGATGGATCTCAGGACCCTGGGGGACTGACTAACCTTGCCTGTCTCCGGAAGACAACACCCGACGTTACGTCTTGTAACAATTTTCCCGCAACCGGCGCCCGTGCATTGCTTAATATGATTGGATGAAAAGATCTCTTGTTACCGAGGAGGCGTCATGAAGGCACTCAGCGCAAAATGGCTATCCGCTGTTGTCCTCGTGCTGGGCGTGACCGCCACCACCGCTGCGCTGGCGCATGGCGGCGGCTACCCGCGCGCGCGGGTGGGCGTCTTTATCGGGGCCCCGGTGTTCGCGCCGTGGTACTACGGATACTACGGATATCCGTATAGTAACTACTATTATTCCCGTCCGTACGCGGTGGCGAGGCCGTCCGGGCCAACGGAGTACATCGAGCAAGGGCAGTCGTCGTCCGCGCCTGGCTCGGACCCGTACTGGTACTACTGTCCCGAAGCCAAGGCCTACTATCCGTACGTGGACAAGTGCGCCGCCGGCTGGCAACGGGTGAAACCGCAGCCGCCGTCGTGACCGGGAGGCCGTCATGATCCGCCTGAATTCGTTGCTGCTCGCCGTGCTGCTCGGGCTCGGCGCGTGCGCTACCCTGCCCACCGGCCCGGCCGTCATGGTGCTGCCCGGTACCGGCAAGAACTTCGACCAGTTCCGCTTCGATGACGGCGCGTGCCGGCAGTATTCATACGACCAGGTGGCTGGCGTTACGCCGTCGCGCGCGGCCGACGACAGCGGGGTGCGCAGCGCAGCGGTAGGCACGCTGCTTGGCGCCGCCGCCGGCGCTGCGATCGACGGCGGCTCTGGCGCGGCGGCAGGCGCAGGCATCGGCCTGCTGTTCGGCGGACTGGCGGGGGCCGGTGCGGCCGAACGCTCGGCCTACGGCGCCCAGCGCCGCTACGACATCGCTTACCAGCAATGCATGTACGCCAAAGGGCACCGCATCCCGGTTGCGGCGCGCTTCACGCAGGCGCGGTCCGCGACCAGCTACACTCCGCCGCCGCCCCCGCCCAATCAGCCGCCCCCGCGCTGACGTGGTGCACCCGGGGGTTTGTCGGCATCAGGTCCGGCAAACTCCTAAATGTTCCGCGCCGCAGTACAATATCCGGGCAAATCAACCTCAAGGGCGGGGTGTAAATGACTTACCTGGTAGAAGGCGTGAGCGGTCACGGCGATGCGGATAACAGCAAGGTTCGCCGCATCGGGGAGTACGACGCGCTCCCGGACGCGATAGCGAGCGCGAAACGGATCGTCGACGGATTTCTG
>Ga0137341_1000038_pt1 | contig 10377 bp, 11 predicted proteins | sample EasRivERMLT433_2_FD_106652 | JGI IMG/M metagenome (GOLD analysis project Ga0137341, IMG submission 106652) | Soil microbial communities from meander-bound floodplain in the East River, Colorado, USA - East River MetaG ERMLT433_2 | ecosystem: Environmental > Terrestrial > Soil > Floodplain ... | reverse complement strand
CTTCCTTGTCTGGCCCAGGCTCAAGGAAGCGAATGCTGCCTGGCGCACGGGATTGAAGGACAGAGCCTGGATGCTCTTGCATCGCGTCGAAACCTGTTTTCCGCGCATGTGCGGGAAGTTTCCGGAGTTTCTTCGGCTCCGGGCAAAACTGGCGGTCGAGAGAAACGAGCGGGAAATTCTGACGAGCTGCAAGGCAAACCTGAAAAAGCTGACCGTTCAAGGCCAGGGGTTTGCCGGTATCCCAGCCATTCTGGTGAGGCGCTGGCATTGGAGTTACCCGCTCAGAATGCGCGTGTGGAAGCGGCTCATTCATATCTGGGAACGCAAGCACAGGATTCCGGGGAAACTGGCAAGGATGCTGAAGAACGTGGCCGCGGGGCGAAGCGGGAGCAGGACTTTCGGGAGCTGAAGGAGCGGATTTGATCTGGCCTGAATCGCCCATAGCGTTCCGCCGTGCGATTGAAGAGGGGAAGACTCCGTATGGCTATCGGCTCCTCGTGGGCGTAGACCTGTGCCCGACGACCACCCGAGTCCTCGACTTAGGCTGCGGCGACGGTGCCTTGGCACACCTGTTGGGGGCCAAGGTGCACACCGTCGTGGGAGCCGATCTCGCCACCACAGGCATTGACTTCAACGCCCCTCAACTGCCCTATGCAGATCAGGAATTCCCTGTGGTGATCTGCCTGGACGTGCTGGAGCATGTCCTCGATCCTCGGCATCTCCTGCGTGAGACCGCACGCATCCTCCGGCCCCACGGGGTGCTGATTCTCGTGACACCCAATGTCCGCTTTTTGCCTTACCTGTGGACCCTGGCGTGTGGCCAGTTTCCGTGTACCTCTGGGGACCTCGCAGGATACGATGGCGGGCATCTGCATTACTTCACCTACAGGGATGTTCGGGAACTCGTGCAGCACGCAGGATTTAGGCAGGTAGAAGAATTCAACTTTGCGGATTGGAACGCCCGCCTGACACAGTGGCATGGGTGGGGACGGAAATTCCTGACGTACCGCCTGACCACCTTGCTGGGCCGTCGGCTCCAGCGTGAATTCTTCTCTAGTTCGGTTGTGATGCGCGCGACGAAATGAAGGCGTAGCGCTGATGCCGCACCCAATAATGAGCACCGAAGATTCGGCCTGTCACAGGTGGGAACGACGATCGAAAGACGCCGCTTCGATCTCTACCTGAAAAGGGGGGCAACGAAAATGTCGTAGCTCTCAAGACGGTCTGCCCCTGAACACCAGAGACAATCGATTCAAGACTCGCTTCAACAACTCCAACAACAGGCTTCGACCAGAAATCCTTTCAAAAAAAACCTTATTGGAAAGCAACAGACCTCTCCTGCCGCTGATAGCCTGGCCATCAATGACATAGCGGTACCGCTGCAACACGGTATCCGGTACAAAGTCCTCGTAAACGGCCTGGAATGGCACGGAAAATTCCTCATCCACAGTCTTACGATATAGCACCAACAACAGAGAATCGCTTGCTCCAATTTGGAGATGCTTTTCGAGGCCACGCTCCCATGGAATGAGATGGGTCAGGTCCTTGTCGATGTTGAGCCACGTGCCGAGCAGGTCATAGCCGTTGCTACGGGCCAGATCGACGAACAGGTTCGGCTGGTAGTTGAAGTAGCCGTGGTCCACGTAGGAAAGGAACGGCAATGCATGCATGATCAAGCCGTCTTTAGCCGCCAGGTCGTGGACCATTTTGAACGAGTTGAATTGATTCAGCAGGTGCTCGGTCGTGCCATGATTGGTTACAAGTTGGTATCGTCCTTTGTGTTCCGGCGCACATTCGTCGAAGTTCAAGTCCCAGCTCAAGGCGCCATGCTTACCGCTCGCGTCGATGCACGAGTACTCCATGCCGAGCCGCTCGAACAGTGCCCGTGCCGGCGCCCCTTCGGCGAGCTTCTTCAATTCCGACTGCTCTGGCGGCGGAAGACCGAACGCATCAAACAGACTTTGTACCGCTTGCTGATTGCCATGACACACGACAACCTGCGCGCCTAATTCGACAATGCGGACATCTGAGGAGAGGAGACCGTCCCTTTGCATCATTGCGTAAAGAGCCAGCACGCCGGGACCTATTCCCATGGACTTATTTCCAAGTACGGAGGAAGGCTTACTTGTTGCGATATCCAATAGCTTGCTGTTGCGCCCGGCCGCATGATGCGCCTGATAACAGGGTGGTTATGGGTAGCCCTTAGTACGGCAAGACATGCTGCAAACGGCGACGTACCTCGGTCACAGTCGCTTACCCAAGTTGAGAGCACTCGGCAGCCTGATGCCATGCGGCGGACGCGATCATGATACCTGATTCCGATACATGATTCTGATACATGATTCCGTGTTTTCATGGAGTTCCATCTGTTGTATGTTCAGGCCCTGCTTCGGACACGGTCTGCCAGTGCAGATAGTTACTCCCGGGCCAGCGCCTATTCGCGACGGCGCAGCCTCAGCATAAAAGGATGGAAATTCTATATGAAATTCGGCGTGGCAGTCACGAGCGAAAGTCGCTTGCAGTGTCCATCTGCCAGCATGGTCCAATGACTAATTCTGTTCAAACCGGATTGTGCCCGGTATGCAGGAGCATGTCATGTTGCACTACGCTGTATGCGTGAGCCGCTCCAAAAAATTGTCAATACTAATTTGCACCATTGTGTCCCGGAGCAATGAAGGATCCCCCAGTCAGTGCCAGTTACTTGCTTCGCGTCTGTCACGCGCAAGAATCCTGGTTAGCTAAGAAGCGGCGAGGCCCCTCCTTTGATGCCATGAATCTTTCCGGATTAGAACTTCCGGACTCATTCGTTCCATTGGCTTCGATGCCGATATGGCAAGTGTGGATTGGCAAGAATTTCCCGCCCATGATGGCGACCTACGCCTCACCATCATATTTCGCAAACGTGTTTCTACTCATAATGAACATGCGCATGGGGAGGCCTATGCTCCTCATACTTCGTGTTGGGTTTTGCTCCATTTGTGAATCGGGTGCCGGCGACGGTCCGATGACGAACAGAAGTGGCCCCAGGAACTCAGACAGGCCGATAAGTGTAATCTCTACCCGCAGGGGCGACCGTATCGCCCGACGGAATGGAGCGAGAGATGGCAAAGAGGCCAACACGAGATCATGCGGCGGAATTCCAAGCGTGTGTAGAAGCGGCTCATTTATATCTGGGAACGCAAGCACAGGATTCCGGGGAAACACGCAAGTATTCTGATGAACCTGGCCGCGGGACGAAGCGGCTCATGAGCCGGTTAGGAGCTGAATAAAGGAAACCTTCTTTGCTTACCTGCCTTGGATAGGCCTGATCCTCGGTTACGGAATCTTGACCCACAGAGTCATCGTTCTGAATGATGGGTTGTATTGGGACGGCTGGTTGGTGGATGTCTGGCAGCAGAACGGGGACGAGAGTTCCATGCGCCGATTTTATTCGGAAGTCGGCATGCCGAATCTCTGCTTCGAACACCGGATCCTGGGCCGCTTTCCATGGCAGAAACTGGCCTATCGGGCGATCTCCCTTGTCTCTATTCTGTCGATTGCGGTCTTCGTTTTCCTCACCGCGGTGCGCACCAACGTGTTCAACCCGCTGCAGGCCACGGTGATTTCGCTGTTGCTTCTTTCATATCCCGCCTACGCGGTGACATTCGATGGCGGTGCAACTGCATTCGGTGCCTCGTGTAAACTTCTGTGGTTTGGGAGCAGCAATGACACCGCGCGATCTCATCATTGGCACCTCGGATTTTCCCGTCGCGCGCCTTTAGTCCGTTCTTGGCCGGGCCAACCCCATTCCGACGTACAGCCGCAGGCAGGTTTCGGGGGGCATCGCGTTTGATGTCGGAAGCATGCGGCTCACTGACACGGTGCTCAAGCAGCATCATGGCCTGACCCATGCCTTCATTCTCCACGGCGTTACTGCTATCGACGCATGTGCGCGTGATCCGGCAGGGACGGCGCGAATCAATGTCGCGGGCGCACAACGCGTGATCGATGATTTGGTCGAGCATGGCATCACACCGGTGTTTGCGTCGACCGACGCGGTCTTCGACGGCTCACGAGGACTGTGGACCGAGGAGGACCCCGTCAAGCCGATCCTCACTTATGGCCGGCAGAAACTGGAGGTTGAGAACTACCTCTCGGCTCGAACAGAGAGGACGCTGATATTGCGCCTGTCAAAGGTGGTCGGGAACAGACTGGGAGCGAATACAATGCTGGACGATTGGCCGAGCAAGGTCGAGGCGGGCGAAACCATTCGCTGCGCACGGGATCAGGTGCTCTCGCCAATCAATGTTGACGATGCGTTCGAGGCGTTCATCCGCCTGGCGGAAGTAAATCGCACGGGGATCTTTCACGTATCCGGTCCGGAGCCCGTCACTCGGCTGAAGTTTTTGGAAACGTTCATCGAGGAGACAGCGCGATACCGTAAGGTCCAGGCCCGGGTCATACCCCGCAGCCCGCGGGATCTGCAGCAGGTCCTGAAGTGGGCCGAGCCCCGACCGCTGGATACCTCGATGTCACCGCGAAAGCTTTGCGCAGTCCTGGGGCATGGTCTCGATGACTTCCGTACGCTTTGCCGGAGGGCTGCCGCGGGACGGCACGCCGAGCGAGTCCATACAGAGAATCCGGGACAGAAATATGTACGCTAGGATCCTGACGGCCGACTTCACGGCCGATGGCCTCCTCACGCAGGAGCGCATTTGAATGAAAGCAGTGATACTAGCCGGCGGACTGGGCACGCGCATCAGCGAGGAGTCCCACCTCAGGCCCAAGCCGATGATCGAGATCGGCGGCAAGCCGATCCTGTGGCACATCATGAAAATCTACTCGAGCCACGGGGTCAACGATTTCATCATCTGCCTCGGTTACAAGGGCTTTGTCATCAAGGAATATTTCGCGAATTACTTTCTGCACATGTCGGACGTGACCTTCGACATCGCTAACAACAAGATGGAGGTACACCAGTATGGCGCGGAGCCATGGAAAGTGACGCTGGTGGATACCGGCGAGGACACCATGACGGGAGGCCGGCTGAAGCGCGTAAGGCCCTTCCTCGGCAATGAGGCGTTCTGCATGACTTACGGCGACGGAGTCGCGGACATCCACATCGGAAAGCTGATCGCCTTTCACCGCAAACAGGACACGCTTGCCACGGTAACCGCCGTGCAACCCCCCGGCCGGTTCGGTGCCCTCAACATGGACAAGCAAAGGATTGTCAGCTTCGAGGAGAAACCGGAAGGCGATCGCAGTTGGATCAATGGCGGCTTCTTCGTGCTCGCGCCGCAAGTCATAGACTACATCGAGGGGGACCGCACCATTTGGGAGCGTGGCACGATGGAGCAGCTCGCCCGCGAAGGCAAGCTCGCGGCGTATCTCCATACGGGATTCTGGCACTGCATGGACACGATGCGGGATAAGAATTATCTCGAGGATGCGTGGAATTCAGGCCGCGCGCCCTGGAAAATCTGGAAATGAACCCGGTCTTCTGGAAAGGCAAGTCTGTATTCGTCACTGGGCACACGGGATTCAAGGGCAGCTGGGTTTGCCTCTGGCTGCAGATGCTCGGCGCGCGGGTGACGGGCTATGCCCTCAAGCCACCAACCCGGCCAAGCCTGTTCGACCTCGCCAGTCTCGGCCGCTCGATGAAATCGATTACGGCGGACGTCCGCGACCTCGCCAGGCTGCAAGCAGCACTGCGGCGAGCCAAGCCGCAAATCGTCCTCCACATGGCGGCGCAAGCACTGGTGCGCGATTCGTATGCCGATCCGGTCGGCACCTACTCAACCAACGTCATGGGCACCGTCAACATGCTGGAGGCCGTGCGCGAGGTCAAGTCGGTCCGTGTGGCCGCCATCGTCACGAGTGACAAGTGTTACGAGAACCGAGAGTGGCGGGCAGGCTATCGCGAGGACGAGCCCATGGGCGGTCACGATCCGTACTCGAGCAGCAAGGGCTGCGCAGAGCTGGTGACGGCGGCGTACAGGCGGTCCTTTTTTTCCGGTTCAGGCACAGCGGTAGCGAGCACTCGCGCCGGCAACGTGATCGGCGGAGGAGACTGGAGCAGGGATCGGCTGGTTCCGGACGCGCTGCGCGCTTTCACGGCGGGCAAGCCGTTGCGCGTACGGAGCCCCGACGCGGTGCGGCCGTGGCAGCACGTTCTCGATCCTTTGAACGGGTATCTCACGCTGGCGGAGCGGCTGTGGGACGATGCGTCAAGCTACTCCGGCGCATGGAATTTCGGCCCCGCCGACGAGGAAAACAAGCCGGTATCCTGGGTTGTCACCGAACTGGTGCGGCGCTGGGGCAATGGAGCGAAGTGGATAGTTGATAGGGCGCAGCAGCCTCACGAAGCCGAAGTGCTCAGGCTCGATTGCTCAAAGGCGCGGGCGCAACTCAAGTGGCATCCGGCAGTCGACCTCGCCACGGCGCTCGACTCGGTCATCGAATGGCATCGCCGTCATGCCGGCGGCGAAAATGCGCGCAAGCTTACTGAAGAACAGATCACTCGTTTTCAGGACGGTTTGTCACGATGACAGCCGGACCGTGCCGGTTCTGCGGAGCCGAGCTCGAGCATACCTTTTGCGATCTGGGGATGTCCCCGCTCTCCAATGCGTTTCTCACCGCAGAGCAGCTTCAAGAAATGGAGCCGTTCTATCCCCTGCACGTGTACGTTTGCGGTAGGTGCTTTCTGGTGCAGCTGCAGGAATTCGAGAGCCCGCAGCACATCTTCGCCGAGGATTACGCGTATTTTTCCTCCTATTCCGATACCTGGCTCGAGCACGCGCGGCGTTACACCGAGCAGATGATCGGCCGCTTCGGATTGGGCCCCAAGAGTCAGGTGGTCGAGATCGCGAGCAACGACGGCTACCTTCTGCAGTATTTCAAGCAGAAGGGCGTCCCCGTGCTCGGCGTTGAGCCGGCGAAGAACGTGGCCGAGGCGGCCGTCGCGAAGGGCATCCCCACGCTGACCCGGTTTTTCGGAGTCAAAACCGCGCGGGAGCTGGTTGCGCAAGGCACGCGTGCCGATCTCCTGCTCGGGAACAACGTACTGGCGCACGTGCCGGACCTCAACGACTTTGTCGCCGGCATCCAGGTGATCCTCAAGCCGGACGGCGTCCTCACCATGGAGTTTCCTCACCTCCAGCACCTCATCGAGGAAAATCAGTTCGATACCATCTACCATGAGCACTTCTCGTACTTTTCCTTCCTCGCTGCGCAGCGCGTGTTTGCGCGCCACGGGTTGCAGCTCTTCGACGTGGAGGAGATCACGACCCACGGCGGCTCGCTGCGCATTTACGGGCGCCACGCCGGGCAGGGGGGCGAGCCGGGAGAGCGGGTGAGGGAGCTCGTCGCGCGCGAGCGCCGGCTGAAGATCGAGGACCTCGAGACCTACCGCAAATTCTCGGGCCGGGTGCAGGAGACCAAGCTCCAGTTGCTCGAGTTCCTGATCTCGGTCAAGCGCGCCGGGAAGAGGGTAGTGGGTTACGGCGCGCCGGCCAAGGGCAACACGCTGCTCAACTACTGCGGCATCCGCAGCGACTTCCTCGAATTCACCGTGGACCGCAGCCCGCACAAGCAGAACACCTTCCTGCCGGGAACGCACATCCCGGTCCACGCCCCGGAGCGCATCGACGAAGTGAAGCCCGACTACGTGCTGATCCTGCCGTGGAATATCAAGGACGAGATCGTGAAGCAGATGGCCCATATCCGCTCCTGGGGCGGAAAATTCGTTGTGCCCATTCCCAAAGTCAAGGTCCTGGAGTGAAATTCCTCCCGACACCACTTGCGGGCGCTTACCTGATCGAGCTGGAGCTGCTCGAGGACGAGCGGGGATCCTTCGCGCGCTCCTTCTGCCAGAACGAGTTTCGGGCGCATGGCCTCGATCCCGCCGTGGCGCAGTGCAACGTGTCGTTCAACCGCAAGCGGGGCACGTTGCGCGGGCTCCATTACCAGGCCGACCCGCACGCGGAGGGCAAGCTGGTGCGATGCACCCGTGGCGCGGTCTGGGACGTGATCGTGGACCTCCGCAAGAGATCCCCGACGGAGCGGAAGTGGTTTTCGGCGGAATTGACCGCGGACAATCGGCGCGCGCTCTACATCCCGGCTGGCTTCGCGCACGGGTTCCAGACGCTCCAGGACGATACCGAGGTTCTCTACCAGATGTCGGAGTTCTACCATCCGGAGTCGGCGCACGGCGTGCGCTGGGATGACCGCACGCTGGCAATACGATGGCCCATCGGGGACGCGGTCATCTCGCCGCGCGACCGGGCATTTCCGACCCTCGACGGCGGTTCCGCCACATGAAGATCCTCCTGATCGGCGCAACCGGCCAGCTCGGCGGCGACATCCTCCGGAACAACCAAGCCCACGCCATTCTGGCGCCGGACCGCAAAGCCCTTGACCTTTCGAAGCCGGAGCAAATGGGCGAAACTATCCGCGAGCATCGCCCGGACATGGTTATCAATTGCGCGGCCTTCCACAACGTTCCATTGTGTGAAGACCAACCGGAACAGGCCTTCCGGATCAATTGCGCCGCGGTGCGCGATCTCGCGGCGCATTGCTCGGAAGTCGGCGCCTGGCTGGTCACGTTCAGCAGCGACTACGTGTTCGGTGGCGAGAAGCGGGCCCCTTATCTCGAGGACGACCGCCCTGCGCCGCTCCAGGTTTACGGCATCACGCGGCTCGCCGGCGAGCACGCGGCGCTCGCGACGGCGCCAGACCGCGCCGTCGTCATCCGCACTTGCGGGCTGTTCGGAAGATCCGGAGCGAAGGCGAAAGGCGGCAATTTCGTGGATGGCCGCGTGGCGGACGCCCGGGCGGGAAAGCGCATCGAGATGGCCTCGGAGCAGGTCCTGGCGCCCACGTCTTCCGATGATCTGAGCCGCGCGGTGCTATCCCTGATCGCCCATCCACGGCTTGCTCCGGGCATCTACCATCTGGTCAACGAGGGTCAGTGCTCGTGGTACGACTTGGCGTGCGCAATCATGGAGATCTTGGGTCTGGATGTCGAGGTGATTCCCGTCGATCGCGGTGGGCGCAGCGGCAAGATGCGCCGGCCGCTCTACTCGGTGTTGGCCAACACGCGGGCGCGGGCGCTTGGCATTACGCTGCGGCCGTGGCGCGATGCGCTGGCCGACTACATTCGCACAAAGTACCCGGAGGAGTCCAAGGGGCGGCGCCGGCACTGAAGTGGGTGATATGGCCGAGATCGGCGTCCTCCACCTCGTCCGCCGCAATAACCTGTGCATTCTCAATTCCTTTAGCCGGATTCTGGACCGGGACAGGCTCGACTTGACGGCGAGGCTGCTTGCGCGCGGCATTCGTCGGCGCTGGCGCGGCAGTCCTGCGGCGACTTAGAATTGGCGAACAAGCGGTGGTGGGTGCTGGCGCTGTAGTGGTCAGGGGTGTTCCACATTACACGACCGTAGTTGGAGTTCCAGCGCCTCCGCTATCGATAACGAAGCGGGGCGAACGTAACACGCAACTTGTCACCAGGTGAGGCGCCAGTGGATCCGAACCACGAATTTTCGGTGTCAGTTCAAGAAAACGTTCAAGGGCTCGCACAGGACCGCGATCTGCGTAACCTGTCAGGAATCTGGTTGCGCGATACGTTGAAGCACAAGTATTCCTACAATTTCTCCTGGCTTGGCCGGCCGATCATTCAATACCCTCAGGATATAGTTGCCATGCAGGAAATTATCTGGTCGGTCAGACCAGACCTGATCATAGAAACCGGCATTGCCCATGGGGGTTCGCTGATTTTCAGTGCGTCGATGCTCGCCCTTCTCGATTGCTGCGAAGCACAGGAGACAGGAAAAATGCTCGATTCAGGATACCCTCGCCGCCGCGTCCTCGGGATTGACATTGATATTCGGCCGCATAATCGTGCGGCGATAGAAGTACACCCGATGGGAAATCGCATCGACATGATCGAGGGCTCGTCGGTCGCCGCCGACATCGTCACCCGGGTGCGGGAGAGAGCTCGCGATAACGAGCGCGTTCTGGTGCTCCTGGATTCCAACCACACGCACAAGCATGTTCTGCTGGAACTGGAAGCTTATGCGCCCCTGACCAGCATGGGCAGTTATTGTGTAGTGTTCGATACGATCATCGAGGATTTTCCCGATGGGACTTTCCCGGACCGGCCATGGGGGAAGGGTGATAACCCTAAAACGGCGGTACGGGAATATCTTCATCGCCTGAGGGTGGAGGGGAGGAGCGCTGCTGATGGCGCGCCGCTTCATCTCGAGATCGATACGTCCATCGAGAATAAACTGCTGATCACCGTCGCGCGGGACGGGTACCTGAAGCGAGTGGCATGACGCCGTTAGCCATCGCGCCATCGACGCCGATGGCACGAGTGAATCCGCAAGTTTTCATCTG
>Ga0137341_1000036_pt1 | contig 10652 bp, 20 predicted proteins | sample EasRivERMLT433_2_FD_106652 | JGI IMG/M metagenome (GOLD analysis project Ga0137341, IMG submission 106652) | Soil microbial communities from meander-bound floodplain in the East River, Colorado, USA - East River MetaG ERMLT433_2 | ecosystem: Environmental > Terrestrial > Soil > Floodplain ... | reverse complement strand
TCGGTAGAGACGCGCTTGGGCGCTTCAGGTAGTACCTCTACAAGATTTACGGACTCGGTAAGTTCGCCCTTAAGTTCCATTTCTTTCTGAGCGGCGGCGATTCTTAGTCGGTTAATCTCTTCCTGTTCCCGCCGTATCCGTTCCTGTTCCGCCTGGTAAGCCATCACTTTGCCGCGCGTGATTCTGTCTGCATCCCATCAAGATTTTATAATCATCATTGACTTCCTTAACGTGTTCCTGAAAGGGTTGAAGGTAGTCTTTCCGTTTCCCCTCCATCGTCTTCTTGAGTTTAGCAATCAAAGACAAATCGTTAGTTGCGGCTTTAACGTCATCGATTGTGGTGATAACCCTTGCTATCGCGTACTCCCTGAGTTGGTTAGCCTCCGCCAACAATAAGAGTACCGATGGTTCTGATTTTTGGTCAACCTTGATTATCTGTGCGGTTAATTCTTCGTTCATTTCGCTAATTCCTCCCATCTTGCTAAATATTCAGGAAATCCGGCATTGGCCAACTTTTTGAAGATTGACGGCATTACATCAGCAAATCGCTTGCGGATTGAATCCCAGCAAAGGCGATGAATCGTGATTTGAGCGATTGCAACCCATTCCGCCGTAACAAATATATGTACCGGTTGCCTGCGTACCCCCTCAGTAAATACATCATGAGATTCAGAATAGCCCTTTGCGCCTCTGAGGTATGCGCCTCCGAGGTCTGCGCCTCTGAGGTATGCGCCTCCGAGGTTTGCGCCTCTGAGGTCTGCGTATCCGAGGTTTGCGCCTCTGTTTTTCTGGAGGCAATCCTTGATAGACTCGTATTCTCCAGATATGATAATGTGCCCATCGAATCGTGACTTAATTTCTATCTTCACGCCTTGACCTCCTGTAAATCCTTCAAAGTTTTACTCCCGTGATTGACCGCCGCCAGCCGGAGCAAAGCAAAAATCGCCTTCGCCTTGCCCGCTAACACAAAGACTTGCTCAGACATTCGCTTCCTCCATATCAGGGCATACGTGAGCTTTCCCCGTGCGCTTGAACTCATCATAGGTATCGATAGCCCCACACCGACAACAAGTGGTTTGTGTTTCTGCTAAACTTTTGAGGCACTTCCGGCAGGCTTCGGCGTCAGGTTCTCGGATTACACAAGGCTGGATTCTTGGGCTGTATTTACAATTCAATTCATTGCCTCCTTATTCCATAGATAATCGCTAGCTTGTGCGTTGTATTCCAGCCACTCAGCACCACGATTGCCCAGCAGGATTAAAATATCGTGGAAACCCTGATGTTCTGGCATATTCACCACCGGCACGTAGACGATTGTACCGAACCCGCCCTTTATAGAGACAAGCCCTTTGGATTGCATTTCTCGAAGTAAGTCTGACAGCTTCATTTGTCTAGCTCCTTCAGGAGAGCGTCAATCCGCCTAAAAGAATCACCTGCGCCTGGAATCCAACTTTGCATGGCGGCATCTACAATTAACCTCGCTTCCCTCAGTGCCTCCACCAGCCGCTCGTGGCTGTTCAAAACGCTAATCAATTCAGGTAACGCCCGAATCTGCTCAGGGGTAACACGTTGGAGTTCTTCTAGCGTAAGCCCCTCAGTAGCTTTGGCACGAACTTCTCGCCTTACCGTTAATTTGCGTTGCACGTCTACCTTTTTCATTTGTCTAGCTCCTCTCCCCGGCGATTCCCTCGCCTTGGGGGGTTATTTAATAATCCACTGGTCTGCCATTGCATTTGCAATACCTTGATACGTTCTGGCTCTATCAGCTTTTCTGTGGTCACTAGGTGCTAATTTATTTTGCCCTGAATCGGTCTGGTTCCCCCATCGTTTTTTACCATTCACAATTCGAGGCTCAATATATTTTGTGGGTATAAGTTTCGGTAATCCTTTTAAGAATAAAACAGTTGCTTTGCTGGCATCCTCGCCAAACTGGTAGGGCTGGATAACTTGTTTCTGGAATCCAAAAGCCTTAAAGTCAATCTGTGTTGGGATGCAGCCGATAGGGTTTTCAACGCAAATCTGTGGAATTAACCATTGTGCGAATAACCAGCGCACAAAATCAAGAGCCTTTTGCGTCTCCATCTGGCGTTCCGGTCTACGTTTATTCCAATGCAAACCAGATGATGCTAGATACGTGCAATCAGGGTGAGCTATCATCATATCCCAACCAAAGTCTATGACGTTCCTGATATCATTCTGGATGTGGTATGGGTAATCAGGAATCTCAGAAGGAAGCAAGTCGCAACTCCAAGCCTCAACACCTTTAGCCCTGAGGGCTTGCGTTACCGCTTCGGATTTTTCACAGGCTACGATTACGTTCATTTAAGCACTGCTACCTCATAAAAATTACTTCTGACTGTTCCGGCTTTAACCTGTTTTACCCACGCCGGAGCGCAATGTTCACAAGCGTATAAAGTTTGGTTCTTACCTGCTTTTTGCGTGAGCTTCAAAGTTGCTTCGTTTTTGCATCCGGCATATCCGCATTTCATTCTCCCGTCCTCCTGTTTTTCGTTTACAGAAACTATAATAAACTATGTTTTGGAGTTTGTCAATACCCCTAGCACGTCTTTTGAAAATATATTTTACTACCCTATTGACACACCCTTAAAAGGTATGTTATAAATATCGTGGAGGACTAAAATGCCAAAGATAGAAATTGAACAAAAGCGACCTCTTGACGCTACCCCTGAGCGGGCGCTTTCAATGTTCCGAGCCGGTGTTAAGCAAGTAGAGATTGCAAAGCTCTGGGGCATCTCCCCTGGGCGGGTGTCTCACTTAATTTCAAAGGCACTGAAATCTGAAAAGGAGGAGTAGCCATAATATTACAAAAAACTAAAACAATTCGGTATGTTGCCACTGGTTCTTTACATCTTCACCCATTGGCTCATCTTGTACCTAAAATGCGGGGGCAAGAATGGCAAGATTTTTACTCTGACATTGCTATGCGGGATATTAAAGTCCCGATTGAAATTACAGCCGATGGGACAATCCTTGATGGTAGGCATCGGTGGGAAGCGGCCTGGGTTAGATGATTTAGGTGAATTATTCAGCCCTGTTCCAAAAGACAACCCACCTAACACTATCCGTAAATGGGAAACTGGAAAGAAACTTGGAGAAGGGCGACAATCCCCGCTACTTTAGGAGACCGCCTTAATGTTTGGTAACTATCCCTTGACGTACAGTAGGAGACTAGATTGAAATTGAGAGCCTTTCCTGCAACTTTAAAACAGGCTAACGAAATGGTAGCAACTTTACATAGACACCATAAACCTGTAATTGGTCATAGATTTTCTATTGGATGTGAAGATTCCAATGGAGTAATTCATGGGATGGCTATAGTAGGACGTCCAGTCGCACGAGCTGTTGACCAATATAGGATAGCAGAGGTTACACGACTGGTTTCTGACGGAACTCCTAATGTTTGTAGTTTACTCTATGCGGCTTGTGCTCGTGCAGCTGATGCGATAGGTTACAACGTAATTCAAACGGCTATTCTTGATAGCGAACCAGGTACATCTTTAAAAGCTGCTGGATGGAAGTTTGACCACATCATAAAAGGGCGAGACTGGAACTGTCCGAGTCGTGGCGGAAGACGCACTGACCAACCTATGGGTGATAAACAAGTATGGATAAAGTTACTGTACGTGAAGGGATAGTTACCTAATGTTTTTCCCTAATGATATACAAGTATTAGCTGACCGGTTTACCCTTCCGGCGTTGAGAGCGGAGCGTGACAAAGCGCGGGTAAAAATGCAGGCGGCGGACTTTTGGTATGAGCCGGACGCACAGTATTATGAGGAATATTTGGAGCTGTGCGAGGTAACGATAAAGCGTGTACTTCAAGCGCAACGAAAGGAAGCAACTATTAAACCGATACAAGGGCACGTTGACATTGAGGCTATTAAAGCTAAACATGATATTATTGCCGTTATTGAACGATATATTAAAGTTCGTAAGTCCGGGCATAGATTCTCTTGTGTTTGCCCATTCCACGAGCATAAGACTCCCAACAATCCATCAATGACAATCTATACCGATACCCAATCGTGGTATTGTTTTGGCTGTCTGAAATCGGGCGATATATTTGACTTTGTAATGCTTTCAGAACACTGCGATTTTAAGCAAGCTGTTTCAATACTTGGAGGGTAACTTGGAACTCCCAGAAATTAAACGGTTAATCGAGGATTGTCACACGCAAGGGAAAACCCGCCTTGAGACAGTTACATTTATAAGCACCTTACCAATAAACGGTGAAGCGTCCGATGCTTTTGAATATATTGACATTGTTTATGAAACGGCGCAGGCTTACAACCTCACCGACCTGGGCAATGCAGAACGGTTGATTGCACAATACGGCTCGAACATCAGGTTTTGCTACGACCGCAACAAGTGGCTTATCTGGAAGGGCACACGCTGGCAATGGGACGATGAGGGGGAAATTCTACGCCTTGCCCAAAAGGTCGCCCGGACAATTTATGAAGAAGCAGCTCATGAAGAAAATGACGACTACAGGAAAAGTATAGCTAAGTGGGCACACACGAGTGAGAGCAATCAGCGTATAAACGCTATGGTAGCTCAGGCTCAACCACTACGGGCAATCCGGCTAGACCATCTTGATAACAACTACTGGCTGTTGAATTGCCAGAATGGGACTGTGAATTTAAGAACGGGCGCACTTCAACCACACGATAAGCATGACTATATGACATTGATATGCCCATCAGAATATGATCCTGAACTTCCCCATCCCGTTTGGGACTCATTCCTCAACCGAATCTGCAAAGACAACCAAGAACTTATCGGTTATCTTCAACGTTGCGCTGGATACTCGATAACCGGCGATACACGGGAGCAAATATTATTTTTCATTCACGGGCCGGGGCAGAACGGCAAAACTACATTCCTTGAAACACTCGGAGAATTATTAGGCGCTTATGGCACACAAGCAAACATCGAGATGTTTTTATCTCAATTCAAACCGGCATCCGCCGGACATAGTGAGGACGTTGCCAGCCTTGCAGGGAAGCGCCTGGTTATCGCAAGTGAAATAGAGGACGGGCGCAGACTTGCAACCGCCAAACTTAAACAGATGACCGGCGGGGAAAAGGTAAGAGCCAGCCATAAATACGAAAGGGAATTTGAATACCAGGTCACATATAAGATATGGCTCAACGGCAACCACAAGCCTGATATTCTCGATACCACTTACTCGATATGGCGCAGGGTAAAACTTATCCTGTTAGACGTAGTTATTCCTCCAGAAGAACGTGACCGTAAACTACGTGAGAAGTTAAAAGCGGAATACCCCTCAATATTAGCGTGGGTAGTCCAAGGTTGCCTTGACTGGCAAAAGATAGGGCTTGACGACCCGCTTGTTGTGAGTAACGCTGTAGCCGATTATCGCCACGAGCAGGATGTGTTAGCTGAATTTTTCTCCAGCAAGTGTTTTCTTAATCCCGCCGATGCCGAGTGTGTCGTATCCCATAAGGAACTATTTACTGCTTATCAAGTTTGGGGCGGAGAAAACTCTATTGACCCTATTTCCTCCCGCCTGTTTTCCCGCCGGTTGAAAGAAAAATCCGGCATCCAAAAAATAGCATCTCACGGACAAATAAAATGGCGTTATATCCGTCTCTTAAAAGAAAACGAAGTTGAGCAACGGGTAGATGAGGTAGATAAGGTAGATGATTTACCAAAGACTCTCTTTCACGAGGAAAATTTAGCTGAAAGTCCTGAAAACCCACCTACCACGACACCTTCATCTACCCCACGAGACTGGGGTTCATCTACCCCGTCTACCATTCCTGAGACATTGCCGGACTGTCCTGAGTGCCAGCAAAACGAGTGGGTATTTTTAACAACGGGTGAAATACAATGCCCTTGTGGACATATCTTAGAGGTATAGGCGGTAAAACGAGAGCCAAAAATATGACGCCGGCAGAACGCAGTGAGAGTGCTAGAAAGGCAGCTCAAGCCAAATGGAATAATTATTACGAATTGACAAGGAGGTGAGCCGACACAAATAACGGCTATTCGGCAAACTGTATAGAACTACTATAACATGAAACAGTCAAACAAGCTATTGAGGAATATACTGATTGCTATGAAGGCTCAACAGAAGCAGATGCACGAAGGTTTGCCCAACGGATGATAGATACCCTTGCCCCGATGTTTAACCAACTTGAGAAGGAGATTATTGGACAATGAATAGAGAAGAGGCGATAGCCACAATAGAAGCGTTATATCCGGTCGATAGCCAATATTCAGAAACAAACGAAATTGGAAGGAAATTACTCCAGCAGGCTAAAGAGGAAGTGGATAACTGGCGTAATGAATCATCGGAAGTGCTTATCCGCTATGCCGAACTTTGTCAGGATATGGAGAATAAGTCCTTCAAGAAACTATTGAGGCAAAATAAATGACATTCGCCGGAGCGGTTAATGAATCAGACTTGAAACTGGCTTTAATCAAAGACTTTAATGCCTTATACGTCAAAGAGTTCGCTACCGATTGGGAGACAAAAAGAGTGGTACGGTTCGCTGAGATAATGGTCATGGACTTCAATCACTTGATAAAGGTTATCGAAGCGCACGATATGGATGTATGGAGGGATAGTCAACATGGATAAGATTGTCCAAATCGCCAAAGCATTAGCCGACAAACACACTATAGCTGGATGGGAATTACTTGACCCTGACAAGAAACGTGCTTTCGAGCAGGAGGCTGAGAGTTATGCCGAAATGTTCAAGGAAGAAATTACGGCGGCCAGAAGAGAGAGGGATGCATTAGCAGAGGATGCCGATGGTATGGCTGATAACGTTGCGAACCTCCAAACCGAACTAGCGTCTATAACTAGCAGATACGAGGCGGCTATTGATGGGCTAAAGGATGAATTATCGGAACTGAGAATATCTGTGTCTGGTAAACTAGCGGCGGCAAATGAGGAAGGGTTAGGACTAAGAGACGAAAAAGGTGAGCTTCAAGGTAAAAACGCTAAGGCGAATTATCTCAAAGAGCAAGCAGAGCAAGAAAGGGATACCCTCAAAGCAACATTAGGCCGTCAGGAAGATAGATTTTGGGCGCAAGTTACTGATGACAATCTGATGATTGGTAACCTTAATAAGGTCATTGCCGAATTGAAATCCGAGGTCAAGGCCGGGGCCGGGATGTTAGCCGATATGCACGATAAATACCAGACAGTCTCGCAAGCGGTTGGGATTGAATGGGAGAGATTCGCCAACTTCTTACTCGACCACTACAAGGGAGCGTTAGAGCGTGAGGACAAAAACTCTATCGCCATATACGCAATGATATTGAATTTTAGCAATAAATATAACTTGCCAGCCTTAAAAAACAAGGCCGACAAGATAAGGGGAGAGTTAAATGAAAGAATCTGACAAGCAACGTGAGCGACAACTACGTGGTTTAATCCTGAGTAAAGGCGAGGACTACGGCGGTGAAACGTTCACGGATTTTTACAACCAAGTCAAAGCTATATTCATGCCACCAATCTCAAACGAAGTAGGCAAGGAATCTATAGAGGCTATCGCTCAAGACGTGATAGGTACAATCGGGCGTGACGTGCCTGATGATTGTTACGAGTGTCACTACGCCGATGGTGATGAGGTTGAAGGTGGATACTGTACTTATGAGAAAGGTGGTCTTTGTAAAGATATGAGCCGATGCCCTCAAGATTGGCAATTTTGTCTGCACTTGATTGAATGTATCTCAAATACGATAGCCGAGCAAATTGGCAGAAGGCCAGCAGAATTTACACCCCCAATTTGTCAAGATTGTCCTACTTGGGGGATGTGCGAGGGGGCAAATCAAGAGGATTGTCAACGAAGAGGGGTATTCTAAATGAAATGCCCAAAGTGTGAAGGTAAAGGCTGGTATCACAAACACCGTAACTGCAATCATGATTCAATGGAGGCTTATATCAGAGGGTGTAATGACCAACGAGTCTGTATGAAGTGCTTAGGAACAGGTTCGACCGGTGTAAAACTGATAAAAGCCGCATTGTTGGAGATTAAACTTGAGAGTAGTGACTTCAAGGCTCGTAGGTTGGCTGAAAAAGCCTTGAATGAATGGGGAGATGGGCAACATGGTCAAAGAGACAGTCGTGAGTGATGCTAGTGATTGCAAAGATTGCCTATACTCTGGCATCCTTTATTGCTTCCATCCTAAAAACGGAAGAGGGGCGATAAACTATTCAACGGCGATAGCGTCAATGATTACTAGGGGTACTAGTCCTAAGTGGTGCCCTTTAAGGATAGAAAACCTGCCACCGAAAGACTAGCTGTGAGTTAAGTAGGAGCCTAAATCGGTAGTGAATGAAGCGCAAGCTACCTGGCAGGCGAATAATAAATGTGGAGGAATAAATGAGACGGGTTTATGTGGCGGGTAATAAATACGACAAGGCGAAAGCCGCAAAGCAAATCATGGAGGCTATTACCGACTTGCCGAGTGTCGAGTTATTAGGAGTAATAGACCGCAATCGTCCCTACAATGGGCAACGGCACACGGATGATGGCGAACGTGGTAAACTCATGATTGAGGGGCTTACAATGCGGGATGTTCGAGACTGTTTCATTCTAGCTCTTTACGATTCTGCGCCTACTAACGAGACACTTCCAATGCGACTTGAAGATTTACCATTTGACCAGATGGACTTAGAAGCCATAAGCCAAAATATGATGTGCTGGATAGAACGATACATGGGTATATTCCCAAACGTAAATAAAGGCTAGTAGGGTGACCCCATGAGGGGTATAATTAGCTACGATTTGAGGAGGTTACGAGTGGTCAAAGACCAACCAGTTAGCCGCCGGAAAGCCTAAATAACAAACGAGCTAGCTACTGATAACTCAAATGCAGAAACACGGCGGGGCTAGCTTAGGTTAGCCCCGCAAGCTGTTTTGAGGCTATTGCAACTATTTTTGAGGCTAAACTATTGACAATGCTGTAATAGTTTTGTAATATATTTTTAATATAGGTATTTACATAAGTAATCTCATTACGTAGAGGTAAGATTTGAATAGAAAACTTTTAGTCGGGATTACCATCGCTGCTATGCTGGGCGCAATCGGAACGGTTGTTTACGCTGTGGGGGTAATTAGTAATCAATTACAGCTTCCCACAATCACCGTCACGGCGGGTGGTGGTGGCGGTAGTCCTCCATCAAATTCACAGTTAGTACTTTCCTCCCCTGACTTTACATCTCCTGTCAACATCTTCACCGGCGGTAACGTTACAGCTACAGTGCGAGTTTTGAATCCCAGCCCGGGTGGTGCGCCTGGATATACCGGCGTTGCCCTGACTTTAAGAATCCTGAAGACTGGTATCGTATCAACCGATGCCTCGCTTGATTCTTGGGATGGCGCTGGGTGGGTAACGGTTCCCCTTATTGCTACCGATGGCGTTCTTTCAGGCGAGTATACAATCGGTGCCGTGCCTACGAGTTTTGATGGCACAACTTTATTTAGGGTAACAACGAACGCATCGGGTATATATCAACTTACGGCTGAAGCGCACAACTAAATTTATGGGCTTTGAAAAACTGAATAGGTGGTTTGTAATCGTGTAAAAAGCGGGGAGGCTCTCAAACGAGTTGCTCCCCGCTCTCGTTTTTTAAGCCTCCCCGCTAATCCTCTAACCTAGAAACGTGCAACGATAAAAAATTGTTACGTATGATAACTGACAAAGGATGTCGGTTTAGATAATGCCCCTGCCCGTATGGGTTAGGGGTTATTTTGTTTTGAGGATATTTATGAATGAAATAGCGACAATCGGAATGTTCCTTATAGCTATCCCTGTGGCTATCGTCCGGTGGGTAATCGGGCATTTCAAGGCGGCGATTGTTATTGTCGCTGTCCTGGTAATCGCCATTGTTGCGGGTCAGTTTAGTAAGGCACAAAACACTGGTAAACCCGTTCAAAAATACGCACAGAATATTCCTCAGACAGCCTATGTTGGGCAAACTACCAGCCGTCTTTATCTTATAAATGAGTACAAGGTTGTTGATAACAAGAACATTCTGCTGACAGATTTTTACAGCTATAACACGAAATGGGAGAAGCAAGTACAGCCGCTCCCTTTTCAGTCCGATAAGATTAAAATTACAAAGAGGTAGGCGATATGAGTAAGGTAGGGGCGGTATTTCTTGGTATTATTTCACTGTTTTTGTTAATCGGGCCGTTCAGGACACCTTTTATTGACGGGATACACGGATGGAGAACTGCCGATACTACCCAATCAGCCTCAGTTAACCCCTCTGGCACTGCCGCTAATGTTACACTTTCACATGACCTGTATCAGGCTGCTCTGGCTGAAGTTTCGAGCATAACAACCAATACCACTGGGGCGCCCGCCACTTCAGCCTATACCGAAGCTACAAAGGTGCTTTTGATTGACGGACTTGACCCAGGGCAGCAAACTTTAACCATCCAATATTATGCCGAAACCGATGATGATGTTATGCGGTTAATCGGCCCGTTTCTTATGTTTTTCCTGTTCTTTGGCGTAGCTGGTTTGATTGTTTGGGGCGTATTTGGGAAACAAAGGAGGTAGATAGGATTGTAGGTGCAATCTTATAGGTCGGGCTACCAAGTTTGGAAAAGTAAATAAAAAATAAGGAGAAGTAAATGCAACTC
>Ga0137341_1000035_pt1 | contig 10658 bp, 11 predicted proteins | sample EasRivERMLT433_2_FD_106652 | JGI IMG/M metagenome (GOLD analysis project Ga0137341, IMG submission 106652) | Soil microbial communities from meander-bound floodplain in the East River, Colorado, USA - East River MetaG ERMLT433_2 | ecosystem: Environmental > Terrestrial > Soil > Floodplain ... | reverse complement strand
GCCGTTCTCGGATCTTTGATCCTTGCAGGAACCCTGTCTCTTCCCTGCAGGATCTTATATGAAAACATAAGGAACCCGTCAATTTCATCGGATTGCTCCGGAAACCCGGGGACTTGTTGAAAGAGGAGGAGGATGGCGATGAAGTACATGATCAGCTGGTTCGAACGCCCGCAAGGTTCGCCTGCAGAGTACGAGAATGCCCAGAAGCGAATACTTGATGTGTTCGGTCAATGGAAGGCGCCCGCCAATTTCAAGATCGAATTGTTCGTGGTGCGAGTCGGCGAGTGGGGTGGGCATATGTTGGTTGACTGCGACGATCCGGTGACGGTTCACAAGGCATGCTCGACTTTTCCTGCATTCGAATTCCAGGCGCGCCCCGTGATTGCTATCGAGGACGCTGTCCGCGTCGAACTCGAGGCGATTGCCTGGCGAGATGGACTGAAACGCAAGTGATCGTGGCCATCGCCTTCGGCTTCGGCCAGACCGCGGTCTAACCCCTCGCGTGTGTTGAGTGCCACGATGTCGTGGCACTCAACGGTTACTTGAAAGAGCCGCCAGGATCTCGCGCAGGTGGTCGATGTGATCCTGGACGTGGTACCCGACCAGTCCATAGATCATCCCATCAAGAGTGGGGTACTCGCCCAGCGGAGAACCTTTCAGCTTCGGAATATGCGCTTTTCTTGCTAGTTGCTCCTCGGATAGGTCCGCCGCGAAGTTGGCGACACGTTGGTAATTCATCTCGCACTTCGCGACAAGCTCACTGAAGCTCATGCGCGCACGATTTTCGGTAAAGAACGGATCACCGATAATGAGATCTATCATCGGGGTATCGCTGTCGATGAAGGCCCTAAGGATCGGCAGGTGTCCCACGTCCTCGGGACCGCACAGGTGGGAAAGAATCTGCTTGGGTGACCACCTGCCCGTCGGAGCGCGCGAGGCCAGGTTCTCGTCCACTCCTTGGCATACCTGCTTCATGGTTGCTACTTTCTGCCGGATTTCTTGAGCCAACTGATTGCCACGTGAAGTCGCCATGGGGTCTCCTCCTTGTGCCGTTCATCTCCTTTCCCTTGGTGTACTGCAGCATGTCCGCCCCATCCCCAATTGAACCCGGATCGAAAAAGCCGCCTGTCAGGCGGCTTTTTCCCTGGTTTCCCCGATGAAACGTCAACCCGGCGGAGGTGGACCCTTTTCGGTTCCGCAGGCTTGAGTCTGTACCGGGCCGATCCCTGACACAGGCATGGCCATTGCCGCAAATAACGCGAGGGAAAGCAGCATGACGACGAATTTCCTCATGGCAGTCTCCTTCCCGACTATGATCACCTATTCGTCATCATTTTGATAACCGTGCCCCCGGGGAGGATTCGAGCAACGGGAAGAAATCGGCACAAGGGATCGTTCCCGCGTGGGCAAGTTCTCCCTCGTCATGCGCTTGGCTTCCATGAGGATTGAAACTTCCGAGAACCTTCTTTACTCCACCCAATTCGAAGTCGGCGTAGCAAAAAAATCCTCCAACGGAATTCCCTGACCGCCGACGAGAAGTATTCTGAAGGGTTGCCCGACGGTCATTGGAGGTGAGGACCTTCTGGTTATGAGTTTCGGCCATATGTGTTTGAATGTATTATATTAATTAGCTTTTTCGCTCTTTATTGAAGAATTTGTCCAAAAAATTCTTCAATGATTATGATGGCTTACGAATAGCTTTGAACGACTTTTATTCCTCGTGGGCACAATTTGGGCACAAGATTTGACGAACTTTTTCCCGAAATAAAACACCCGCCGGGGTAAAGTTCCCGGTGGGTGCCCTCTCCAACAACTTCCTTGGCATCCTTGACAAATTATACAAATATTTGTATCTTCACCCCGTGTCCGAGAAACCAATCTTCTGGGTCGCATCGTCTCTCGACGATGTCCGATCGTTTCCGGAGGATGCCCGGCGCCTTGCGGGGCACTTTCTGCACATCGTCCAGCAGGGGTTGGAATCCCCCGGACTGGAAGCCAATGGCAAGCGATGGCCAAGGAGTTTATGAAATCCGGATACACACGCGCGTTGAACATCGTGTCTTTTATCTCGCGAAGTTCAGCGAGGGGGTCTACGTGCTTCACGCCTTTCAGAAGAAAACACGAACCACGTCAGCGAGTGATATCGATTTGGCACGGCGACGATTGAAACAGTTGGTTGGGGAACGCGGTAGTCAACGAGACCAGGGATAAAGGAAGGTGCCTTATGAAAAAGAAGATCACACGTTCTAGCGGAAACGTTTTCAGTGATCTCGGTTTCCCCTCCGAGGAGGCCGAATACCTGAAGATCCGTTCGTCTCTAATGATTCACCTCCGCAAAACGATCGAGGCGAAGGGGATGAAACAAGCGGAGGCCGCGAAACTTCTCGGTGTCACTCAACCTCGCGTCAGCGACCTTTACAAAGGGAAGATCCACCTCTTCAGCATTGATACCCTTGTCGACATGCTCGGTCGCGCCGGAGTCCACATCAAATTGGTTGTCGCGTCGCCGAAGCGAAAACTAAGAGTCGCCTAACTCTATACAAATTACTCATTGTGTTGAGTAATTTTACTCTCGATAGATATCCAGTATTATATTAGCAAGTTACAGACGATCGGGCCCGGCGCCAAGTCGTATACCATATGTGACACCTCCACCAGAAACCACTCCGTGAATGCCTTGTAATTTCTGTTAGCAGGCCATCTCCCTGGATCGGTACACCATGCCTCGAGTTCATGCTCGAAAAGTTTTTTGGCCCTGAATCGGATGAAACTTGCCTGCTCCTCATCATCCTCGAATTCCGGAAGAAGGTAGGCATTGGTCATCTCCTGGGCTTCTTCCGGGGTCACCGCAGTGCTTCCCTCCCCCACGCTATTGATCCAGTCCAGCATCTTCGCCATCGGTTTCAATACCAGTACGGAGCGGTTGACGAGCTTCATATCCCCTTCTCCCCTCTCGGGCACAGAATGGGCACAAACCAAATCCTATTGTATCGACGGAATCGGGAAATATGGTTGGGGGCAGGAGTTACAGTGTGAAACCAGAGATACACCTTCGGGGTGGGTGCCTCACGATGACTTAAGAGTGACCTTCGATTTGAGGTGGGGCCTTCGGGTTGTCAACTGGGATCTGTTATTGCGCGACACTTTGATCCGAAGTCAAGCGCTCTATCCAGCTGAGCTAAGGGCGCGTCCGAGAGGAAAGTCATCGTACTATAAAGGAAATTCAGCGTCAACAGCGTTCCAGCAAGACCCCATTTTCACCCCGAAATATTCGGTTGTTTGCACGGGGTTTGCGTTTGATTCGGTTCCCTCCCCAGTTTTTCCAACTCCCAGGCACCGTTGAACTTAACCTTTTTAACTGACCTTAAGGCGCTTCGAGGGACAGCTTCACCCGAGCCGGAGCTCGGTACCTTTCAACCTGGGAGGTCAGGGAAGAGCCGTGATAGATGCCGGATTCGGTTCCAGCCTTCTCCCGCCTGGACGAGCGCCACCGACAGCCTCTCGAAGAACCGGTCGAGAGCAGCTGCCCGCTCTTGAGCAAGGGGTGGAGTGCAGTAGTCCTCTTCCTCCCAGACGGCGAATCCGTCGACTCGGATCCGAGCGTTACGGAGGGAGTGAGAGAGAACTTTTCCGAATGGCTGAAGATCGACGAAGGCGTTTTCCCGAAGCAACTGTTCGAGCTCCTTCGACAGGTCCGGCTTCAAGACCGCGCTGACAAGATAGAAAGCCATATTCTCTCCCGATCCATAATGGTTGAGGGAGATTCAAGCACACTTTATTTTGATGCCCGGACCGCCCAATAAGATAGTCGATTCCGGCCCCGGGAAAACATTTCGACCCTAACGAGGCAGTTGTTTGCACGAGGTTTGCGTTTCGTTCTGCTTTAATCCCCCAAGCCCCCAGCAACAACACATCAACGCGGCATGAAAGGACTCGGGGTCGTACGCTAAGGTATGGGCGGATCGATCCCGGGAGGCTGGTCACCTCAGATCGATGCTGTACGAGTACACCCCGCTGGCCGGACCCGCTCCCGCGCTGTTGTAGGCTCTGAACCGTAGCTTACTCATCTTGTACTGACCAGCGGTGGCATACAGCCCGAGATCCCCTTGGAACGTTAACCGGCCGCCGGGAACAGAAATGGAACCGTCGTTGTCCGAAAACGTCGGCTCACGCGGGTCCGCTGGAGTGCTCCCGTCGTAGGTATTGACCATCGTATAGTAAATTGACGTTGCATAACTGCTGCTAACCACGAGGTTCTTCGGCGAGGAAGTCCAACTCCCGCTCGATGGATTCAAAGATATGTCGCCAGGCAGATCTCTAAGGTTGATGTTGTAGGACCACGGCCCAGTGGGCGTATCAATTCCGACGCCTGCGCTGTTATAGCACCGGAACCGTAGTTTTCCCCGTTTATACTGCCCGGCATTGGCATACAAATCCAAGAAGCCCCGTACCTTCCCAGATATGCCAGACCCGTCAACGTATTCAACTACATCGTAAACGGAACCATCGTTGTCCGAAGACGTTGGTTCCCGCGGGTCCGCTGGCGTGCTTCCGTCGTAGGTGTTGACCATCGTAAAGTAAATAGACGTTCCGTTAAGGCATCCGACACCCATTGTAATCGGTGATGACGCCCACACACCTCCGTTCACCATCCCAAGCGGCGAGGTGAAGAATATATAACCCGGAAGGGAGGAGGGAGGGGAAGGAGGAAACCCCGACACTTGCATCGGTGTAGCCCGCTCTGTTGTAGTTCCGTCCCCAAGTTGGCCGAAGTAGTTGCCCCCCCACGTCCAGACCGTGCCATCGCCCTTGATCGCGGCAGTATGAGACGCGCCCGCAGATATGGCATCCATGCCCGTTAGCCCCGGGACCTGCACCGGCATCGACGGAACCGTATCACCCCCGTAATTGGGACCCCATGTCCAGACCGTGCCGTCGTCCTTGAGCACGACATTGTGCAAATCGCCCGCAGATACGGCGACCACGCCCGCCAGTCCCGGGACCTGCACTGGCGTCAATTGTTCCACCTGCGACCCGATTCCAAGCTGGTAGAAGTCATTACTCCCCCATGTCCAGACCGTGCCGTCGTCCTTTAACCCGATGCCATGAAATGCGCCCGCAGATACAGCAACCATGCCCGTGAGGCCCGGGAGCTGCACCGGAGTCAACCGATCTATCTTCGTCCCATCACCTAATTGTCCATAGTCGTTACGCCCCCACGCCCAAGCCGTGCCATCGCCATTGATCGCGAGGTTGTGTGTATAGCTTGCCGATACCGCAACCGCGCCTGCCAGCCAAGGGACCTGCACCGGAGTAAACCGATCCGTTGTCGTCCCGTCCCCTAACTGGCCGAACCAATTGCCACCAAAAGTCCAGACTGTGCCATCATCCTTGATTGCAACGGTATGGATTTGGCCAACATCTACCGCAACCGCGCCCGCCAGCCAAGGGACCTGCACTGGAGTCAACCGATCCGTTGTCGTGCCGTCCCCAATTTCGCCATAGAAGTTATGCCCCCATGCCCAGACCGTGCCGTCGTCCTTGATCGCGAAATTGTGTGTATAAAACGCATTTATGTCGACCGGATTCGTCAGCACCTGAACCGGGACCGGGGTCAACCGATCCGTTGTCGTGCCGTCCCCAATTTCGCCATGGACGTTATACCCCCATGCCCAGACCGTGCCGTCGTCCTTGGACACGAAGGTGTTGTATGAGCCCGCCGATACTACAGACTTAGATGGAGGACGAGAACATTTTATGGATTTTGGTGAACCGCTTAACAATGGATTTTCACCACCTGCGCTATCGATTCCGTATGCATAAATTGTATGAGATTGGCCATTCTTGAGAGCAAACGGAGTCGGGAGGGCAAACCCGTGGTACTTGTCGGTAAAGGGGAGATCGGTGCGTAGAATCCCGGCGGTAGCGGCGCCCTGGAATGTCCCTGTACCCGCTGGTCCGTCAGAATAAATATGTACCTGCACAGCCGAAGTGGTATCCGAGTCTCTGGCCCATCCTGAGATTACGTCACACTCTGCGGCGTCAAGCCAACCTTCAGGAATGCGGTTAGGCATGGAAACGATGATTTTAGCTCTTTCGTCGTCGCCGCGAGAAAAATCGTTAAGCTTGTTCACATCTTGGGGTGAGGAGACCGAAGCTCCTATGTAGTAGGTTCCGGTGGTTGAGGGAGCCTTTATACCACTTTGTTTTGTGTCCTTATAAACCTTACCGGCCTTAACATCCGTTTTTACGCTATCGGTGCCGATTGTTTGGTCGCCCGCTTCGATCCTGTCGTCGTCGGATAGCAGGTAGTTGATGGCAAATTGTTTTGTCGCATTTACGGAACCTCTGTTAATTACCTCAACATCAATGACGAAGGGTTCTCCGGGTGCCAGCCTGAGGGTTCGGGTCGAATTACCTCCTTTTTTATGTATGGTAAGGCCGTGGACTGCCAGATCAGGCGTGCCAGCAGGGGGAGGCGGTATTACGACCGATGGGACGAGCCATCGGTCACCAATATCAGTGTCCGTGCCGGGGATAACGTAGATCGCCCTTGTATAGGGCTGATATCCCGTTTTAGTAAAGGTAATTTCCTGATTGCCGGAAGAAACGCCTACAACATAAAAACCGCCATCAGCCCCTGTTATAGTGCTTTGACCAGAACAGGTTATTCTTACACCTTGGAGCGGAGCGCCGCTGTCAGATGTAGAATGCAGTCTCCCGTAAACTCCGCCCGTCTCTAATGGAATGGCTGGATCAATGATATATTTTAGATGCTGGCTCTCGATTCCTGCGCCATCATCTCGTGCCCACCAATTATAGATTCCCGGCTCTTTCGAGAGTGGTGATTGGTAGTTAATAAAAAATTTCCCATTTGACGCTATTGTCTGGGTCTCTGTAGAGTAATCGGCACTACCGTCTTTTTGGAAATACACGGTAGCCTGGTGATATGGAGTAAAGCCGGAACCCGACTGGACAAACGTAGTGCCTGGAGGACCAGAATCTACTGACTGGGAAATCGTCGGAGTTCCATACAAGAGACGTATGGCATCGATATCGGCCTGAAATAAATCCCTATGGATTGCACTGGAAGCGATTTTCCCAAGAATGGTAGGTGCCTCTAAATTTTCGGGATGCGGCAGTCCAATCACGTGACCAATTTCATGCAACATAGCGCTTTCCACATCCATATTGATACCAGTAATAAGTATTTTTAACGTGCTCCAATAGAGTCGCGAACACCCATCAGTACGCGGTTCCGCGTATAGGACGATGACCCCTCCAATTATTTGTCGATTCTCTATGCGAATAAACGGAATACCACGGCCGCGATCGCATTCTTTAAAAATTGGCTTTCCTTTACTGTCCAGCACAATTGGGAGTTGTGCATAGTATTGTTTGGTCACAAGCACCACATCGGTATCTGGAATATCTGTGGGGATTTTCAGAGTCTGACCATCGTAATTAACTTCTTGAAAGAGAATTCTTGACCCTGCCGCTTCCCACGTACTAAAAGCGCTCCTTATTGCAGCCTTCTCGGGTTTTGTAAAAGTATCATCTATCGTATATTTGATAGGTAAATTAGCGTCTGGCCATACTCCAAAGTTATTTTTAACCAACTCATCTGACAGATAATCTGCGGTCGCCGTAGGTACTGACCACAATAGTTCAGCAAACACTATGAACAAACTAATGCAGAATAAGATAATTTTACTACTTTTCAAACTCATCCTTTCCCCCTGTCGATCTATATTCTCCACAATTAGGTTAAATCTTTATGTTTGATACCAAATTGGATGCTTAATTTAAAAATCATTTGGTATTTCCTGAAGAATGCAAAATAGCCTCGGCATTGATACGTCATAAAGGTTGGCGATCGGGGGGGGCATAGTTAAGTTACAGTTTGTTCCCGTCCGGCTCCTCCCGCGAAGGTTGATTGCCTTACGTCGGACATCGCTTCCTCTTTCAGTTTCGCTCGACGCGTCAAGATCAATTCCCCCCGCCATTAGTTCGCATATTCCGAGCAAGGGAAAAGCATTAGTCGCGAATTCGCGGAAACAATGGAGAGGGATAATGACGGGTACGAATGTCTTCTTCACTTAGCCCTCGAAGCGGAGGGTTTAAAACATGAAGAGTCGTGGATGCCCAGTAATACTAATAAACGATGGTGAATACTCGTAACCTTTCGCCGAAACGATTGCAAGGAAAATCGGATCACCCCCAGTAATTCTCCCCGTGTTGCGGAATCATTTGAAGATCTGCTTGGGTATGGTATCCAATTCATGAGTCCAATTTGGGAGGCTACGTATCATTCTCGACTAATGTTCAGCAATATTCATTCCGCATTGTTGATACGATCGGAGTAATCAGTTTCGTTTTTCTTCCCAGTCGGTTGCATCCAGATATAACAGCTTCGGCTGCAAGCAATGTAAATGGCGAGGGGAACCTAATCCGGTTATATGGGAAAAATTATTCTCATTCCTCCTTTTCATGAACGTTTCCCGTTACAGGTGATTCCTTTTTCAGTCGAACGAGCGGAGCGGAGATTCGACGCGGTGATAACTGGCGCCGGAAATGACTCGAATTAACGACTCTGCTTATGCGACCCCTCACGTCGTCGTTGATTGCATGAGGCTTGCAGTCCATGCGGCTTTCCCTCTAATACCGACTGGGACATCCTGCAGGTCTTTACATTATGATTGGGTCGGACCGATTACCAAGGGCAGGTCATGGCCCGTTGCATGGCCTGGAGTGAACATGCCGTTGGAAGAAACGTATTACGAGATAAATCGAATTCTCGGCAACAATGCCGAGCCGCTGGAGTCTGTGCGGCTGGTGGAGGCATACCGCCGGTACTTGAAACCCGAGACGGTGCGGGTCGTGCTTCTTGCGGAATCGCACGTGTTCACTTCCGACGAGGACCGGCGGATCGCCATTCCACCTATCGACGACCTGCCGGGGTATCCCACGCAGTATGCGCGATTCGTGTACTGTCTTGGCAACGGCGAAAGGGATCTAACGAATGATCCGCGTCATCCTCGGCGCGACGGCACCCCCCAGTTCTGGAAAATCCTCTACGCCTGCGACAACCGCATAGAGAACCTTGAAGACTTCAGGCCTGTCCAGCGAGGAACGTCCTTCCCGCAGCGACTGCGGAATAAGATCCATCTACTGAAGAACCTGAGGGCAAAAGAAATCTGGCTCGTGGATGCCAGCATTGTAGCGGTCTATGGGAATGGGGTAAATGTCTCAAGGAGGATTAGGACCGAAGTCCTCCGGAAGTCATGGGAGTCGTACACGAAACTGGTGGTCATCTCGGTGAATCCAGAACGTGTGATCTGTGTCGGAAAAGGCGTGGCCAGAGTTGTCGAGAACGATCTGCAGGCTCTCTTCCCCGGCCGGTATGAGGTAATCCCTCAGCCCAATGCCCGTCTTTCCTCAGAAGAGCATATTGCCAATTTCCAGCGATACTTTGAATTCTGTTGTTCCTGAAGTCAGATCGACCACTCAACGATCAAAAAACTCTCTTTTGGATAGCCTTCCTCGATTGCCGCCGCAAGCCATTTCCGCTGTGAAGCACGAATCCTGTCTTTTCCTGCCCGCTTTGATTCCGCAAACATCACATTTAGGCCATTCCAACAATAAACATCCCAGGCTCCCGATCTGGAGCCCGCCCGAGCATAGATTCGTTCCAACGCTTGCGCTCGATCGGGAGGTAATTCACTGATAGGAGCCACGGCCCAGTAACCCGTACGATATTTCCGCCCATACGTGTCAATCCATACACCTTCCCACCCGGCCCCGCACATCGCCCAAAGAATTGCCAGCTCCGCAAATGCTGGCTCCCCACCCACATTCAGTACCTGCTTGCCGTTGTAATCATCACGGATCGTATGATCACTCCATGGCTGAAAAACCGGGGTTGCCTTTGGCACGTTGATCACACGCCCCGGCAAAACCATGATTGGCTCATAGCTTGTCGGTTTTAGAATTTCAGGATGGTCCAGCATATTTCGCTTCCCCCGGCGTCTCCCCACCTTTACGGTAAGCCGTCCCCCTTAGATTCCGTATTTCGTCTCCAGCTGGTCAGCAAGCCATGACAATCTCTTTTCCTCACGGATGGCACAAGCGATTTGCTGCCATGAACACTTCTTCATACTATCCGGCTCGAGGAGAGCGTTCCGCGTTTCCTCGTACGCAATATGCCCTTTCCCTCCTTTCTGGAAGGCCGGATTCCTCTCGTCGTACACAAGCACAACATGCCCCGCTCCGAAAGGCATCGCTTCGCTCGGGACGGAAACAGCCAGCAGGTTTCTTACAAGCTGATAGTTGGCCCTCAAAGGACACGGTGCCAGATCCGCATCCGCAGTCCACTTGAAAATAGCCGGGATGTGGCTCCAGTACTTTACCCCGATCTCGGTCAATGAGCATCTTGTTGCTCTGCCCCTTTGCACGCTGTACGTTCCGTCGCAGAGATCCTTCTCATAGTTGGAATCGTGTTTCGTAAGGCGGGGACGGGAGCAACTCCCCGCTTCGGGTTCCGTCAGCTTGCATTCGATCGCAATGGTATGCTTCCCTGCGATAAGCGCATCCAGACTCGTCGGCATCGGCTCCCCGAGGGAATCGACCTTGTACTCCATCCGGAAGTTCTCCGGGGT
>Ga0137341_1000033_pt1 | contig 11206 bp, 15 predicted proteins | sample EasRivERMLT433_2_FD_106652 | JGI IMG/M metagenome (GOLD analysis project Ga0137341, IMG submission 106652) | Soil microbial communities from meander-bound floodplain in the East River, Colorado, USA - East River MetaG ERMLT433_2 | ecosystem: Environmental > Terrestrial > Soil > Floodplain ... | reverse complement strand
TGGGCTCGTTCCGGCATTATAGAAAATTTCAGTAGAATCTGAACCAAGAAGGTACAATTGGCGGTGGAGGTTCCACACGACTAACAAGTTGTCAGGATTAGCTTCCGCAGACCCGAGTTGATCCGCAGGCCACACCATACCATTATTCGGTTCGCTGATCTGGAAAAAGAATGAGTTTGCTAAACTGACCACAAAGAATTGGTCGATGAATGCCAACGAAATAGGTTGCCCTACTGGCTGTGGGTTCGGTTTAGCAAATGTATCCGTGTTCCAGTTGTAAATATAAATGTTCTTTCCATCCACAACCGCCAACTCAAAATTCAGGTTGTGCTCCAACCACACTTTTCCTTCAGTAGTTTCCAATTCTCCCACTGCCACCGCACTCAAATCATTACGAACCTTATAGAGAATATGCCCCGATACAGCATAAAGCGTGTTATCTACTGTGTGCAATCCACGAATGGCTTGGTCTCCTAGGATCTTCCACAAATCCATCCCTGGGGCGTTAGTGAGCATGAGGGGTGTTTTACCCTCTGCACCCGGCGTCCCAGTAATGGTCGGCACGAGGTTAATCGACCGCTGGAGATTCGCGTTCTTCGTTTGGGCGGGATAGGACCCGCCGATGAAGTCTTCAAGCAACATTAGTTTTGTAAGTTATAAATGCTCAAGTTTCGCACCCGCCGTAATGCCGGGTCCAGGGAAACTACCATCGGCGGGGTAACATATGTCACCACGCGGTCAAACAACTCTCTCGCCATATCTACCACGTCTGCCCGAGCCGCCAATCCAAAGTCCGGGGCCACCCTAACTGCAAGGTTGTAGATAATCATTTCATCATACGCCGGGGCGAACTCGTAGTCAGTCGTTAAATCGTCCGAGAGCAACAGAATTTCCTCGAACGGCTTTTGTGAACCGAGTTCAAGTTGGTAGCTACTTAGCGTCGGACGTAAATACAAATGAATCCGACCAAGTGGCATAGCTGGTTCATACCACAAGTAGCTTGGCAACCCGCTGTTGATCGCCCGATCACCAAAGGATAAAAACTGATCTTCAGTAATGATATTGACGGGATAAAAGAGATTGTTCACGTCTTTGATCGACGCATTTAAGATACTAGTCGGACGCACCGTGTTAAAATCTCCCGAAGGCCCAATCGTGTAATCTCCAGTGTTCGTGACGAGTGGAAAGGTCTCACTCTCCGTGACTAGGACCGACACATTTCGGATAGACCACGACCGCAACATCAAGTTCAGCGCCAACTTCGCGTCCTGGGACATCTCGGCGGTCGGAGTTTCTCCCGTTCCCAGAATCCCCAATTTCTTGAACGCCCCATTAATGACCTGTTGAATTGTCATTGCCACCCATTCGTTGAAATTATGAGGTACAGAAGTACCTCCCACTACTGCCCTCGGGCATACCGCCCATCCCTGACCGGCAGCCCTACACCACCCCACTGTGACTTAGATTAGCTCGAAGAGTCTACGATTAACCCCTTCGCCGCTAGTGCGGCAAGCAAACTAATCAAAGCCGCATTCGCACCAGCACTTCCAGTCACCGTCTGTTTCGCAACAGGCGTTGCGCCGTGGAAAGCAATCGGATCAGAAGAACTCTGACCAAGCACATTCCCGTCAGCCGTTGCCGGATTCTGGTAGCCTTTGTTACTTGTGGATGTTGAATCAACTGGCATGTTACATTCCTCCCTTCTCAGAGATTTGTGTTGATCGGCAGCGCTCTCGTGGCAACACCTTTGCCGAGTGTTCCATCCGAACGCCGCCGATCAAATTAATTGCTCGGATTAGGTATTGCCCAAGACGCGGCAAGCCAGATCCGGGTACGTCGCTTTCCAGCCGTACATGGTATCGAGACGGACGATCTCGCGGTAGTTCACGACATCGAACGCCTTCACCATCGTCAGGCTGATTCCCTGGTACTCCACCGACTCGCTCCAAGACGCCCCATCGGGAGCCTGGAACGGCACGGAGACCAACGCGAACGCATTCCGCTGGAACGCGAGGTTAGCGTCATGACTACCCACGAGCGTCACCACGTCCGACCCAGTGGTCGGGAGAGCCGTCACGTTCTGGTACGCACCGGACGCCGAAGACTTCAACGCCGGAGAGATAGGAACAGACGTTGCAGTCGTCACGCTGGTCGTGGCGGTCACAACGAACTGAGCCGCGTAGCCCAGGTCTTGACGGTTGACAGGATTCACCGCGTTGCAAACCGCGAAGGAGATGATATCCCCTTCAACTAGCGTGCCAGGAGTTGCCGCCGTGAGACTGACCGACGTTGCCTCTTCCGCAGGATTCGACGCAAGCGTGAGCGTCAGAGCGGTGCCCTTGGTGTGCCGACGGATGTTCTGGCCCTCATAGAGGTCCAAACCAGCCAAACGACCAACCGAGGCTTCTCTGGTGATGTCTTCCACCAACGAGGGCTGGAACACACCCGCCGTCAGTGATTTGAGCAACTGAGTCGCTGCCTTCGGAGTCAAGCCAGCGAATCGGTCGTTCTGCATGACCGAGAACTCAGTCAGCTTTTGTTTGGTGTCCAACATGGCGTCGAAATCAACTTCCCCGCCAGCCGTACCCGACGCATTATACACCGCTTTATACAAGTCCGACCCGTCGAAGTCGATCTTGTTCGCCAGGGCAATCGCCGCAGGCTTGATGTACCGCTCGGAATACTCGTCGATAGAGAGGGTCAGAGACTTCATGTCGAAGTTCCAGCCCACATGCTCGTGTTCGCTGATGACGATGGTGTCCGACTCTTCCGTGACATCCTGCATGGACAGCACGGGTCCAGAAGTCGTGACGAACTTCACGGGTTTCCGGTACGAGATCGTCTGACCGACCTTGACACCGAAATCTTCCTTAAACTGCTTGTTCGCCAAGCGAGCAAGCACCAAATTGTTGACCACCTGGATCGCCGCTTCCTTGGCGATGATCGCAGGCGTTAGGATCGTATTAGGCACTGAGAATCCTCCTTATCGCGCCCTTCTCCCTTTCCACTGTAACGCTGGGGCTCTAGCCGCTGCGTAATCATCCATCGTGCCTTTTGACGCGATGGTTGCCAGGTCCTTCTCCGGGGCTGCATTCGTCCCTGAGAGGTTCTGTAGTGGAGCCGGAGTCGATGAGATCACCTTTGGTTGGGGTGGCGTCAGCCGTTCCTCCAACCGTCCAATTTCTAACGCGACCTCAAACGGAGACAAAGTATTCAACCGATTCGTGACATCAGGGTTCTTCGCCAAGTAGTACGCCAACTGCGGACCTTTGGTCGAATGATAGATCGCTTCGATCACCGCTGCCGTCTGTCTGAACGACGGGCTGGTAATCACCACTTCAAAGTCCGGTGTGGTCTTCTTAAACTCAACCGCCGCCGTCTTGAACTTGGTCTGCCGATCTTGCTGAGTGGTCGCTTGCTGCGACTGGACTTGTACGTCTTTGAAGGCTTCCTTGACCTGATAATTAGCCAACGCCTTCATATAGTCCGTATAATCCGTGAAGTTCTCCAACAACGGAGGGCCTTGAGGCTCTATAGTCGTTGGTGCAGCCGCCGCCGCAGGCTGGGCCGTTGCCGACGATCGTTCGAGAGCCAACTGCTTGTAGAACTCGGCTTCCCGTCGGGCATCATCGGCTACTCTCTTAGCCTCTTCCCGCTGTGCGGTCAACTCACCAAAGCGTTTGGTCGCCCACTCAGGCGTCCCTTCTGTCGGTTCCTGTGTCGTGTCTGGTTGAACAACTCCCTCTTGTACAATCGTTTGTATCGCGTCTTGCCCGGAAGTGGCCTGGCCTTCCTGATTTACGGCCTGATTCCCGCCCTCGGCGGTGATGGTGGTCTGGGTCTCCACTGTGTTAGAATCTCCCCATAGTGTAACGCCTCGATTCGGTCGAGTGCCGTTTGGTGTTTGTTACCTGGGCGAACCTTTTCTCGGACTGTACTTCCCGTAGCTCATCGGATCGACGGTGGGATTCGGTTCGGGTTTCCGATCCGCTCCCGCGCCTTTAGGACGAGCCACGCTCCGCTTAACCTCCCGGCTCACTTCGGGTTGCGAAGCATCAGTGTGAATCTTTTCCATTTACTCACCCCCCTTCTGTTCTGGTTTGAGAAGTTCCAACAGGATGTCGAGAACTTCCTTACGAGTCTCCGAGCCCTCTTTCTTGAGGTTGATCGAATCACGGAGGGCTTTAATCTTCTCACGCTGTACGCGAAGTTCTGCAATCTCCGCTTTAGACTTCGACACGATCTCTTCCGTAGACGGAGGAATCGTACTCGGGTCGATATCCTTGAGGTACTGCGGAGGAATCGTTCGCTTGAGGCGTTCCGCGATTTCGTTCGCCAACTCCCAGTCCTGCGACTTTGCGGCCAAATCCTGCATCAATGGTGCGGCCTGAGGGAACGCTTGGGCAAACTTAATAATACCGTCAGCCGTCTCCTGGCGCATCGTACTAAACGACGGCCCGGTATCAATGACAATTCCGTACCGGCCAAGGCTCAAATCATTGATGATAATTGAGTCTCCAGATTTCTCATCTCGTCCCGGCATATTAACGTCAATTAGCTCTTCATCATCATTTTGATGCCGAATAAACATCGACCGGCTCGTATCGAATACCCGAGGGATCATATCCATCAAGATTCGACCCGTCAAGCGCAGGCTCCGCGTCAAATTATCGGGATACGAGAAGTTGCCGACATCTCCCTCAACCTTCCGTGCGTCAATCGCCTTCCCGGTGCGCTCATTCCCAGACAACCCCATATTAGCGTCTGGAAGACCCATCGTCGATTTGAGGTCTTCAAGGGCCTGCGTAGCACCTTGAAACATCCCAGGAGACGCTTGAGGCGGAGTCTGTCGTTGCGGACCATTAGGCATGTTCGGGTCTGGGTTGAACCGCAATACCGCAATGTTCTTCTTATGTGCGTCTTTCCACTCAGATTCTAATCCCTCAAACTGCCGAACGGTACCCAACCACGGGGACTTCGGCTGTAGAGCCACAAATTCGGTTTCTGCCGACCGCCAGTAGTTATACATACGCTGTGAGTCAGCGGCGTTACGCACCATTCCTCGAATGTATCGCTTACCCTCTACCACCGTCATCTTGCCGTACACCGGCACGATGGGGATATACTGACACGGAAACTCTTCTGGGCCTTCCAGCTTCCCAGACCCACAGATAATGTATCGACGCACACGATGTTTAGTCACCGTGCGCTCAGACACAATCACGACTGGTTTATACGGAGCCCCATCAATGGCTCCTATCAGGCCCTTCGCTTTTTCCTGCTCGGCGCGCTCCCTGGCTTCCTTCTCTTCCAGCACCACGCCGTCCTCGAACTGCGCGATCTTAGTCTGTACAGCCTCTCTCAGCCAGTATTCCGCAATCTGAATTCGGTCCTTCTCAAACCATCCCTCGGTGTCACCGCGACCAGTTTCAGGCAACGACAATGCGGAGGTGTCTGGATACCGAGACGAAAATTCATCCCGCGAGATCCACTCAGTTACAAAACACCATTCTGCAAACGTCTTGTCGAGATCGTAGGGTCTGGGGTCAAAGTAGACACTCAGCGGATTCGGAATCCACTCAATTTGAATATCCTGCTCGAAGGTATCATTCTCCGCGTAGAGCGTGTTGACACGCCAAAAACCCATTCCACCAGCGACCATCGACTCACACGCGCTATCATACACTTGCTCGGCATTCGACCGATACTCAATATTTCGGATCAGACCATCGAAAATCTGCGCCATCTTCACCGACGAGTCTTTCGACTCAGGCCGCGTCTTGATGCGTGGCCGGTTGAGGCGGATATCCCCCATGATCTGATCGACGAACCGAGGCATTTGATTAATAGTCAGCGTCGGTCGGTCGTCTAACTCGCGGGCAGTCTTGATCGACGGGTCCCACTGAGCGTCGTCAATGTTCGCAAAGAACTTCATGTCCTCAGAGAACGTCGTGCGGTTGTGCTGATCGTAGTCTACCGCCAATCGCTTCCGCTTCAACGCCAGAGATAGGAACGGATCTCGCCCGCTGACTACCGCGTCCGTCGCGTCATCTCGAATTTTCATCTACCCATCCACTTAGAAGTTGAAGCGATTTGCCTGCTTGTTGGTCGCACAATAGATCCCCACCGATAGTCTGCTGTCTCTTCGTAGCTTGTCGCCAAAATACGAAAGGCGTCAGAGCCGTGTGAAGCCCACGAATGATCTGGGTTTGCCGAGAAGATCCGTTTTGTTTCATCCCACTTCTTATGGTAATCGCGCAGCGCGTCAATCCCACGTTTACACTTGATCGAGTTGAAGAAACAACGTGGGAACAGCGACCGTACTGCCTGAATCCCATCTTCCACCCCAAGAATGGGCACTAGTATAAAGAAGCCGGGCTTTCCTGTCAGTTCTCCTGCCACATCTTTCGCGTTCTTCCCAGACGAGAAGTCCCGGCGCTTCATGTCATGTGGCGCATAATTCTTCGCGTAGACGTACTTCTGCTGATAGAGGTACTTGATGTAGTGCTCTACCCCTTCTCCCGAATTCTCGTAATAGTCGATAAGATAAATTCCACGGCCCTTCTTTTGATAAAACCACACAGCAGTCGCATCTCGTGTCCCAATATCCCAAGCGGTGTACACTGGAAGGACGGGATCGTATTGGTGTGAGATTCCGATTCGTCCCTCTCGCTCGGCCTCATCAATCAACCGCCCGTAGTACGTCCCGCGAATGCTACCAGTAAAGGAACAATAATATTCCTGCTGGAGAAACTCTTCGTCCATGCCCGAGGCGCGTTCTTCATCCAGCATTTCCTGGCTGACAACGGGGCTGCCATCGGGATTCTTCGTATCATCAACGGTTAAGAATGACCAGTGCCAACGCGGGTTGCTCTGCGTCTTTTGGTACAGTTCAAACCAGTGATTCTTGCCAAATGGGGTGGAGTTGAACACCGCCCACCCACCATTTTCCGCCAAAATCGGACGGAATGTATTCCAAATGCGAGGATCGCAGAACGCAAATTCCGAGAATACAAAGCCAATCGGGTTCGTTCCTCGGTACGCATCAGCATTATCCGCTCCCAAAATCTGGATAATCGACCCATTGTAGAGGCGAGCCAGCATTTCAGTACTGTTCGGATCGCCGTCTAGCAGCGCTTTGGGAATATGATCTATGAACCGGATACCATCTTTACCACGCCCCTGCCAGATGACCTTGCGCCCCTGATTCAAGAGTGGGAGCACATAGAAGTAGGTCCCGACCTTCTGGACCGCTTCCGAGATCATCAAATTCCAGCACGTCTTATCCTTACCGGAACGGCGGTGCCACACCAACCCGATACGCTTTTTGCCAGCCTGGAGTTGTGCGAACGGCTCGACTTGGTAGTCTCTCGGCGTGTATTGGAATGGGATCTTGACATCTGGATTCTGTGTCAGATCCCCTTCAACGTACTTTTGAACCCGCTCACGACCTCGACGAGGACTTGGCATTTATAGACTCAAGGCCCACCGAAGCATTACTCGTTGCTCAACCAATGCGGCTTCCATCTCCAGCAACTCAGACGGAAAGGCTCCCCATGTGCCACTGCGATGCTGCATCACATGGGTAAATTCATGAGCAAAAATTGCCAGTTTCGTCAGATTGGACACACCGACAAGTGCCACGACAGCGTGCAGTTCCCGATTCTCCATCTGGGTGTACCCTAAACAGTTACACGAAAATCGCACTACTTCTGCTGTCGCTCCTGCAACTACCGCAACTTCCATCATCAGCGGGAAGCTGTACTTCATCGGAAGCCCTGAGATTCTATTGTATTCTTGCTCAACCAGCAACGCCACTCGGGTCAACTCAGGATCATCCAAAACTTGCATGGAAATCACGTCATTCTTGTTGACTGCCTTCGGAACCGCATGAGACGCAAAGGCCAACGGAGTGGCCAACACGACCACCACAATCGCTGCAAGCAGGCTTTTCATAGAATTACCTCTGAGAATTAGACATAAGCGTCGTCACCCGAGACAGCATCTCCCGAGCCTTTGCCCGATGCAAGTCTGCTTTCGCCCGCATCGAATCAGCCTTAGCATTCATCATCTCAGCATGCTCTTCGTATTTCTGAATTTTCGGATGCTTCTTTCGCGCCTTTTCTTCCCGCTTCATCCGTTTATCGTACTCACTCATCTTCATAGGAACTTCTCCCCCGCTCATATCAGGGCTCTAATACCCGAACTCGGGCAGCCAGTTCGTCTAATGCCTCGGCAATAGTCGTCGGCTGGACATCCCAGTCCGTCGGCTGGCCAGGCGTGTAAGTCGTGGTAGACGCATCCGAAGACGCATCACCATTCGTAGGATTTAACTTCACGTCGGCACACTCCCGTCGAGCGCCGCCTCAAGATACTCCAGCACATGGACACTCGCCTCTTCGCCAGTGTCGCAAATTCCGTACAGGTCGGCTTTCGACTCCCGAGTCATCTGAGACAACTGTTCCGCTGACGCTGATTGACCAGGGGGAAGGGCAAATCCTTCATCAAATGCCACATCCTCACCACCCAAGACCACAGAGTCAGTATCGTCCGCATTACGGATCAAATACGACTGCCGACGGGCGTTGAACGGGATAATCACCGTTGGCTCATCATCCACCGCTACTCTTCGACCTACCCACATGGCTTATTTCCTCTTCGCGCTGCGAGACGCCAGCGACTTGACGCCAGCCCGCTGTCGTTCGGCAAACGCCTGTCGGTAGGCGTCGATATCTTCCTCAGACATCCCCTTTTTTCGATACCGAGCGAGAGCTTTCCCCCAGGTACTATCCTCGGCCATAATATCGAATTCCTCTTTTCTCCGGCCCGCCATATCTCCGCGCCCTGCCATACCCTCTCCTTTACGGTGTTTCGGTTAGTATTTCTGACTCATCTTCGGCTTGCTCTTCTTGGCTCGCCGCTTCTTGCTGTACGCGATGGCTACTGCCTGTTTCTGCGGTCTCCCCTCGCTCATCAACGTTCTCACGTTTGATCGAAAGGATGCCTGACTGGCTCCGGTCTTCAAGGGCATTCGGTATCTCCTGGACTTCAAATGTATCTAGATCAATTACTGGTGGCTTCAACGCCCGAGGCGGAAGTGACCCAAAATTGTAATTAATGACTTTGACGTTGACTGGCTTCTTCTCCGGGGCTTGGCTCTGCCCGTAGTTCCTCAGTTTCAGGCGGGCTTCTGCCGCCTTCCACTCCCCAGCCTTTGCCGCGTCCGATAGCACCTTCAAATCAGACACTTCACACTGGGCCATTGCCTCCTGAATCAAGGTCAAAAAGGCCGCGTAGACTGACCTTGGGCGGGTATGACCCAAGGCCAGCCATTCTCTAAATTCGGCGGGACGGATGCCTGCATAGGCAGCCGCTGTTTCCAGGGACGCCCCGAGTCTCAACGACTCAACCAGCTTCTCAGTCGCTTTTTCGATCTCAAGAAGCCGCTTGGTGTCTTTCCTCATGCGCCCGAGGGTCTTTCCTGTGTGATGCTCAGTTCGTAACCGAGGCCCAATCTGGGCCTGAAAACCTTCCCACCCCCCAAACTCAGGTTTTGGGGTGGGGTTTTTCGTCCAGGGGAAGATAAACGGCACATCCTCTGGAGTCAACTGATCGTTCAGGGCACGTTTTCTCGCCCGACGGACGTGAAAGCGGCCCACGAATCACTTCTTAGGCAGGTCTTCCACCCATACCAGCTTCAGTCTTATTCCCGACCCACAACACACCGGTCCCGATCTGAAGAACAGCGGAAGCCATCGTTGCGTGGGCAATCACACTGTCCGAGAAGAGGCCGGTATTCGTGTTGCTAGCCTCCAAGTCAACATACGCCGTTGCCGCCGAGCCATCTTCAGCCCGCAAGAACCGATGTGCGTGAACTTCCAAGTCACGGAACATGATGCTCGCCGTTGCCCCGCTTGCAACTCTTCGATGAAATGATTGGTTAGATCGTGCGACCAGCAGTCATAGAACCTAGGCTGAGTCACCGCGCCGTAATCAGACGCCATGAGGACCACTCCATCTGTGGACCAGGCGACCTCGCACCGAACGTAGAGATTGTCCGACGCATCGTTGTCATTGTCGGCATTCTGATCTGCCACATTGGCAGGACCGACTTTGAGCGCATCAGCGCCCCCTTCAAACTTGCAGTCAATCGCCCGGAACCGACGGCCCAGGATACGGGCTCCACCGCCCGTCCCGTTGCCTTCGCACCCCATATTTACGAGGGTCACGTCTTTTGCGTGTACCGTCACCGCCACCCCATTGGTCAAGGCTTGGGTAAAGACTGATCCACGACCTCCCACAGCGATAATCGTGAGATTCGATTTCGTGACCGGCACGATGACGTTCTCGGCGTAGGCTCCAGGGGCCACGAAGATCACATCATTGGCGGACGCGGCCAGCACGGCCTCTGAAATCGTCTTCCACGCGGCGTCCCAACTCTCGCCATCACCGCTCTGTTCTTTTGCGGAGTTTACATACCACACGTCTCCAGACGGATTTCCCGCCAACGCGATGCTCAAGGTATCGGCCAGGTAGGTTCCATATTTATTTGCCGGATTTGAGGAACTGGTGTTCAATCTCTTCAGGTACGACATTCCGTTTATCTCCTTGTAGGGGACGGGGTGGGTGATATTGACCGTATGCTTATCATACCATACTTTTTCGAGTTTGTCAAGAGGTTTTTCATCATTTTGAAAAATATTTTTCTTGACAGGTGGTCAATTCGCTGGTACTATATACTAAGACTAAGACATAAGTACTTAAAAAAAATATGAAGTTAATACTAAGACACCTTACCTAGGAGGTACGACTATGGCAAATCGACTGCTCCGCCCGGTTTATGTGGTAGCTGGGGATTGGAAGCAGTATTTAACATGGCTTCGAGTTCGGGATGACAGACTTGATGGATATATTCCCTTTTATATTCAGCAACCTGAGGACTTATTTGGGCTCGCACACCCTATGATTGCCTATTCTGGAACGTATACTCAAAGAAAAGATTGGCCTAGGATTCAACAGATAATTCATACGATACCTCGTGTTGAGGTTTGGAAGGACCAGGATGATGCAACTCGTTGATTTTGTTGAGGGGGTCTATGTTTTTTGGCAAAAGTTCGTGTGTACCTCCTGTTGTTATAAAAGAAGAGGGGCCAATCACGCACATAGCCCCCCTCGGGCTAGAGCCCTAGTCCTTGGCACAGGTCTT
>Ga0137341_1000032_pt1 | contig 11252 bp, 17 predicted proteins | sample EasRivERMLT433_2_FD_106652 | JGI IMG/M metagenome (GOLD analysis project Ga0137341, IMG submission 106652) | Soil microbial communities from meander-bound floodplain in the East River, Colorado, USA - East River MetaG ERMLT433_2 | ecosystem: Environmental > Terrestrial > Soil > Floodplain ... | reverse complement strand
TGTCCTGGGCAACAACGTCAGTATACTTGAACCCCATATCTTTGAACTTGTCATACACTTTTACATCTGTATAGTGTTTAAATGCTTTACAGATGGCGGTCCCCACAAAACCGGCACCTATAACCCCTACCGAATATGTGCCTGTAATCATTTGCATTCCCACCCCAACGCCATTGATATGATTGGAAAATTCTCGCAGAATATACCCTGAATCTTTAGGGCTATCTCTCTGTGTTCTTTTTGTGTATGAGGATCAGTCCGAAGCTCCAGATAGTGAATCCACGATCTAAGACTACCCTTCATATATAGCGTTGTCTGAGTAGTCAACGGCAATACCATCCTTGCAGTTTCCTTAGAAACACCACTAGATAGTAACTTATCATAGGCATCGCGAGCTACTAATAAAGCATTGGTTATTATATTATTCAGAGCAGTATCATCTAGTATCTCTTCTGAAGACTGTCTGTTCTTGATAGCCTGTCTTCGTAATTGTACAGGTTCTATACGAGTAGGAGAACTATAACGTTGTGAGAATTCCTGGAAAGAGAAACTTCTATGTCTAAGAATCTGCGCGGCGATAGCTCTGCTTGTTTTTATCTCTACTGTCATATCTACCATCTCGAAGGGTGACCAATGCTTATTCTTTATAAGATAGCTTATAAGCTTAGGTGCAGTTTCTTTATTCATCTGGTTATCCGGGTTACTCACCCGGGCGATGTAAGGTACCAGATCTTCGGGATTAATCCTATCTTCGGTAGGGTCCCCTGAAACTTGAGTGGTAGATATTAAACGGACGTCCATGGGCCGATTCCCTTATCTAGTTACCACTCTTCATCTCTCGTAGAACTTCCTCAAGACAAACTAGGGCCATCTTGGCATTTGGTATTACGCCGTAGGGCTCTAGGTCTTCAGATCTACTGTCAAATTTACTAGTAAATCTTTGTGCCCAATCTGGGAGGTGATTACACAGGGCTACGTCGTCTGGATCGTATATGTTTGCTATTCCTGTTTCAAGCAGCTGAGGATGAACGGCATATAGCTCTCCACTTACCGCGTACCCTGTAGCCGCCACCAACGGGCAAGTGTTACTCTCACAACCGTAATATATATCATCACTCTTTATGGATGTCTTTAGGAACTTCTTAAACTCCTTTACAGATATAAAACTACCTAGTCTAGGTAACGTCCCGAAGTTATCTTTGCTGAATTTCTTTATCTTTTTAGATACCATTATTCTCCCCTTTGTTGTTTAGTATAACTGGTAGCGGGGGCGGGAATCGAACCCGCATTCTTAAGCTTATGAGACTTACGACTTTCCATTTGTCCACCACCGCTTTAAACTCGTTCAATACCACTCAATACCATCCTGCCATAGGATTACTCTTCTACCGTTTACACTAGTCTCACACGGACTAACAGGTGAACTATGGCCTCTAGGTAGTGTACACCTATATCCTAAAGAGGATAGCCCATATCACATCTACGCTCCGCAAACTCCACCCTTACAGCTTTCGTCATTTTCTTCGTAGACGACGTCTTTGTGTTTCTTCGCTGTTTCATAATTAATGGGTACTATTGGCTGTCCCGGTCTTGCTCCGTCCGGGTATACCGTGATGCCACGGAGCTTCGGGAGGTATTGTAGCAAAGTTTCAGCAAATTTCTTGGCATTGTTGTTGCCGGGCTCTCCCCATTCTGGCAAATTTATTGTAGAGGAGATCGCTTGATCCACATAACCCTGAACAAAAGCTTGCATAGCGATCCGCTTTTCTACGTCCAAAGAAAGAACCTTTGAGTCTTCAATCTCTTCGGGATTTACGCCTTCCTGAATCAGCCGCTCAGCTGTAGGATCAATAACATAACTGAACTTCCATTTACCGTCTTTATCTAGAAACCGCCTCTTATATGATAGGCAAAAGATTGGTTCAATACCTGTCGTGGTCTCTCCAATTATACCTATAGTCCCAGTCGGAGCAATGGCTCTGACAGCTACGGGTTTCACGTCTTTATTCGCATATCTTACGGCTTGAGTATCCGAAGCTGACATCCAGGTTTCTAACCATGATGCTAGTTTCGCACTGGGGGCGTAGACTCCGTTATCGTTGTGCTTTAGGCACCACTCATGGAGTCCCATGATTCCTAAGCCGATACGACGTTTTTCCATTCGCACCTTGGTAAACGACTCATCTGGCGACCAACTGCGATAACTGCCGTTGTATAGAAACTGTACTCCTAGTGTACTGACTTTAGCTAATTCCTCTAAACTAGTTATTCTAGCAAAATTAACAGAACCAAGATTACAACTATCGCTGTCAGTGTTACTGACTACTTCACAGCAGGGGTTTCTAAGATCCTCATCCCATCTATTCTTTAAGTTAACAGAAAAGCCTGGTTCACCAGTCTTACACATACTTTTACATATGCGATAATACAAGTCCCACACATGCTTTTCCGTACCAACTGTTGCAAAAAAAGCATCATCTAATCCTACGGAAATATTAGTCATATCCAAATCAGCGGGGAAGTTAAAGTCGGCTTCCTTAGCCGCTCGGACTGCGGTGCTCCAGTTCTTTACTGATAAAAATTCTTCGATATCCGGATGCATCCAGTTTAACCCTGCCCATAGAGCAGATCGCCTCTTGCCTCCTGCCATTACTTGGCGGGCTACCTCATTAACCATCTTCATAAGAGAAATAGGTCCACTGGCTACACCTCCAAATCGTTTAATCGGAGTGCCTCTTCCACGGATAAGGCTGTATTCCGTACCTACCCCGCCGCCAGTGGATAATGCCATAATATGCTTACCTACTAAGTTCTTCCAGCCCTCTCTGGAATCTTCTGCTCTTAGAAGAAAGCAGTTATAAAATTGATTAATATCCCTCCCGGCAGAATATAAATATCGTCCGCCAGGAATGAACTTTCTATCTTTAATTATCTCAAAAAATGCTTTCTCTTGCTTAGCATCATTAGCTATTGCTTTAGCTACCCTAGCTGCACAGCCTTCCCAGTCTTCTGACTCGGTGAGTGCATAGGTTCTCTTGAATATTGTATTAGCGAACGGCCCTAGTATCATAGCCCGGCCTCGATCACGGCTTCCACCTGAAGCGTCGGATCTCTCGAACAAACTCAACGGCAGCCATAACAAGACAGAACCCAACCAAGGCAATACCTGCGTAGAAGACTTCTGTGAGGGTCACGGCTTCCCCTCCAGCTTCGCGACGGCGGCGAGGGAGATGGCGTGCTGCAAAGCCTCGCGCGCGAAGCGCTGCGCGTTCTGGTGCCTAGCGCCAAGCCCAAGAGCGTGTTCTGCACACTCGGCCGCCTCAACCAGCGTCGCCATCGCAGCCTCGCAGGGCGCGAGGCGCTCGATCTCGTCGAGACACTCCGCGAGTTCGTCTGCGCCATCCCATGGAATACCATCATTGCTGACCATGAGCCGCAGCTCCGCGAGACGTTCCGGCGTCATAGCCCGGCCTCGCGGCGGATAGCGTCGCAGGCCTTGTTCATGAACCCTACGCTCGCGCTCGGCGATAGCGGCAGATATATCCTCGCGCAAGTCTCCTACGCATCCCGGCTCATGGCGACCGTTCGGTCGGTAGGAATCTATACAGATCTGTGAGCACGGCATATACCGTACCACCATCGCCTCAATCGTCTCAATTTTATTCAACATTAAACTACCACCACTTTGGGAAAAGTTTCAACCACTCACTGATATTACGCGGTCGCCATACTACAGTCATATCCATATCTCTATCACAGATGATACTCTTTTGTCTCTTGTGTGACTCCAATAACATGCGCGTACTTGTATAGAAATCTCGCTTATTATTAGGAAGACCTACACTAACATAGCGTATAACCTCTTCTCGCAAGCTCGCTTGTTCCTTGTTAGTCACTAAATAACTCCGGTGATATTTTCTCAGCATTGGCCCAAGAGCCATGTCTAACTGCCTCAATGACTCGCTTTAATCTCATTCCACGGCTCCACCAATGAATACCGATCTCTTTGTGTCCGTTTGGGATAATTCGGGAATTACTAACAGCTTCCCAAGATCTTCCATCCATCAGATGCCTACAGATACCGTTGCGACCCTCCAGCTTATTATCAAAAGCTGATACGAATTCTAATGATAAGGTTGCCGCTGCTTCTCTCATTGGAGGGTGATCGCCTCCACGGGGAGTATACCAAATAGTAGGTCGAACACCTAGGTTCTTGTCCATCCATTCAACCGCTTTATCTAGGTCCTTAACGCAATCCGCGTATGACCTGGTACGGTAGTCGATCTCGTGGTGGAAACCGTGAAGCTCCGGAACCATACGACCCGCTTTTGTTTCACTCTTAATGAATTCAATACAGTCAGGGAACTGTTGAATCTCAGTGGTCAGAATAGCTGGAACATGTATAAAGTGTTCCGGTACCTCCGATACCCAACGGTGTATCTTGGAGAAACGCTCTAACGGATTAGTCCAGTCACTGGAGGACACCAATACATCATCGTTTCTTACCCTAATCATATTCGGTCTATCCTTACTCTTAGTTTATACTTCTGGATCTTGCTTGGGTTGTAAAGTCGCAAACAAATGGTACATAGAAATTTAGTAGCCTTGTATCTTCTCTTTCTACAAGAAAGATACGCTTTAACATGGGCAGGCTTCCGACACCAATAACATATCATAACCTCTTATCCAATGCTTTCTCTATACAACCAATATGGGCATACACAACAATATCGGTCAGAATAGCGTACATCTCTAAACTATCTATATTAACTTTGCAGAAATGACATTTAGTGTTTTTAGGAAGAATACTTGGAGCCACATCCCAAGGGTTCCAGGAGTAGGAGTCCATACCCATAAGAGCAGCATATTCAGATAAGAATTCAAAATCAAACATTATGGCATTACTTCACACTTTATATGGCCATCTTTATCTAGTCGTATGACTGCCCATCCTGTGCGCTGTATACTCATTACACCTTTTCTAGCGTAGGTAGAGTACCGCAAGGAACTACCGCCGCGAACAAACCACTGTATTCGCAGATGCTCTCCGTTCCCATCAAATGATAGAGAATCCACAGGTTTAGCATATAATTGATGATTGTGTCCCAGGAAGAATACGTCTGCTTGAGAGTATACTTCCTTTAGTTTATACAACTCTAGATCTCCATTCTTAGCTGTCGATACTCCGTGGCCTGACGCGAGCAATATATTGTTCCTCTTGTGCTTATTCTTACTTGCCACCAAGTTAGCATAGCATGGCCCCTCAACAAATGGAACATCCAATGTTCTAGCTAATATCTTTATAACATCAAAGTCACATAGCCTTGAAGAACGATCTGAATCATGGTTTCCCCCGCGCATAAACAAGCACTTATTTGCTATAGGTAGCAACAATTCAGCTGCTTCCATAAACTGGTCATCGGGGTAACTGTATTGTTCTTTCTGAGACATGCCTTTATAGGCAGGCGGAATGAACTCTAGTAGATCCCCGTTGCCGAACCAGTACGCGTTTGGAGTGTTCTTGACCCGCTCTATCTTAGACGCAAACATTGCCCTATCGTGTTCGTTTGCCCCCACATGATCATCTGTAAACCCATGAACTTCAAAGGATTCATGAGGAAGACTAAACTTCATACCACTAGATGGACTTATTATGTGAAACTTAGACAATCCTATTCTCCTTAATACGTATCTGTTGTATAAGACTAATCAAGTCGCTTAACTGCATTATAATGAGTGTGTCATTCATACCTTTGCGAGGAGGCTTCCACGCCACTGCAGGATAGGTATCATTGTAACAATTATAATTTGCCTGCTCTAAAGCATCAGGACCTGGTTTAGTCTTAGTATTTTTGCACTCTATGGATACTGGAAATAGTTTCTGAGCGAGCGGACTCATCATTATATCTGTACCACCTGAACCCATGGGGCGGCTTACAACATCGTCCGAATGTAGCCCAAAAGCTTCAGCTACAGTCTTCGCCACGTACTTTTGCAGTTCACGCCCCTTCGATTTACAGCTGGCAGTCTTCATTTCGTTGGCTTCTTCTTTTTCTTTGCCTTAGACTTAACTGTAGGACGGTGATCTAGTAGCTCTTCTTCAAGCGCACGAATATGGGAGTCTAGAGACTGGATATCCTCGTCGTTATACTTTGCGTCATCCATATGTACAATGAGATCATCTATCTTGGATGTATGCTCATTGAGCACTCCATACATATACTTTACGCACCACACAAAAAAAGATACAAGTATCAAAAATGCTACTATTGTTACCAATACCATCACTTCCCCCTGAATGTTTCAGTCGTTAGTATAGCATCTGCTAATCCATCTGCTACTATAGCGTCAGCTCCTAGTATCCAATATTCTGCTTTATTGTTTGTTATCTTTCGCCAATAAGCGTCATTCTTTTCCGGTTTCCGTTTAGACGTACATCTACCGATGAGAGTAATAAATCTCTCCCCGATCCAGTCTTCCCACTTACGACGATCTTTTGCTTCAGAGTGACGTAAGGCTACTTCACCTGAAAAGGTGGACTCATGATTCATCATAGTACAATTTTCTGTAACGAGAACCTTATGACCACACGCCAGCATCAGAACACCCGATGAAGCTACACCACCCGTACCGATGATAGTCACGGGTGCAGGAGAGTTAGTAATCAAATCATAAAACATAAAAGCAGCTTCGACGTCTCCACCTATAGTACTTAACCAAATAGTTATAGGGTCATGGCTTTTATGTAGTAGGTAGTTAAACGTGATTAGAAATTGGTTACCAAAGTCTGCGTCAATTTCTCCACATATGTAAATTTCTCGCTTATCGAGATTAGCCCAGAACTCAGTTATCCAATACAACTCAGGAGCATCACCGGGCACATGTCCACTTGTACCAATAAATACATTACCTTTATTGTCCTCGTTATTACTTGATCGTGGTGACGCCATTAGTTTTCTCCACATGGATATTCGACGGGATCAAAGACTTCAGGGATTCTTCGTTAGAAATCAATAGAATGGTCTCTCTCCTGCTGGATAATTCTCCCAGGTAGTGTATCAAATTTTCGGCGTTACGTTGGTCCAAGGACATGAACGGTTCATCTAGAATAAGTATCTTACTAATACCTACCGCCTGGCTCTCCGCCAAATCGGCAAGGGCGAGTCCCACAGCAAAGGAAACTATTTGTTGCTCCCCGCCGCTAAGTGAATCAAAAGCGCCGCCGCCGCTACTAGAATTAACTACGACAGAAAACTCATCTCTATCTTCTCCTGACTTAAGCTGTTTAGTTGTACTAAATATGATCTTTATCTGAGAATTGCCTAGTCCTTCTAGATGCTTAGAAGCTCTCTCCGTAAGAAAAGGGCACACCTTATCAAGTAGGAATACCTTGAGGTCTTTTCCGAACGCATTCTGCCAGAAGGCTAGTCTATCTCTTTCTTGTACCAAATTAACTAAGGTACTACTTCTAGCCTTAACTTTGTCTTGTTCTATTTTTAGCTCTCGTTCTGCTTGATCAGAGTCCAGTAGATAAGGATTAATCTCCTTCTTAAGCCTATCTAAATCGGATTTCCAGCCCTGACAATTATCGGCTCCAATAGAGACTTTGTCCTTCTCTATTTCTTTTTCTAATGTAGTCCTTGATACTAGGGTCGCTTGTCTTTGTTCTACTAAATTACTAAGTCTACGATATTCAGTGTCTGCTAGACCCACTTGCTCCACCCAATGGGTTTCAGCTTTCGACGCCTGTTCAACAGCTATGCGAGCATTCGTAAATTTATCTTGTGCCTTATATGCGGCATTTTTGTATGAATCCAGGATCTCTTCTCTTAACCGTTGCCCACAGTATGAACAATTCTCTGGGTGTTTGCTAGATGTAGCCTGACTCCATCTTACTACTTCTTCTCTCCACTTCAAGTGTACAAGATGAGCCTGTGCATGGGTAGCGCGGTGCAGTTCTAGTAACTTATACGCATCCGTTAATTCTGCACTGAGATCGGGAGGGACTGTCATATTGACTAGTTGATCCGATTTAGACTGTATTCTTTCAAGCGCGATCTTATGGCTAGTTTCATAGCTAGCTATTTTCTCTTCATAATTCCGGATTGCTTGTTTATGTTGGGTGTCCCACTCTGAAGATCTCTTAAATTGTAATTCAAAGCTAGCCTTTAACTTCTCGACGCCTCCCTTAAGAAACGATATAGCTCTTTCCTCTTCTTGTATCATAGCAGCGACTGATGATTTAAAATGGGAAGAACTATCGGACCACTTGCTTAGTTGTGCAATAGGTAGAATTCTCTCTAGTACCGCCTTCTGATCTTTCGGCGAGACCGATAGGAAGTTATCTTCTCTACCTTGGCCGAAGAAATCGGAATAGACGAATGTCTCATAATTTCGTCCCAAGGCTCTGTTTATTAACTCCTGAGTTTCTTTTTCATTGCGCTGAGTCAAGCGCTCCGGTCCACAGTGAAACTCAAGAGATGCAGGCTTTCTGCTGCGTTTAGTGGTATAGTCTTTCCCATCAGAACCCTGGAAGGTTATCTCTACAAAGCAGGGAGGGGCTGTATGGATATTAACTACCTCATCCGCGCGGAGGCCACCGGCAGTCTGCCCGAACAGACCCCAAAGGATCGCCTTGTTGGCAAGGCTACTTTTCCCTGCCCCGTTGGCTCCACCTTCGTCATTGGAATGGCCGGTGACGAGAACCAATCCTCTCTTATCTAGATCAATATCTACAGTACCAAGAGAGAATACATTACTGGCTGTTAGCCGTCTAAGTCGCATTTTATTTTAAAGTTAGTAAGTCCATAGCGTATCCCCATGCAGGGATACCATTCGTTGTCCTCAAATTTCTCAATGCCAACCCATACGGCACCAGAGGTGCTAGAGTCGGCTCCCTCCTCTATGCTAGAGATTAGTTCTCTTATATGATCTAGATGTTCTTTTAGAGAGCCAGGTTTATAATATTGAAATGCGCTAACAACGACAAGCGAAAATGTTTTAATTGCAAACGATTCTGCCTCAGCCTCCATCCATTTAACAATCTTACTGCGCTGCTTTGGTGTTATCATATGTACCTTCCATTATTTGTTAGTACCTTACCTGAGTCGATACTGGCGCTGCTTGGTTGTCGGTAGTAATCCCATAGCCGTACTGTAGCAAGCGCAACCCAGGTAACTCTATATCTTCGACGAATCGCACGAACTCGATATCGATGCCGTGAGGTGCGAACGACGCGCGCAAGGTATCGAAACACCTGTCAGCCGATAAGTGAGATGCAGTCTCAGCTTGGGCATACGCCATTACGGCAACTCCAGGATTCTCGAAGTGCAGCATCGCCACGAGTGGTTCGGAGACGGTGTAACCAACAGCCGCCGAGATCACGCGCGCCTTCTCGCCGGTCCCCTTCACAGTGATAGGCGGTGTCGTGGCGATCCGCAGGCGCGTGTTAACAAATAATATCTCATCAACGAATGGCACACGCAAGTGCAAGCCGGGCAACAGCGAGCTAGCACGAGCCCCAAGACGCACGCGAATACCGACGTCCCACGGAGGGACCACTACCCAGAACTTCCATGAATCAACCAGACGCGAGAGCCATTCAAACAGCAGGTTCATACGTACCTTCCATTATTTGTTCACCTACTTTTCTAACAGATACTTCGATATCACGATAATCCATGTAAGAACCCACGAGACCAGGCAGAGAATCAAAACTCTGGTTGCTAGGGAGAGGAGAGTCTCCTCTTTCCGTGGACTCGTAAACCACCTCACAACTTCTCGCACCATTCTTTAATACGTCCTCTTTGATCAGGGTAGTGTCAATCTCGCTATATTTAGCTGGTAGCTTAACTCTAATAAAATTGCCTTCGCACTTTACTCCCCGGTGTCTCCATTGCTCAAAGGCACAAATAACATCCGGTTCAGTTAGCTCAACAAAACGAGGAAACTCTAGGTTTACCTGGGATACTTCAATGGGACGATCTGGGTGCCATGTAACATCGAGTAATCCTCTATCTTCTTGTGTGTCCGTCCAAATAAGCTGCATAGGAGAGCCTGGACTCCATATCTTCTTGTTGTGAACCTGAAAACGTGAGTGATAGTGCCCAACGAAAGCTCCAGATACATGATCTGGAACCATTGACGGATGGAGTATTTCATTAAGGGTAAATCCCTTGGAGTTTACCGGGATCTGACTTAAGCCTTGGTGCATTAGAACTACCGAATTAACTGGAGCTTTGTCTAGAAATTCTCGTAGCTCTTCCTCTTTCTCAGTGTAGCTCATAGCCCAAAAGATATCACTATAGATCCCAGGTTTCTCAACTACTTCACCGAAAGATTTAAAGAAGTCAATAGAATGCAAATCACCTTCCTTATCGGAATAGTCATGATTCCCAATAAGGAATGTAATTTTTATATGGTCTTCGCGCAAGAAGCTAAGAAAATGATGAGCGGCCCACAATACTTCAGATTTAACAGACGAGTGCGTGTGAAAGAAATCTCCAGTAAAAACTATCTCTTTAATATCATGTAGCTTAGCATACATGAGGATGTTACCCAGCACCTCAATCTGATCTAATAACCTACTGTTTCTCTTGTTGATTGTAGAAGCACCGTAGTTCCACAAGTGGAGATGTAGGTCACTAAATACTATGAATCGTCTTCCAGTTCCCATGTCTTATACAGTGTTAGGTTTAACTGAAAACATATGAATTGTGTATGCAGGCCAATACATGGTATACCAGGTCCCTCGTCTACCGAGGGATAACCAAATCCGAACCCCCAGTCCTTAGGACGAAATACAAACGCGAAAGATATCTCTATCATTCTTCTGTCTCCTCAGTTATTATGAGAGTGTCGGTATCCTGACCATACGGAGTAATCTTACCTGCCTTGGCCGCTTCCTCCAAAAAGAAGTCGTATACTTTAGGGGGACCCCCCATACCATCAACCAGCGCTCTCCATTCCTTCCTTGAAAATGTAGTAGAAGTTGGTTTGTAATGCCACGACTGTTGATTAACTGCTTCGACTTGCCCTATGGCTTCCAGCCCAAGAAGTAGGCCCTCATAAATATCAAACCCATCTACACCATTCTTAACTTCAAATTCAGGACTATCAGTCGCATTAACCTTGTTCTTTCGTATGGCTACCTGGACAGATTGTCCCTTGTAGTGTCGATTCTCACCCTTGGTCCCTTCTATTATCTGGCTCAAGAATGTAAAGTCTACCCGCAGAGAGGCAAAGAACTTTAG
>Ga0137341_1000030_pt1 | contig 11484 bp, 11 predicted proteins | sample EasRivERMLT433_2_FD_106652 | JGI IMG/M metagenome (GOLD analysis project Ga0137341, IMG submission 106652) | Soil microbial communities from meander-bound floodplain in the East River, Colorado, USA - East River MetaG ERMLT433_2 | ecosystem: Environmental > Terrestrial > Soil > Floodplain ... | reverse complement strand
TTTGTTCCCCTCAGGGTCACGGTATCCTGGCTTCTTAACCATTCGTTCCCATTCATCCTCTGGTTTATTTTCCCATTCTCTATTAGCTTTAATGTGTAATGTATTCACATAAGTTATTAGTTCCTTGATTTGCATGGTTTCCCATGAGTCAATATCTGCAATGTCCTTATCTACTTGTTCTTTTGATGTCAGTTCCCTTGCTAAATCACTCTGTATTCTTTGCCTTTCTTGTCTTGAATGTTGGATTATATTCTGTAAGGGACCTCTCTTGATTACTTTCATCTCATCAGTTGCTTGAAATCCAAGTTTAGACTCCCTGATTTCATTCTTTATATACATCCACATTAAACGTATGTGTTCCGGTAGATTGACGATTTTCATACCAGTATCATCTTTTGTATGACGTGGAGTACCGTTTCTATCTACATCATTCCAGAGTCTTTCAAAAATCTGTTTCTTTGACTCCTCCAGTTCCTTTATATTCTTCTGTTTTTCAATCTTAGCCAGTCTTTTCTTTTCCCGTTCTTGCTTTCTTTCTTGTTTTATCCTTTGTGTACATTCTTTGCATTGAAGATTTCCTGCGTCCATCTTTGCTTTAGTAGTTGTATCACTTGACTTAGGCGGAATACTATAAACTAATTCCACACGACCACAGGTGATACATATTTCATCCATTTCATTAGGGACCATTACTGTTTCGGTCTCCTTATCAAAGCACGTATGATACTATCCATTGAGTCTTCGTATTTTCCTAATGCGACCAATTGTTTCCGTGTGTCTTCACTTATTCTTATCGTTCTCCATTTGGTTGTTGTTTCCAACACTTGTCTCATCATATGCATTAGCACATAAAACATATTTAAGCATATCCAATGTAATTAAGATATTTAATATATTTAATGGATAATAAAGTCGATTAAATAAAAGAAAGGAGAGAGTCTACTTACTTAGGTGTGCTCGCCACTTCTCAGACTCTTCAATAGACTCCTCTTTATCTCTTTCATCAAAGAGATTAGTCAGATATTCATTATCTGAAATGATTTCGTAATGCTTATCACATAACCAAATCTTTGTTTTTCTCCTATCCCCAATTCCTTTTGAAAGAATCTTTAGGAAGTGTGGTGCTTTGTATAGACAAGGTAAGTCTACACCAATCTTATCTATTTCACACCGCCTCATGCCGCTGAAGCTGCTACGTTCTCCTTCTTACGCTTTCCTAAAGTTCCATCAACTGCACCAAGAAGTACCTTATGTGCATGCTGACTTATGTAATATTTAGTTAGGAATCCTGTTTCCTTCTTTGGTTTCCACGATTCGGCTGTGATTTCATTGAATGCTGACCATAAGTTCGGTGAGCCTGTTAAGGTGACTTGGCCTGTTTTTGCCTCAACCTCAATAGATTCTGGTAATGCTCTTTGTGGGATTCTTTTAGCCCATTCTTCTGCTATGAGCTTATTGACTTTCATCTTTGTGGCCTGTTTGTAATATCGTACAAGTCCAGCAGTTCTATCCATGATATGCTCTATGCCCTTACCAAATGCTAACATCATGTTATCTTTGTTGCCAATGTGTCTGATTGCTATCGTACCCAAGTCTTGACCTTTGGCGATTGCACCATTTGAACAAATAAGCCTGTATGTAAACAAGTCTGCACCCAATGATACATATGTTCCAACACTGTTACGGACAATACATCCAATCCGTACATCATCACCTTTCTCGACTGTTTCCTGTCTACTTGAAAGTACTTGCCAATACATTGCATCCCCATGATGGCTAGAATAGCTCTTGACTATTTCTAACCCAGAGTTTGTTCGTTTGATATAATCTCGTAGCATCTCATCAACCTCTTCATTCGGCAGTACTGTGTAGTTACGACCGACTATCTTGTTGTATTTGCCATTCTTGAAAATACCTTTGAATCGTTTGTCGTCATATAGCTGTCCGTCTGCTCCGTGTGCTAATAGAGGAGGTTCTGTAATGCCATATTTTTCCTTCCAAGTAGTGACCTCATTCTTAAAATCAAATGGAAGGTCTACTACTTTGACCGTATCTCGTTCTAGGTGTTCAACTGTTGTAGTGGTCATACCTGTACTCCTGCCCTAACAAAGGCGTAAGCCTTGAGGTCATCTGAGGTCTGTGTTTCTGAAAAGATTACAGCCCATTGATGCTTACAAATGGAGTTTCTTTGTTTAAAGTCTTCACAGTCACAGGTGACTTCTCCAGAAGACTTTTCTATTACGTTGTACCATGTGTCTTTGTTCTTTTCTGATAAGACTTTGTAAAGTTGTGCTGCGGTAGTCCGTGGCGTGATTTTATGGACGTGAGACTGGCCTGCTAATATCAGGCCCTTCTCAGCCCTATGGTTTATTGTTTCCATCGAGCCTAATATGTCTGGCCTACTATATATACTTAGCCAACCATAGCATAACTTATATACCAGGTAGGCTTGGTATATCTAAATGACAAAAGGCATTAAAATCAAAGATGAAACCCACACAGGGTTAAAAGCTTTAGCGCAATACGGAGACTCATTGGATAGCGTGATTCAGAAACTTATAAGATTCTACTTGAAGAAACCGTCTGAATCTAAAATAGCGGTAAAGAGAGGAGATAAATAATACAATGAAGAAAGAAATGCTAGCAGCTCTCTTCTTGGTTGTACTGCTAGGGGCGGGGGCTCTTACTATCCAACTACCTCAGACCCCCTCCTTTGCAAGTACAGATAATGAATCAGAGACAGAGAATGATGAACAACAAACAGAATCTAATGATGAGAGTACTGAAGAGGGGGGAGGGTCTACCGACGAAGAAACAGAGACAGAACCCGAACCAGAAACAGATACACCTCCAGTACAAACAGATGAACCACCAGTACCCGTAGAGCCATTATTACCTGAAGCAACAGTAACAGAACCAGAAGTTACAGAATGTCCAGAAGGATATGTTTTAGATAATGATGAGTGTGTTCCAGACTCTCTTACAGAACTTGGAGAGTTAGTAGGACCACCTCCTGAATGTCCACCAGAGGCAGGGTTGACTCCTCTTGAGTGTTTAGGTGAAGTTGTTAAACAACCACCAGAAACAGGACTTCCTCCATGTGACGGTTCTGCTCAAGACTGTGTAACACCTAATGGAGACATTTGTTTGGTAGGACAAGGAGGACATGAGTGTGAATGTGCAGAAGATATGAGCGACTGTCCTAATCATCCATCACAACTACCCCCTTTAGAATCCCCTTCCCATAGGCCATTACCATATTGTGACAAAGTAGAAGACGACCCTGGTTATACAGGAGGCTGTCATGATAGACAAGACTTTGATGACATTACGGGATTATATCCCTGCAATGATGGGGTACAAGAAAAGGATTGGAGAGATTGTAAAGATGCAACAGACTGCAAAGATTATCCAAATCAATACAAATGCAAACCAGATGATGATGACGACGACAATGATGATGACGTAGATGTAAGGGTCGTAAACAAAGTTGTAAACATAGTCAAGAATGTAAACGAGAGAGGGCACGAGAACTTCCCAGAAATAGATATCATAGGACTTTCAACAAAACAGAATGGTGACTCAATGGTATGTTTGATAAACATTGATAACGAGCATGTTCAATGTCAAGAATACGGGATGCCAAGTGATAGAGTCAATGGGGACTTTTGGCGTATAATAGAGACCGACCAGGATAAGGATTATGATAATGGCAATACCGGTAGCAATGACATCGATGGAGTCATAGACGACATTAAAAGCCAAGACTTCTCAGAGTTAGATGACGCCACTAATCATGATTTCGATATAGACCTTGCTTGGATAGCAATCAATCCATCAGGTGACGGAGTAGCATGTTTAGCCGAAGATAGTACAGGAAAGGGTAAGTCTCTCTGTGAACCATTCAAAGTGAGTAGTGAAGAGATAGACGGTCAGATAACAGAAGGGGTAGCAATAGAGAACACATGACCGGCATAATATGCTCACTAACCGAGAATGTCGATACAGCACTGAAAAGCTATGCCGTAGCGCACGGTGGCATTAGCAAAAGCAAAGCAGCAGAAGCATTGGTAGAACAATGGTTAGTAGAGAAAGGCTATCTAGACCAACTACATATTGACCCTCTCATTGGTGATGATGGGTACGAATATCTAGAGGATGCGTAGCAGAAACCTTTCTCCTAACCCTTCTCTATATTTTTTATTTAAATCATTTAGTCAACATTTTTATTGCTTATAGTAGTACTATTGTTAGGTGAAATAACACCTGGTAGTAAACATGAAACAGAGATATTATCTGAACATGGCTATCTGTGTTAACTGTGACAAAATCTTTCCCGTGTCCGAATCCAATAACAAACTGCTCTGTATCGTATGCAAAGCGGATTCACTTAACTGGTCTATGAAATCAGAGGCTTAGCAAGCTTTGGACACGAATTGCAATTATAATTGCAATTCTGATATAGCTTAAACCAAAGCAGAAGGTAATACACCCTTCAGAGATGCAACTGCGGCACGTGCTTGAAGCAATCCATAACCATAGAAGATATCTCTTTGTCCTATAGGTCCGGCTCCGGTAAGACCTGTCTTTATTGCTGTATCCTTCAATACTGATTCTATTACAACATTTTTTTGGGCTCCAGGAATATAAGGGTCACAACCTGTATCATTATATGCGGAGAGCATAAGTGCTGCAACTCCTGATGCGGCAGGAGTTGCCATTGATGTTCCGGAGAGTACTCGGTACAGATTGTTTTCTGCAAGTGATTCGATATCTCCTCCAGGAGCAGTGAAGTCAGTCATTGTTCCAAATGTAGATGTTGGGTGAGGGAGGTTATTGTTATGTAGGTTTGAGATACCGATAACACCTGGATAAGTAGCAGGATACATTATAGTTTCCTGTATACCGGTATTGCCATTTGCACCCATGAGAACACAACCTTTATTGAACAATGCTGTTAGGGAATCTTGCATTGCCTGAACAAAAGGACCTCCTGCTATACTCATATTAAAAACATGGGCATTATTTTGATTGGCATATGTAACTCCTTCAACCATGTCTGTTGCTGCGAATAGTCCTTGATGGTCTCCAGAACGAAGGTTCCAGATATTACAACTTGGAGCAACCCCTTGAATACCCTCATTGTTACCTTCTATTGCTCCACAAATACCCGCTACATGAGTACCATGACGGTTAGGGTCTTCTGCTGCGGTCCCTGGTCTCACTGTAAAGTTCTGATTGATTTTCAGATTCGCGTTTATGTCAAGATGTGGGTTTACTCCCGTATCCATTATAGCTACATTCACTCCTGCGCCTCTCACTGAGAGAGGTGTTGCCCAAACTTGGTCTGCTTGTAGTTTAGCAATTTGCCAACCAGGCGCTTCTGCTGCCATGTAATATGTAACATCTTCCTCAACAAGCGAAATGTTTGGGTCTCTCCTGAGTCTACCCACTTGGTCTGGTTTTAAACGAGCAAAGATAAAAGGGGTCTCAAATAGATTGATATCGGTAACTGTTGATTCTGTTTTGTGTAGTTGGTCATGTATATGATTATGAGTTAAATGACAAATATCTACAAGGTCTTTATCAACATCTTCAAGTCCAACAATATTTCTAAATATTGCAATCTTATCATCTACCTTATTTGGTCTTAGATTCTTTGGTTTGAAGGTAATGATATACTTCTTGTCTTTTGGGTCAATGGATACCATTCTTTATCTAGTTACCTCCGATAGGTTTCTACAATCATTACAAAGTATCTGTAAGAACTTTGAATCCATTCTTTCCTTGTAAGAGGGTGTTACTCCAATATTCTTTGTACATCTTGCACAGTTGACGTAAACTCTAGCCGACATCTCCAACATAGTTTTCCCAAGCATCCCTAAATGCTTTTTTGCATCTATTACAAGCACCATTCTCTGCCAGGAATAATCCTAACTCGAGGTAACCACCTTCTTTAGGAAACTCCGGCCACTTAGCCTCTATCTCGAGTGCTAGTTGCCATGATGGATGTGCCATGAGTTCTGGTTTACGGTAGTATTCCTTATGTAACCATTCTAAGAAAGGATGTTTCTTAATTGTTGATGTTTGTTGGGTCATCAGAATGAAGCAGGTCCTCCATTAATACGAGCACAGAAACAGAACTTACACTCATACGGAGGTTCTGTTTGCTGGTCTATTCTTATTGTCGCAATACTATTACCGGGAACTGCTCCAGTAAGCCAGGGTTTATCATACCAATGTCCTGTATCTATTGCATCAAGTATGTTAATCCAGTTTTGGGCTGCTGGTGTAAGTGTTCCTGCATCATCCATTCCTTCATAATCAACCCATGCCTGTAATTTTACACAATCATTTCCATTCCATCTTATGTTTGTCTTCATGAATATGACTCCCGTATAGTGGCCTTGTCTGGGTCCTAGGTAAACGGTTTGCTTGAAGAATGTATCATGATAGACATTATGTGGGTCTTCTTTGTAGATGTATATGGAGTTACCATCTAGAGGTATGTTAATCTCGTAACACCTTCCGGACTTACCACCATCAGATGCAGTATGAAATCCACCTCCTAACTTGGCACTAATCTCTTCATCATCTGGTCCATCAACTTTGAAATATCCTCCAATCACTACACTGTTCAAATCCTTTGTTTTCCTTACAAAGTTCTCACGGAATGAACCATTAGCCTTGTGAACTGATTGAACATCATAGTCTATTGGGTCAAGAGTGTATGAGTCATATGGTAGTGATGGAATAACTATTCCATCTGTTGTAGTTGCTTTGGAACCTGCATCTAATACACATCTATTTTGAAGAACATCATAGTGTTGGCCAACTGGACATTCTCGTGATGCTCTAGCTGCAGGAGCAGGTATATTCCGAACATTATTCAGGTCATTATCATCATCGATGTCGGTCAATCTGGTGCTATCTCCTGAACTACAGCAGTATCTATAGTTGGGTCGTCACCGTCTTCGAATCCATCTATTCTTAACTGTGCTTCGTCGTCGCCGCTGTTGTTAGGCGTGAATCCACCCAATGCCCCTGTATTTTCTAACTGTTTAACCCAACTTCCTCCAGGTAACTTAGTCCATAACTCTGTATGCTTGCTTGGTTTTCTCCAAATAGTACAGAGACCTATTCTCTTTTCTATTATGCTTCCTATACTTGCGCCTACTTTGATACATGAGTTTGTATCGGGATGACTGGGTTCAGTTCCCAAACAAGTTCTACCAGCATTAAAACTTATTCCGTGGTCATGCCATCCGCTGCCCATGTGCGTGCCTCCTAGTTTACTACTAACAGTATCATCATGCTCTACACTATGCATGGTAACAAAGTATACACATTGGTAGTGCTGATAGGATATATTATCAGTATTTTTTTCAATTGTCTCATCATCTGGAGCTCCAGAAGCATAATGCCTGGTGGCTCTTCGAGTACTTGCGCCTAGTTGTTGTCCAGTGCTTGCATATGGTCCTAGTTGTCCTGATGGTGGAGGAGTTGTAGGAGGTGGGTTAGTCGGTGGAGGTGTTGTTGGTGGCGTTGTTGGAGGTGGTATTGTTGGTGGAGGATTACCAGGGTCTTGAGGTTGTTCTACTTCTGTAGTAGCATCAATCTCTGCTACTATCTGTTGTTCTACATTAGCATTTGCAATCTCATCAGGGTCAGGAGGAACCATCCTTTCTAGGATAAGAGCCTTGTAATCGCCTGGTTCTAACGGAGGAAACACAATGCCTTGGTCATATGATGTAGGTTTTCTCTTTGTTCCAGGGTCTATGATGATTGGGTCTTCTTGTGGAGGATTAGGGTCATTAGGGTCTGGAGGTAGTACTGCAAACCTTTCTGCCTTGAAAACAAGGTCAGACATACCCCCATCATTAGCAGTCCATACTGTACCATTCCATCGTTTTATTGAAGTTCCAGGAATATCTTTAGCTCCTGGTGGACTTGGGGGTGGATTACCTCCTCCTCCTCCGTCTGGTGGGGGTACTTCCCCTCCTGGTTGAATCTCTACAATAGAAAGCCATTTGTATGACGTACCACTATTCTCATCTATTCTAAACGTCATTTGTGACGTATTACCCTTTGGTCTAAAAAGAGGATTAGATATACTACCACAGTTACCAGAACTATCATCATGCACCTGTAACTTCTCCCACTGATTTATCGGTGTACCACCAGAGTTATTGCCTTTGTCCTGCCATGCTTCCATATGAACAGTTGTTGCAGGACTGCCAACGTTCCACCATATTGCCTTATAGCCATGCCATGTTGACATTGATAATGATGTTCCGTCTATACCACTAGTAGGACAGTCATGATTGTTAGGATGAGGACATTCAATCTGAAACTCCATAGTACCGCCGGTACATGGAAATTGCAATATGTAACAACATCCATCATTCTGAGCAGAATCAGTATGTTTACCTCCTCGGATTTTACAAGATATAGTATCTGAAGAAGGACTACTCTTCATAAAGTAGCAAGTAGCCTCTGCATTTAATGGGGGATTAGGATAGTCCCAACGCATCGAACTAGAAGAACCAGGTATCTCCCATTCATTATCATAGTGGAACCCTCCACTGTTGGGATATATCATTCGGACACCGAACTTATCGCTTGCGGCTGCAACCTCTCCTAATTCTCCTGCTGCTGCTGCAGCAGCAGTTGTTTGCCATGTCCATCCCGCTACAAGGATGTGGTCTACATTACTACCGGTTACAAACTCTATGCCAATAAGGTCGCCTACCTTCATGGTGTAAGCATTATTCTGTAAAGTGAATGCGGCCTGAGTCCATTGGCCAGATGCGTTAGTGATGCTTGTTGATTCAATCTGTCCCATTGTAGCCATAACAACTCCCGTACTTGTCCATATTCTACATGATATTGTACCTACAGGGTTGCCTACACGTCTTAACAGAAAGGTGATTCTAGCAATAGCAGCAGAAAGTATAGGAGCAGTTGAACCATCGATACTTACTGCTTGCCTAGAAGTATTGTTTGGCGAACCGATACCAACCTGATAACCTGTTTGAGCAGCAAGGTCGCTAAAGTCCTGCATGATGATAAAACCAGAGGGTGGAGGTTCTCCGGGTCCAGGGCCAGGTCCGGGTCCTCCATCAGGTTCGCATGGTGTTCCGCCTCCACCTTCAGGACCAAAGATTTCTGCTTTGTAAACATGCTCAGACATTCCATCCTCCCTTTGAGTCCAGAGCCCATCATTTCTACTCCATATATCTGTTCCAATGATATCTTTTGATACATTTTCTGGTGGTTCACCTGCGTCACCTCCTTGCCAAACCCATACTCCCCATACTATGTAATCTTCTTGACTGCCTTCTCCCTCATCCTCTCCTGCTCCCGGATATTCAAGTCCTATTATATCACCGACTTGCATGGAGTAGGTATTACCTTGACTTGTGAATACTGCTGGACCAAAGTTCCCTGTTCCTGTGACAAGGGTTGAACTATCCACTGACCCGATAGAAGCCTTTACATTTCCGGATTCATCCCAAACTTTGCAGTTTACTGGTCCTGATGCTGTACCCTGCCTACGAATATATGCTGTGAATCTAGCAATCCTTTGGTTAACCATAGTAGACGAGGAGTCTATGATATGTACTCCTCTCATGTCTCCGTTTACATGATTGCCACCAAAACCTTGACCAGTAGGTGGAGAGGTATCATTGAAATCTTGAACTACTCTAAATGCGTCTGCTGCAACAATCATGTTCCACATGGAAGGAGGAATAGGGTTATCACTTACCGCTATAGATGCTAGAGATATTGTACTGTTCTCAGTAGAGTTTACAGCAGCACGACCAATCTGCATTGTTGTAAAGTTATCAGTTTCATTCCAGTAAACACGCATATTCTTGAATGTTAGTGTTGAATGCAGGTTTTTCAGATAGATAATCCTGATATCCTTATGTCCATACCTGGCCTGACGTTCAGAGATATCCGACCACAGATTATTGAAGGTACTTGGGAATATCTTTTTGGTAGAGATTGCACCACCTGTTGAGAGATGAGGATTGGCATTAGCACTTCCGCCACTAAGGAAGAATCCTATATCATTAGGTCCTGCGACTGACAATGTTATTACTTACAGCGATAATGCTTAAGTTGTTGTATATATGATATTCCAAGTGTTTTCGAATGGTTAACGGTCTAGACGGAGTACAGATGATTAATCCCGGTTCAATAGGCGGGGAGTTTTGGTATTTATCAACAGAGCCGGCATCAGACCCAAGATTCAACTCGCCTGTAAAACTAGAAGGTAACTACACAGATGGATTTACATGTCCAATAGACCCTGCGCTTCTTACTGTTGAGACTTCTGTGGGTTATGATGCGGGGTCAGTGAACAAGAGTATCAATCATGCATTTCTTGCATCTGTTGGATACATGTATCGCTCCAATGACTGGAGAGATGTTGAATGGACGGGATATTTTGATTGTAGACAGGTAACCGACCCTAATGCTAGAATCCAATTCTTTGCAAGGTCTGCTGAGTTAAATGAAGGTAAAACTTGGTGTCCTGGGACATTCTACCTTGGGGAGCTTGCTATGGATGGACGCTTCAGATGGGTGAAGGGTCAATACTATCTTTCATGTGACCAGAAGGATTGGGTTGAAGCTTCTGATGTAGGTCTAGGTACAGATTTAACTACTCGAACAATCGGATGGTTTGGAATCAAGATTGTCATATCAAATATAGACATAGGGGATACTGTACAAGGTGTTAGGCTCAGGCTTTATGTTGATGCGAATAATAGCAATGGTTGGAGTCTTGTAGGGGCTGCTGACTTTGTAGATAACGGAAACTGGGGTAGAGATGGGGAGTTCTGTAAAGGAAAGACAGACCAGATTATAACATGGGGTGGCCCACTTGCCTCTATGCGTTTAGAGAGAGGAACACAAATCATATTCAATAAACTCTCTGTTAGAGAGATAGACGTAGGAGGAGAGTTTCTTGCACCATTACCTACTGCTCAAGCAGAAGCAGCAGCAACAGGTGCTTTTCAAAGACTGATTGGTATGGTTACACTACGATACAAGATAGGAGTGTTTACCATTCCTACTTGTATCGGAGAGATACCAACAGACCCAGACCCTCCACCTGGAGGACCTGGAGACCCCGACCCTCCTCCAGGGGGGGGAGAGGTATTTGTAGAAATGAGACTTGCACACAAGTATGATATCAATAGGTCTGTGAGTGTTATCATCACAGCTGTTGAAGAGTTCCCTTCAGAGTAGGATGCAATTGGTTGCATACTAGGTATGTAAATCTGCATACCAGTATGCAATAGGTTGCATACTCTAAGCCAGACTGGTCACTCTGAAGACGAGTTCACTTGTATTGTTTGACCTATTAGGAGTATTGGCAGGGATATCATTTCGTAACCAGAATGGTACAAATGAACCTGCTGTCAAGTTAGGGAGTGTGATTGCTGTATCTATTGATAGAGGGTTCTCAAA
>Ga0137341_1000029_pt1 | contig 11621 bp, 25 predicted proteins | sample EasRivERMLT433_2_FD_106652 | JGI IMG/M metagenome (GOLD analysis project Ga0137341, IMG submission 106652) | Soil microbial communities from meander-bound floodplain in the East River, Colorado, USA - East River MetaG ERMLT433_2 | ecosystem: Environmental > Terrestrial > Soil > Floodplain ... | reverse complement strand
TTAATGGAGAGTATTAAGCTTCTTTTGGATAGAATGACCAACGATATTACTAAATTATTTTACGGGAATGAGAAAAATGAGCCAAGAATTGATAACCACAAAACACGAATTAACAATAGCAAAACAAGAAGCCGAAATTCTAAACCTAAAGTTCGAGCTACAAAAAGTACAGGCTCAAAAAGCGTCGCGGCTTGAAGATAGTTTGTTTGCCCCCGCTCTCTTTCCGCACTATCAGAAAGTGGCAGAAACGCTAGCGAAGTCAGGTGTCGTGCCTACGGCTTATCGTAACAAGCCAGAAGATGCTTTCGTTGCAATGGCTATGGGATATCAGCTTGGTTTTCCAGTAGAGCAAGCATTGCAAGATATTGCGGTTATTAACGGCCGCCCTTGTCTCTGGGGCGACGGTCTGTTGTCAGTCGTGCTAAACCACAAAGAATGCCAGGATGTTAAGGAAGAGCCAATTTATAGCGGTCAAACAGTAACGGGTTATATATGCACGGTTCACCGTAAAGGCCACGAACCACACTCAAAGACATTTACCATGCAAGACGCTGAACGCGCAGGATTGCTCAAGAAAGGCGGCGTTTGGAGTGCCTATCCTGAACGTATGTTACAAATGCGAGCGCGCGCCCTAGCCTTGCGTGATAAGTTTGCAGACGCTCTGCGTGGTCTTCGCGTAGCAGAAGAAGTGCAAGATAGTGATGATATTATCGAAGGTGAAGTCGTTCCATTAATTGAAAACAAACAGGTTGAGAAATTAAAGAACATTCTTAAAAACAATAGCGTCACCAAACAAGAAACACCTGTTAATGATAAGAAATCACCGGAGCCAGAGAAGAAAGCAGAACCAAAGGCCACTGACAACACGCCAATCACCGACGACAACATTTTAGAAATACAACGATTGATGGATGAAAAGAAGTTTGACGATGTTAGGAAGCTTAAAGCGATGGACTATTTCAAGGTTTCGTCATTATCACAATTAACGAATGCTCAAGCGGAAGTTTTCTTGCTGCAATTGTCTAAGGCTTAATAAATGAGAAAAATAGTTCTTGAAGACAATACTGACGTTTCGGATAAATTAACCATGCATGCTAACTATACTGTTTTAAATTTAGCTTCTTTTTTAGTTAACACTACCTACATAAAGTTTGATGAATCAATAAAGGCCAAAATAGACCTTGACCAAGTAATGGATACGGCAGAAGACATGATTGATGACATATTAAAGAGAGCGCTTGCAAATTGGAAAGATGACGAAGGATTTAGGCTTAAATTAACCGCTCTTTTTATTGACTATACAGGCTTGGCCTCCATTGTTAACACCGACGAATTTAAAAGACATATCAATTAAGAGAAAACAAATGATCAATAAAGTCACCCTACTGGGGCGCATCGGAAAGAAAGATTTTAAGCCCACCAAAAATGGTAGCCACATTTGCATGCTGTCTATTGCGACAAGTAGGAAGTACATTGATTCAAGCGGTCAGAGTAAGGAAATAACCAACTGGCACAATGTTAACTTCTTTAATAAACTCGCAGAGATTGCAAATAAGTACGCGAATGTTGGCGATTTGATTTATGTTGAGGGGGAGATAAGCAATAAAAAGATTGAAGAGAACGGCGTTAATCGCGTTATTCATTCGGTTATTGGGAGTGAGCTTAAGCTATTACCTAACAATAAACGTGACTCTCAAGCGGCTCCAGAGCCTCAAGCTGCACCTACTTCTAGCGGCACGCTGGAAGATATATTTAATAGCGAAGAGTTGCCTTACTAATGAAAAGACCGAAATTCACAGAAGATCAACAACAATGGCTATGCGAACAAATTGATTTTTGGTATGGCTATTGGAAACATATAATAACAGATACAAATGGCACTCATAGATTAGGGGTCGCCAAAGAAGAACTTAAAACTGTAATTTGCGGGATGAGGTTCACCCATGAATGACCAAATGATTCTAATGCCAAGATTTAGAGGAAGTGCAATCCAACAAGATGATGGTTGGTCATGGGAAATGCTAGTTACCTTTATGGGGGATGGCGATGAAGGCAATGTGTTTGGTTCTAAAAAAACATTTAAAACAAAAAAAGAAGCCATTATTGATCTTAAGAAAGCCATTCAAGATGCTATTAAAGTCGTGAAAGTCTCTATAGGCGATGCTATCAGCGATGAAAATTATATCGATATGAACACTAATAAAATTAGAAGATGGGATAAAAAGGACGAAAATTAAATGATAATAACCGAAAAACAATTACTCATTTTATTTGACACAATAAAAGAATCTTTAAGAACGCATGACTGTGCTAGCTTATTTTCTTATAACTGGGAAACCCGAAAAAGAATTGTTGATCAAATTATTGCTCAACAATCAGATAAATTGGTGGATGTGAAATGAATATAGAAGATCAAGTGGTAAATTTAGAATTATCCAAACTATTAAAAGAATTTGGAGTTGAGCAAATAAGTGCATTCCATTGGGTTGATCAATCGTCTGAAAACATTAAGAGTTATTCGCTAGCCTATTTTGCATTGATTGGAATGTATGTCGACAATGCGGATACTAATACTATTTCAGCATATACAGTTGCTGAATTAATGCAGCTTTTACCAGCATACGTTGACATAAAAACAAAAGAACCATTTAACATTTTTTACTTTAAGCTGCAAAAAAGATCGGCTTTAAACATTCAATACATAGTAAATTATGAATGTGATTCAACTACTGTTGATTTCGAAGGCAGGTTTGGAGCTTTTTCTAGACTCATAGAAAAAAATATCTACGATTACAAGCTACCCGACTGCTTAGCAAAGATTTTAATTTATCTTTTAGAAAACAATCTTATTGAAATGGAGAAAAAGCAATGACTGGAAACTACCCACGCGGCAAACTAAATGATGAAGACGAAGGCACTATAATGGTAAAGGTTGATATTCAAGATAACACTTTGATTGTTGATTTCGGTAAGGATATAACCTGGTTTGGCATGGACAAACAAAGAGCTATTGAGTTTGGAAAAATGTTAATTGAGAAAGCACACTCTATGGGAGACTTATCCGATGCATAAACTATTACCTATATTTTTTTTGATTTCTACAACGGCAATCGCTGCGCCGACATCAACCACTACTCATACTCAAAATGGTGAAGGCATTATAGAGCGTCCAACACATATATATAGCAGTCATCATTTTCATGTTTATAACAATACAAATGCTCGTAAAGTTTACCCGACTAAAATGACATTATGCCCAGTTGGCAAAGATGATCAGTGCGAAATTTTTCATTATAACATTGGAGTCGATGCTTACAAAGAAGCTGACTTCGATCGCATATTGCAACGAAGTGTTATTTGGCGAACGACGGGTGAGAAATCAATAGTTGCTACATCAGCCATTAATGGGGTTGTCCTTTCGCAAGATCAAAAATATGTTTGGATACACTACTAATGTCATGGGCAAAGATTTGTGAAATTATTTTTAACAAAATAAAAGATGATAAAAGTATATTTCCACGCTTAGCTCTCACGAGATTTAAGGAAAATAATGTTATGAAGTTTAGGAAAAAACCGATAGCTGTTGACGCTTTTAAATTCAGAATTGATAACTGTCCTGATTGGTTCATGGACGAAGTTTCAAAAAATACAATTATAACTACTGAAACAGGATGCCATATTAATACATTAGAAGGTTTTATGACGGCGCAGACAGGAGATTATATTATCAAAGGAATTAAGGGCGAAATTTACCCATGCAAACCAGACATATTTGCAGCCACCTATGACCATATTAATGGTGATTGCACTGCAAACATGAAAATCAACGAAGAGATTAAAAGCCAACCAAAGGCTGACTATGATTATGACACCCTGCTTAATATAACTGCCGATCTATCAATGCGCATCAATAGAATGCAATCCAGTTTGCGAGAGTTTGAGAAGCAAAAGGTTGAGCCTTTAACAAAATCAATTGGATTCATTAACAGCGCTATTACTAATATAAATATAAGTATTACAGATCATATAAAAAGAATCGAAAAACTAGAATCATCGCAACATGCGCATCCAGATCTATACAAATCCTGTACTTTCAATGCCGGAGAAGAAAAGGAATGCGAGCATAGTTTCATACAAAGTGAACTATTTGAATCTCTTCTATGTGAAAAGTGCCGTCGGTATGAAAGCGACATACATAGAGAATGCAAACATGATTTTGGTGATGAAATTCTTCTATCGCTTCCAGCACAAGTTAGATGCAAGAAGTGTTTATTCTTAAAAGTTTTAACTAACGAATGCTCTGACTCGCATTACGGCGGCCATCCGCGTGACACGCTTAAATTGTGCGAACATGCGCGACCAGTGAAATCAGCATGCCCAGATTGCAACTCGGGAACATTGAAATAATTGATACATGGTTTACTTCCGACCACCATTTTGGACACAAAAATATTCTTGAAAAGGAAATATCCGAATGAGCGACATAACCGGAAAAGGCTACGGTGACAAACATAACTGGATAGATAAAGGTACCGAGCAAAATTATCATCCCGCTTCCAGATCAACTCTTTTCTCATGCAAAGATTGTGACGCTGCTTTTCGTCATTATTATCACTTAACTCCTGACATTCACCAGGCGATGCGAGAATGCGGGATAAAGGAAGAATGCAAAGATATGAGTACAATTCGATATATTAGTCATTCAATAACGGAATCCACTCACGTTGAAACAAAAGAAGTATTCTACGAACTTTCATATTGGTATGTAAGTGATAAAAAACCAGATATTGCCGGAAGAAAACATGTTGGATATTTTAAAAGCTATAAAGAAGCAGAAGAGAAGCATAATAAAAATTTAGTTGAGGGGTTATTATAATGACTAATTACGTAGACAATAATGGTAATTTTACTCATACCAAAATTATAGGAAACGAAGAAACCGTACCTGAATTTTTAGAATGGGCAAAAAAAAGAATAAACGAAAGAGATTGTACAGATAGTCAAAAAATTCTCTTATATAAGCAGATTGAAATGTTTATTAATGAAGGTATCATCCCTAATGGTTTATTGCTTGAGCTAGTAATGCCAAGTGTTCCAGAGGGTTTTAGGTTTGATAAACTAAAACCTGGCGGCACAGTTACTTTTGATTTGCCACCTAGATTTAAGGATATATAAAATGGCAAACTGGCAATATGTACAACTTATTGGATTATTAATGATAATCAATGCATCTTTAAATAAAGACGATTATTTTTTATGCACTTTATATAATGTTATAGCGACAATTTTATTTATTATAAGTGTGTTAATTATTTTTAAATCTTGCCGATAATAATCAAGAGAGTTTATGAAAGACGAATTTAAGCTAGAGTTAATTTCAAATGATAAAAAGCAATGCAATAAGTGCAAGCAATTCAAACCTTTCACTGATTTTGGAGTTTCACAAAAAAGACCATCGTGTAAAAAATGTTATTATAAATGGCACAAAGAATATCTGAATAGGCCGGGTAGAAAAGAAAAAGAAAGGCAGTATTTTTTAAGCGGTTATTTTAAAAGAACATATGGAATTACATTTGAAGAATATCAGGAAATGGTAGTCAAGCAAAATAACTGCTGCGCTATATGTATGGTTCCTGAAACTAGACTTGATCATAGAACCAATAAGCCACAACAACTGCACGTTGATCATTGCCATAAGACCGGAAAAGTAAGGGGCTTACTTTGTTCGCGATGCAATACTGGCCTTGGTAAGTTTGAAGAAAATATTTTATTATTCGAGTCTTGCATAAAGTATTTACAAAGATAGCGCCAGCATTAATGTTTACTGGAAATTTGAAGGTTAGATACTAATGAAAATCACAATTGAGATTTGGCAGAACGAATTTAACGATGAATGGAATTGTTGCATAACTGATACAACCGATCAAGGCCACAATAAAAAGTCATGGGCGATTGAAAATTTCTGCGATCTGTTAAAGTTGGTTAGCGATAAAATACCTAATGCAAAATGTAAAGGAAAACCAATAAAATGAATGAATGGATTAGCGTTAAAGATAAACTTCCTGAACCTAAAGAATATGTATTGCTTTGGCTTCCTTCTGTGGGAACTGGCTGCACAGCAATCGGCTGTAGAGATACTCCAATTGGCACTAAAAATTCCGATTATTATGCTGACTCAAATACAGATTGGTATGCTCGGCAATATAGATATAGGGATTATGAAGTAACCCACTGGATGCCATTACCGGAGCCACCAAATGGCAATCTATAAAAGCCCAATGGATTTGTCCAGTTTGCCATGGCTAAAAGTAATTAAAGATTTTCGGATGGCGCGTTATATTTTTCGAGTTGAACATAGAGGAATATATATAAAAGATTATCTAGGTTGGGAAGATGAAAAAAGCTTAAAGAGAGTAACAGAATTCATTGTTGGACTTCAGAAAGAAGTTAATTATTATTTTGACGCAATATGGTGTTGATATGGGTAATGAAAAGAAGAAAACAGAAAAAAGCAATTGGATCAGTGTTAAAGACGAACTACCTGATACAGATGCTTATGTCTTGGTGTTCTGCAAGATAGGCGCTCAACGCATTAGATTGAGTTGGTACTCAACACATAGTAATCGCTGGATGGATTATATAGACGTAACTCATTGGCAGAAATTGCCAGAATTTCCAGATGGAGAAGCAGAATGACCGAACTACAAAAAATTGAGAAATGGCTAAAAAACAATGGCTGGTTTAAACATAATGATGAGCTTTGGATTCATATTAAATATGGAGAATGTGCTTTTGAGGTAGCAGTAGCAGCACAACAGGCATTAGATAAATTAAATGCACAAATAAAAATAAACTTAGTAAAAAGTAGAAGATTATTAATAATTGAATTCATAAGATTTATAATCATTGTTTTTGCAGGGCTTTCATTGGTGTCTAGTATTGCTAGTCAACTTCCATTTAGCCACTTTAATAGAATATTATTTTGCTGCGGCGCTGAATTCTTCTACACGTTTGTTTGTTTTTCACTTTTACATTTGATTGGAAAGGAATAACTATGAGTCACAATATTGTTAATTGCCCAATATGCAATGCTAAAAACGAATTCGATGGATTATTTCATTTGATGCTATACAACTTAGGTTCAATGTCGATAAGAGAAATGAAACCTGGCTCACCAGAAGAAGGTTTTTATAATAGCACAATGATAGCTTGTCGTAATTTTATAAATACTATGGAAGAAGATACCAAGACAAACATGTAATGGCCTCTTCAATTGACCAGCAAACAGAAGTATAGAAATTCTGCGCTGCCATATCTTCAAGGAATTGTTTCTGTTCAGGCTTCACTATGCCTTTGGCACTCTTAAGCTCTATCCACGCACCACCATAACCGCGTTTTGGCACCGCTATGAACAGATCAACCACACCCTTGCGCATACCCATAGATTTTAATTTAGCGCCAAATCTGGATGTGCGTTTACCCTCATTTGGGAAATGCAATATACACTTAAAGTATTGCTTTATGACTGGGTGAATTTTAGCCCACTGCATGACGACATTATGTATGCTCTGCTCTGCTATCTCACCGTTCTTTAAGCGCCTTACTCTAGTCGTTCGCACGTCGTAACCAACCCTTTAGATATTTATTTAAATCTGGATTATGCGCAGCGAGCGTTACATAGAATACACATGCTTGATTTTTTATAGCATCTAATAGCGGACAATGCTGCCCTGCTTTGCAAAGACCATTGATTGCGGATATTGATTTATTACCTAACACACCGTCAACAACTAGTGGTGGATGCGCAAGCGAATTCACTGCGCGCTGCACCAGCTTATGTGCTTGCATGTCACCCATATTAACAGATAAATCAACCACTTTTGTCGCAATGTAAATGTCATTTATTGAATTGTACTTAAACTTATCCCACCAATATTTATAATAAATTTCTTTAGCATTTTCTTTATTAAGAATAAATATATCAGTTATATCAATATGTCCATCGAGATTAATGTCTATCCCAGAAGCCTTTAGAAAGCGCAAGCTAACGCCGTATTTTGTAGCCCCGCCCGGGTCATGCTTATCATTAATAAAGCCACCTTCATGTTCTAATATGACCGAGAAGGCATAATCCCAACGTTTTTCTGGCGTATCAAGTTGGCTCATTCTTCATTCCTTGCATTCATTGAATTAGTTAATTCATCAACAATTCTGAAAGGTTTGTTTCTGCAAACATCATCATTTTCGTGATAATGCTTTGAACCAAATAATCGAACAGCAGCATATATTTCAAATGCATGACGTTTTGAAACTTCATTTTCAATTAATGCTTGGTAAAAAATATAATCTATCTCTTTTCGAGAAAAACCGTTATGACAGGTATAAAGATAGTCATGCAATATGGATGGCGATATAAAAGCCGAATGACTAGGGGCGACTATTGTCCAGAGCCACTTTGGAATAGACGCTAAATCAGTATCAAAGTCAGCGGGAACAACTACCAGAAAGTGACCTATCGTGACGTATATGGGATGGCAAGTTAAATAGTGATATTTCTTGTAAGGCTTGATGCAAGGATCATTGTGAAATTTAATAACAGACTCTTGATAATAAGAACCAGAAAATAAACACCCTGCTAATAAACAGCTCGATATGTAAATTAAAAACGCAGTGACTATCCCTTTCATGGCCATTTCCTAAAATGTTCCTCATGGAACATGGTAAAAGTCTGACTTTTTATAGCCAGACTTTTATTTAATCACCAGTTTTAATACTAGCTAGCTAGTATTAAGCAACAGTTTGTGAGAATCGCAGCATTATACCGTAGAAATCATAATCGGTTGTTGCAGCATTATTAGCCGTGATTTCCAGTACATATTTACTATCAGCCGTAACGTCAAACGCAGGCGTAGTAACAGTACAGTTGGTAAGGTATGGGTTTGCTTGGGTTGCGGTTGCTAAAGTTGCAGTGATTGGAACAGAAGTAACAGAAACAGCCACGTTATTCGCATACGCGATTCTATCCAATGTAGCGCTATGAGCATCCATTGCAAGCGTGGCGATAGAGTAGATGTAATCGAAACTATCCAATCTAAAGCCTTTAGATGCTGCTGCTACGATTGCAGGAGTAATATCAATAGCAATAATAGAGGTTTCATCACCAGCAGTATGACGTGATACATAGTTGCCTTGAGCAACACGCGTTGTCGTCCATGTACCTGTGCCAAAAGTTAAAACATCATTAATACCAACAAACTGTTGCTTGGCAATGATGTTTCCAGCGCCAGTATCCAATAAGAAATTAGCCGTTGCAGCACCTGGATCTGGAATAGAGATAACGGAAGATTGCCCCATTGTACCGTTACTAACTGTCGTATTAAATGCACCACCAGCATTAGCGGCAGCTACAATTAAGGTTCCATTCGCAGCGGTAGCTGGGAATGAGATAAACGTACCAGCATCGCCAGAAGAGCCAGAAGTGATATTTCCTGCTGTGGACGTAATTGCTCCAGAAGCTGTGAATGATCCAGCAGATAATGCCAAATTACCAGTCGCTATCGTTTGTGTGGTGCCACTGTCCGTCAATAAGAATGAGCTAGCAGATTGACCGCCATCTGGAATGGTGTAAACGCGGGCAGCAGCCTGTGATGCATTCGTGATTTGCGTGACAGTGTTGCCAACGCTTACTGCGCCAACTAATCGTAAACTACCCCTTGCAGCGGTTGCTGGGAATGAAGCTAAATAACCAGCGGTGCCAGATAAACCAGCTTGAATGTTGCCACCATTAATTGCTGTAGCAGCATCTTCTGATAATGTGCCAGTTGTGTTGGTATAAGTCGCAATGTGACTTGCGATCGTTGGCAATACTACGCTGCCAGGACTTCCGGTTGGAACGAACGACCAATTACCACCTGAAAATGATACTTCTAAAATAGCAACTTGTGCAGCTCTTGAATTTGGAGTTGTTCTTGTAACAACAACAGCCATATCAGTTTCATTTAACTGATTACCTTGCTCAACAAATTTATTTAAATAACCAGCGGTTGTTACTTCCGCAATAGTGTCATTTGTATTGAAATAAATAAACTTTGGCACTTGTCCTGCTTGTCCTACCGTTTCCAAATTAAAATCTAAAATCGTCATCTTCCTTGCTCCTTTAATTTATAGCCAAATAAAATATTTAATAAATATTACGCCTTTTGTTTACACCTCATAAAAAAATCTTAACTGAATAGCTCTTGAAGTATTATTCTGATCAGCTCCAGTAAAGGCAATAGCAGATGTTAATACGTTAAAATATGCTAATATTAAAGTAGAACCACCAGTCGCAATTTGTCCGTACAATTCATAGTAAGTTGCATTATTTAATCCCGTACCTACTGGGTAATATACAACAGCAGAATTTGAAGCAGCCGCAGTAATAGGAAGGGCGATATTTACTTGCCCAGTACCAGCACCTTCCGCGCCGCCGTCACCATTTAATATGACATTACAAAAAACCATTCTACCAATTCTGGTATATGTTCCCGTATTAGTTGTATATACAGGCACGGTATTACCTGCGCCACCAACTAATGTCACGGTTGGTGTCCATGTGCCTTGAAGATAGTTTGCTAAAGCTGTTCCGCCACCTAAAGTAATACTAGTAACACTTGGTGTTGCGGTAAATGATAAAACCCCAGCCCCGCTTGTTTGCATAAGTGCATTTGCTGCGCCATCAACGCCAGGTAATGTCAACTCTAAATTTGCAGCTTGAGCAGTGGCCACTGTTAAAGATGTATAGTGTGTAGTGGCTGCATTATACCAATATGTTTTAGCGGAATTTGTAGCAGTATAATCTGAATATATTATCTGACCGCCTTTCGAATAAAATCCAATCTGTATTGACGCATCATCTCCAGACGACTTAATTCTTACAGGATTCCCTGTGGATGAATTGAGAATTTCTAAATAATTTACAGCGCTTGCCGCTGCTGTAAAAATCAATTGTTCATTTCCACTAGAATCATTAATTTGTGCAATTACTGGCGTTGTAATTGTAGGACTTGTTGATCCAACAAATGTTCCTGTACCAGTCTGACCTGATAAAGTTACGTTCACCGCATTATTAGTAGCCATATTATTTCCTTATGCGACTGTGATATTACCAACCAAGTCAACCACTTCAAATTCAGTGTTTGCCGTTATACAAACAATTTCAATATTGTCACGTCTGTTTGTTGATGCTAGAGAACCCGCAACAGAACTTGTTGCATTTCCTAAATAAATGGTTTGACCAGTGTTAGCTCTAACCAACCAACCACCTGCGCCCTTACCTACAATTGAAAAGCTATCGCCGATAGCGGCAGTTGCGGGAATGGTTAGCGTGACTAAACCAGCATTGTTGGCAATATATCCATTGTTAACCGCCATAGACTGACTGGTTCCCGTTACTTCTGTCCAACTAAAACCACCGCCACCACCACTAATCGTTATACTGCCTGCTGCATTTACAATAGAGATGCCAGCACCCGCTGTTAGAGTCGTCGCAACTGGTGTTGCACCTGTAGAGCCAATGATTAATTGACCATTAGTCATAGTGCCACTAAAAGTCGGAACACCAGTAGAACTAGTCGTTAAGA
>Ga0137341_1000028_pt1 | contig 11668 bp, 21 predicted proteins | sample EasRivERMLT433_2_FD_106652 | JGI IMG/M metagenome (GOLD analysis project Ga0137341, IMG submission 106652) | Soil microbial communities from meander-bound floodplain in the East River, Colorado, USA - East River MetaG ERMLT433_2 | ecosystem: Environmental > Terrestrial > Soil > Floodplain ... | reverse complement strand
GTACAAGGGGCGTGGCGTGAGTACATAGATGAGATTGAATTTGAGATGGTTGCTATTGGCGTTTATAACCCACATGCCAATGCCTATGATGTAATACTATCTAGCTACGGTACTCGGACTATGGATGCTCTACGGAGTGTAAGCTGGAGTAGTTTTCTCAAGTCACTAGGGCAAGCAGCAGTAAAGAAAGCACTATGAGCGAATTTAACGAACAATTATCTAGATATATCCACGATATGAGGAGTTTCGGCCTACTAAGCCGAGATAAGGAAACAGCTATAGCGTATAATCTTACTGCGCTAATGAAACAATTTACCGACGGTATTCTTGATATACCATATACTGCCGAGTTTATACTAAACAAATGGCAGACACTTAAGACCGAAGGCCGATCAGTTAGTAAGCTGTCTGATAACTACGGTACCATTAGTGCGGATGAGCTTAATACTAAGATGGAAGAATATCTAACTGAGCTGGAGAAACACGTAGCTAATAAAGATTATGCTTCGATGAAGGACATATTAATTAAGTGTAATCTTACACAGCATCTATATTTTGATATATTACTAGATTTAGAAAAGATTAATCCATCTGATCCGTTCATACAATCCCTGATGGGGATACGAGATGGTATTATTCGTAACCGTAATATCCTTATAACAAGTAATCTTAGACTCGTAATTGCATTCGCCAAGAAGTTCCAAGGATTTGGAGTTGCTATAGGTGACCTTATACAAGAAGGTAATATTGCCCTTATACGAGGGATTGAGAAGTTTGATCCGAGCAGGAATCTTAAGTTCTCAACCTACGCCGCATGGTGGATTAGACAGGGATTTGTTAGAGCTATTCGCAATACAAGCAAGATGATCCGGTTACCTTCTCATATCTACGATATCGTAATGAAGATTAAGAAAGCTCAAGATAAGCTACATTTTTCGCTAAAGAGAGAACCAACAATTGAGGAGATATCTAGAGATACAGGGTTTAGTGTTCAAACGATCGAGAAGGTACTAAATCTTACACATGAACCCATTAGTCTAGAACTAAGTATTAACGCTAAACTACAGGATAACGACTCTAAATCTAAGACATTAAAAGATCTTATAGTTACAGAGGAAGATGATCCCTACCAAACCCTACTCAAAAAAAGTATGTTACAATCTATGTACGAATCCATAGGTAAACTGCTCCCTATCGAACAGGATATACTAACTTATCGTTACGGACTGGACGGGGATGCGCCTAGAACACTAGAAGAAGTAGGCAATATTATCGGTACTAGCAGAGAAAGAGTTAGACAGCTAGAAAAGGACATTATTCATAGGTTACGAGCGGACTCTAAACTAAGCGATTATATTGATAAGAAGGACTAAACGTGCTAGAGTACATATTATTCTTAATAGTTATACAGTTAGCATTGGTTTCAACCACACTGTTCATAGGTGTATGTATGGCATTTTATTCAATATTTATGTCTCCACCTCCCTCATCGACGGCAACGATGCCATTCTTAATCCCACTATCGGACGATTTAGTTGGTAAGAAGATGCCAACACAGCCCGATACGGGCAAGGTATCGGGAGGTTACGGTGCTTATGTATGAAATTACCCTATTGTGGGTTTTATTGGGGATTGTTAGCTACTGGTTTTGGGAGGGTTGTTACTACAAATGTACAATATTCGATTCATATATTTTGGATCTTGGTCTAGTAAGTATGCTAGGTCCACTAACATGGATCATGGGTTATGTAGGGTGGAGGCGCAATTTATATCATAGGAGGGACAGGTGTGGCTAAACTAACGCAGATCGAACAGGCTAATATTTTGGAAAAGGTGCTGGCCGCTCATAACTCCAAAGAGAGAATGGAAACATGGGTGCTGCAATTATTGGAATCATTAAAAGAGATAGCCGACTTATGTGAAAACAAAGATGTAACCCTAAGAGATATTCGTGCAACCGCACTAGAAATACGATATAATCTACAAAAAGGTCCAGTACAACCAGAGGAGTACCAAGATGTGGAGCTACCCAAAGATTCATAATATCGGAGGCAGATTCACCGAGAATCTGTTTAATGATCCGGTAGTTATCGAAGAGAAAATTGATGGGTCTCAGTTTAGTTTTATGCTTAAGGAAGATGCTAATGGTACTGAGCTACTAGCTCGATCAAAAGGTCAGAATCAGAACATAGATGCTCCCGACAAGATGTTTGGTAGGGCTATAGAGTCGATCAAATCTTTACAAGATACTCTTAAGGTAAATTGGCTATATCGTGGGGAATATCTCCAGAAGCCGAAGCACAATGCTTTGGCTTACGACCGAGTACCAAAGAATCATATAATTATTTTCGACATAGAGACTGCTGACCAGAGCTATCTTAGCTACGACCAGAAAGCGGAGGAAGCTGCCAGATTAGGTCTGGATATTGTGCCTCGTATGTTTGAGGGTAAGGTTGATAATGTCGAGCATTTTCGCGCCTTTATGGATACAGTCTCGTGTTTAGGCGGTCAAAAAATAGAGGGGGTGGTAATAAAGAACTATCATCAGTTTGGACCGGACGGCAAGGTACTAATGGGGAAGCATGTGTCTGAGGCATTTAAGGAAGTACATAGACTGGCATGGAAACAATCCAACCCCGGCCCCGGCGATATAATAGACCGTCTTATCCAAACGTACAAGACTCCGGCTAGGTGGGAGAAGGCCATAATACATTTACGCGAGCAAAGTCTTATTGAAGATAGTCCAAGAGATATCAGCAAGCTAATTAATGAGATTAGAGAGGACTTGAAAGCAGAATGCACAGAAGATATGAAAGATATCCTTTATAAGTGGGCTATAGGTCATGTGCTTCGTGGTATAACCGCTGGGATGCCAGAGTGGTATAAAGAAAAACTCGTAGATAACCAGTTTCAGGAGGATTCTAATGTTTGAACTAAGCAGTACCTTCCAATTTAACTTTAATATTCCATTTACTACTAAGCTAGTAAGCCAGGGTCTGACGTTATCGGTACGGTGGGGAAAGCCTTGGTTTGTATCTTTCTTTCAGCGATGGTCAAACCAGTACGGTATGGGTGTTACATATCAATTAGGTATACCTCTATTACGAGTGACAGGATTTTTTATGGTGGACTTATTGGACAACTACTTGGGGAGAATAGAGGATGAAAAGATACGCGACGATGAGATTCTCGCGCGTGCGGGAGTCGCGATAGCCGAGGAACTTAACAATCGTGAGCAGTCTTAAGCTGAAGCAACTGTCTCCAGCAGACAAGCCCCTACTTGAGCTAGATGGATGGCTATTCTATAGGGACGAGGAGGGCACACAACTAGCGCACGATGCGAGATTGTGTCATCCTCATCCTGATCGCGTGCATCACACGATTACAGGGCACTACGGAAAACAAACAGGTAAATGTAGAGTATGCGACACATATATCCCTAAGGATATCCTATCTATACTAGAGTTATTATGAGTTTAGATTTTGGTGATTGGCAATTATCTGATAACAACATCTTTGGGTGGGCCATAAGGCATTTACCTTGCGGCCTAGAGTATAATGTTTTCATTACTGATAGATGTCCCTACTGTGAGGTGTTGATACCGGAATACATAATATTGATACAGCAATTGTTACCTGGTTACAAGAACATACTCCATGAACTGTGATCTAGCACTGGAGGGCGGAGGCACCAAGCTCATAGGCCATGTCGGTGCCTATGCTGCATTAGTCGCGAGGGGATTTACTATATCCCATGTAGCAGGGACTAGCGGCGGCAGTATAGTGGCTGCCGGGGCAGTAGCTGGGTATACCCCAGCTGAGCTGCGCAGACTGGTGATGGACATTAATTTCAATCAATTCTTAGACGGCAGCAAATGGACCAAATATTGGCGAGTGATCAATAACTATGGGCTGTATAAAGGTGATGAGTTCTATAAGTTTATGAAAAAGATCCTCGCGGATAAAGGAGTCCATACGTTTGGGGACTTGCTATCTAAAGATCCAGCAGAGCACAATAGCCCAAAGTTTCGATGGCGTTTGAAAGTAATTGCTGCCGATATAACTAACGGTAGAATGATTACTCTGCCTAATGACGCAGCACTATACGGACAAGATCCCGATAAGATGGAAGTAGCATTAGCTGTACGGATGTCAATGTCTATCCCATTATTCTTCGAGCCTGTTAAGTTTGGCGATTGCTACATTGTAGACGGCGGGCTACTATCTAACTTTCCTATCTGGATTTGGGATTCAGACGGTGTGCCGGATTGGCCTACATTCGGATTTCTATTAAAAGAAGAGGGCATTGCAACTCATAGAGAAATCGACGGACCATTTAGTCTATTCCGAGCACTAGTATTGACCATGTTAGAGGCCCATGATAAGAGATTCGTGAGACCTCAAGACTATGAACACAGGACAGTAGCTATATCCACCAACGGAGTATCCCCCATTAATTTTGATCTTACTGCAATACAGAAAGAAAGACTATACCATAGTGGGTATATGGGTACGGTTAATTTCTTGAATGATTGGACGTGGGACGAGTATAAATCGTGGGCTACGTCTATCAGGCAGGGAAAATAGTATGTCACTCAAGGAGATACTTATAGATCAGTGGTTGATAATTTGGACAAATGACAAGGAATTGCCTTGTAGACTATATGTAGGTCATAATATATGTGATTGTTGGTGTGACTATCATCTACGATGTATAGAGTGCAGCATGTTAGTCCCGGAATATGTACTAATAGTTGCATCAATGGTACACAAAGGGGTTGTGGAGGACGGTAAAACTACATACGATAGGTATATATGAAAAACGCAAAGCTAGTAGCCGAATATGAAACGAATGTATGCACTGTGCGAGTGTATTACGATGTAGACCCCCAGTCATACTATCTCAGTCTAATAAGTGGCATAAGAAATGAGACAAGACTACTAGGTCCGTTCCGAAAAGAACACCTAGATAATCTAGTCGAAGCTCTCAAAGATGTAAGAGAGATGAAGGGAAAACATTATTTTCTTGACGGTCCTCCACTTATAACGCTGGATGATGGATGGAGTATATCGTCAACGATAGTTGATATTATTAGGGACCTAGTACCTCAACATGGCACCATCCTAGAACTAGGGAGCGGGGAAGGTACAAATAAGTTAGCTGAATTCTTTACCGTTTATTCGGTAGAACATAATCTAGAATGGGTAGGTAAGTATAATTCTACCTATATTCATGCACCACTAAAAGAACATAAGCCAGTAGGGGGAATAGGTGATGAACCATCAGAATGGTATGACCCTGAAGTACTGAGAGCGCAGCTACCAAAACACTACGATCTAATACTTATAGATGGACCACCAAAAAATAGAAGTGGATTCATTAAGTACTTTGAATTATTTAAAGCTGATGTCCCTATGATTTTTGATGACGTTCATCGCATGAGGGACTTAACAGTAATGACCAAGATAGCCGCTAGGTTATCTCGTCCTTATACCGTGTACGGATTGCATGAATCAAAGCACTTTGGTATTATTACACCATGAGGAGTTTAGGAAAGAATGAGATCCTAAAGTTAGGTAAGAACTGGCGGGTACATAACAGCTACGTTCCAAGCATAGCCCGGTATAGGCCATGGCTCTACCATCGCCACGGTAATAAGTTTAAGGAAGTGACTACGACACCGACACGTATTTTATGTAGTGTTTGTGAGATATCTCCCCCAAAAGACACAGAGATTGCATTCAGGCTTATAGATATATATGATTATTGAAAATGCTGAACGACAAGCAGTTTGAAGTATTATCTGATATGGACGACTGGTGGATCGTGCGAGGAAAGCTTGATACATTGTGGGAGCAAGAATACTATACATATCATGTGCCATGTTCTTTTATTTGCGGACGGAACCAAGGGTTTTGCGGGGTGTGCAAGGAAGGGACACCGCAGGATGTTAGCATAGTCTATACGCTGATCAGCAGAAGGATACTATGACAAACATAGTAGGTATGATGTGGAACAAGAATGAAGGAGACATTCTTGCGGAAATCTTAACCGAAGCAGTAAAACAGGTTGATCTATTATACGTCGCCGACGACGGCAGTACTGATGATAGTTGGCAGATTATTCAGGAAGCAGCACGACTAGACAAGACGATAATACCTCAACGTAACCCGTCTGAGAAAGATCCAGGTCAACGACAATCTTTGTTAGATAAGATTAGATCGAGACATAATCCCGCAGACACTTGGGTTCAGATTATAGAGTCAGATATTATGATTCTTGAGACCGATATCCTAGAGGCAATACGAACTAGAGCAGTAGGCGACATAGCAGTAACGTGGCAAGCTCTGAACGGTGTTCGCCCTGTTGGGGGCTGGGCAGGTGTGGACACATATCCTAACTGGACAATGTCTATTAAGGAACTATTGCCACTAGCACATCGGATGGAACATATGGTTTATACATTCCGTCCTTTACCTGACCTTTTTTATCAACCAATATGGCGGCCGTGGCCGTCTGGCTTCTCCAAGTACCATAAAGGTACTATGGATCCTGATGTTAGAGACGGGAATACACCCCTATTAGCACACTACGGGTATCGCGGACCGAAACACTTCAAGAAAAAATACGCTAAAATGGGCGCTGCCCATAGGAAATACAAGTCGTGGAACCTGACATCAGAAGATACTATACTTAGTACCGTCGCGTTTTTCAACGGGGAGTGGAACCGTAAGACCTTCCCTATGAGCCGAGAAGGATGGGCTAATAGGAAGAAGGGTTAACACCAATACACGAGGAGAGAATGATTAATCAATTACTTGATAGTGTCGCCAAAGCAAAAGCAAACGATTCGTATAACTCAGGGCGATGGGTTACTAATGAGGAAGGCACAAAATTATACGAGATTGCTTTAGCCGGAAAGTTTGCTTATGGGATTGAATGCGGCACTGCTAATGGCGTTAGTGCGTGTTTTATGGCTACCGCTGGTCTTATTGTGCATACGTTCGATATTGTTGACCGCGCTAAAATATGGGAAAAAGAGTTAGTTCATCTAAAACCTAATATAGTTTCATATACGGAACCCTTTGAGAACGAGGTACAAGGAATAGTAGAAAGTCTAAATAGAGACGGTCCTATACTATTCTTTATAGATGGGGACCACTCTACTAGTGGTATCTATAGGGATTGGAATGCAGTCAAGCCTCTTCTTATAAGAGGAGATAATATTGTGTTCCACGATATAAGATCAGCAGCCCCCGTAGCAAGATTCTGGTCTAGACTAACCGGAGGAGAAGAAGGTAAATCATCTAGATTTCATGAGTATGATACTAGGAGAGGTATAGGTCATATGGTATATGATATACTAGACGTGCCGGCATGCCCAAACGGCTAACGAATAATTCTAGGCTATTGGAATATGGTGACTGGGGGATAAAATTAGTATCTACCGGGAGGTACAGGGTTCATGGTGTATATCACCGGCACTCCCCCACATCTAATTATGAATGGTACTATACGATAAGGTCAGGCGATCCAAGACATTGTGTACAATGCGGCGCGGAGCCTCCTAAATATATTCATATGGTTGTTTGTCTAATAGAGCCTAGGCTATCTTGGTGGTATTGACCAATGATGAGAAATAGCATATTGGAATATGACGACTGGGGGATTGAATTACGGACCGGAGGGAAGTACAAAATTAATGGAGTGAAACACAAGCACACCGGAGGGTGGTGCTATACCACACGGGCAGAAGGGCCAAGACATTGTGCAGGGTGTGGTGCGAAGCCTCCTAAAGAGATCCAGATAATCGTCTGTCTAATAGAGCCCGCTCTGTTGTGGTGGTATTAACTAATGGCGACGAAGGGAGCAGTAGGCAAAGGAGCAGCTAGCCCAGCATTTAGATCCGCCCTATCTGATATAAACTTGGAGTGTGCTAAGTTTAAGAAAGAGGGCAGGATAGCTTATATTGATAAACGTGACGCTAAAGCTGTTTATGCTAAGTATAAAGGTGCCTGTGCTTTTTGCGGTTACCCATTACGTTCGCATAAACGAGGTACCGATGGCTTAGTGCTTATGTTCTATCAGCCATTGAAGTATGGCGGACAAATAAGCAGAGATAACTTAATACCTGTATGTCCCAGGTGTAAGGATCATCAGACCCCTGCACCTAGGCTAGTAGAGAGGATACCTAATGTTAACACTGTTGCTGATATTATTGATCGGCTTATCGTTGAGGTACACAAGCTCGCCTACTTCGAGAATCAAAAGAGAATCGAACACGGAAAAGAACAAGCCGACGCGCAAAAAATAGCAGAGTGGGACAATAAGTCTCGCGATTGTTGCGAGCTTCGGTCTATACTAAAGCGAGAGCTAAATACGGCTATAGAGGAATTCGTCTGCACCATGCAGTATACTTCAAGAGCTGAGGCTAGGACGTTCCGTGCTCCCCAAATGATAGAAGGCCGCACCACGATAGCGGATACCATAGATGGAATGGTAACTATAAATGCCAACGCGGTAATAAGTGAGAATGTTCCGGCAATTGTAGACATTATAGAAGAAGAAGATATTAAGCTAGTAAGAGAAAACTTCTTCGCTAGTCATAAGAAGCACTTGACGGATGCATTAGATTCTATACAGAAAACCAAACAGTATAAGATTATAAAGGAATAAACATGCTTTGGGAGAAGTCTAACGACTATATGGTTCTGGCTGGGATTACCAAGAACCCAATAAAAGCATGGATAAATGGAGTCCCTTTAGAGGGAGAAGCAGAACAGCAGCTAATTAATGTGGCTAATATGCCCTTCATCCATAAGCATGTAGCTGTAATGCCAGATGTCCATTGGGGCAGGGGCGCTACTATAGGATCAGTTATCCCTACAATTGGAGCTATAATACCAGCAGCTGTAGGTGTAGATATAGGCTGCGGTATGATGGCCTGTCGTCTGAATCTAAAGGCTCACGAGTTACCAGATAATCTATATAAGATAAGATCAGATATAGAGAAAGCAATACCTCATGGCAGGACCGATAACGGAGGACATAATGACAGAGGAGCGTGGGGAGAACCTCCTAGCCTTCTAACCGCTGCATGGTCACAACTAATGAGCCTACAAGATGACGGCAGATTAGATGATATACCAGATCGCTACATAACAAGAGCAGTGCATCATCTCGGTACATTAGGTACAGGTAATCACTTCATAGAATTGTGCTTGGATGAGCACGATGACGTGTGGATAATGCTACACTCTGGCAGTCGAGGTATTGGTAATGTTATAGGTAGGTATTATATTGATAGAGCTAAGGAGGATATGAAGCGCTATTATATCAATCTACCAGACGCTGACCTAGCCTATATCCCGGAAGGAGCTAGCTACTTTAATGCTTACGTTAAAGCTGTAAGCTGGGCGCAGGACTTTGCTCGGGCTAATAGACAAATAATGATGATTCTTGCAACCGAGGCTGTAGGGTTTTCTTTCGAGGGGAAGAAGGCCGTCGAAGCAGATATGACGAATAAGGCTATAGAGTGTCATCATAACTATATAGCTAAAGAGAACCACTTCGGACAAAATATCTGGGTCACTAGAAAAGGAGCAGTAAGAGCTAGGGAAGGAGATCTAGGTATAATACCTGGGTCTATGGGTGCTAAGTCTTATATTGTCCGAGGCAAGGGTAATGCCGATAGTTTTATGTCATGTTCTCATGGAACGGGCAGACAGATGTCTAGAGCTAAAGCTAAGGCAACCTTTACTCTAGAAGATCATGCAAAGGCAACTCTTGGTGTGGAATGCCGAAAGGATGCCGAGGTTATCGACGAGACGCCGGGAGCATACAAAGACATAGATAAGGTCATGCAGGCTCAAGCTAATCTTGTGGATATAGTTCACACTCTTCGACAGATTGTGTGTGTAAAGGGATAGGAATGAAAAGGATCGTATTAAAACTAGGGGACTGGGACATAACAGTCTACAACGACAGTAGTTTTAATATTAATCATATTTGCGGGAAAATCGTAGCCCCATCGGTAGGACCTTGGGTAGGAGGTTTTTTAGACCTCACTCAAGGAGAGTGGAAATGCCACGAATGTGAGGTTGAGGTGCCCAACGATGTAGAGGCACTTGTATCTCTACTAGAGAAGTCAGAACCGAAACCACGTTGGAGACCGTCAATAGTAACTCGTAATCGGCGATAAGATATGACCCAAATGACTAAAGAAGAACGAATACAATCCGCCTTGAAAAGAGTCAATCGCAGAGTAGAAATTCTTCTACACAGATATGATAAGTTAAAGAGATTGATCATTAATGATGGGTGGACAGGAGCAGAAGAAGATAGAATTTGGCTTGAGCAATTTGCTATAGGCGTAGGCATGGATATATGCTGTGGGGATTTCGTTATAGGAGAGAACTCTATTGGAGTAGATGGAGATTACCACAAGATAGGTTTAGATAAGTTTACATCTGGAGATGATATCACTGATGAGTCAGCAGACAGCATGGACTATATAGTATCTAATTATATTGATGCTTTCGATAGCCCATTCAAAGCATTTACATGTTGGCACCGCCTATTAAAGACCGACGGTACTCTAGCTTTCACCTGTCGTAATGCCGAGGTTTTCGAGACAGATAAGGGACCACTTGAAAATAGGAATAGGCGTTGTTTGTACACTCCCAAATTGATTAAGTTCTATATGCACAGATTGGGATTTACTCCTGTAGTTATCGAACTATCAGAAGGTGGCAAGTCTATTAGGGTGGCAGCTAGAAAACTATGAGGGGTGATTATACAATAATTATAGATGACTGGACGGTCTGTGTGGATTTTACTTCAGAGGGAAAACCGGGAGGGACAAGAACAGAACACGTATTCTGTGGTCGTGCCATTATACTTCTCGATAAGGCAGAAGTGTGTGGAGGGTGTGGGGTACCGACACCTCAAGATGTGCGTATAACTAGAAGTCTAATTAGAAAGGGACTCGGTCTAAGGTTTTCATGAAAATAGCACTATGCTTATCGGGGCTGTGTCGCGACACTGATGTATTTTACCCGATAACAAAGACAGGACTATTAGACAAATTTCAGCCAGATGTATTCTGCTCGTTCTGGAAGACAGATTATACGGGGCTGTTTGAGGCTGACCCAGAGAAAGGGCTGGAGGTATACAAACCCATAAAGTCTATTGTCTTAGATCAGATTAATCTAACGGAACAGTTTATGGACGTGTACCCACGAAAAGAACGGTGGAGGAACTTCGAGCAATCTTACCCGGAAGAAAAGAGAACCAAGCACTCGTGGGGCAGGAGAAATGTTCTTAACATGTATTACATGATATGGAGATGTAATCTCCTGAAAATGGAGCATGAGCTAAGAAACGACTTTAAATACGATATAGTTATAAGAGCCAGGGCGGATAGAGGATGGGAGTTTAACCATTCTTTAATCCAAGAGAAAGATACTATACTATTTCACAGCATTAAAGATCCTAACTGTCTAAGCGATTGGTGTGCTTATGGGACGTCTAAAGACATGGATTACTACTCCAATGTCTGGCCTAATATTATTGACTTAGCTATGTGCTTGGAAAGATGGGATACAGTAGAAGCAGATGGTCGTGGAGCATGGTACAAGTGGTGTGATCCTCACCGTCTTCTTGGAT
>Ga0137341_1000027_pt1 | contig 11822 bp, 11 predicted proteins | sample EasRivERMLT433_2_FD_106652 | JGI IMG/M metagenome (GOLD analysis project Ga0137341, IMG submission 106652) | Soil microbial communities from meander-bound floodplain in the East River, Colorado, USA - East River MetaG ERMLT433_2 | ecosystem: Environmental > Terrestrial > Soil > Floodplain ... | reverse complement strand
GGGTGCGTGAATGATCGGCATCACAGCCACTTTCTGGGTGTCGCTGCTCGCGATATCGTATGCCTATATCGGTTATCCCGCCGTTCTCTGGCTCCTGGTGCGATTTGTGGTACCGGGCAAAAGGAGCGATGCAGGGCAAGGCGCCCACCTGCCCTCGGTCACCATGATAATTTCCGCCTTCAACGAGGAAAAGGTCATCGGTGAAAAGGTCGAGAATGCCATTTCACTCGACTATCCGCGGGAACTGCTGGAGATCGTCATTGCCTCGGACGGTTCAAGCGACCGTACCTGCGAGATAGTCTCGGAATACGCGAGCAACGGTGTTGTACTGCGACACCACAATGGGCGAACAGGAAAGACGGCATGTCTGAACCGGACTGTGCCACTCGCGATCGGCAGCATCGTGGTGTTCTCTGACGCCAACTCCACTTACGATAGGGGCGCACTGAGAGCGCTGTTGCATCCGTTCCAGGACAGTACGGTGGGTTTCGTCACCGGCTGGACGAGATACGGTTCGCGCAACGAGATGTCCGCCGCGGACGCACTCGGCATCTATTCGAAGCTCGAATTGCGGACAAAGGAACTCGAGAGCCACCTGGGATCGTGCATTGGCGCAGATGGCGCTATTTTCGCAATTCGCAAGGAGCTGTATTTGCCGCTCAAGGATTACGACATCAACGATCTGGTAATACCGCTCTCGATAAACCAACAGGGTTATCGCGGCGTTCTGCAGCCAGAAGCGGTCTGTCTCGAGAAGGACGCCGGGAGCCCCAGGGAAGAGTTCCAACGACAGGTGCGCATCACCAGCCGAACCATCAGGGCGATCATGAATTATCGCCGGCTTCTGAACCCCTTCAGGTTCGGCCTGCTATCGTTCGAACTCTTTTCGCATAAGTTGTGCAGATTTCTGGCACCGCTTTTCCTGGTCACGCTGGCCGTATCGAACCTGCTTCTGGCGGGGAGCGGAGGCTACTTTCTCGCGGCGCTCATTGCCCAAGGACTTTTCTACGTTGCTGCAGGTACCGCTGCCTCGGTACCGAATGGAGGTTTTCTATCTCGTATGGCCGCAACAGCAAGAACCTTCGTGGTAGTCAACGCGGCCACAGCAGTGGCGTGGGTCAAGTACTTGCAAGGGGAGACCTACACCACGTGGTCTCCGACCAAGAGATGAGCGCCGCTGCCTCGCTCCCGACGATGTCATTCAGACTTTTCCTCTTGTGCAGCTTCGTCTTGCTCGGAAGACCCCAGGATATTCTGCCCTTCTTGCAGCCATTCCGGCCGGCTCTCGTTGTCACTGTCCTCGCGGTCGGCGCCATGCTGTTCGACGCTCGCCGACAGAGCCTTTCGGCTGCACTCTCCACGCCCGAATCGAAGCGCTATTTGCTCTTTTATCTCATCATGATCGTTGGCATTCCGTTTGCGTATCACCGGCGAGTCGCCTTTGAGAGCGTCTTTCTGGAGTATGTCTCGAATATGCTCTTCTTTGTCCTCCTGGTTTCCCAAGTCACCTCGTTGCAGAGACTCAAGAGCCTGGTCTGGGTAATCTGCCTTTGTACGGCGATGTACAGTCTTTTCGGGGGAATTCTCCACAGCTCCGACGATGCGCGCCTACGGGTCGTTGGCAGCATGTTTGATCCGAACGACACGGCCTACCTGCTGGTGTCACTCTTTCCGCTGTGCCTCTATTTTTTACTTTTTGACGAAGGACTGTTGAAAAGGCTTGTCGCCGCTGCTGCCATTTGTGGAGCCGTTGCGACGATACTGCTAACGGGATCGAGAGGCGGCATCCTGGCGTTTGGAGCAGTCCTGCTGATCGTATTTCTGACCAAGACAGCCGGCATCGGAAAGGGACCCAAGATACTTCTTGGGCTGGTGCTGGCGTCGGCCTGGCTCCTGATCGGAGACAGGATTGACGTCGAGCGGTATCTGACACTGACCGATCTCTCGTCGGACTATAACCTGTCCTCGCCAGGGGGAAGGCTGGAGCTGTGGGAAGCAGCAATCGGTCTGAGCTTCGCCAATCCCTTTACCGGTGTCGGGGTCGATTGCTTCACTTGGGCGCACTACCTTGCCAGAGTAGACATCGGCGATTCCTATCGGAGATACCATGCGGTTCACAATTCCTTCCTGCAGATTGCCGCCGAGGTCGGATTGGTTGGGTTTGCGATCTATATGCTTATCATCGTACGAAGCTTTTTAACTTTTTCCCGGACCGGCAGTATCCGATCGCAGCCACGATCCCCGGAAACTGGAGCGATTAGTGCCTTGAGCGGATACATGCTCCTCGGCTTCATCGGCCTCCTGGTATCGGGATTTTTTCTGTCGCAGGGGTATTCGATCTTAACGACGCTCTACTTCGCATTGGCTGCTGTTACAGGCCGGCTTCAGGCCGCGGTGCTTGCGTCGAGTGATCAGCCAACGCGTGTAGTGGCTGACGCGTCAGGACGCTACGGGGGTGGCGGAATTCCGGTAAGGTAAGCGCGTCAAGGCACCGGCAGGAAGCTCTCCACGGCTGGCTTTATATGCTTGGGGGTCTCGAATATCGGCTCGTCCAGCCCCGCGCTAAACAAGGTGTCGCCCGTTTTCTTGAACCCCAACTTCAGATACATATCGGCGGCGACCTTGTTCTTGGACGTCGGAATGTACTCGCCTACAAGCTTCTTGACCTTTACCCGCTTCGCGACCGCCGCTGCAAACGCAATCATGTAGCGTTCTACGTTCAGCCCAAGAACCCGGCAGCTCATGAGGAAAGTGTCGATGTGACAATTGTCGCCGTTTATCCTGATGAACATGACACCGATGATGCCGTGATCGCCAAACCTGTCCTTGGCGGCAACTGAAACCACGCGCCAGCTCGGATCTCTGCCGAGCGCCTCCACCTCGGCCTCGGTGTACCTGCGCGTGGTCAGGTTCATCTGATTCGTCCTCTGCGTCAGCTGCGCAATCCTTGGAATCGAAAACGGCCGCGCCGGCTCTATCTTCACTTCCAGCTCGAGGTCGTTCCAGAAATCCTCGAGATTCTGAAAGCTGGCCGCGGTTTGTCCTCTGACCAATTGCGCCTGGTACATCTCGCCTCGCCGGCTGTCTTCCTCGGTGAGGCTGACACACTCCAGGCCCGGCACCGAATCCAGGAATCGCGGAATAAGGTACGGCTTGTCAGGCAGACAAACCACGTGACACTCCGGGCATTGCTGACGCACCAGCTCGCATTCCCTCGGGTTGTCGTCGACGAAAACCATGCTGTCGATTCCAATATTTAGATCCTTCGCTATGGCCTTGAGATTGCCTGCCTTGTCCTGCCAGTTGATTCGATACGCGGCAAAATGTTTGCGGCGCAGCACCATATCGGGATGGTTGTCCAGCACCTCGAACGCGTCGCTTTCATCGTTCTTGCTGTTGATTGCCAGAAGAATTCCCCGGTGGTACAGCTTGAGCAGTTCCTTCTGCAAATCTCGATAGCAGTTGCCGGGATAGTCGAGGCCGAGGCCGATCCCTTCGATGCCGTCTTCCCCCACTATCCCGCCCCACAAGGTGTTGTCGAGATCGACCACGACGCACTTCTTGGTCCGGCCCAGCGCGCTGCGCAGGTAGCGAATCAAGTCGTCGACGATGGCGGGATACGCGGTTTGCCTGTACGGATTCCTCGATACGTACCACGCCTTCGGGTCATAGAGATTGTCATACCCCTTTGCCCTGACGAAGCGGTCGAAATCCCAAACGAATACGCCTTTCCTTCTCGCGAATTCCGCGGCCAACCCCTGGTTGAATCTCTGGGCCAGATAGCTCTGGCCGTCAGGGCGTTGAGGATCATTGATCCCGAAATAGCCCCCGTAGGGGAGCGTCATGTTCTGCACCACGATCTGGGCCGGAAATGCCTTTTCAATCCGCCCGGCGAGGCCGCCGAGCTCCCGGACCTTCGACGCGACCCGCTCTTCCCACTCCGACGAAGGCCTGCTCGCGAACTCGTCGACGAAGTCCGGCATGACCTCTTCGAGCCTGATCATCATCAGAATGAGATCCGGGCGAAATCGGTGGAGCGGTCCTTCTGCGTCAAGGATTTCCTGGACGTACTGGTTGTACCCGCCGATCCAGATCGACGGGCGAAATCCGTCGAGCAGGAGCCGCAGCTTCAAAATAGGCTCGATCGGCTCGACCGTGTAGCTGCGCAGCAGCGCGACGCGCAACGGCTTGCCTTCCGCGCACGCCTCTTCAACGAATTTCAGATGGCGAAGACAATCGTTGAATCCAAACTGAGAGATCTCGGACCGGATCTGTTCGAGGGTCTTCATACGAGACCTATCGGTTCAGACGAGTAAGGCCCGAAGCCCTGACAGGTCGTCCGGTTGCTGCACACCGACCACCTTGGCTTCGCGGTTGATGTCGCGCATCAGACCGGCCAGGACCTTGCCTGGTCCAACTTCGACAAACAGGCGGTGTCCATCCTGGATGAGCCTGTCTACGGAGTCAGCCCACAGAACGGGGCTCACCATCTGCGCGACGAGGGCCCCGCGGATACCGTCCGGGTCGTTGGGATACTCGGCAGCCGTAACGTTGGACATGACCGGGAATGACGGACGCGCAACCGCGCATCCCGCCAATACCTGCCGCATCTTTTCCTTGGCCTCCGCCATGAAGCGGCTGTGCCAGGGCCCACTGACCTTCAACGGAACGCTCAGCTTTGCACCCTTCTTCTTCGCCAGCTCGGCGGCCTTCTGCAATCCCTCCTTCGCGCCGGTCAGTACCACCTGTGCGGGCGAGTTGTGGTTCGCCACCTCGACGGACCCGGCGGCCCTTGCTTCTTCGCAAATCGCCACAAGGGTCGCCTTGTCCAGCCCGAATACCGCTGTCATACCGCCGGGATTGCGCTCAGCAGCTTCCTGCATGGCGGCGCCGCGGATCTGAACCAGGCGCATGGTTTCGGTGAACGTGAACACACCCGCCGCGCACAGGGCCGCATACTCTCCCAGACTGTGACCTGCCGCGGCCGAAGGCGACACGCCCTCCTCGCGAAGCACTTGCAGGCAGGCAAGGTTCACCAGCGTAATTGCCGGCTGCACGTTGTCGGTGCGGGCAAGATCCGGCTCTGGACCCTCAAAGCACAGTTTTTCAAGATTCTTCCTGACCACCTCGGAGGCCTCTTCGAACAACCGCTTCACTGAGGAATAGCTGTTGAAGAGGCCTTTCCCCATGCCGATATGCTGCGACCCCTGGCCGGGGAACAGGAAGACGGCGGAGCCGGCCATCTATGCCAGCTCCACGATCGGGGGCGCAAAGACCCCGTCGACCATCATGCTTGCGACACCCCAGGAGAGTCCGACGCCAAAGCCGGAGAGCAGGCATCGCTCCCTCGCCGCTGATCCTTGCCGCGAGAAATGGTGCGCCATCGTGAGCGGGATCGAGGCCGAGCCGGTATTGCCGTAAAACCCGATGGTGTAGGGCACCTTCTCGGGCGGGAACTTGAGCTTCTTCACGATCTTGTCGTTCATGAACCAATTCGCCTGATGGAGGAACAACTGGTCGACGTCGTCAGGGGAAAGCCTCTCGGCTTCCATGAAGCTGGCTAGCGTCTTCACCACGTCGGTGACCGAGAACTTGAAGATCTCCATGCCGTTCATGTACAAATGCTCCTCGGACCGCATGCCGCCGTCAGGCTGCTCCCGCACCTGCCGCGTTTCTTCGGTCGAGGGCCGGCGAAACCCCCCGGCCGGGACGTACAGATTCTGGAAACGCCCGCCGTCCGTCATCACCTCGATCACGATGTCGCCGGCGCCCGCGTCCGCCTCCAGGAGCGTGGCGGTGCCGCCGTCCCCGAGAATGAAAACCACGTTCTTGTCCTGGTCGCAGCACAGCTTGGTTTGAGTGTCGCCCGACAGCAGCAGCACCCGCTTGAGCCCGCCCCCTTTGATAAGGCTGCAGGCGTTGTAGAGCCCGACGACGTACCCCGAACAGCCCATGCTGATGTCGTACGCGATCACTGTAGTCCGGCACTTCAGCCGGTGCTGGAGCACGCAGGCGGTCGACGGCACGCGGTAGTCGGGTGTAATGGTGGCGAACACGATGGCATCGATCTCCCCGGGCTGCCGGCCAAGTCCTGACAGGAGAGTCTCCGCCGCGGCCAGGCACAAATCCGAGGCGCAGATTTCAGGAGGGGCCTTCCGGTAACTCTCAACTTTGGTCAGCGCGACAATCTTTTTTCGGTCCTCGATCGGACAAAAGTGATGATCGGTGAGATTGTTGACCGCGGCTTTCGGGACGGCTCCCGCCACGCCGCTGACCCGCACTCCGGTGAAGACTGACTTGGCCATGCCGGCTACCTCCTCGACTCCATCCTTTGGCGAACGATCCTCTTGAACGTCGCGAAATCCCTGTACATCTCGACCGCCTCCTCGGGATCCAGGTCGACGCCAAACTCTTCCTCGAAACCGGCGACCACGATCATGTGCTGCAAGGAATCCCACCGCGCCAGGCTCGCGGGAGAGGTCTGGTCCTCGATCTCCTCGGGAGAAACGCGGAGGAGCGTCGCGAACAGCTCTCGAATCTTCTCGTCCATGGCTACTTCTTGGTCTCTTCGACCAGACTACAGATCGACGTGATGTCCTTGAAGTTCTCCAGCTTGATCTGCTCGGCGGAAAGATCGATGCCGAACTCCTCGTCCAGGAAGGCCATTATCTTCAATACGCCCAGCGAATCGATGATTGCCGACTCGAGCAGCGGCTCGTCGTCGCCGAGCCCCTCGAGGTTGCGGTCGGGATTGACCTCCGTCATGATGAACTTCTTGAGCCTTTCCTTGAGGTCAGTCATCGTCCTGGTGCTCCCCGTTCCTCTCGCCGGTCACAATCGCATAGGGCAGATTGCCCGTTTCCACCATCGCCGTAAAGCAGGCCACCACGTCCTCCGCCGTCACCAGTCGAAAACGAGAGTTGCCGACGCTGCCGTCCCGAATCTTCCCTTGCCGCTCCATTTCAGCCTCCAGCTTCTCGGCCATCCTTCGCACGTCGTTATTGAAGGCGTAAGTGCGGATGACGCGATCCTCGCCGTTCACACCAACGGCAGGCACCGAGAAAAGACGGTCGCCATAGACCGGGAAAGGGAGCCGCTCCTGCAGCAAGTCCTCGACGTAGTGAAAGAAGGTGATCGAGCGAAAGGAGACATCGAAGAAGAGGAGCTTGCCTTTCAACCGATGGAACTTCTCGAACGGCGACCCCGGCCCGCAGGGGTAGAGGCAGCATTCGTGATCGGCCACCAGCCACTCGGCATTCTTGCCGTGGGCCAGCACCGGATGGGTCGGGTGAAGGCTCCTCAATGTTCCTTCCTTGCGCCGGAACATCTCGGTAACCAGCCCCATCATGGAAATGGTTTTCTTGACATTGAACCGCTTGCCCAGCGCCAGGTAGTCGTAAGCGGCGCCGCGAAAGGGGAGCGAAACCATCAGAAGATTTCCCTTCGCCCCGACCAAGTCAACAAGAGCGTTCACCAGGTCAAGCGGCGTACCCCGAAAGCCGCTATCGGGTCCGAAATTGGCATGCACCATCAGGCTGTCCGTTGCCGTAATGCCGATCTGTGTCAGTCTGCGCTTGAGCTTGACTGCGTCGTAACGGAACAAAGTCCTCACTAGTTTGTTCCGGACCTCGTTGAATTTCGACTTCAGAACTCGCTTCTGTTTGGCGCTCAGATATTTCGCAATGAGGCCTCGTGACATCACGACCCTGATCCACGGCCCGGGACTTTCTTGACGTCGCAATCGAATGGCTTACCCGGCACGTCGCACACCCGTGTCGCGCTCCCCGTCCTTAAGATAGATCGTCGCATAGCGGCGCCGCCAATTGGTGGCGAACGTCATGAACGGCTCGAGGCCCCAGTAGTGGTCCGGCCAACCGACTGCTCGAGCCCGTCGGGCTTCGTGGTGGATCTCTTCGATGCGAAAATCCAGGGGAACGAGATGTCGGATTCGGGTCCACTTTTGCCGAAGCCCGAGGTCCATCCCATCGGCAAACAGCACCGCCCGGGGCTTCAACAGACCGCATAGATTTTCGAAGGCCCGAACAGCGTCCTTTCGATCCAGATGAAACAGGAAATTCTGAGCAAAAAGGATGTCACAGCACTCCGCCTGTTTTGCGAGGTCGCGACTCAGCACATCCGCGGTATGAAATTCGACGCGCGCCGCAATGTCTTTCCTGACGCGGTAGCTTCCATGATCAATGTCGAATGTCGCCTGGATGAATTCGGTTGTAAGAACCTTGTTGTTGAGCACTTCGTCGGTCTGGAAGCAAGCGGATCGCGCCTTCGCAAGGATGTCGTCGTTGATGTCATAGGCGTCAATCAGAAACTCGATACCGGGACACCGGGCGACCAGAATCGAAGCGATAGTATAGGCCTCGGCGCCGTTTGAACAACCCATCACGACGATTCTTAAAGGTGCGCTCGGCTGCTGTTCGGTCAGATAGCTGACGACCGGCCCGCTGAGCGCTTCAAACTGACTGGGCAACCTCAGGAAACCGGTAAAGGTCGAATTCTTGCGCTGATCGATCGTCAGCGCGACCCGATGTCTGCATACTTTCCAGGCCAGCGAATCTCTATACTTTCCCAAGTAAGGAATTTGCCTGGCAATCAACTTGGCGGATCTGTAAAAAACGGTCAGGATCTGCATGGCCGGTTGCGGATCTCCGTCGTTTTCTCAGAGGTACGGCGCTCCCCCGCCCGTGACCATGATCTTCTGACCAGTGGTAAACGATGCGTGGGACGACGCCAGGAAAAGCACCGCCTGGGCCACATCGACGGGCGACGCGTGCCGTTGCATAGGCGTATCCCGGGCGATCTTGTTTCGAAAGCCTTCCTGGATGTGCGAGACCAAATCCGTTTCGACGAAGCTTGGGACCACCAGGTTCACTTGAACGTTCCTCGCTGCGAACTCAATCGACAGGCTTCGAGTCAACCCGACAAGAGCCGACTTGGCCAAAACGTACTTGGTCTGGTCGGGCGGCGGGTTGTCGACCGCCACCGATGAAATATTGATGATCTTGCCTCCGCCAGCTTCGAGCATCAGAGGAATGACTTCTCGGCAGCAATGGAAGGCCCCCTTGGCGATAACGTCCAAATCCATCTGTATTTCGTCCCAGGTGAGATTCAGAAAGGGAATCGGCCTGTAGTCTCTGGCCGCGTTGTTGACCAAAACGTGAATCGCCCCATATCGATCCTTCGCCTGTACGACCATCTTCTGGACCTGCTCGAACTGCGTCACGTCCGCCTGAATCGCGATCGCATTTCCTCCAGCAGCCTGGATCTCTTGCGCGATCCGGTCGGCGTCGTCCTTGCCTCGATGATAGTTGACGACGATCCGCGCGCCATACAGGGCGAGCAGCTTGGCGATCGTCTCCCCGATCCCCCGGCTGGCTCCGGTAATCAGAACGACTTTGTCCTTGAGGCCTGTTTCCATGGCAGATGCCTTGATGTCCGTGATCGTCGGCATGCGCCGGGGCGGTCGATTCACCAGCGCCGCCACTTTACCCCGGACTACGGGCTTGGCCCTGGTTTCTCGGCCACCATTGCCAAGGACGGAAACGGCCGTCCGGAGGATTTTCGTCGCACGAGAGATATGGGTTACAACCCCCTCCAGCTTGAGGAGCTTGCCCTGTTCAATGTCCTGCTCCAGCTCGGCGGAAAACTCGAGGAAGGTCGCCAAGTTGCCGGGCAAACGCATGCCCACCAAGGTCGAGAAGAGAGCGATGGCCAGGAGATTGGAATAATGAAAACCACCTCGGCTGACGAGCCGACGGAAAACCTCCTCCTCGCCAATACCTTCCGCAAGAATCGCAAGGAAGGATCCAATCGCAGCTTCCGTAACCACGAATTCGAAGCTTTCCGAACGGCCCCTCGAGATATCATCGGCACCAAGGTGCAATGCTGGTAGCGGTCCGGCCAGCAGGCAGGCGGTCGTGTTACCGTCGACGACCCGCGCCGGTCGATTCGGCTGGCCTTGCCGGTAGGAAACGGTGATCGATCCATTCGTGACCGTAGCCTTTGAGACCACGTTTTCAATGTGATAGTCGAAAGCAAGCCCGCTCGTCGATCCCTGATCCTTGGCAAGCTCGACGCGCAGCTCGAGAAAATCGCCAATATGGACGGGGCCCGCGAATCGGCCGCTGATCGCGCTCGGACTGCTGACCAGGCCATCCATCCGCAAACCGTCCACCAAGCATAAGAAGGCTACAGGCAAGATTCCATGGACCAAAGGTTGCCGGTAGATTGATCTCCTCGCGAACCCCTCGCTGACATGAAGCGCGCTTTGATCACCGGTAAGGGCGGCGAAGCTTGCCACCATCCGCTCCGAGACACGGAATCGGACCGATGAGGAGAATCCCGCCTTAAGACGCGCCTCGATGTCAGTCGTCGTCACCAGACTTCTATCCCGTTCTGCCACAGACTCTGTCCCGACTCATTGCGGAGCCGCGAATACGAAATAGATGGTCTGTCCTTCCAGTTGCCGGTCCCCTTCCCATCGTCTCGCGAGCACGCGTCCGCCCCCGTTCTTCACCATGCCGTCCAAATTGTGAATAAACGTGTGGTCCCGATCGCGCACGTCAGAACAGTCAAGGGCGGCATTGTCCAGCACGGGATGGGCCAGCCCGGCCATCGCCACCATGACCCGGCTATGGGACAGCATCGCGCGCACCATCGCGGCCGCTTCGGCTTCCTTCAGATACATTAGAACTCCGGTGCATATGATAAGGTCAAAGACGCGGCCTCCGAGCAGACCGTCGAGCTGCTGAATATCGCCGCATTGCAGAGAGATCTTCGACCCGATGGCGTCGAGGTGTTCTTGCCCCGACCGGACGGCGTAGCGATCGATGTCGATCCCCTCGAGCACGGCTGCCCCGGGAAACAGATCCGTCTCCAGGTACCGCAACTGGTAGCCAAGCGAGCAGCCGACTTCCAGAACGTGCCGGATCTCCATTGCGGAAAGGCCGAGTGCTTCCATGCACTGGCGCAGCTCGGCGAAAAAGTTCAGGCGCGACGGTCTCATTTTCTCGGCACCGAACCGGGTCGCCACCTCATAGGGTGCCGCGTAGCCCAAATGATGCGCCCAGAGAAACTTGTGATAGGCGTTCACGTCTTTTTCCGCGAAGTCCCGGACCAGCTCCGCGGACCACCAGGACCGGCGGTCAGAATCGATCCAGTGTTGCTGATGCACCCAAATCGCAATGCGTTTCCGCATCGAGAGCGGAATCAGAGATCGGATCGCATTCTTTCCGGCATTTCTAAGCAACAGTCTCCCTGAAGACTCCACGCCCCCCCGTTTCGGCATCATCGCCGGTGCAAGTTGGAGGCTTGCGACGCCGACTCGGGGGGCGGCTCCATGACGCAGAGTCGCCCCAATTCATCTGCAAGCCGACGCGATATTGAATCAAGATCGAACTGGTTCGCGCCATCCGGTTTGAGCCAGCACCCGGACGTCGTGGATTGCTCGAGGGACCGGCCGATGAAACCTTTGATGCCGGCGATGTCGGACGGGTCGAATACCGCTCCGATCTCCGTCTCTCGGATCAAGTCAGCGGTAGCCCCTTCCCTGGCCAGCGCCAACACGCGGGTTTCCACCCCCATGTAGTCGTAAACCTTCGCCGGGATCTGATACGGTTGATTGGGAGCCAGAAGCAGGGCGAGATGGCTCTGCCTGACCATCGCTATGGCCTGGCTGTAAGGAACCGGCTCGAGCACCTCGACAACGTTGCCCAGCCGGTAGCGTTCGACCATCTCATCGATCGGTCGGCCTTCCACGGACCGGCATTGGCCGACCAGACGGATGCGGATGCTTCGCTGGTCGACCG
>Ga0137341_1000026_pt1 | contig 11842 bp, 11 predicted proteins | sample EasRivERMLT433_2_FD_106652 | JGI IMG/M metagenome (GOLD analysis project Ga0137341, IMG submission 106652) | Soil microbial communities from meander-bound floodplain in the East River, Colorado, USA - East River MetaG ERMLT433_2 | ecosystem: Environmental > Terrestrial > Soil > Floodplain ... | reverse complement strand
GGGGCTAGAAGAAGCTCTGCGGAATAATCAGAATATCACCGGGGCGCATCTCGACGTTTGCCGACGGATCACCGCTCTTGAGGAGATCCGTCAACAGCACCCTGAACTGGTGGGTCTTACCTTCCTCGTTGCGCAGGATGCTCGCCTTGTTCCCAGCCGCGAAGTCCGTGATGCCGCCCACTGCAATCATGACATCCAAGAGCGTCATGTTTTCGCGGTAGGCCAATGCCTGGGGCTTGGTCGCCTCGCCGATCACGCGAATCTGCTGACTGTAGGGGCCCGCGAACGTCGTGATGATGACCGTGACTACGGGACTCTGCACGTAACGGGAAAGTACCCGCTCAATTTCCCGGGCGATCTGGTTGGGGGTCTTGCCGCTTGCCTGCAGGTCCTCCACGAGCGGTGTCGTGATCTTGCCGTCGGGTCGCACCGGGACGATCATCGTCAGTTCCGGGTTGCGCCATACGACGACGTTGAGCGTATCGCCCGGGCCAACCAGATACGGTCTATCAATCCGGGGCCCGGGCGCGGCAACCGGCGGATATGCGGTACTGCATCCTCCCAAGAGCAGTACCAATGCTAAACATCCCCAGGTTCTCACGGCAAATTCTCCTTCCACTTGATCAATCGACCAGGCGTTCTGGCGCGTCTCCTGATACCACTTCGTACCTCTTTCCTGTTGGTTCTTGTTTGTGCTTAGGTAAGTTGAAACATCGAATTGTATATCTAGTGATTTTTGGCACATGGAAAACAAGGCCTTTTTCCTAGTTGCCATGGTCAAAGATTGTGATACTTCAGTCAGCTAGCGAAGGTATTCCAATAGCAGTCAGAGGCTTGTCAGAGGCTTGCGCGATATGCCGGATATCGAGTCGGTCAGACCGAGAGGACATTGGGGGATCGTTCTTGCGATGCTGATCGCGAGCATCGGCCTCGTGGGCTGCCCAGATATACCAAGCGACGAGCAGGCAACGCCGCCGCCGGTGCAAGCAGCGGATACGCTTGCGCCATCGACTCCCACCGGCCTAGCCGCGGCCGCCGTCTCCCCTTCCCAGATCAACTTCAACTGGTCAGCCTCCACGGACAACGTTGCAGTAACCGGCTACCGAATCTACCGAAGCGGCATTTTGCTAACAACGTTGGGCAACGTCACCACGTATCAAGACGCTGCCGTGGGCGCTTCCACGACTTACTCCTACACAGTCCAAGCGTTTGACGGAGTAGGGAATGCTTCAGGCCAGTCAACGGCGCTAATTCTTACCACACCGGCCACGGCCGACACCATCGTTCCCTCAACGCCTACAAGCCTCACCGCGAGCGCCGTTTCCGGATTGCGGATCGACCTAGCCTGGTCGGCCGCAACGGACAACGTTGCGGTTACCGGCTACCGGCTTTTCCTGAACGGTGCGCTTCTGCTCAATCTGGGCAATGTCACCACCTTCCAACACACCGGTCTCGCTCCTGCCACAACTTATGTCTACACCGTCCGTGCTCTTGACGCGGCCGGGAATGTCTCGGGCCTGTCAACGGCGGCAAGCGCCACTACACTTGGCGTGTCTGACACCACCGCTCCCTCGACCCCAACTTCGCTCCTCGCCAGCGCTATTTCCTCTTCCCAGATCAACCTGAGCTGGTCCGCCTCCACGGACAACGTGGCAGTAGCAGGCTATCGCGTCTACCGAGGCGGCGTATTCGTGGCCATTCTGCCCGCCAACTTCATTGCGTACCAAGACACCGGCCTTACGCCGTCCACTCCGTACTCCTACAACGTGGACGCCATTGACGCGGCGGGAAATGCGTCAGGGCCTTCAGCAGCGGCAAGCGCGACGACGACGGCCACGCCCGATGTAGTCGCCCCCTCGACGCCAACCGGCCTCACAGCGGGCGCCGTCTCCCCATCCCAGATCAACCTGAGCTGGTCCGCCTCCACGGACAACGTGGCAGTAACGGGCTACCGCGTCTACCGAGGCGGCACGCTCCTGATTACTCTGGGCAATGTCACCGCATACCAAGATACCGGCCTAACCGCTGCCACAACCTACTCCTACAGAGTCCAGGCCATTGACGCGGCGGGGAATGCCTCAGGCCAGTCAACGGTGGCAAGCGCGACGACGTCGGCCACGCCCGACACCACTGCCCCCACAACGCCAACCGGCCCCACCGCGAACGCTGTCTCCTCGTCCCGGATCGCCCTCAGCTGGTCAGCCTCCACGGACAACGTGGCAGTAACGGGCTACCGCGTCTACCGAGACGGCGTGTTCCTAACCACTCTGGGCAACGTCACCACATACCAAAACACTGGCCTTACCGCATCCACAACTTACTCCTACAACGTCGACGCCATCGACGCGGCGGGGAATGCCTCAGGCGTATCAACAGCGGCAAGCGCGACCACGCTGGCGCCCAACACTGCCACCCTTGCCTGGGATGCCGTTACAGCCGCGAGTCTTAGTGGTTATCGCGTCTATTACGGCACCGCCCCGGGAACGTACCTCCAGTCCGCCGGCCTGGGGCTCGACATCGGTAATGTTACGATCTATACCGTCACCGGACTGAGCAGCGGGATCCGCTACTATTTCGCGGTGACAGCGATCGATACGTCAAACGATGAGAGCGTTTATTCCAACGAAGTTTTCAAGGACATACCCTAATTTGAACGCTCGAGAACCCATCCGACGCCCTGCGCGGATTAAGGCGGATTATAACGGGTCAGCCCGGCGCTATGCCCGCGCCCTGCTGCTATTGGCAATCGCAGGCTTGCTGAATGCCTGTGGCGGCGGCGCCAGCGAACCGGGGCCGGGTGGTGATCCTGTTGTTGCCTGCATCACCGGCCCAGCTTCCGCCGTCCTTACCTGGGATGCCGTAACAGGTGCTGCTGGTTACCGCATCCATTACGGCACCACAAGCGGAATGTATCTCCAGGTTCAGGATGCGGGAATCCTCACCACCCATACAGTAACGGGACCGAGCAGCGGGACAACGTACCATTTCGTGGTGACGGCCTATGATTCGTCGACTCCGCCAAATGAGAGTAGTTTCTCGAACGCAGTCTGCAAGTCTGTTTCCTGACGGATGGAAATTCGGAGTGTATGGGCCCCACCCGGTCGACGAGTTCGAAATGGCTAAGCGGGACAATCCAGTGCTAGGCACTCAGGCAAGAGGACAGTCAGACATGAAGGCACTCGCAGTCTCCTTGGTCTCAAGTGGTTGTGTCTTAGCTGCGCTCGTACTGCCCCTAACGTCGAGCGCGCAGGTGCCATTGGTGTTCCAGACCACGTTCGCTGATGCCCTCTGTCCCTACTGGGACCAGAGTATGGGTCTTAACGGTGACATCATCTGTTCTCCGGGTGACGGCATTTCTGGGGGCGGTAATTGGAAATCTAATAACCTTTCTGTTGACCAGATCACGGCCGCAGCGAACTATCCGGGAGGCGGGGGCGGCAAGGGTTTTAGGCATTGGCGCGGGGCTGGCGGTAACAACGGAGGCGGCGGGATAAGCATTTCACTTCCTTCTACTGTGACGGAAGTGTGGGTACGCTTCTACATGAGGTACCAGTTGGGTTTCACATGGGGTGGAGGAAGCAACCCTTCCTATGTCAAGGATCACTATTGGAACAACCTAGTATTCGGGTATCAAGGCGGAGCTTGGGGACTGCACACCACCGAAGCGGGCAATCTACCTTCATCGTTGGGTTGGGCTGCGTCCCAGGGCGGAAATACCGGAGATGGCCAGTTTCATTGCTACGAGTATCACGCTAAGCAAAATGGCGCGAATGGAGTAGCTGAAATATGGATAGACGATGTGCTGGTCCTGAGCACGATGGCGAACATGGGGACTGGAGCTTGGGGAGGCTTTCTTCTTGGCTCCAATGATTCAGGAACCAATAACCCATTGGTCGATTATTACACGGATTATGACGACCTCGCCGTCAGCACGGCCGGTCGTATTGGCTGCTCCATCGTGCTTCCCGCGCCGAGGAATGTCCGCGTCCAATAGTGCGGATGAAAAGTCAGCGGCTTACGGAAACCAAGACAGTCGTGATACTAGATGGAGCGTGACCCATGGATAGAGCCCTAGGTCTTTCCTTGCTCCTCGCCGCGATTTTGACATGGTTTCCGAGCACAGGCAGCGCCCAGCAAACCATCTTCTTCACGGAGAACTTCGACGATGCGAACTTTGCCTCGCGCGGCTGGTACGACATAGTGGGAGGAGGCGGGACGATTGACCCCAATAATCACATTCCAGGAAGTGCCGCGTCATGGAATAGTCGTTGGACTCTGGGAGGAACATCGGCGTCTGCGGGCAGACCCGGAAGGCATAAATTTGCAGCGTCAGGTTCCGTTTATGTAAGTTTCTGGATGAAGCTGGGTTCAGCAACCGTACCGTGGCAGGGATCGGGGTCGCCCTTTCATCCGCACATGATCTATTTGCTGACGGATGCAGACGGTGATTTTGTGGGTCCGGCATGGTGCAATCTTGAATTCTTGATCGAGCCGTCCCTTTTTACTCCGCGGTTAGCGGCAACGGATGGGAAGCGAATCAACACGGGGCAACTAGGCGTCAATCTGCTTGGAACAGCTACGCCCCATGCGATAGGAGGCGGAAACGGCTCTCAAAACTCAAGTGCACATTACTACTCGAATGGAGCGGGAACTTATGCAAATGGCACGTTTTGGGATTCCGCCTCTGCAAACTTCGTCAATAACACATGGCACCATGTTGAGGTCTATGTCGCGATGAATTCCATCTCTGGAGGGATACCGCAAGCGGATGGAATTATCAAATTCTGGGTGGATGGTACTCTCGTGATCACTCGGTCGAACGTCTACTTGCGCACGGCCCAATTTGCGACGCAGAAGTTCAGCCAATTGCTTCTCTCTCCTTACATCGGGAGCGGCTCGCCCATCACGCAGGACTTATGGATCGATAACCTAGTCGTGGCAGATCAACCGCCCGCCTCGCAGACCGTACCAGCGCCGAGGAATCTGAGAGTGATTCCTTAATAACCGATGTCGTCCCCACGCCACTTGCGCTTATTTAAACGACAGGATCCTCATCGCGTAACCGCCCTTGTCCTGGCTTAGTGGGATGCGGAAGCATCCGATAGGGAAAGAAACAATTGCTCATATTCGCGAACACACCGCTCGAGTGAGTACTTTTGCACCGCCTTTTCGCGACCCGCACGCCCAAGCCTATGCCTCCATTCCGGGTCACCAATCAGGCGTGTTAGTGCATCCCTCAGTGCCATAACGTCGCCCAGCTCCACCAAGATACCGTTCTCATTCAGCGATATAACGTCGCGGATTCCTTCCACATTCGTTCCAACCACTGGCAAACCCGCAGCCATTGCTTCTATGAGTCCGATCGGCAGGCCTTCCCGCAGTGAAGTGAGGCAGAACACATCCACCACGTGCAATAGCTCTGCAACGTCGGCTCGAAATCCTAGGAAAAATACTCGGTCGGCGAGGCCATGATTATTGACATATGAGCGAAGATCGTTCTCCGTATTGTCGGGCTCTCCCGGGAATCCCTGCCCGACGACCAGTAGCTTGACGTCATCGTTATCCTGAGCAACCTTTGCAAAGGCCTGTAGCAGGAACAGATGGTTCTTCACTTTCTTCAAATTCGCCACGATCCCGATCACCACATCGCCATCGGCCAGCCCCAGGCTGCCTCGCAGCCCTCGAACATTTCTCTCTCCTGAAAACATGTCTATCTCTACACCGTTTTCGATCGTAACGGTGTGAGATGCCCTGATACTGAATACGCTCTGGATGGCACTGGATACGTCCGGCGTCACTCCTATCGACACGCCAATACGCCGGAGCAGATAACCTCCAACCACCCTCCACCTCAAAGAGGTACATTCAACTTCCCATCTCGAGTGAGCTGTGAAAACCAACGACTTCTTTGCCGCCAGTCTACATCCGTAATAAGCGTAAATTGTTGGCATGAAATGCTGTGCATTCACAACGTCAATACTCTCTGTTTGAATGATTGTCGCGAGCTTTCGCATCGTAGAGAAATCAACTCGTTTCGTCTTGGGGATGTAGTACATCGGAACCTGAAGCTCCCGGAACTCCTGCAACGCTTCGGGTCCACTTAGCCAGGCCAATGACGGGTTGAACCGGCTTCTATCCATTCTGCGCACCAGACTGTGCACGAGACGCTCTGATCCCCCCATGCCCATTCCGGGCATAATGAATAAGATGTTTACTTTTCTCACGACACAACTGATCTTTGTTTGGTGTCAGCTGCTCGTTCAAGTTCTCTGATTGGTTGCTCAACGGCGTGCTCGAACCTCACGCGCTGGTGCCGCCTGCTTCTGTTTCGAATCTTGGACGCGCTGTATCTAAGTCGTTTCCACGATGACATCAGTTTGTAAACAGTGAGACGCGGTAGTCTTCCGGAGATTGTGATTCGTTTCTCGCTTTAGCCATGTCAAATTCGGAATTGACGCAGCCGAAGGATTGTTCACAATCGCCTTCGGGTATGTTCGCTCAACTGCCCCTTGTAGGTATATCCCAATTGTGCCCTGATCTGTGCCCACTACGATGTCGGCCAGGAACGCGAAGAGCTGTGCTGCAATGTGGCGCTGAGGGTCGTGCCCATTACCCGTCGGGGCTCACCGAGCTATCGAATTTGAATCACCTCACGGATCCCGTTCTGTCCTCGCCACTCTTCCCGCTCACCAGCCAACGTCGTGCTAGGAGTTCTGACCCATGCGTGCCGTACTAGTCACGGCTAACGGTCACGAGCACGCCTATGTTACCTCCCGCCTTATGAAAGCGCTGGGTTCGGCTGTGGTTGGCGTCGTCTTGGAATCGCGCGCGCCGTCGCTGCAGAGCGCGTGACGTCGGTATTCCCTAGCGCGGTTGATTGAACGCGCCACTGCAAAGCTTGTGAGGCGCCTACTGCGCTATCAGGCGAGGCAACGTGCCGCTCTCACGGCGATCATCGGTTCTTCAACCGCTTGGCCCGCTCAAGTACCCATTCAGACCGCAGCCTCCGTGAATTCGCCAGATGTCCACCGATTTATCCACGACTTACGCGCCACGCATTTGTTCATCTTCGGCACCAGCATCGTTAGCGCCGCCACCTTACAGTTTGGGACCGCGCTCAATCTGCATACTGGCCTGTCGCCCTACTATCGTGGTAGCGATGCCGAATTCTGGCCGATTCACCTCGACGATCTGGTCCATCTGGGCGTGACCATACATGCCTGCACGCCCGCTCTCGATGGTGGCGCCCTCTATGCCCACATCGCTCGACAATTGGCCACCGGAGAGATGCTGACCCCGATTCCACAGGACGCCATCGGGCGGAGTTACCGCTTCGGCGATCGCACGTTTATTCATGATCTCACGATGGCGGCCCGCGTTCGCACAGGTCGTGTGCGGCGCCTGATTGCTCAGAAATTGGCGCTGCCCTTCCCGTGACCTTTATAGGCGAACCATCGCGTGCGTCGTGGGGGTGCACGTAATTCAGATGACTGGCGGATAAGGTGCTGCACGTCGCTATTTGGGCGCGGCCGATCGTCCATAGTCTCTGATAAGTTGCTCAACTCCCTGCTCGAACTTAATGCGTGAATACCAACCAATCGCTTTCACGATCTTGGATGTGCTATAGCTGACGCGTTTCTGCGATGACACCAGCCGGTATACAGTGAGTAACGGCGGTCTACCGAGGATTGCCAAGAGTTTTTCCTGCAGCCACGTCACCGCAAGCAGAAGCGACATCGGAACATAGATCACAATCGCGTTTGGGTACAGGAGCTTGATCACTCGTTCCATGTAAGTCTTCTTTGTCACCGGATCCTGGTCGACAACGTTAAAGACCTGATTATTCGCTGCGCGATTCCTTATGCATTCGACGATAGTGTCTACGGCATTTTCCACATGGACGAGCGGCAATACCATCCTCCCGCTGCCAAAGACAACGAAGATCCTCCGGGCTAGCGAAACGCCCATCATGTTCGTATACACATGGGCTCCGGACCCATAAATCGTCCCAGGCCTTAGCACGACCGCGGGAAAGCCATCATGGTTCATGGCCGCAGTCACCAGCGCCTCCGCCTGCAGTTTTGCCGCGGTATAACGCCCGCGGCGCTGCGGAAATCGCTCGAGTTGCGCCCCCTCGGTCACTATCTGATTCTCGGCGTATCCGGCGATCTCATAGACATTGCAAGAGCTGATATAGACGAGCTTCCTAACGCGGTTCGCCCTACAGGCGTCGAGAACGTTTCGAGTGCCTTGAACGGTTGTGATCTCAAAGTCCTTTGCTGTTCCGCTCGTTGCGGCCCCAGCATGGACGACGACGTCCACACCATTGACGGCCGCTACCACCGATTGTTCGTCGCCCAGATCGCCAAACGCGATCTCCACTCCCAGGTTCATCAGCGCAGCCACGTTCGATGTCTTGCGCGCCAGGGCCCGTACCGGATACCCCTCCTCTACTAGGCGCCTGGCAAGTCTTCCTCCGAGGAAGCCCGTTGCACCGGTCACAAGGACTTTGGTTCGGTTCGTCATCGAGTGCGGACACGACCCTCAAGAGTTCCGCGGCGCGATTGAATCGCAGCACTTCAACGCAAGCGCTGCAATGGTCAGGCCGGTGTTCGCGTGACCGGAATACGGCAGCGTGGAACCGTCCGCCACAAACAGGTTATCGGTCCCGAACACCTGCAAGTCGGCATCCACGACACCTACCGAGGCATTCAGTGCCATCCGGCATGCGCCCGAGTGATGTCCGGCGCTATCCAATCGCGTGCTTGTGTCCGGAAACACCCTGAAGCTCTCAAACTGCTCCGCATACCGTTCAAAGAAGGCGGCGAGAAACCCTTCCAGCGAGCGACAGTCTTCTGGCGACACCGCCCACTTGATACCGAACTTCCCGTCCTCAAGCCGGCGGATCCGGCGATTCTCGTCCGGGAATTGCTCGGCAAATACCAGTCCCGACACGTAGCGGGTCGAATACGACAGCCCGTAACGGAAGTTGACCGCATCGAACAGCAGGTCCGCGTGCCTGACAAGATAGGCCAAATCGAGCGGGCTGAGAAATTTCCCCCGGTAGGCCACTAGTTTCCTTTTCAGGAAATCGTAGGCACCCGGGTCCTTCATCGTGAGCGCCGGGCGGAGATAGAGGATGTGGTTGCGAAACTCCGCATCGCCCAGGCGGTCCGGGGCAAGCGCAAAACCGTAACGCAGCTTATGCCCCTTCCGGGTTACACCGAACAGCGGCGTCAGGTCCATGCGCCGCCGCAGCTTCGCCTTGAATAAGAACCCGCTCGGATGGTCAATGATGAATCGCCCGATCGGCAACTGCGCCAGCGGAGGGAAGTCACTGGCGGATGGAAGAAGTATCTTCGGGGAGCCCAATCCTCCCGCGCTCACGACAAAGATGTCCGCAAGAAACTTTAGCGGCGCGCCGCTCCTAAGGTCGACGCCCTCGGCTCGGGTGATCCGCCGGGGGACGGCGCTCACCAACCGTCTGATTTCCGTATTGGAGACCACACGCAGCCCGTGCAACTCCTGCGCACGCGGGATCAGCGTGCGGCTCGAGAATGGCCGGTCCGGGTACAGGAGCGCCTTCAACCTAAACCTGTCGCCCGTGTTCTCGAAGCCGCCTGCCGGCATGCCCGGCGGGTCTTCGATGTCGCCCAGCGAATACGGACTTTCCCCGCGAAGGAGATCCACGGCCTGGGCGTAATAGCCGCGAAGTCGCTCATACGTGATCGGTGCCCGCGCCCGCCCGTCATGGCCTGGGACGCCCTCGACATCCGACCGATCGAGGACGGTCAATCCGCCGTGCCAGAAGTTGGAGGTTCCACCGATACCGCTGCCCCGGGTGAAGAACGTTCTGGCATCGGCCGGCTCCCAGACCTCGTCGGTGGGACGCAGTGGCGCCGGGGCATCCCCGAGCTCAACAAGGGTGACCGGGCATCCTCGCGCAGCAAGCGTGGACGCTACTATGCCTCCCGCCAAGCCTCCACCTATGACACAGACTGACCTTTGCATTTCGAGCGCCAGACGAGTTCACCTCTTGGTGCGTTTCGGACAGACAAGAAACGCGGCGTCGGACATCTTGGGGAACTGCTCACAGCTTGCGCTCGGTCCTCACCCACTTCTTTCTGCCTATGCCCAGGATTGACAATGCATCGATACCCAGCTTCCAGGCCAGGAACGCGGGCGCAATGAAGATCGCCAGGAACTTGCTCAACTTGTTCTGAGTGTAAAAGACTCCCACCACAAAAACTCCCAGTTGAGCCAATGCCAGGGAAAGAAAACCCAGTGCGAGCGCTGCCTGATGACCGGGCAGGGCCAGGAACGCACCGCCCAGACACACCAGGGTGACATTCATTCCGAGGGACGGGTTCGGAAGGATCAGGGAGAGGCCGGCATCGAACTTGACGAGACTCCTCTCGGTCACGCCCCGTGACAACAGGCCGAAGCCGTACTTCCAGGCAACCGCGAATCGCCCGCTCGACCAGCGCATCCTCTGGCTCGTCGCCTGCCTGAGGGATGACGATTCAACGTGATACACCCTTGCGCTACAATCAAATCCGATGATCTCCCCCTTCTGTATCAACTTCGCGTAATACTCCCAGTCTTCGCCCACCGTAAATGCGTCCCACCCGTATTCTCTGAGTATGCGTGCCGCAAAGCACATGCCGGTGCCCGTAAGCTCGCACGAAAGGCCGAGCCGCTGCTTCGCAGGGCTGTAGATCGTGTTGTTGATGGTCCTGGAAACGTCAAGCAGGCGGGTGAACCAGCTCTCATCCGGATTGCCAATGCCGTTGTAGCATTGAATCACTTTCCATTCCTGGAGCGTCCCATCGAGAGATTTGAGGGCATTCGCGCTGATGATGCAGTCCGCGTCAACGACCAGAACGGCATCGAAGCGGTCCAGATCGATCGTTTCTAGTGCCCACTTGATGGCGTATCCCTTGCCGCGGTCGCGTTTATCGTCCCGCTCCAGAACGGTGACGCCGTCATTGCGCGAGATTTCTGCCGTGGCATCGGTGCAGTTGTCGGCAACCACGATTGCCTCAAAGAGCGTTCCGGGATAGTCCTGGCTGCGAATGCTCTCAAGCAGCCTTCCGATAAGAAGTTCCTCGTCGTGGGCGGGAACGATAATCGCAAACCGCGTCGACTGCGGACCCTGCGGCAAGGGGCGCGCCGACGAGAACCAGTGGGTAGCGAGCAGGATGAGCCAGTAAGCCACGTAACAGCCCAGGTAGATTCCGGCAAGGACCAGAACGCCAGAGACGACGATCATGTCAGGTCGACCTTCATGGCCCATGTGGCCGTCACGCGAGCATGGCCTTAAGTTCGCTCGCCACGTCGTCGGGCGCGCGGCCGTCCAGGTAGAGGCGCGACCAGATTTCCAGGTTGAGCAGCGTCAGCAGCCGGTCGGTGCCATCGATGCGATTGGCCTCGTGCGACGCGACCAGCTCCTTTACCGCCGGATAATGAAACAGCCCCCGGCTCTTGATCACCGTCTCCGAAAGCAGGCGCCGGACGAGCGGCGCGAGTTCCTCCTTCAACCAGGCGCCCATCGGTGTGCCGAAACCGCGCTTCTTCCGCTCCAGGATGTCGCGAGGCAGAAACCCGGAAACGGCTTCCTTCATGGCGTGCTTCAGCCTGCCGCCGCGGATCTTCACCTCCTCCGGCATGCGCGCGGCCAGCTCCACCAGCTCGTGGTCGAGCAACGGCACCCGGCATTCCAGCGAGGTCGCCATGCTCATCTTGTCCGTGAGCATCAGCAGATCGTCGGGCAACATCGTCTCGGCGTCCACGACCAGCAGCCGGTTGAGCGAATCCACGCCACCGGCGTAACGGAATGCGG
>Ga0137341_1000024_pt1 | contig 12000 bp, 6 predicted proteins | sample EasRivERMLT433_2_FD_106652 | JGI IMG/M metagenome (GOLD analysis project Ga0137341, IMG submission 106652) | Soil microbial communities from meander-bound floodplain in the East River, Colorado, USA - East River MetaG ERMLT433_2 | ecosystem: Environmental > Terrestrial > Soil > Floodplain ... | reverse complement strand
TCCTGCGCGCCCGCGTGCGCGTCCAGCAGATCGCGTTGCGCGGCGGCACGCAGCAGCGACTGGTGCTCGTGCTGGCCGTGGATGTCCACCAGGTGCTCACCCGCTTCCCTGAGCTGCGCCAGCGTCGCGGAATGGCCGTTGACGAAGCATCGCGAGCGGCCCAAGCGGTCGATCACCCGGCGCAGGATGACATTGCCTGGATCGCCTTCCAGCCCGGCGTCGGCAAGATATTTTTCGAGAGGACTGTCCTTCGGCACCTCGAATTCCGCCGACAGCTCGGCCCGCTCCGCGCCTTCGCGCACCAGCGACGCGTCGGCGCGTCCGCCGACCAGCAGTTCGATGGCATCGACCAGGATGGACTTGCCGGCGCCCGTTTCGCCGGTGAGAACCGTAAAACCCGGCCCGGTCTCGAGCTCCACGCGCTCGACGATCACGAAGTCCCGGATTCCCAGCGCGCGCAGCATAGACGAATGACGAATGCTGCCCGTATTGGTCCCGTTCAGGCAAGCGTGCAATTGGCCTTGATCGCCTTGAACGCGATGCGTAACAAAAAAAGCCCGGTCCGCGACCGGGCTTTCAGCTGGCGACGACTTGTTCTAGTGGCGTCTAGTCGTCGTGATCGTGGTGGCCATGTCCGCCGCCGATCTGTGCGCGGATCTCACCACCCGGCGACAGACTGGTGTGGACGTTGACATAAGCGACACCGGCGCGGATCGCGGCGATCACCTCGGCCAGCTCCCCGGCCGAGATCTGCTGGCCGGCATTGGCGCCGATGATCGCAACGACGTCGCCGGCGTCGAGGGTGCCACTGACTTCGGCCTCCTGTCCCGGCGTCGACGCCGGGCAGGTCTGGGTACCCGCCGGACCGGGGGTCGCGGTTGTGCCGCACAGCCACAGCACGATGCCGCCGTTTACGCTGCGCTGGCCCACATGGATGTGCGCCTGGGTCACCGTTCCCTGTAGCCCGGTGTAGGTCAGCTTGAAGGCGATCGACAGCTCGTCTTGGCTGATCTGGGCCCTGAACCGGCCTGACGCCGCGGTTGAGACCGCGGGCACCTCCTCGTACCCTATCAACTTGACGCGAATCCGGTCTTTGTCATTGCCGGACGCAGTGGGCGCCGCAAAGGCGAGTAGCAGGGCTGTAACAATGGAAAGCCTATTCATGCGGTCCTCCTTGCCTACGGTTGAGATGAAAAAGGGAGGACCTTGCCTACAAACCGGGCATCGTTCTCCTCCCACACGGAGAACAATCTCGGGCTCGGACTATTCCCCGAAAGCGGCGGTACAACGCCTCAGTCTTCCGGCTTGCTCCCCGCCGCTTCGCCCCAGCTCAGCTTCTCGCGCAGCATGGCGAAGTAGCTGTAGCCCGGCGGATGCACGAAGCGGACCGAGTCCGGCGAGCGCTTGAGCACCAGGCGGTCGCCCTGCGCCATGTCGGCGAGCGCGAAGCCGTCGAAGTGCGCGCGCGCGTCCACCGCGCGCAACAGCGCGATCTCGATCACGCTGCGGTCGCTCACGCTCACCGGGCGCGCCGAGAGCACGTGCGGGTTGAGCGGCACCAGCGCCAGCGCCGCCACGCCGGGCTGCAGGATCGGGCCCTGCGCCGAGAGCGCGTAGGCGGTGGACCCGGTCGGCGTGGCGACGATCAGGCCATCGGCGCGCAGCGCATAGACGTACTCGCCGTTGATACGCACCTCGACTTCGATCAGCCGTCCCTGCGAGCCCCTGCCCACCACCGCTTCGTTGAGCGCCAGCGTGCGCAGCACGCTGGCGCCCCCGCGCGTGATCTCGGCCTCGAGCAGCGCGCGCTCCTCGATGCCGTACTGGCCCTCGAGGATCGCGCCCACGGAGCTGTGCATGTCCTGCAGCGCGATGTCGGTCATGAAGCCGACGCGCCCCTGGTTGATGCCGGTGAGCGGCACCCGGTAGCGCGCGAGGTTCCTGGCCGCCGAGAGCATGGTGCCGTCGCCGCCGAGGACGATCGCCAGGTCGGCGAAGCTGCCGATCTCCTCGAAGCTTGCCGCGCCCTCGCCGTCGCCGATGCGCGCTGCCGTCTCGCGCTCGACGCGCACCTCGCAGCCGCGCGCGCGCAGCAGCGTGCGCAGCTCGCGCAGCGACCCGGCGATCTCCGCCGTGTGCTTGCCGATCAGCGCGACGCGGCGGAACGCGGCTTGTGGCATCGCCGCATTCTAACCGCATGTGTAGAATGCTCCGCATGCTCGACAGACGGGCGCAGCTGCTGCTGAAGACGCTGGTCGAACGCTATATCGCCGAGGGCCAGCCGGTCGGCTCGCGCACGCTGTCCAGGCACCCCGGGCTCGATCTTTCGCCCGCCACCATCCGCAATGTGATGTCGGACCTCGAGGAGCTGGGCTTCATCGCCAGCCCGCACACCTCGGCCGGCCGCGTGCCGACCCCGGCCGGCTACCGCTTCTTCGTCGACACCCTGCTGGTGATGCGGCCGCTGGAATCCGGCGAGCAGCGCGCCCTCGAGGACCAGCTGCACCCGGACAATCCGCAGCGCGTGATCCAGTCGGCCTCGCAGTTGCTGTCGCAGCTCACGCATTTCGCCGGCGTGGTGGTCACCCCGCGCCGGCGCACGCTCGCCTTCCGCCACATCGAGTTCCTGCGCCTCTCCGAGCGGCGCGTGCTGCTGATCGTGGTGACGCCCGCGGGCGACGTGCAGAACCGGGTGCTGTTCACCGAGCGCGACTACTCGCCCGCCGAGCTGGTGGCGGCGGCCAACTACATCAACCAGAACTACGCGGGGCAGAGCTTCGAGGAGGTGCGCCATCGCCTGCACGAAGAGCTGCACGAGATCCGCGAGGACATGATGCAGCTGATGAACGCCGCGCTCGAGGCGGGCAACCAGGCGCTGGCCGAGGGCAGCGAGCCATACGTGATCTCCGGCGAGCGCAACTTGCTGGTGGTCGAAGACCTGTCGCAGGATATGGGCCGGCTGCGGCAGCTGTTCGAGCTCTTCGAGCAGAAGACCGGCCTGCTGCGCATCTTCGACCTGTCGCTGCGCGGCGAAGGCGTGCAGATCTTCATCGGCGGGGAATCGGGCGTCGCGGCGCCCGAGGATGTGAGCGTCGTGACGGCGCCCTACCAGGTCGCCGGCGAGGTGGTCGGCACGGTGGGCGTGATCGGGCCCTCGCGCATGGCCTACGACCGCGTGGTGCCGATCGTCGACATCACGGCGAAGCTCCTCTCCAGCGCGCTGTCGAAATCCTGAACGGCATCCTCCTCGTCAACCTCGGCACGCCGGCGGCGCCCACGCCCGAGGCGGTGCGCACGTACCTCGCCGAGTTTCTTTCCGACCCGCGCGTGGTCGAGCTGCCGCGCTGGCTGTGGTTGCCGCTGCTGCACGGCATCGTGCTGCGGCGCCGCCCCGCGCAATCCGCCGCCAAGTACGCCCAGGTCTGGACGCCCGAGGGCTCGCCGCTCGCCGTGCATAGCGCCCGGCAGGCGCAGCTGCTGCGCGAGGCGACCGGCCTGCCCGTCGAGTACGCCATGCGTTACGGCGAGCCCTCGATCGGCGCCGCGCTGCGCAAGCTGCCGGGCCACGTGCGCGTCATCCCGCTCTACCCTCAGTTCGCGCGCAGCACCACCGAGTCGGTACGCGACGTGGTCGGCCACGACGTCGATTTCGTGGAGCAGTTCCACGACCACCCCGCTTACATCGACGCGCTGGCCGGCCTGGTGCAGGAGCGGCCGGATGTGCTGGTGATGAGCTTCCACGGACTGCCGCAGCGCGCCGTGGACCGCGGCGACCCCTACCGCGATCAATGCCTGCGCACTGCAGAGCTTCTGGCGCGCGCCCTGCGGCTTCAGCCCTCCCAATACCGCGTGACGTTCCAGTCCCGCTTCGGCCCCGCGCGCTGGCTGCAGCCCTACACGTCAGCGGTGCTCGCCGAGCTCGGCGCGGCACGCATCGGCCGCGTGGAGGTGATCTGCCCGGGCTTCGTCGCGGATTGCCTGGAGACGCTGGAGGAGATCGCCATCGAGGGCAAGCAGACCTTCGTCGCGGCGGGCGGCGGGGAATACCGCGCTTTGCCCTGCCTGAACGAGTCGCCGCGCTGGATTGCGGCCCTGCGCGAGATCGCGCTCGGGCGCTAGCCCTTCACACCTCGGCCCCGCGCGCCGGGATCAAGCGCGCCTAGCGCAAGCGGGCCAGGATCAAGCGCGCCGGGCGGCGGCGCGTTTCCCCAGCGCCGCGAATTCCCCTCGCCGTCAGTCCTCGGGCGTCGGAGGCCTGCGCAACTCGCCCTTCCTGCATCTACGGGCTCAAACAGTGCTCGGCCTTCTCCCTCCGCCCGCGTCCCGGCTCGGCGCGTCGCAATGGGGGCCCCTCGCGCCGCCGCCCGGCGCGCTTGCGCGAGACCAATCCGCGGGCTGAGCCGTCTGCATGACTTAGCGACTGAGCAACTTGGTCAAGGGCTGAAGCTTGGCTAGCAGTGCGGCCTGCACGTCAGCTTCAGCCACAAAACCTCGAGCTAGTCCTCGCACCACAAGCTCTCGATCAGCCAGTGTCCGATAGACCGACCAGAGGTCTCGAGACACGTGCTGATGAAAGTCCTGAATCGCTTCAAGCAGCTCGGAATTTGTCAGCCTCTTGGAACGCCACTCCTGGAATGACCCATCGAGTTGTTTGAGCAAGGTACGGGCTTCCGCCTCGTAAGCCGCGCCCGCAAGGCGGCGTAACTCCTGACGTTCGCGCTTCGTGAACTCGACCATGTCTGTGTGCCTATCTGCCGCCACGATACGCAAGTGCGGAACGAACAACGGGCGCGACGGAGTTGCGGGAGATGCCTCGGCGTCTGCAATAGGTTGACTCGAGCCAATCGTCGAGAGCCTTCGAGCCCTTGCTGGCATTGCACGCAATGCAGCATCGAGCGATGTTGTCGCGCGTGACGATCCGTACATCATTGACGATGTGCTCCCACGATGGGCTGTCTCGCCGAACCGCGCCGTCCGCAGGGAAGTCGACTCCGCAGTAGACGCACGATCGATCGCGATCAATGACCTCGCGCTCAAGCCAGCCAGGGATCTTCCATCGGTTCACGGAACCATCCCAACTTGTGACCGGAATCTTGCTTCGGGAACCATTGCGACTGCAAGGTCAACGGGCGACTGTTGAATGTGCGAGCACGTGTCGAGGCAGGATTACCCGGCGGCGGCGCAAGGGGTCCCCATCGCGACGCGCCGAGACGGACCGAAGGCGGAGGGAGCACGGCGAGGATTGTCTGAGCCCCGAGCTGCCTTGGCGAGGGGCGAGTTCCGCAGACGTCCGACGACCGAGGGCTGACGGCGAGGGGCTTTCGCGTCGCTGGGGAAGGCGCCGCCGCCGGGCATGCTGGCCGCGACAGGTTGCGGGGCACCAAGGGAACGGTGCCGGCGTTACTTGCCGCCTGTGGCCTTGTCGATCTTCTTGCCGGAGCGCTCGAGAAAGTTCTGTGTCGCTTTGCGCGGGCGCTCCGCCGCCTTGCCGGTGGACTTGGCGCCGCGCTCGATGCCCTTCGCGGCCTTGTCCAGCAACTCGCCCGCCGATTTTGAGGCACGCTCAGCGGCATTGTCCGCGGCCACCGCAGGCATGGCTGCGAGCAATAGAACCACCACGCCGTATCTCATCGCCGCCTCCTAGCCCCGCGCCGCCAGGCGCATGTTGGCCTGCATCAGGCGCTCGATCAGCACGCGCATGAAGGACTTGTTGAACGCGACCTGGCAACCGTCGGTCGCCGCGCGCAGCGCCGCGGCCCTGATCTCGATCACCGTCACCTCGGTGTTGGTCGTAATGGTCGTGGTGCGCCGGTCGGCGCGGTCGGTGAAATACAGGATCTCGCCGAAGCAGCCCCCCGGCTTGATGGTGTTCAGCAGCGTCCCCGACAGCGTCACGCTGACCTCGCCCGCGATCAGCAGGTAGAAGCTCTCGCCGTGATCGCCTTCGCGCATGATCACGGTGCCCGCCGGGATCTTCTTCCAGCTGCCGATGCGCACCACCTCCCACAGCGCGACGTCGCCGAAGCCCTCGAAGAACGGCAGGTGGCGCAGCTCGTTGAACTTCTCGGAGTCGGAGAGCGATTCGCCCTCCAGGCGCAGTGCGGTGAAGGCCTGGCTCAGGTCCTTGCCGAAGTCGAGCCACGAGCGGTAGCGCTGCGCCGGGTCCTTGCTCAGCGCCGTCATGACGATCCGGTCCAGCAGCGCCGGCAGGTCGGGGCGCAGCGTCGAGGGCTGCTGCGGCACCGTATTGAGGATCGCGTAGGTCAACCCGGCCTGCGTCGTCGCCTGGAACGGCAGCCGCCCGGTGAGCATGCGGTACATGGTCACGCCGAGCGAGTAGATGTCGGTCTGGTGCGTGAGGTGCTCCATGCGCACCTGCTCGGGCGACATGTAGGCGGGCGAGCCCACGCCGGTGATCTGCGTGGTCTCCTGGCCGTGGCGCTGCTGGAACGAGGCGCCGAAGTCGCTCACCTTGGTCTCGCCGCTGCTGGACAGCAGGATGTTGCCCGGCTTGATGTCGCGGTGGATCACGCCGTGCTGGAAGGCGTACTCCAGCGCTCGGATGTACTTGAAGACGATCTCCACCACCTTGCCGAGCGGCAGCAGGTTGGTCACGTCGGCATGGGCGTCCAGCGCCCTGCCGGCGATGTACTCCATCACCACGTAGCTGTGGTCGGGCTCGGCCACCGCGTCGAGGATGTCGACGATGTGAGGGTGATTGAGCTTGCCGGCGAGCGAGGCCTCCGCGAGGAAGGCCTTGTGCATCATGCGCTCGGTCTGCGGATCGGCCTGCTGGTCGAACAGGAATACCTTGATTGCCACCTCGCGATCGGCGAACGGATCGCGCGCGAGGTAGACGTGGCTGGTCGCGCCGCGGCCGATCTCGCGCAGGATCGGGTACTTGCCGACCTGGGCCTGCGTCTCGAACTGCGTGCCCCTGGGTCCGTGCGTGACGACGGGTGGATTCATGCGCGCGCCGCCTCAAGGAATCCGGAGAGGTACCGCAGCAGCTCCACCTCGGGGTACGGTTTGCCGAGGAAGGCGTCGACGCCGAGCTGCATCGCCTGGTCGCGGTGCTTCCCCGCGGTGCGCGAGGAGATCATGATGATCGGGATGCCGCGCGTGCGCGGGTCCTCCCGCAAGGTGCGCGTCAGGTCGAAACCGTCCATGCGCGGCATCTCGATGTCCACCAGCATCACGGCCGGCAGCACGTCCTTCATCAGCTCGAGCGCGTCCAGCCCGTCCTTGGCGGCGAGCACGCGATAGCCCTCGCGCTCGAGCAGGCGCCCGGTGATCTTGCGCACGGTGAGCGAGTCGTCCACCACCATGATCAGCGGCGCGGCGCTCGCCGCCGGCACCGGCTGCGTCATCTCGCGCAGCGGGGCGCCGCGCGAGCGCTGCGCCAGCTGCACCGGGTTGACGATCAGCGCGATGCGCCCGTCGGCGAGCACCGTCGCGCCCGAGATACCGGGCACGCGCGCGAGTTGCGGGCCGATCGCCTTCACCACGATCTCCTGGTTGCCCAGCAGCTCGTCCACGTGCAGCGCGATGCGCTGCGCGCCGCTGCGCAGCAGCAGCACCGAATGGTAGCCCGGGGCCATCGCCTCCGCGGCGTTGCCCTGCAGGCGTGCGAGGTCGTACAGGGGGTAGCTGCGCTCCTGGAACTCGACGGCGTTGGCGGCGAATTGCGCCGCCATGGCGTCGGCCTTCAGGCGCAGCACCTGCTCGACCATCGCCGAAGGCACCGCGCAGGCGAAGCCGGCGGCGCGCACCAGCACCGCCTGCGTCACCGCCAGCGTGAGCGGCAGGTAGACCGTGAAGGTCGTGCCCTGGCCGCGCGCCGTGGCGATGTCCACGCGCCCGCCGATCGCGCCGATTTCGCTGCGCACCACGTCCATGCCCACGCCGCGCCCGGCGAGCTCGGTGACCGCGTCGGCGGTGGACAGGCCAGAGACGAAGATCAGTTGCGCGGCGTCGGCGTCGCTGACGGGCGCCTCGGCCGCCAGCAGCCCGCGCTCGAGGGCGCGGCGGCGCAGCTTCTCCAGGTCGAGCCCGGCGCCGTCGTCGCTCACGGTGAGGGCGATCTCGTTGGCCTCCTGGCGCAGGCCGACGGTGATGTGGCCGGCCTCCGGCTTGCCGCCGGCCGCGCGCGCCTCGGGCGCCTCCAGGCCGTGCGTCAGCGCGTTGCGCAGCATGTGCTCGAGCGGCGCGCCGATGCGCTCGAGCACGCTGCGGTCGAGCTCCACCTGGCTGCCCTGGATATCCAGCTCGGCGCTCTTGCCCAGCTCGCGCGCGGTCTGGCGCACGATGCGGTACAGGCGCTCGTTCAGGTTGGCGAACGGCACCGCGCGCATGCGCATCAGCGCCTGCTGCACGTCGCGGCTGACGCGCGACTGGTGCGCGAGCGCGCCATCGGCGTCGCCCAGGCTCTTGGCCAGCGTCTGCTGGATCGAGGTGGCGTCGTGCAGGCTCTCGGCCATCAGCCGGGTGAGCTCCTGCAGCCGGGTGTAGCGGTCGAACTCCAGCGGATCGAACTCGCGGTTGCGCGACTCCAGCTCGGTGGCGCGCGATTGCATCTGGCTGTCGGCCTGGACCTCGATCTCGCGCAGCTGGCCGCGCAGCCGCGCCACGCTGTCGCTCAGGTCGACGATCGACTGCTTGACCGCGCGCAGCTCTGCTTCCACGCGCGTGCGCGCGATGCTCACCTCACCCGACTCGTTGATCAGCTGATCGAGGACGTCAGCGTTGACCCGCAGCATCGCCGCCGGGCTGGGCAGCGGCACCTCGGCGCGCGGCGCTTCGGCCGATGCCGCCGCGCCCGTCTCCGGCGCGTACTGCATGCGCTCCAGATCCACGCTCAGCCGGTCCAGCTTCTGCTCGAGCTCGCCGAACAGCGCCGCGGAAAGCTCGCCGGCCTCCAGCGCCGCGTCGATGCGGCTCTCCATGATGTGCGTCAGTTCGCCCAGGCGAATCGCGCCCGCCATGCGCGCGCTGCCCTTCAGCGTGTGCAGCCCGCGCTGCAGCGACCGGCTCACCTGCGCGTCGCCCGGCTTTGCCTTCCAGTCGCGCAAATCGGCGCCGATCTGCGGCAGCAGCTGTTGCGCCTCCTCGAGAAAGACCGGCAGCAGTTGCGCGTCGAGGTCGTCGCGCAGCACGCGCTGCTCTCGGCCGCCCTTCGCCTCGCGTGCCGGCGCTGCCTTGGGCTGCGGCTTGGCAGGGGGCGGCGGCGAGAGCAGGCGCGCGACAAGGGCGCGCAGTGCGCCGTCGAGCGCATCGGTGGGCGCCGGCGCTTCGCGCCGCGCCACCGCTTCGACCCGCTCGCGCAGTCCCTCGATCGCCGCCATCACCGTCCGGATGTCCTGGGCCGCGGTCGTCAGCGGGGCATGGCGCGTCCATTGCTCGAGCGTGCCCGCCAGCGCGGCGAGCGGCGCGAATCCCGCGGTGCGCGAGCTGCTCGCCAGCGTGTGGGCGGCGCGCTCGAACTCAGGGGATACCTCCATCCCGGACGACGCCCGCCAGGCCTCTGCGTGCGCCTCCAGGGCGGCGAGGTGCTGGTGCGCCTCCTTCAGGTAGATGTCGAACAGGTGCGGCGCGACGCGAACCTCGCCGACCAGAACGTCCTGCGGCATGTCCGGCGGCGGGGGCGGCGCCGTGCGCTCTGCCGCAACGTCCGGCGCAGCCGCCGTCGCCGGCGCGGGCATGAGCGCAGGCTCCTGGGCAACGGCCGACATCGACCCTGTTTGTCCCCGCTGGATGAAATCGAACGCCGGCTCGGACTCGGCGAGGGTCGCGGGCATCGCCTCGGCAACTGGCGCAGGCTGCAGCGCGGGTGCGGGCGGCACCACGGGAACCGACACGGGTGCCGGCGTCTCGACCTGCTTCAGGCGCGCAGCGAGCTCGACGAGCTCGTTGGCTTCGATTTCCTGCGTGAGGCTGCCGTCGCGCAGGCGCGCCACCCAGCCGGCGAAGGAGCGGCTGCCCAGCACGATGAGCTCGAGCAATTCGGCGCTGGCGGGCCGTTTCTGCTCCAGCCAGAGATTCAGCACCTGCTCGATCTCCCAGGCGACCTCGCCCAGGTCCATCAGCCCCACCATGCGGCCGCTGCCCTTGAGGGTGTGGAAGCCGCGGCGGATGGTGGTGAGCGCGTCGCGGTCCTGCGGCGTTGCGCGGCAGGCGGGTACCGCCGCGTCGATGCCCGCGAGCACTTCGGCCGCTTCCTCCAGGTAGATGTCGAGCAGCTCGCGGTTGACCTCTGGTCGCGCCGGCAAGACCTTCGGCTTGGGCGTGGCAGCCGCCGCGGCGATTGCTGCAGCGACCGCGGCCTCGGCGGCGTCGGCCGCCTTGACCGCCGCTGCCGTCAACACGACCGTCGAGTCGAACTCGCGCTCGGCCGGCGGCGTATGCGCCTTTTCGTAGCGCCGGAAGAACAGCTCGATCGCCTGCTCTGCAGGCTCGCGGCCGTTCAGGCAGGGATCGAGGAAGAAGCCCAGGCTGCTCAGCCCCTCGGCGATCCAGTCCATGTCCTCGGCGGCCCCGGCGTGGTCGGCCTGCGCGCATTGCGCGACGAGGCGCTCGCAGATCGCCGCCACGCGCGCTGCGGACTCGAAGCCCAGCACCATGAGGGCGCCATGCATCTGGCGAAGATGCGTGGCGAGGCCCGGCAGGGCGCCGCGCGTGGCCGGGTCGCGCACAAAGCCGTCGAGCACCTTCTCGACGTGCTGCAGGTTGGCGACGATCTCGCGCGCGACTTGCGCGCGCAGCTTGAGCGCGCCGATGCGCTCGTTCAGCTCGGCGCGCAGCCCGGCGGGCAGCTCGCCTGTGGACTTGCCCTTGGCGGCATCGAGCAGCCAGCCCCCCATGATGCCGATCTGTTCCTCGGCGTCGGCGGCGGGCGCGGTGAAGTTCTCGATCAGGCTCTCCGCCAGCAGGAAGGCAGAAGCCATTTCGATGACCACGGCATGGCTGTCCGGCGGATAGGGATCGGGCAGGCGCGACGTGACCAGCGCGATGGCATCGAGCAGCTTGACCAGTGGCGCGCTGCCCACTTCTGCGGCCTTGGCCTTGAACGAGGCCACCAGCTCGCGAAAGCGCGCGGCGCTCTTCGGTTCGCCCGAGACGTATTGCAGCCACATGCCCTTCAGGGCCTCGAGGCGCGCGCGCAGGTCGGCCAGCGCCGGCCCCAGCCAGTCCATGTCGTATGCCATGACGCCGCCGGCATCGTCGTCCGGGAACTGGCCATCGAGCTGGAAGAGCTGCTTGATTTCCCTGAGGCGCGGCGTGGCAGGCTTGCACTTGGCGATCGCGTACAGCAGGTCGCGCAGCAGCGCTTCGTTCACCGGCTGCGCGCCGGCCGCGAGGTCGCGCATCTGGAAGTCCACCTTGTTGCACAGCGCCTTCGCCCGCGCCAGCCAGTCGGCATCCGGCGGTTCCGCGAAGCCATCCAGCAGGCCCTCGGCCGCCCACCACAAGGCGCGCGGCTCAGGCAGCTGCGCGCAAACCTGGTGCAGGGCGGACAGCGCCTTGCGCATGTCCCCGAACCCCGGCGCCTGGCCGCGCAGTGCCGCGAGCAGGCCACGCTGGAACAGCGCTCGCTGCGCGAGCAGGTGGGCCGGGAGCTGCCCCGCGGGGACGGCTTGCGCGCCCGGATGCGCCGGCGCCGCGAGCGTAAGGTCGGGAAAGAACAGGTCCTTTTCCGTGGCATCGGACTTGCCCTGCAGCGTCTTCAGCTCGCGATAGGCAGGGAGCAGCCGCAGCGGCACGTTCGACTGGCCGCGCTCCAGGCCGTCGACGAACTCTTTCAGCGCGAGCACCGCCTTGTCGATCACGCCGATCGCCTGCGCGCCCGGACGCGCGCTGTCGAGACCCGCCAGCCCCCCCTCGATCTCCTCGCAGAAGCGCGTCGCGCCCGCGAGTCCGACCATGCGCAGCGCCCCGCTCACCTGGTGCAGGTGCTCGGGACAGGGCTTGAGCAGCGCCGCCTCGCCGGGCGCGGCCGCGAAC
>Ga0137341_1000022_pt1 | contig 12425 bp, 14 predicted proteins | sample EasRivERMLT433_2_FD_106652 | JGI IMG/M metagenome (GOLD analysis project Ga0137341, IMG submission 106652) | Soil microbial communities from meander-bound floodplain in the East River, Colorado, USA - East River MetaG ERMLT433_2 | ecosystem: Environmental > Terrestrial > Soil > Floodplain ... | reverse complement strand
GATTCATTGGTTATGTCAGACATACTGCCACGCATGCCGCCAGCAGCAGCGGTATTACCAGCCGCTTTCATCATCTCGTCGCGCTTTAAGCCATAGCTTTTAGAAGGCTCATAACTGGATAGCAAATGCTCCAAAAACGCAGCAGGGTCTTTTGACATTCCCTCATAGGCTGGATTCATCGCGCCATAAGCTCTATTGCCCTTATTGATATAAGGATCAAAATAAGACTTCTCCATCGGCGCAATTTTATCTAAATAAGGCATCGCAGCATTTGCTGGGTTCCTGTCTTCCCCTAATCCTAAAAAGTCAAAAAAGCCCATTGTCGTTCCCTCTTATACGCTGGTAATTGTTTCTATTACGCCAGTATCTGATTTAAATTGTAGCTTCTTTAAATTGCTATTATACCAAAGCGTACCCACACCAACGTCGGGTTCAAGCGCTGCGATTTCAGCGGTTGTTTTCGGCGGTGGATTAATGCCATTTAAAGTTACTGTGTTCCCATCTACTAAGCTCGTCAATGCGCCATTCAAAAGAATAATAATCGCATTCAATACTTGAAACGTTTGATCGTTATATAGGTAGCCATCAGTGGCTAGTTTGCCATTTTCTAAATTCGTGTAGTACATATCAAAGAACGCTGGCAGTGAAGGAATCATATCAGTAGACCTCCGCTATGCCGTTTGAACAAACGAAGCGCTGGAAACCCCAGAACCTCAACTGAATGGTGAATTCATTTGCATGACCCATCCGCCACCATCTGATTTGATTCTTATACTTACCAGCAGGATTTAATTGTTTGCTGACAATATTACTGAATGATTGGTTGCCATTCTTAGAGAATGACATATCAACGCGCGGCTTGTTGTTATCAGGCAAGCAAATACCTTCTTGCGATAGCATGGTGCCACCTTCCTGCGTTAGAATGTCGCCATCGCCTTCTTGGGTGATTAACACACCCTGGCAGCGAACATCATCAGGATCAACTAAATAATATTTATTAACGCCCTGCTCTATCCAAAATGTAAACTGACCTACTCTGAAAATGTCAGAGTTAGCTTTTCTTATAGACTTACAAATTCTTATACGCGGTATTTCCTCACCAATAGAATTAATATCAGTACTGTAGTCATAAGTAACATAATTAGTATTCATCCTATAAATGCTTGCATCACGCAATGACACGAAGTAGGAATTTTCTTCAAAGTAAATAATTTGTCTTGCCGGATGAAAGTCCAAGTCTTCATTTGAAACATGAAAGAATAAACCCGTAGCAAAATCATGTATCAGCGATAGATTATCTACCGAATTAAAAAACGTAATTTGATAAAACAAATGACCATCTTGCCTAAAGAAGAACGCCGTTGAATCTTGAGGGAACTTAATCGTTGATAGCAAATAATCAATACCGTCGGTGGATATTCTTTTTGTAGAACCACCGTCAGTCACCATGATGCATGGTGCATTGTTTTGGTTTTGAGCGAGCCATGCGACTAACTCTTCGCTTGCTGCAATGGTAGAAACAGACACAACACCACTATCAATATTGAATGATTGAACGCGACGATAGTTTTCAGCACCGCCGACTTGCGTCCATACTTCACCCACTGTTGATCCTAAAACTAAAACGTTATTGCCGCGACCTGGCAGTCGAATAACCGCTAATGCGGAATCTGGCTTCGTTTGCAAACTAAATTGTGTGTTTAATGAAATCGTACTATCACTAGCACGCTCAAACGCATACCAATTTTGTGAGTTTTCACTTATTGGATCGGAGCCAATCAGGAAGAATGTATTATGATAAGTAACATAGCTTGGAATGATTGGATTTCCCAAGAATGTTAATGTCTGTTTTGTAAAAGTATTAGCGATGTAGTTGTATATATATGCGCTATCACCATCAACAATACAAATTTGATTATTAAGGTTTTCATCGATAAATACTTCGCCGCTACTGGTATCAATATTACCTATAAATATTGGCGCAAGATTTGTTCCCAAACGATAAACAGTTGATGACTCAACAGAGATTGCAAATCCACCTCTTACTGATCTAAACAGCGCACGACCTTCGCCTGACGGTGATATTTCAATTTGTTTTTTAAAACCTGCGTAGTTGACGAGCCAATCATCAGAAATAAACATGTTCCACGTTTTTTCGAGCGATATTTTAGGATAACGCCCGAAAGTAGAACTCCCGACCACATTGACTGGAACTTCTTCTGCAAGCGCAACAGGCATTTATTATCCCTACCATTAACCTGGTTTTTGCCAACCTTTTGAAAGGTTTACAAATGCCCAATTGAAGGTTCCACGACGTTGTAGCGTGGATGTCTTTTGAATTCTTAAATCAATAATACGAGACTTCTTATTGATAAAGGCTTCGTATTTGCTTAGCTGCCTAACAACATTAGGTGGCGTGACATAAACATATTCAGCGCATATACGATCTGCTAATGCATAACGTAAATAAGTTCGGTAGAACTGATCTATCGTTAAACTTAAATCCTGACCCAGCGCTACTGAATCCAACCGAAATACACCGTGTATTTCCATCGGGTAGGCGCGATCTGGTTTAAAGTAAATATGAAGGTTGCCACCACCAAATTGACGTTCGAAGTACCATTCAAATGGCAGTGACTGAATGTTTTCTACACGGCTTGACCCGAAATAATTATTTCGTTTGTCATAAACCATCGCATAGCGAACTTGATCCAAATAGAAAACAAGCGTGTCAATTTGAATCAGATTTGGAATTGTATAAACTTCCTGTCCTATCACAAACGAAGCGGTATAAGTGCTTTCGTAAGGGATCATTCCCTGGTCTACGTCTTTTTCCGTGATGATGTCATTAAGCCAAAGCAGACCATCGGCAATCTGACCGCCGCTAACTGTTTCAAATTCGCGTGATACGACACCGGAGGCATAATATGCCCCAGATATTAACTCATTCGTTGTGTAGGCCATTTAACCCTCTCCATATAAAGTAAAAGCCCCCTTGCGGGGGCAATTATTATTAGGACATAAGGTCTTTAAAACCACACACTAATAACGTTAGCGTATCGCCCGATGTTACTTTGTATTGGATTTTTGGCACGCCAGAATCCAAACGACAAGGAACGGTTGCCATACCCACTTGAGCGCCTGCAACACCGTAGCCGAATCTAATCATGCCACTCGTTGCTGACGATCCAAACGGTAAGAATTCAGCAACATCAGTTGCGCCGTTAGGGGTGTAGGTAACATCCAACAATACATCGGTTGCAATAGGCGGAACGCTTGTTGCCAAATCAACCGCTGCAAACGTAGCAGATGAACCACCAGACAATTCACTAATACCAACATCGTAGTAGTAAATACGTTCTTGGCCATGACCAAATTGCCAGAATTGCAGAATGTTAGATGAACCATCTGTTAACACCCAACCAACGCGACGGTACATATCATAGCCACCAGGGATGTTTGGTGTTGCTGCCGAAGCAAGCGATAAAAGCCCTGCTGTGTCTTGATACTTAGTTGAGTCACCAATGACATACACGGCATACATGCTGCTAGCTGCCAATGCTGCAACGTCAACGCCATTTGCGCCAACAGCCGCACCATTAATGGTTACGGAAGCATCTAATATAATGTCGTTTGTATCAGTAGAGTCACGTGCTGCACCTGCTGCCATGCTAAGGGTTTTAGCGGCAGTTTTTGCAATTTCCAAACCGTTAACGTACTTCAATCCTGCATTAACTATAGGGGTATTCGCTGTCATGTTCATTTCTCCAAATTCAGTAAAGTAAAGGGGCATCGCTGCCCCTCATCCATTAAACAGGCAATGCAACCATCATGGAATATTCATCAACCAAGGTTCTACCCCAGATGATGTCGTGTACCATGCCGCGTTGATTTTGACCGAAGAGTGACCCGTAGTATTGACGGATAGAAGCACCGCTATCTGGATCAGTCATTGCTGACGTTGGGTAAGGAACTTCTTCTGGCAGCTTAGGCATTGCTAAGAACAGCGGATTGCCAGCCATGATTAGGCCGCAACGATGGTCAGGCAATACTGTCACTTGCATACCAGCAGTGATTTCAACGTTAATGTTTTGGTTCTTACCAGCAGATGCTTTAAGCGGCGGGTAAATATCAACAGTCACCTGTGAGCCAGCAGTTGATGCAGCGTCTGCTGTCGCACGGAATTGAACGGGTGATTGTGAAACTTCATGACCGATAAAGGTACGGAAACGTAAGTTAGTTTTACCTGCAACGCCATCGCTGAATTGGAACTTGTCATATTGCAAGATGGATGCTGGATCGGATGCAGCGGTTGTGCCACTGAATACAATCTGAATAACACCATCATCAGCGTTTTTAACAACGCTAACAACTGTCAAGATTGCGCCTGCGTTTCCTTCTGTACCTGCTAAGTGAGTCTTGAGCAAGTTAGATTGATACCATTCGCAATTAGAAAATTTACCAATTTCCCAGCTCATCATCTCTTTGTTGTTTTTATCAATCGTAAATTGATTTAAACCAGAGTTGACAACAGGTGGGAATGTTAAATCGGATAAATAGCCTTTGGTATTGTCTTTAGCCGCGCCAAAATTTCTAAAGAAAGCGAGTGCATTCGCGAGTTGCAAATACGTCGAGATAGGTGTTACGCCATCACCATAGAAACGGAACGTGTTGGTTTCAGCCAGCACTGCAACGTCAGCTTCAACCTTTGATCCGATTTCAGCGATTGCTGACTTACCGAATTTGTCCATGTAATCACGAACGTTGAAGATGAATTGTTGTGCGGTGAATTCATAAGCGGTGGAAGCTTGCTTATCAACCGTTAAGTTTTGAACTCTTTGTTCAGCAGACTGGAATGAGATAACCAGACTGTTTGTGGTGGTGAAGCGTGGTGGCAAATCGAACGATACGGTGTCGCCCAAGTTCTTTGGGATGTCATCGTTAAATCGTTGGAATTTTTTATTTGAAGTGCTGATAAATGCAAAACTGTTTAACAATAATGCAAGGTTTGATTCGTTATAGGTTATGACCTGTTGCAAAATATTTGTAGGCATCGCAAAAACTCCTTTTCAGAGAAATATTTGCAACGACCAATGAGTAGAACTAGTTTAGCCCTTAAGCCAAGGCTGGTTCCTTAAGTCTCGAATACCCATCTTGCCGTTGCTACCGGAAACTCTGGATGGCTGCAAACGGTCGAGTGGTTCGGCTACATCTTGACCCTGGGCGTCGGCTTGAGCTTGTTTGTTATCTGCTATCGACTTCGATAACTTCAACAATTCGCTATGCGCCTGCTTTGGATTCTTTTCAGCTAGCCTATCAAGTCCTGCGATCTTTAATGGGTTTTTTGCAAGGTCATATAACACATCACCCGCATTTTCTATCCCTGATAAAAGGAACGTTATCTGCGGAAACACTGTTGGGTCAAAGTCCTTTGTAACCTCATCAAAATCTTCGTAAGCAGTACGGCCTTGGTCTAACTTGGAAAGATAATTCTGCGCAACCTGCGTCATCTCTGTTTTGAGCTTCTGCTGTTGCATTTCCTGGTTAAACTTTTCCTGCACTTGCTGGTAGATAGCATTTGCGTCGACTTCTTTTGGCACTTGCTCGTTACGTTGTTCCTGTTTGGAACGCGTCTCATTAAGTGCTTCAATATCACGCTGGTGCTTTTCTTCCGCTTCGCGCTTGGCTTGCGCTACTGCTTTAGCGCTTTGTGCATTTGCAATCTTAGCTAGCTCATCCCGAGTAAAAAGCTTCTCTTGCTCTGAATTAGCATTCGTTTGACTGCCAGCACTCGCACTAACATCCGAAACTTGATTCTCTTCCATTTCACCTTCCTTAATGATTTTTTTTCCCGCTTCTCTGCGGTAAGTTTCCTCGGTAACGATGGAGTCTCGCCCAGTTTTCCGCATGGGTGCGTATATGATTCTTTGCTATTTTAACCGCATAGCTGCGTAGAAAAGTGTCGCACTAATAAAACTTATCACTACTATAGATTATTTTACGATCAATAGCACTTGTCAAATTTATTTTTTACCTATCTTTTTCAAGGTGACAGCCATGTTCGCTTGCTTTCTGGTTGTCGGGTCTTTGCTTCTAGTCGCCTTCTCAAGCTTTTCAACGGGTATGTTTTCGTTCTTTTTAGCACCAAGTTTCTTTCTCAATGCGCCCTTTGAACTGGGTTTGATAGCATCTTGTATCCACTTCTTACTGCCCATCTTTCTTCTCCCCATTAAATCGCTCATTAAAATGGTTGCCCAATTGAACGGCTGCATCAACAGCGCTTCTGGTGTTTTCGGCATCGATTTTGGCCGCTTCAAGTTCTGTTTGAACATCAGCATTTCTGATCTTGCTAATAGTCTCAAGGAACTTGGTTTCTGAATCACGCTCCTTAATGGCGGTATTGGCAGCATCGTTTTTGGTTTTCTCTTCAATCATCATCATTGCTATTTCAGCTTCCGATGGCGCTTGTATTTCTTTTTGGAGTGCAGCCATTTTCATGGATTCTTGCTGACTTTGAATCTGCAATTGTTGTTGTTGCGCTTCTTGAGCCATTGCTTGCTGTTTCTTCTTTCTTTCCATCCAGGCGTTAGCTTTCTCTTTAAGCTCATCAATGCCGCGCATCTCAATATTATCGAGAAGTGTGGGCAGACCCTCTTCGTTAAAGAATTCAGCAAAACCTTGATTGGCTTGAGACATAGATACGACTGTTTGCAGTGCAATTTCTTTCTGCATGGCAAAATTAACACCAGTCTCAACCTTTACTTGAAGATTGTTAGGGTCATAGTTCATATACAAACTACCCTTCTTATTGATCTCCATGTATGAGCGTTTTCCGTTAGGAAGCAGGATAGGCAAGCTTCTTGGGGTTCGATAATACTTTGGAATGAGATCAATAATAATCTGCGCAATACGATTGAGACCTTTGATATAGCCAACTACATAGGGAACAGATGCATTATTACTTTGTATAGCACTACGAGCAAAAGCAATTCCTGATAGCTGACCATTGTTCACCCCTGCCGCTGAATCATAACTTCCTAAAATTGTTTGGGTCATCTCATCAGACATTCTAAATGTGTCAGATATTTGCGGTGGAATTGGCGTGCGCATAATCTCACGCGGTGGTGGCAATGTTACCTGTGGATTGTTCGTATCAAGGAAATGGTTATACATCAACGTATCAGCTTTCTGTACGTTCTGGTACGCATCCATGTAGTCTTCTGGAATAGATTCAACAGCGACTAGGAACTTATGCTGTACGGTATTCTCAAGCTCATTCGCTAATGACTGGCCTGCGAAGTTCTTTAAGCGCTGAATGCCTTCTGCATGGTAAACATAAGGCCGCGTCATTTGCGTATAAGAACCTGATTCTTTCAAGATGACACTATTACCATCAATGAAAACTAACGGTAAATATTTATAGTTTGTTTCTTTAAAGGCGAGAACTTTGCTCTCACAAAACCGATAGCGACAGATATATTCAATGTTGGTCTTTCGCTCTTTAATGGGTATAGGCGGCTGCTCAACAATGCCATCTTCTTGCCATTTCTTTAGCAGCTTTTCGTATTCAGTTTTGGTTATCATGTGACCATTGGTCAGCTTATAGATCGTATCTTTTCTGACTTTTTTCTCGTAATAATCACAAACTAAAACAATCTCTTCCTGCTCATTCTGAAACGACCAGTCGAAGTTAGAAAGGTTCCTAGTGAACTTCATTTCTTTGGCAGCTTCTTCCCCAAATTCTTCTTCAAAAGCTTTACGAGTCATTGGATAAAGCTCGGCGCAAAAACGCCCGTCACCTTTATGAGATTTTCTAGCTAATGGATCAAATACAGTGAGCGTTGGATCAAACACACGCTCAACGCAGATGTTTTGCTCAAGGCTCATATCATTGACATATTCAGTAAAGACACGAAGCACGGAGAAACCACCTGCCAGCAAGTCTGAATACACATTGTAATCCAGCATGTCATTAGCGCCGTCAAAGAATATGGCGCGCAAGTGAGCTTCAATTACCTTAAGCGTGCCAGTGAATTCTTTAGTGAGCATTCCAATCGGAACACCATCTGCCGCGCGCACACTTAAGCTCGGTTGCTGCTTTGCAAAGTCACCGCGCAAGCGTGAGATGAATGATTCTAGGATATTAAATTCAACAGTTGGTTTGCCAACATCGGCTAGCGTTGCCGCTTCATCATCAGACAAAGAAGTCTTGAAGACGAACTTGATAAATTTCTCAAAGCGCTTTACGTTTTCAGCAAAGTACTGCTGGGATTCTTCTACACTTTTTTTAAGCTCTGGAAGTCTATCTGCATGTATTTTAGCTAATTCTGCCATTCCTTGCGGCTCCTGCCCGTAGTTTTTTCTGTAACGAACGGTTCATGCCATCCGATACACGCTTTCTTGCCTGTTGTCTATCGTCATTAGAGTATATTGTTTTCTCAATTAAAGCGATACGGATGCCATCGGCTAGCGTATCGGCGATGTCATCGTATCGGTGAGCATCGCTTGCTGTGATCTTTGCCATGTGAGTTAAGCATAAACTGACATGTTTTCCATGCGTACTCATTGAGATTCGCCTGGACGCAATTAAGGGCTGCATCTCTAAGAAGCGCTGCGTCTTGCTACCGGATGCTGCCGTTCTCTCTATTTCTCTTATGTTCATGCCACGAAGTTCACGCAATACATTAACTAGCGTCACCCCCGTTGACTTCTTTTCAATCGCTGCCATAAGTGGTGGTTTTTTATGCAAGCTGCAATTAGCATAGAAGTCCAGAAAGGCTTCCTTTAAGTCTTTCGGCTCAATTCTCATCTCAACACAATCGATCCAATGCAAGCCAAGCTCCCCTGTCTTCCTGCCCATTGTTTCAATCTCATAGACACCAAAGAAGCTAAACACGGTAGCATCGTTCCATGACTTATTCGTTTCGGCAGTATCTGCCGTGATGAAAGTTGAAACAAACTCTGGCTCTTCTTCTAACATCACAAACCATTCTGGCTTGAATAGACTACCGCCAGCTGGCAATGGCTCTTGTTGGTACTGGCTTGAGAATACGTATGGGGATTTTTCCTGCAACGCTAATAGTTTTTCTTTTGGCATCATCTCTGGATAGAGCGCATTACCAGCAGCATCTAACCCCTTAAGAATGGTTGAGTGCCACTCATCCGTATCGCGCCCACTCAATAGGTACTCGGTTAAATCACCTTCATGCACCCTCTGCCCTATATAGATAATAGGAACCTTGATACCACGCACCCGCTGCCGAATCGTTTCGTCATAGTTGTCTATGACACCCTGGCGGATGGTGTCTGAATGCGCCTCATCTGGTTTGTGCGCATCATCCATTACTACTGCACCAGTGAATGTATCTAATCCTGGCAAGCCAGCATCTTGACCCGTCACGGCACCGGATGAACCGAAGGCCATAATCGTGCCACCTTTTGTAGTCTTAAACCTATCTTTCGCCCTACTCTCTGGGTCAAGGTAAACATCAAACAGATAACCATACATGCGTGATGACACAATGGATCGAATAAATGTTGTGTGCTTAGTTGCAAGATCGTGGGCATAGGATATGTATAAAAAGTTTGAATCTGGAAAGTCAGCCCAGCACCAGGCAATGAACATGCTAACTAAGGTCGACTTACCGCAACCAGGCGGCAAATTGATAATCTCTCTTAATAGTTCTAGCTTCTTAATCTTGGTTAATGATCGACAGACTTCGATATGGTGCGATTCGCGCCCAATTGGTTTTGAGATGATAAACTCTCGCCCCGTAATATGTAGAAAAAAATATCTAGTAAACTCAAGCAGAGAACCCCGCAAACGAGACGCTTCTTCTTCTTTGTCATAATCAATCTTCATTATCAATAAATCTTATTTTCTTTACATATTTATTGCATTGGTTGCAATAGCCGCCATTGTATACAGCATATAAAGTGCCGCTAGATGTTATCGTCAAAGCAGTATGCTCATATCTGCATGATATTTTATGACCTAACAAAAGGCATCTCATCCTTAATAATAATTCTTTACTCTTCTGTAATAGCATTCTGCGCTTCCATCATGCGATTTGGTTTTCTGACATACTTATTATGGAGAGTTTTTAATTCGGTTAAAACGTGTTGGGCTTTTTTCATATCATCAATAGAGCAACCCATTAATGTACTCGGTTTGCCTTGCAGGTAAATCTCAAGCTTGTTAATTAAGCCAGCAATACCGTGCTTTCCAAATGGCGAATAGCAAGTCGGGCATTCCCACAAACATTTATTCTCATCCGTCATTATCAGCTTCGCTCTCTGTAATAGCATTTTGGGATTCCATCATGTTATTTGGTTTTCGTATAGACTTTCTATACAAATGCTTCCATTTATCAATCTCCCCGTAAAGCTCCATTATCTTCGCGTTTGACTCATTAATTTTGTTTGACAAGTATAATGTTCTACCATGCAAATCACGGCCTACTTCGCGCTCCATGCTTAATTCCCACCCCATATCTTGCTTAGGGTAAACAAGCTCCCATAACTCACAATCTTTTCGTTCAAAAATCTGATCGCAATTTAATTTTAAAAACTCACGTCTACTTAAAGTATATTTAGGTTTATCCCAAAATATAGAAAATCTTCCATCAATATCAGTAAAAATACCGCCATATTTTTCAGATAAGTATTCAATATCTAATTCTATAGGTGATGGCGATTCATAAGGAAGAGACTCATATATAAATAAATATCTAGCATCGCTACTCATTTCAATTCACCATGCTTCTTTTTAACATAAGTACCTTTTTCCTGCGAACACCAAAGAATACGCTCATACGATTTCTTTTTCTTTTTTTGGTGTATTCCTTTTAAGGCATCTTTAGCGGCTTTTAACTTTTCGTATGTCATCATTTCTTAATGCCCTATATCAAAAACACAATACATTGTCGAATGCCCTACTTTCTTGCAGTCTTCAAATTTATAAGACTGATACCAAAAGGCAATTATCATAGTTAAAACAAAAAATAAAATTAATAATAAATTAGCAAATATTTCTTTATGCATCAGTAATCCTTCTTATTCTCACTATCCAATCTTGCGCGCAATACTTTCAGCTCTTCTTTAAGCTCTGTGTTTTCTTCTCTGGTTTGTTGCAGCAATGCATCACCACCGTATTGTTTTGGTAATAACTTTGATGCAAGCCATTTTCTTGTATCAACACGAAGTCGAGAACGCGCTGCAAATTCACCATCAAATGCTTCATAACCATTTTCTGTTATCTTAATATCTCTTGAATCGTCATCAGCAATATCAATGCAATCTTCCGCTAATAAATCGGCTTGTTTTATCTTCGCTACTGCGTACTGACCGGAAAAGTTAGGCTTTTCATAGCGCCAAACATTAATCGTATCTTGATCCGGAAGCCAATCAAACATCTTGCAAAGTTTTCTTAATCCATGCGGTGTGGTTGCAACAAGTTTGCAAATTCTTTCTGCTAACTCTTCAGTGAAAATAGTTGGTCGTCCGAACGGCTCTTTACGCTTTGGCTTTTCTTTTTCCGTTGGCGATTCTTTTTTTGGTAGGACTTTTTTCTTCTCTGATTTCTTCGCCATCATTTATTCCCTTGTCATTGACAGTTTCAGATATTTTTTCTTGCTCGTTAATTTTTTTCAATGCTTCTTCTGCTGGTTCGATTTTTCCAACACCTAAACACATCGGGCAATCTACTTCAACGCCGCCTGTATTGGTATGAGAATAAATGCTTCTTACCTTATACATTTTTTTTCTACCACGACAACGCATGCAGCGTACTTTTCTTGATTCCGTCATCCGCAAATTATCCCTATGTTTCACGCAATTTGTTCCACGACTTATCCACAATTTCAGTGGATAAACATGTGTGTTTATCTCTACAAATTTGATTCTACCTTGATTTTACGTGCATTTCCTCAATTAAACAAAAATTATACATACGTCATTAAAAGGTGTCGATTTCGACAGGTTTAGCTTTGTCGCACTTGACATGGTAACAGACCGTGGTATACTAAGTCCATCAAGTAGGTATGAGAAGGGGAATAAAATGAGAATATGGCACTTAGTATGTGAGAGCGAAATCTGCGTATCAGGAAAAGTTTCAGTTGGATACTTTTTAAACATCCAGAATGCTGAAATAATCAAAAATAATAGAGAAAGTCACGGCCAGGTATGCTACCTGAATGCTATCGACACAATTGACGACTACCAGGAGTAATAAAAATGACCACAATGAGATTCAACGCCATAACCTACTCCAACAGATTAAAGCACGCCGTCGATAAAAATGAGATGGCAGACATTCAAGCGGAAGAACTTTCCAATATCATCAACAATGATCTTGCTACCAAGCAGGATTTGCTTAACACAAAAAATGATTTAAAGAATGAAATTCAGTTATTGGATAATAAACT
>Ga0137341_1000021_pt1 | contig 12704 bp, 30 predicted proteins | sample EasRivERMLT433_2_FD_106652 | JGI IMG/M metagenome (GOLD analysis project Ga0137341, IMG submission 106652) | Soil microbial communities from meander-bound floodplain in the East River, Colorado, USA - East River MetaG ERMLT433_2 | ecosystem: Environmental > Terrestrial > Soil > Floodplain ... | reverse complement strand
GTTCACGTCTCCAGTTTTTCTTTGGAGCGATAAGATCAGCACAGAAAGTACCAAGAGCACCCGGTAGTTTACCTGCGCTCTTTGCTGCACTAGCGGCAGAGGCTATACGATCCTGCCACTCCGCGTTTATCTCTTCTTTAGATTTACCGTCTACCTCTTCTCCTTGCTTACCGTCTCCCTTGTTTATGCGCTCCGCAGAGTCGTCCCACCACATACCTTTAAACTTACCATCGGATGAGTTTCCACTGGAATGAGAATGCCCACAGTTTGGACATGATTGACCTTTATCCCCCTTGCCTCCTGTACCCTTACCGATACCGCCCCCCCGTTGACCTTTATCCCCCTTGCCATTTTGTTCCTGTTGTTCTCGGATTAGATCAAAATAGATTTGTTCAGTAGAATGACCGGCGTATTTTGCAAGTTTTGACATGTATACCGAGTGCAGAGGCTTTATGATACTAGGATCAGGTAACGCAATACCCGCATCTACTATCAATTGATTAATAGCAATATCAGAAGCTTGATTCCACAACATTCGCTCTACTACAGGAGGCGCACGCCTAGATGTATCCGTAGCGAGATGCATTATTTCATGTGCCAGACAAAAGAACGCATCTTTGGGATTCTTAAGGCATAACGCAAAGAACTCCTCGTTGATATATAGGTTACCTCTACCATCTACCCCCATAGTTGGTATACTATCGTCTGCCCATGGCTTAAGATACATAGCTACTTGGGCAAAGAAAGGATGATTGTCATTCATCTTAATTCTGAGACGAGTAAACTCTGTCATTAGCTTGTTACTCAATGGTTTCATACTAAACTCCTATAGCTTAAAAGGCTAGCCGTTGATGCCGGTTTATAGGTTATATGGAATGCTGAGGTACTCGTGATTCTTTAGGAATATATCTCGAATATCCCTATCCTGAGTAACTCTCAAGATGGCCCCCTGCTTATCTCGGGCACCTATTTCCGATACGATAATACGACATACCTGAGTGGTATGTTCTCGGTGAGGAAAGCGATTAGCGTATAGGATAGCTGCCTTCGCATCGGCCGTCTTACATGTACGATTAACTTCATATACTAGTGCCGAGATGGTAGCAAAGGTAATGTCAATCTGCTCTTTGTCGGGTATGCGGGCTGTTAGAGGATTAGATAGAATCTCCTTAGGTGGAATCAGTAGGGCGTGGTTCTTAAGGTAAGCCTTGAAGGTAATAGCCCAAGATTCACCACAAGCTCCAGCTAGTGCTACGAAAAGGTTAGGATCATCAAGGCCCATAGCCTCCTGAATCTTAGAAGCAATAGTTACAGAACGAGGCGTAGCAAATGCAGTACACGTCCCATTCTTTGCCTTCTCGAACTGATCCAGTTGATCTGGGTGAGTGTTGATAAAGCCATAGACTTCCGGGGTTACTCCGTTATTCAAAGCCCACGTAAGCCACTCCTCAGTCTTTACGCCGTCAATATCAAAACGAATACAGCGGTTCGCTAGAGCCAGTGGAAGCTCTCTAGCTGCCGATTTGTCCGTAGAGTTATTGCCAGTTGCGATAATCAGGACGTTATCGCGGAGTTTGAACCCACCAACCTCTCTTTGCTGAAATAAGCGGAATAGAGCAGCAAATACCTGATCATTAGCAGCAGGCATATCATCGAAGCACGCTACCGCAGGCCAAGTGTTACCGCTATCCACCGTAAGAGCATATAGATCCTCAGGGGGCAGGAATCTAGTAATGTTTCCTATAGGTTGAGGACAACCTGTTACGTCAGTAGGGTCCATCGTAGCAGTCATCCATACTTTATAATTAGCTCCAAGATCCTTAGCTACTTCTTCGGTTAGAAGAGTCTTACCTCTACCTGGAGAGCCCATTACCAAGATAGATGGTGGTGGTGTCTTACCAAAATCTTTGGATACTAGTTTCTTAATGATCGTCTTAACTTGTTCAATACTGGCCATTAATTATCTCCTATTTCTCCTGTTTATATTCATGACATAGCCTTTGATCAGCCCACCTAATTTAAGTACAATATATACTATAGAAACTACAGGCATGCATATTGGCCAAAAGGCTGAAGAAAGACCTATTGCTATCATAAGATCATAGTTATTATTGTATTCCTCTTCTGTGGATACCCCTGTCATCCTAAAAATATATGACATAGCATATAAGTCCGATTATCGGGTATAGAAGCACCAGAGCGATTAACTTCATGCAATACCTGCAAGTTTTAGGCCAATAGCGAAACTGTCTGCCTTCAGCCTAGCACCATCGCCGGTTAGTCTTGATTCGATTCTCATATCTATCTCACTGTAATTGAACTTATTTGTTCTGACAGTTTTATAATAGTCAGCATAAATTTGGATAGCGATAAGAAGTCCAAATAATGTATCCTTGCATGAGCCGAGCTGACTAGTTGGGCCAGCCTTAAACAGATCGGTAATCTTATCCCGGACGTTCACGACTCGCTTAGAGTCTCCCGGCATAAGCTCATCAAGGAATAGTATTCGACGGTCATCGTCACACTTAACATTAGCTAGTCTTAAGAAAGTGTCTGAGTATGTTTTCCAAAAGTCCTTGACTCTGCTTAGAGTAACCTTCGCTTGTCGTAGTCGCTCATCCACGTTTACAGTATGACGAATCTTTATGACGCTATTGTCAGATGGAGTAAATATCGTCTGGCTACCCACATGCACTGGCGTGCAGCTAACAGTCATAGGCAATGACCTATTGTGCGATGTTGATACGGCAAAGAAACAACTAATTGTATCCTGTCCCGGCAATTCTAAAGTCTCTTCAGTGGTTCCTAGGAGATGGAGCCTAGCGCCTCCAAAAGTGAGCGAAGCAAGAGGGACAATAGCTTCCTTATTATTGATAAGCTCCTTAAGAAATGTTACCGCATCTTTGTACTGTACAATCCCATAGTCGGCACTGGTAGCTCCAATAACTCTACCATCCTCCTTGTGGAGAATATTTGCCATAAATGGGTTTAGTTTCTTTTCAGTAATATTACCTTTATCGTCTGTAACCAAATCATAGGCTGGAGTCTTTATAGCTGTAAAGTCAGCCCCTATTTGTGACAAAATTTTGTCTAGATCTGTGGGATCAGATGTTCGGGTGAAGATACCAGAAACAGGTTTCTTAAGCATTACGTATTCCTTATGAGAAAAGTTACTATTATTGAACTACCTATTAGTACAGTTAGAACAGAAATAATCTCTACGACGAGACGCTCAAACTTAAACAGTTGTCCAGTTATGTACTGAGATCTCCTATCAATACTCTTTTGCTGTTCTGCTCCGGCATTGTCAAAGGCAGATTCCAGTAATCCTAGCTCTACATTTATTATCTTCCACTTTTTTGGTCTGAATACTCGGGTTAGAACTAGTCTTTTGATGGCCTCTCGATCCAAAGCTACTATGTTTCCGCTCACGCCTAGACCTCATGCAATTTTCGTGCCCGAACAATTCGGGTCCATAAACCGGCAAAATGGAAGCAAATTACACAAAAAGGGCGGTTCAATACCCCGAAACATCTATAGTGGAATTCTTTAGCACTTCCAGTGTGGCTCTTTTAATTTCCCCTAACTCTTTACACTTCTCTATAATATCTGTCAGATCTGCAACGTCTGGTATCCTGCTATTATATTCTACTTCTATGATCAACCTGGCCACAGGTGTAGATTCGGCTTTAGTCTTCACTTGTTATCCCCCATTTTTTATTGATTACGTCTCGAATATGAGAAGAGAATTCATTTTCAAACTCTTCCTCATGGAGAATGGTATGGTTTCGGTACGCCTTTTCTCTTCTATCGTTAATCAGGCAAATACGGCGTAAGACTTCTACTAGCATTTCTCCTACGGTATAACGACCATAGGCTCGGCCGTAAGCAGCTTTACGTCCTATCTTACGGGAGAAATTGTCTTTTGGGTGGCAAACTGCCATACCAAAACCAACCTGCTCTTCGTTCCTCAGGACTACTAAGGTCAATTCATTCTTGAAGTGAAATGTTAACGATTCCATTGCTCCCCTTATAGACTAAACGCAGATTTCCTACGTTGTCGAGCTTTTCTAACTCCCTCATTAGACACATCAAAAGTTTCATTATTATACCTAATACATAGATAGGTATCGTCTCTAACTCCTACTGTCTCCATTAATCCAGCAAGATCGCTAAAAGCAGCGGTAATATCATTATTGAACCAATACTTACCTTTTCCTTCGTTAATTGTGTATTCCCTGAGCCACGAAAATCTCCTAGCGTCTTTGCCTGGAGTTTTCCCAAGGGTACGAAAGTACCCATTTGCTATATTCATGGCATAATCAGAAGTTGTGATTATATGTATCGCCGTTCGGTCTGATGTGATGTCAAGGTACTCTTCTGTATTACAGTGACTATAGGTACCAACTAGCATTTCAAACCTATCGCCGTAGTAAACTTCTCTAAGTGCAAAGTCTACAACACCGACTTTAGACCCCTTATCTGAGTATTGGTAATCAGGCCTAGGTTTTAAGTATAGCTGTCTAATATCACAAGGCCGGCACCATACAAACCGTGTAGTTTTCCACTCTATATTAGCCGCAAACGTAGCGTCTAAGGCACTGTCATCTCTCCACCGTTCATAATCACGCATATAGTGTATAACATCTCCATCTACAGAAGCTCCGTGAAGACGCCCACTATCTACTAGCTTGAATTTCATATTCTCCGTACCCTTCTTCGGTGGAATAGTAAGCTTTTGCTACACCCATACTACCCAAAATTCTAGTACAGATATGGCACGGTTTCGCCAGTCCGAAGGAGCCGTCTCTTCTAATACGAACAACGTAAACATCTGCCCCCTCTAGATCATTTCTATCTACACCAATACAGGCATCAACCTCGGCATGGATACCCGGTACCCAAGGTTTGTCGTAATTAAATTCACGCATTATGGGGTGGGTACGCCTCATATCATTCCAACCCCAGGATATTACTCGGGTACGTTTAGCCAAAACCGCACCCAATCTAAACTTGGAGTCAGACCTAAGTGCAGTTTTAGAAGCAAGCTCAAAATGACGGTAGTTCAACGCCTCTTACCCCTCTCACCCTTTAGCATTCGCTTTAGAGCTTCTACGTTACCCATAGCGTCATTAACTGGGTTATGATCATGCCTCGTTACTCTAAGTGATTTCCACTCTGATTGCTTTCCGAAGTCGCCAACTAGCCCAGCGTAAAAGTCACCTATACGTCTGGCAGAGTACCCGAAAGGGTTCCTGCTTTCAAAGTTACACTCTTGAAAATAGAAATTAAAATAGAAGTGAATAGGGGGCCAATCATAGGCTACGTTATCTGATACAAATATTAGCCGCTCTGTCTTACCGAAAGTATAAAGCCATTCCCTAAAATTTAGGAATGTGTTCTTGGACGAATCTTTACCGTGGAAAGATTCTTCGCTGTCGAACTCCACGGCTCCGAACTCTCTAAGAGTCCAGCCTGTGAGTGTGGGCCTAGCATCCTCTGTGTCTACTATAAAGTGTTTCATTTCTTTTCTACCGCTTTAACACCAACTCTAATTAGCGTCCAAGTAATAATCCAAGTAATACACCACACTACCTTAAGTGCATTGTTTGTGTACAACGCCCAAATGAGTGCCCAAAATGGACTAAGTAGTGTAGACCAAACGGGGTGGCTGTCAAACCACCATACAAAAAATTCCATTATTTACCCCTAGTTAATATATGAAAGGCATTATCTGTTAGAACGTAAAACTCCCCGTCAATATTAATAACCCAATCTCCACCCTTTATAGCTGATCTGCCTCGTGGAGTGTACACGCAAGGATGTTGTTGATTAGATCCGAAGTCATACCACCCAATACCGTTGCTATCATATGCTTGGTTTTTCTTGGGCCTAGTTTTAGGCATTGAAAACTTAAAGGCTTTCATCGAGACCCCTTCGCTGCCTCTATAGTACAAAATATATTAAGCATAACAAATGCTAAAATAATAGACATAAATACATAATTACCCTTAACGAAAAAGAATGCGGCAATTGGTGTAGATACGTATAACATAGTCATACATGCTGTGGCTACGTATAATTTTTTCATTATCGAAGTTCCGTATTATTGGTAGGATGGAAATTACCATTCTCATCCATCCAAACAAATCTCTTCTTTTTATCTATAAGTTTTACACGCTTAACCTTATTATCTGTACCTATAACATACCGGCCGCGTGGCTTTAAACTAATACCCTGACGATTCTTAACCCCTGCCATTATAGCTTCTCCCAATATTATAACCTACGAATAAGCCCAATAAGTAACACAGCAAAGGCAGAAAAATAGGTAGCAAAATCATATCTTTCCCCTATAAATTGGTACCCTCGGAGGGACTTGAACCCCCAACCGTCTGGATATAAGCCAGATGCTCTAACCGTTGAGCTACGAGGGTATAAATTCTACCACTTAATCTTATGTCCGTGTCTAATACCCTTTAAAACTGGAACTTTCATTTCAGTAGCTAAATCTATTGCATCTAGCTCCGCTAGGCGGATTGAACGCCTCGCTTTTCCCAAATGGCGAACGTATTTCCAGTAAAATATAGCTTTAGCTGCATTTGGTGCTCGCTTATACATTGTTATTTTATACAATGCAGGCTGCCAGTACTGCCACTTTTTGGCTTCGCCTCGGACTAATCCATATGATACCGTTATACAATACACTTCTAGTCCATGAACACAGATGATACGAACAATTCACGCTCTAGTTCACTAGATTGCATATAATCAAGAATAATTAGACCACAATACAATGCTTCGATTGGCTCTAGCTCCCCAACTTTATCCCGAAAGTCAGTCTTATTTCCGTTTCGCCAATCTTCCAGCAACTCTAGTGCGACTGATTCGATTTCTTCTCTACTCATATAGTCCCCTAAAGAAAGGCCCCCTTGCATTTCGCTTAAGAAACGCTACTTGAGTTCTAGATGTGCTATGTAGTACATCTTCAGAAACTATCTCATAATAGCATAGTCTGAATCCAGTGGAGGCAATCATATTTTCTACGTTTCTAGCTCCAAACCACAGAATTAGCCCGCGTATACTTTCACACCCGCAAACGTGGTTTAGAGTAAATCCTTTTATATCATCGAGTACATTGTTAGAGGTAAATGGATTAACGTATTTCCTCCGCTCCTCTTCATCAAACAAACGCGAGGTATAAGGTCCACGTCCATCTTTATCCTCAAGTCTATAAACTCTCAATATTCTAGATCCTCCGGCAAGAGATACTCTCTACGCAAAGTATCGTTGTAGGCGTTGATTACTATAGTCTTACCTTTCAGTTCATTTACTAAATTATCATAAGCACTGTCTGGAGTTTTACCTTTGCCGTAGGTAGAGGTTAAAATACTGCCTTCTTTAACCTCACATTTACGTATACTAGCTAGCCACCTACCTTCACGATCGGCAGACGCTCTGCCTATCGGGCAATAAATTTCGATTTCTATGCCAACTGCTTTAGCGAACTCTACTAGTTTCAAGGTCGTCCCCCGTAAGCCTTAAATACATCAACTAATATCATGAAATATTTGCTCCTAGGCGTTGCGGCACAACGCAGACACTGTATGCTATGACGCTGAGCCTCATACCAATCTATTTGGTATGCCCACCCCCACTTCGTATTAAACATATTAGATAGTCCTGCTAGTCCTGCTATAATAAACATATTAGATAGTCCTGCTCGTGTTGTTGTAGATTTTTTATTGGGGCTGCATCCTAAGTGAGCTGCTGTAAAATATCGGTAGCCGTCATCAATTTCGGCTATCAACCAATTACCTATTCGTATATGTACCTTGATCATGTGTCTTTTGGATCCCGAAATCCTAGCCACACAGGAAATCTAGGCTTATCTTTCATGCCTACCTTTTGGTACTTAAACTTAGCTAGTAGCCCAATATAGGAGTCTCGGCTACCCCAAATATTCAATCTCTCATTTATGGAGAATCCAGTACCAATAGAGAATTCTCCAAATTTTGGGTGCTTAACAAGTAGGGAACCTAGCGTGCCTCCTTTAAATAGCCCATCCTTAGCTTGACTACGCTTGGTTCTGCCAAATGCATCTTTATCTGCATTATTGCCATTGTGAAGCAGTTCCTCAAATCCGATAACCTCAGCCTCATCGTCCTCGAACCTCTTGAGCTTAAGGAGGTACCCCTCATTAAAGGAACTGCGCCCTTGCTTATACGGTCCATAAGCTGATCTGATCATAATACCTTCGTACCCCTGATTCAGGTACTCAACTTCTGCAATCTCCAGCTCATATTCATTGTTTATCTCTTTAGGTATGACAAGCTTATGAGGGAATCCATCTAAATCCAGTTCAACAAGATCCACCATTCTTTTTAGATATGGTTTACTAGTACTATCTTTAATGTAGTCAAAGATATAGTAGACAAAGTCAGGTTTTCCATCTTCTGACATCACATTGGAGGTAATAACCCTAAATTCCTCATTCTCAATCATAAGCTCACCATCCAATACAGATGGGATACCCTTTAAGGTAGCCTGGATGTGATGATTAGGAATAGGTAGGAACTTTCTCGATAGCAGCTTACCCCCTACCGATAAAGCTCTAATTCCATCAAGCTTTGGTGTAACAAATACGGGGTACTTAAGCAGCTTAACCGACTCAGTTTTTCCAGCTAGCATAGGTTTGATAATCATATTGTATCACTTATAGCTATAATGTCTATTGGAACATTAGCACCGCATACCGTACAGCTTAGTTTCCCTTTTCCTCTCCACCTACCTCTAGAAGTTGGTATCCAATACAATCTACCCTTTGGACCTCTATATTTACTATGGGTATGATATATACCCTTAGACCAATAATTATCACCATAATGAATAGACAATCTCCACTTTCCAAACACTAGAGTCGGGCTTCTTTGTGTCATTTTTTCCCTATCCTAACAAACCCAATTCTTTGAACCTCCAGATCGTCGTATTTATAGATTGTACGTCTAATCTTATGTAGCTTATAGCTACGCCATAGCGCCTTATGGAGTATCTTTTCCTCCATAGGATATAACTTGACGGGATTCCCCGGTGTACTCTTTACTGCCTTATCGAAGGCTCTATCGAGAATCGCTGATACACCCATTACCTAGTAGATTGAAGACTCCCAAAATATGAGAGGGTGGGTTAATGTCACACAAGGTACAACGACTATAGCTAGCTTTATGCCATCTACTTTTGTGTCTATGGTATATGAAGGATATGGTATAGAGTAAATTTGTAGGTAAATAGATATATTGAGTTACATCTATTTTCCAGTCTTTTAGCCTATCGTCGAAGAATAGTACAAAATGCTCTAATTTCTTCATTAAATTGCTCTTTCTTTAGACATAAATTCTTATGTCCTGCATACAATCGGGAACAAAGCCGAATAAGCGAATAAGCTCTGATTTCCATAGTTCTCGGCCCTCAGCCCAGAGCTTGTGGCCCTTATCGTGTAGCCTATTACCTTCAGCGTGAAGCCTGTTGCACTCAGCGTGAAGCTTCAGGGCGACCGAAGCGTGGAGCCTATTGCCCTTATTCCAGAGCTTCTCAGCCTCAGCGATAAGATTATCGCCCTCAGCGTGGAGCCTATCGCTCTCAGTGCGTAGCTTTATGGCTTTCTCTATGTTAGACATTATCTGGCACTCCTGACAGGGCTCGAACCTGCATACTACGGGGTAGAAACCCGTCGCTGTTCCAATTCAGCTACAGGAGCATAATATTTACAACCCGAGTAGCCTACGCTCCTCTAGGGTCTAATGTACTCTTTCTCATCGTCATAATCTCTACACGGCATATCAAACCTCCTTTCGATAAGGAGGAAACTGTCTGTAACTAGGTACACTGTGTGCGATATTAAGCCCCATTACAACCAATGTAGCCTCTCCGCTACACGCGCCAAACGCATAGCCTAGGGCGAATGCGTGCGACATAATAATTAGTACTAATGATTCGACGCTATCAATGAATCGTATAGTTGCCAATATTCTTTTCCTTATGTTTCTGCTTTCTAGTATAGCCGCGCTTACCTTTGGGGGTTGTTTGCGGCCCACCTTTGCGTTTCCATGCCAAGAGTATGATGTCTCGCATAGCTTTATCGTCTATGATACTCTGTATAGGAACTGGTGAGCACGGTGGGACTCGAACCCACAATGTCCTTTCGGACGCTTGATTTTGAGTCAAGTTGCTGTGCCATTCGCGACGTGCCCTTGAATATAATATACAAATGTCTGCCATTTCCACTACCCCGGCTCCCAATCAATCCCATAGCCCGAAAAAGTATTTATGAAAAAGCTCCCATCCTTCTTCAAACTTTGCTCTCCTATCAGGAGTAGGAACTAATTCTCCATCGACGAAATCATGATCAATCATACCGTCATTTTCGACCCAAACTTCGATGGAATAAATCATCTTATCAATAGCAGCCTTCCACTCGGCGTGTGCAGCGTTACTCCTAGTAGCTCTCTCTTCTATTGAGGTAGTCGAATCTCTAATAATATCTTCAGATGAGCAATCTTCACCATAATAGAAGCTAGCAGGATAACCTGCACCGACTTGTCTAAAAGCCTTAAGTCGAGGAAGGATAAACTTTAGAATAGTATAATCAAGATCCCACAATGTAGAATCATCAAATCCTCTGGTACGCCGTTGCCAAAAAAACTTAACTTTATGCTTCCAGAACCATGATTCAAGCCAGTATGCTCTTTGCATTTTAAACTACCCCATGAATGGAAATAGTAATAGACTTTGAATGGCTGCTATGTCCTTAGGGAATTCCTCCTTACAGCTATAGCATATCATTACCCCTGTCCTATTGTAATGGCCAACTCCTAGCATATGAGCAGCAAATTCTATTGTGGATTCGTCTCCGCAATGATGTATTACTATATACCGAGCTAGGCCTATACCCCTATTGTGTAGGTACCATTTATCATGTAGGCAGTATTCGATGGGGGTGTCTGAATGATGCCCAAGTACCTTCTTAGGAATCATGTATATTTCCTGTCACGGGGAAAACATCCCCATAGTGCGCTTATTAGCGGAGAAGCTACAGCCCTACATACTGTACATTTACCCTTTTCCAGCATAGTAAAGTTATCACAAGTCTGGTGGAGGATAAAAAATCTACCATCGCTTCTCATGCAGATTATGTAATTATCTAATTCTACTAGAATCCTTATAGCGCCTACTCTTGCGAGTTCCTTTAGTTTCTCCTCCAACTTGAACTCCATTTTTTGGTGGGGCATCTAGGACTCGAACCTAGAACCGACGGATTAAAAGTCCGCTGCTCTGCCAATTGAGCTAATGCCCCTTAAACTATAGCGCCGCCTCTAAGTATTCAATTGAGCCCCCGATAAGTTCTCTAACGTGCCCTAGACCGTTATCTTTGCGTCACTACAAAACAAGGCACGTCTACGCCAGTAGTGCTCTTAGCTTTTGATAACGGGGATCGGGGGCTCTGTTCAATACTTAGATAGCTTTAAGTTCCTGTGCGAATGCGGCAAGCACCGCACTTGCCTCCTCATCAACACCAAGAAGTACCTTACGTTCAATTCTAGAGAATGCTTCATCTACTTTCTTATATTTATCGCTCAAAATCATCTTATTGGCGTAGGTTTCATACTCCTTGAACGAAGATTCATACAGTCGAATACGACAATCACCATTAGTCTTGAGCGTTAGGCCGTGTTTCTTGAGGATCTTCGGGGCCAAGGAGTTAATTTCCTTTTCGGCCTTTTCCATAGCTTTAGTAATAACTTGAATATTGTCCTTGTACCTAACCTGCTCAGCTCTCTTAGCCTTTTCCGCCTCTTCGGCAAGAAACCTAATCAAATTACGCTTAGTTGATTCGTTCATTCTTTATTCTCCTAGCTCTACTATCTCAACGGTGAAGCCTGCTGACTTAGCGGCCTCAATCATATCCCTAGTCCCTTTAGAATTCGGGCATGGAAAAGCTATGACTAGATCGGGATTCTCCTTTAACATTTCCCGATTACGAATAGGGCCGGCAGCCCTACCGTACTTATTCCAATCGGCAGGGTAGGTCGTTACATTGATACTTTTCTCTACGCACCACGTTTGAGCTATAGAGTCCACGCCTCTAGCTGATCCGTGGATAATAAGAAGATCATTTTTTGGAAGCTTTTCTAGTCTTTCTATCACTACGCTTGGAGTCTCGCACTTTCGACTTCCGCTTATTAGAACTTTCATTTTTAACCCTACGAGTCGGTACTTTCTCTACGCAATGCCAACACTTTCTCTAGTCCCATTATACGAGTTTCTTACATACCTTCGTGCTATTTCTCTCGCGTTTAGCCTCAACTGAGAGTTTGCGATAAGCTTCACTACGAGCTTCAGCGTCAACTTTACGCTGTTCTTTCCGCTTGGGAAAATTCTTTCTAAGCATTATGTTTTGACCTATTTAGAAATTGTGTCATGTCCTGCATACAATCGGGAACAAAGCCGAATAAGCGAATAAGCTCTGATTTCCATAGTTCTCGGCCCTCAGCCAAGAGCTTATGACCCTCATTGCAGAGCTTCTTGCCCTCAGCCCAGAGCTTCTCGCCCTCAGCCTTGAGCTTGTTGCCCTCAGTGCAGAGCTTATAGCCCTCAGCCCAGAGCTTATTGCCCTCAGCGTATAGCTTTATAGCTTTCTCTAGGCTC